>Ga0182016_10001254_pt1 | contig 30936 bp, 26 predicted proteins | sample 712S2MmetaG_FD_120491 | JGI IMG/M metagenome (GOLD analysis project Ga0182016, IMG submission 120491) | Permafrost microbial communities from Stordalen Mire, Sweden - 712S2M metaG | ecosystem: Environmental > Terrestrial > Soil > Wetlands > Permafrost | place: Sweden: Stordalen | collected...
CACCGCAACCGTAGAGCCCGCGCCGAATCGCATGGTCACGATCTGCTGCGGCCGGACCGCGAAGCGGTAGCGCGGGCCGCCTGCCAGCAACGTGCGCCGGCCTCCGGTAAGATCGGTGAGCCAGGCGCCCTTGTGAGGCAGGTCGAGCAGGACCTCGGCGGTTCCGTCAGCCCCGGCGATCTCGGCCAGGCGCAGTTCAATCTCGCCTCCGATGCGACGCAGAGCTTCGATGATGACATTCGGCGAAGCAGCCAGAAACGGCTTCGGCGTGGCGACGGCCCGACCGGGCAGAAGCACAGGCGGGCAATTGTATTCCCATGCGATGTTCGGAATGCGCGCATCCTTCCACTCACTCTCGTGCGCCATTAGAGCATAGGCGAATTGGTGCTTTCCGGCCCCGCTGAGCCAGGAGTTCGGATGCCCGTAATACTTGTCCGTCGCATTGTAAAGGTAGACGATGGGCGTCCGGCCGTCGATCTCGCGGCCGGTAACTCCACGATCGAAAAGTGCCACGCCGCCACCGCTGGCCATCGCATAGTGCGACCACCGCACAGCCGGTACAATCCCTTTGGTCCAGCCATGCAGTTCCGCGTTCGGCTGGGCCCAGGCCCCGTGCGAGAAGCCGTATGGGATGCCCCGCCGGACTTCGGTAACATCCTGGGCCAGCGGAAACTCGGCCACCAATACGGTCAGGTTCGGAAGGTCCTCCACCTCGGTTTCGAAATCGATGCGCGGATGGTGGGCATAGAAACGGATCAGCCGGCGGCTGGTCTTGCCGCCGAAGAATTCTCCCTCTGCGATCACCGTCGTAGCGACCGGACCGGCGAAGGCGCTGACGCGAGCCTCGTAATCGAGCGACGAAGCCAGACGGTCGCGGTCCGGCCGCGCGAGCATGAAATCGCCGGGATCGCCCTGTTGCGATTTCGGTTTCTCCGCAACCAGAACGTTGGCGGCGCCGCCCAGAACTTCGCGCCCGCCGGGCTTGAGCTTCAGGCTGACGAGCGCTCCGGATTTCGGCGAAACGCGGGCCTGGTAGTAATCCGTCTCGATCACCTCTGGCAGCGCTATGCTTCGCTCGGCCGGAGGCTTCGCCGATTGCCACGCGCCGACAGATGCAGGAGGCAGTTCCATCTTGCACAGCACGGACCCGTCCGCCAGAGTTTGCGCCGCTGCCGGTTCCGGCGCCATTCCGGCCGGCAGTACGAATGGGTCGGAACGCTTCCAACTCGCCGGGTTGAACAGGCCGATCGCGTCGCCCGCACCTAGGATAGCCGAGCCCGCATCCACCAGCGTCTTGCGGGACTCCTTCGCGACCCAGTTCAGACGGTCGCGGACGTCCCAGGATTGCGGGTCCTCGAACACCATCCCACCGGCGGAGCCCCACAGCGTGTTGCGGTCCATGCTCAGGAACATCAGCGCCCACGCCTTGTAGAGCTTGTCCGCCGGATACGCGAACTGTCCGCTCAGACTGGCGGCGGTGCTGAGCATTTCAGCCGCCTGCAGCGCGTGCTCGTCACGGCGGAACCAGCTCTTCACCCTGGGGTTCTCGATCCAGAAGGCATCGAAGTCGTACGCCGTGCCGCCGCGCATCGTGGGAAGCGCAATCCGGCCCGACCTGACAGATGGCAACACTGCATCGACGTACTTGGAAAGCGTGGTGAAGCGGATCTCCGTCGACGGGTAGCGTTCTTTCCACTTCTCCAGGAATTCGCTTGGGTACGGCTTGTAGCTTGGGGCAAGCGCGTAGTCTTCGGCGCCGCCCAGAACCAGCGTGGGAGCGCCTTCCGGAACGATCTTCCGCTTATCGTCGATGAACTTTGCGATCTCATCGAACTGCTTGGGCGTCAGCGGTTCCTTGGTCGCGAAGACAGTGCTCAGTTCGGAGTAATGCCCGGGAGAGATTGCCAGCGTGCGCGTCCCGTCGGGCGATTCGGCCCAGTGCAGCGACTTCCCGGTCGGGTTCTTGCGGGTGTACACCATGGCGTCAAGCCCCAGGCCCGATGTGATCTGTGCCATTTGATCGTGCGTTCCGCAGACATCGATGGTCCATGCGAAGCGCGGCCGTACCCCGAATACCGTCTGCTGCCAACGGAGGCCTTCCACGCCCAGCCGGACGAGAGCCTCACCGCCGGACAGGTTGATCGTAGACTCCAGGAAGAACGCGTTGACCAGCTCGATCCGCCCTTCCTTGATGCGCTGCCGGATCTCCGAACCGCGGTCCGGACGAAAGTTCATGATGGCGATCAGGTTATTGACTTCCGACAGAACGAAGGCGTAGTTCGGGTCGTCGCGCACGCGATCCAGATGGTCCAGATAGCTGTTGGTACAGAACACGCGCTCCTTCGAGAAGGTGGTCAGCCATCCACAGCTTGCCGGGTGGAAATTCGGCACCACGTACACCGTCCGGTTTCGGCCGGGCGTCTTCGGCTGGCCTTCGAGCCGCGCCGCCGCGCCAGCCGCCACCGCGAGGAAACTGCGCCTGTTCACTTTCATAATTCTCCTTCCGTTTATCAGCTCATCGCGAGATCGTACTCGCCCAGCCGCAGTGGATACTTCCCGTATTCCCGGATCAACTTCACCACATAGTCATACTTCTCGCCGGAGATGTCGTTGGGAACGGAGTGATCGGATTGAAAGATGAACCCTCCGCCCTTAGCGGCATTCAGCTTGGTCAGCGCCGCCGCTTTAATCTCATCGAGCGTCCCGGCGGCCCACAGTTGGACGTCCATGTTGCCGCAGAACCCGATCTGATGGCCGAACCTCCGGCGCAGGTCGATCACGTCCATGCCCGCTTTGGCCTCCAACGGATTGTACGCATCGACCCCGATTTCCACGAAATCGGCAAAGATCTTGTTGACGTTGCCGCAGCCGTGGTAGATCACCGGCAGGTCGTGGCTGTGACATTCGGCGATCAGCGCCGCGACCCCGGGCTTGAAATGCTTCCGCCAAAAAACCGGGGAGAACAGCAGTCCCTTCTTGTAGGCTACGTCGCCCCAGATCACCATGCCGTCCAGTTTTCCGCTGGCGGCCTGAATCTGGGCCTTCAGAGCCGCCAGGGAGAACTGAAAAATACGTTCGATGAAGCGCCCCATAGCGTCGGGATAGAGCGCCATCCACTGCAGGCTGTTCTCGGGCCCGATGAGGCGCGTCAGCACCTCGTTGGCCTCCAGGATGCCGAGGTAGAGGCTGGGATTTCGATTTACCGTGTTGGGTGGTTCTCGGCAGGCCGATGCACAAGGAGCCTGCGCCAGTTCCCGAGGCGTGCGTCTGACAGGTTGAAGTTGTGTGCTGGAACGCTTCAGCGAAGCTTCCCAAAGCATTCGCTCCTGTTCGTCGTACGCACGACCTGCGCCTTCGCCGCTTTAGAATCCCGGCGGTCGTTCCCCCACCACGCTGAAGGTACGCTCTAGCGCCAGCCCGACGCGCCCCAGCGTGCCCTCGTCAAACAGCCGCCCGATCAGCGTTATTCCGTGCGGCACTCGCCGTGGCGGCGAGAACTTCGGCAGCGGTGCGTTCGGGTCCGGTGCCCAGTCGCTACGCGCTTCGGATACTTGCACGAAACCCGCGCGAAACGTGAGCGAGGGATGCCCGGTGGAATTCGTGATGGTGAGCATCTCGTCACGGAGCGACGGCACCAGCAACAGGTCCACCTGGGAAAGGACGCGGGCCATCTCAAGGGCCACCTTGCGCCGCAGCCGGTCTGCCTGGACGAAATCCACTGCCGAGAGGAATCGAGATTGGCGGAATACGTTGGGCCAGGCGTCGGGCACCTGAACCCGAAGCTGATTCAGTCCGCCGCTGAGCGTAAGATCCTCGAATGCAGCCGCTGCTTCGGCAAACAGGATCAGGTTGAGCGAGTCGTAAGGCCAGTCGGGGATGGATACTTCGACCGGCACCATGCCGACCTTCTTGACCGCCTCAAGCGCGGCGCGGTCCACCTCGGTCGCGGGGTTCTCCTTCATCCATCCGGGGAAATAGCCCACCCGCAACCCTTTCACGGTTGCGCCTGCATCAAAGTCCAAGCGGCTGGGTACGCTCGACACGTCGCCGGCGTCGGGACCGGAAATGGCCCGCAGTACCAGCAGGGCGTCTTCGACGCTGCGCGTCATGGGGCCGAGCTTGTCGAGCGACCAACACAATGTCATCGCGCCGGTGCGCGGCACGCGGCCGTAGGTAGGCCGCAGCCCGGTAATTCCGCACCGCATGGACGGGCCGATGATGCTTCCACCAGTCTCGCTGCCGATAGCGAAGCCCACCAGTCCGGCAGCGGTAGCGGCGCCTGGTCCTGCGCTCGATCCAGACGATCCCTCCTCCAGCAACCACGGGTTCATCGTCTGGCCGCCGAACCAAATGTCGTTGAGTGCGAGCGCGCCCATGCTCAGCTTGGCGACCAGCACTGCGCCTGCCTCATGCAAGCGTTTCACCACCGCCGCATCCTCGGTAGGCACGCGATTCCTGAACGGCTCCGCGCCGTACGTGGTCGGAATGCCCGCTGTGTCAAGCAGATCCTTGCCGCCCCAAGGGATGCCGTGCAATGGCCCACGGTATTTACCCGCGCCGATCTCTTTGTCGGCCCGCCTGGCTTGCCTGAGAGCCAGTTCGCGCGTGAGCGTGATGACGCAGCGCAATTTCGGATTGAAGCGCTCAATCCGCTCCAGGTACAAAAGCGTGAGCCGCTCTGAGGTGAGCTTTCGTTGCTCGATCCAACGGGAGAGCCGCGCCAGGGGGGCGAAGGCAATGTCGGCGTCGCGTGCAGGTAAGGGTCCGGGATCATCGCTGGTTCGGACAAATCGGTCGCGCGCAGGGCCTGGTTCTTGTCCGGGCAGCACCGGATTCCACTGTGAATAAGGTGGGAGTGCCGGCTCCAACCCGACCTTGCGCGGCCCTGTGCGACGCTCGTATAGCGCGGCCATCGTAGTACGCCAACTGCCTGCGGCAACGGCGCGCTCCGTGCTGGTCTGTTCCACCTGCATCAGCTTCTCCGCCTCGGCGAAAGTAGAAGCCAACACCTCGGGTCCCACCGCCGGAGCAGTGCCAAACGCCGGCGGCGTGCCGGGCGGCAGTTCGGCGGGCTTCTGCGCTCTACTGGGGCCAGCAGCAGCGCCGAGCAAGCCAAGAGATGTGCGGGCGAGGAATTGCCTGCGCGATTTCGACATGAATCCGCCGATTCTGAATTGTAGCCGGGCGCTGGTCAGCACCGTGAGGAGCGCGGGTCCTAGTGTAATGCGTCCGAAATCGCGGAGAGTATTCAGACGCCCGTGTGGGGCGGCCAATCCTGGCAGCCAATCCTGGCCGCAGCCGCCTTTTCAGGCGGCTGGACCCGCTAGAGAGCGGGTCCGCGGGCTGAATAACCCGCCCCACGGTGTGCACATAATCGGCGATCTGCGCGACGCACTACACTAGCGATGCTGCGCAGCGGCGCGAACTGGCCTTGGCCCACACCTACGGAATGACGACCTATCTGGCCCGTCTCAGCCCGTTATAGCGTCCTCCATGAGCGGACTCAGCATCCAGCGCGGCTCGGGTGAGGAACGCCTACCTGCCGTGACTGTCGAGATACGTCAACACAGTGTTTGTCAAATCCTCCTCGACCTGGTCGCTGAAAGGATTCGTTTGGGTCTCGTAGCCGCCCTCGGAAAAAGCCTGCCTGGTGGCTAGATAACCAAGCCAGCCGTTGGCATAACCGAAATAAAACGTATGAGGATAAGGCGAGCGGCTCCGCACGTTCATCGAGATCTCGCAGAATAATTCGACTGGGGCCGACCAGAGCGCGAGGCGGTCGTTGACGATCGCAAACCGGATTGGGAATCGGATCGTGCCTGCTTCGCCCTTGCCGGCCCGGAGATAGTTGCCCAGGGAATCGTCCCAGCCGAAGCCCTTGCGGCGAGGGGTCTCTACGAATCTTTCCCCCTCCCTGATGCTGACTTCAGCGCTGGCCGGCGCGAGCGAGCGGTTGGCGGCCAGGATGCGGTCTCCGAGGAGCACGTTGAACTCCGTGACGTGCGCGGCGCGGAAATCTTCCTGAACGGTGTAGATCGGCGCCAGGTTCCCGGCGGCGCCGTTGACGTAGAGCATGGGAGCACCGAGTTTCTCTTCGACGTAGGTCTCCACGGCACCGGGCGCATCGCCGCTAATCAGCGTGTTGTGTGGGCCGAGGGCCGTACCGTGCATCGAGTAATTGGCGATCAGGGCAATGAGAGAACCGTCCGTGCGCTCAAGCCGGATCAGGCCGATCTGTCGGTCGGTCGGTCCGTCCGGATTTAGGCCCAGCGAAATCTGGCCGTCTACGTCGCGCGCGCGGCGGTTGATATTGGCGGCCGAGTAGCCGGTGCCGTAGGCCAGACGTGCCGGTACAAGTTCGCTTCGGGCTTTCTTGATGCCGTCGATCAGGGCTCTCTCCACCGAAGCCGTGTACTCACGGTCCGGTTCGTGGGTGTACCGCTCGGGCATCATGAGCTTCAACAGGCCGTGCGGTCCCACCTCCGGCGCGGAGTGCGTGTGGGTTACGGTCCACCAGACCTGGACTGGCCCGATTCCCGTTTCCTTTTTCAACTGCGCGGTAGCCTCGTCGTACACCGACGGCGCGAACAGGCAAAGGTCGGAGGAAACCAGGAAGAATTGCGTATGTCCATCGTCCATGGCAACGATGCGGTGGTAGAGGCGATCGTGCACGCCTGTGGATTGGCGAGCTGGATAGCCCGCCAGCCACTTGCTGGCGGATGGAGTTATGTCCACCTTCACAGCCGAGGCGCGAAATTCCGCGGCCGACGCCATCAGCGCGTAGGCAACCATGAGCCCGAACGTAAGGAGCGGTCGAAATCCGGACATGCCCCAGCCTAGCATGCAACGGAATACGCTAAGGTTTATTGGTGCTGAGTGCAGGAGGTGAGGAGTGTTGACGAAGTATTCAACCTTGTTAGTTGTCACGGCAGTTAGCGCGGCGCTATTCCATGCGCCGACACTTTCTGCGCAGGCCGGCGGGAAATTGCCGGCATACCTCGACTCGAAACGGCCGGTCGAGGAACGAATCGGCGATTTGATGAGCCGCATGACGCTCCCCGAGAAAGTCGGGCAGCTCAATTTGCCGTGTGTTTATGTGAATGAACTGGGTAAGGATATCCCTGAGAAAATGGAGGCGTGCCGAAGATTCGCCGCCGGGACCTACACTCGGGAGATTGGTCCGGGCTGCGGCTTTTTCACACTGGCGAATGAGATTCTGCACAAGGGGACCCGCCAGCAAGCCGAGTACTTCAACGAACTCCAGAAGATCGCGCTCACTCAGACGCGCCTGAGAATACCTCTTCTTGAGGACGAAGAGGGCACGCACGGCGCCATGTTTCCCGGTGCGACGATTTTTCCGGAGGGGCTCGCCATCGGGAGTACGTTCGACCTCGACTTGGTGAGATCCGTTTACGCAGCGGCGGCAGCAGAGGCAAGAGCCGTCGGCATCCACATGCTCTCTACTCTGGTGCTGGAGTTGGATCGCGATCCGCGAATGGGTAGAAACGAAGAAGCCTATGGGGAAGATCCTTACCTTTACTCGCGTATCGCGGAAAGTATTGTCCAGGGTACGCAGGGGACGAACATCGCGGCCGAGGACAAAGTAATCGCCGTGCTTACGGATTTCCCGACGCAAAGTGAGCCCGCCAGCGGTCTGGAACGTGGCGCCATCGAATTATCGGAACGCGCTCTGCGTGAGAACTTTTTGATTCCTTGGAGTGCGGCAATCACCAAAGCGGGCGCTCTCGGTGTGATGGCCGGATACCCGGAAATCGAGGACGTGCCCGCACACGCCTCCGAGAAGTGGATGAACGATATCCTCCGGCAGGAACTGGGCTTCCGGGGAGTCGTGGAGAGCGAAGGCGGCGGATTCGGGACGTTGATTTATGAACACATTGTTCGCACCCAAAAGGAAGCGGGCGCCTTGGCCTTGAAGGCGGGCGTCGATCTGGACATCACGTATGAACCCGCCTATATGGGACCTTTGATTGAGAACGTGGAAGAGGGACGCGTACCTATTTCCTTGGTGGACCGCGCGGTGCGCAGAATTCTGGAGCTGAAGTTTCGCCTGGGTCTTTTCGAAAATCCCTATGTGGATGTGGATCGCGCCACCCGCACGGTTCACTCACAAGCGTATCAGGATCTCGCTCGGCGGGCGGCCCGCGAAGGAATCGTACTGCTTAAGAATGAACGAAACCTTCTGCCGCTGAAGAAGAACTTGAAATCGATTGCGGTCATTGGTCCGGACGCGGAAAACCTCATGAACCAACTCGGGGACTATTCACCTCACAAGATCCCGCAGCACGTCGTCAGTATCTTAGAAGGCATCAAAAGCAAGGCCGGTCCGGAAGTCAAGGTTGTTGCGGTGAAAGGCTGTGGAGTGTTGGGCACCGACAAGAGCGGGTTCGCCGAAGCTACGCGCGCCGCGAAGAGTGCGGATGTCGCGATTGTGGTGGTTGGAGAAAACCAGGGACAGAACGACATAGACGAGGGAAAGGACCCTCCCACGGACGGAGAAGGCCACGACGTAGCCAGCCTGGACCTCACGGGCATGCAGGAGGACCTGGTTAGGGCGGTTTACGAGACGGGAACACCCACCGTGGTCGTGCTGGTGAACGGCCGGCCTCTCTCCACTCGCTGGACCGCCGAGCATGTGCGGGCGATTTTGGAGGCGTGGCGGCCGGGCGAACGCGGCGGGGAGGCCGTTGCCGATGTCCTATTCGGCGATTACAACCCTAGCGGCCGTCTTGCTATTACGATTCCCCGCCATGTAGGTCAATTGCCGATTTATTACAACTACAAGCCCGCCAAAGCCTACTGGATGCGTGACCTGAAGCGTGGCTACGTCGATATGCCCGCGACACCTCTTTACCCTTTTGGTTACGGCTTGAGCTACACACAGTATGAGTACAGTAACCTTCGCATCGAACCGCCGCAGATCCATCCGGAGGGCATGGCACGCGTCAGTGTGGAGGTAAAGAACACGGGCGACCGCTTAGGAACGGAAACTGTGCAACTCTACATTCACGAGACAGTGGGTCCGGTGGCAACGCCGGTAAAACAACTGCGCGGATTCGAGCGCGTGGACCTGAAACCGGGCGAAACGAAAAACGTTACGCTGACCCTGACGCCGGAAGATTTGCAATTGCTCGACCGCGACATGCATTGGCGGGTGGTTCCGGGGGACTTTGAGATCATGGTGGGGAAGTCGTCGGAAGATTTGCCGCTCCAGGGAGTGCTGAAGGTTGTGCCTTAGCGACTTGAATTGCATAATGATGGAGGAGGAACAGCATGATCTCGAACCGATCGATACCTCGCGCCACCGTAATCCCGGTGCTGGCGTATCCGGATGTGAATCAGGCCGCGGCCTGGCTGTGCGATGCCTTCGGATTTACCGTGCGTCTGCGCATCGGTGACCATCGCGTGCAGTTGAATGTGGGCGATGGAGCCGTGATCGTGAGAGAAATACGCCCGAGCGAGGTAAATGGTGCGCTGGGCATGGGACACTCGCTCACTATTCGTGTCGAGGATGCCGATGCCCACTGCAACCGGGCAAAGGCTCACGGGGCGCAGGTCACACAAGAGCCGGTGACTCACCCGTACGGGGAGCGGCAATACAACGCGGATGACTTCGCGGGACACTCGTGGACCTTTTCGCAGTCGGTGGCGGATATGCATCCAGAGGAGTGGGGCGGGACGGCGGAGCAGTTGTGATCGTTGAAAGGCATTACTCCTGCAACCCGGCCTTGCGATACACCTGCTGGACGCGCGAGAGTTGCTCGTGCCGCTCCTCCAGGCCGAACGAACGCACCATCTCGCGGATGGTCATGCGAGGGTCGTTCGACCAGAAAATGCCCCGGTCTTCATCCTCGTAGTAGTGGAAGGCGACCCCTTCGCCGTACTTCTTCTGCAACGCTTTCCCGTTTTCCAGCTTGGCGCTCCAGGGGAGGATCGCGTAGCTGAGGTCAATCTCATAGGTCAGCACGCTTTCCGGAGGCCGGATTTGCGCGGTGATTCGCCCGGTCGGCCCGAATATCGACGCATTGTGCCGCCACGTGCTGGAGACCACGTAAAACCCTCCCCGCATGGCGCGGAATGCCGGTGTGGCCGTCTGTGGCGACTGCGTCGGCCATGCCACCAGTTCACAGCCCTGCCGCGCCAGTTCGTTCCAACCGCCATCGAATTCCATGTCGTAGCAGATCTGGATCCCGAGTCTGCCGAAATCGCACTGGAAGACCGGCACGTCCGTCCCCAGCGTAGAGCCGCTCTCCATGGCCTCGCTATCCGGCGCGACGACCAGGTGCACTTTGCGATAGATCCCCGCAACGGCGCCGTCGCGCCCGAATAGAATCGCGGCATTCGAGCACCGCTTCCCGTCCGCTGCGAGCAGGTAAGTGGGAGCCACGATGTAGCAGCGATGTTCGCTCGCTTTCCTGCTGAAAGCCTCACGCAATTCGCCCTCCAGCGGGACCGCACAGGCACGCACATCCTTACCCGCCTCTCCGGTGACTGCCGTTTCGGTCAGGATGGCGAGGTCTGGGCCCCGCCCGTACCTCTTGCCGGATTGCTCGACCATCCGGTCCACGAGCCTCGTGAGCTGATCGAGACGCTGCCGCAATCCAGGGTAAGTACCCCAAAGATCCTGGATCGCGGTGCCGACGACTACCTTGCGCGGAAGTGTATTAGAGGTGTCGCGGATGCCGGCCGGAGCACCGGCGGCACTAGAGAGTGCGGCTCCGGTAGCTGCCAGACCACTCACGCTCGTAAGAAATGTTCTGCGGTGCATGCAATAGTCTCCTTCCGTCTGGGCATCATCATACCGCGGCAGTGTCCGCCCGGCCCGCGGTGACTGCCGCGTCCAGCCGTGCCCCCAATGTGTCGAATCCCGCCTGGGGGCCTCGCCATTGCAGTTCATCCACGTCATCAAACAGCTTTATGTCGGTCCGGAGCGTAGCGAGCGTCCGGAACAGCAGCGCGAGATCCCGCTCGTTGGCGAGCGTATGCGCCAGGGCCCGGGCGTTGGCGGCGTTTACGCCCCACTCCCTGCAATCCGCTGGGATGGATTCGAGGTGGACGAACTTGGCGAGAACGGCAGCCGACGACTTCGCTCCCCAGCCTGGCAAACCGGGGTAGCCGTCAGCCGCGTCACCCACCAGAGCCAGATAATCGGGAATCGACTCCGGCGAGACGCCGAATTTTCCGACGACGCCGGCTTCGTCGAGCGTCACGCGCTTCCGGCGATCCAACCGGACGACCCGCGTGCCGCGCACGCATTGGGCGAGATCCTTGTCGGGCGTACAGATGATCACGCGCTCGACACGCGGGTCCCGTGCCGCCGCTGCCGCCCCAGCCGCCAGCGCGTCGTCCGCTTCGAACTCCACCATGGGCCAGACGACGACGCCCGCCGCCGACAGCACCTCTTCAAGCAGACCGAACTGGGACCAGAGGTCAGGTGCAATACCTTCGCCGGTCTTGTAGCCCGGCCATAGCCCATTGCGGAAGGACTCGATGACGTGGTCGGTCGCAACGGCAACATGCGTGGCGCCGCCGCGAATCATGCCCAGCACCGACCCGAGCACGCCGCGCACCGCGGCGACCTCGCGGCCGTCCTGGTCCCGCGCGTAGGGCAGGGCGTAGAAGTGCCGGAACAACTCGTATGTGCCGTCGATCAGGTAGACTTCCACGGCCTCTCGCAAGTTTACTTCGCCGGAGCGTCGGGTCCGGCCGAGTGGGACAGGATCTTGAGCGTGCGCAGCCACGTTTCCACGCTCATGGGCCAAGTAGTGACCGGAAGGGCCGTGCGCCGCAGGCCGTAACCGTGTCCGCCCTCGGCATAGATGTGCAGCTCCGCCGGAACCTTCGCATTCTTCAGGGCGAGGAAATAAACCACAGCGTTTTCGACATGGACCGGATCGTCCTCCGCCTGGACGATAAACGAAGGCGGGGTTTGGGCGGCCACGTGAATGTCGGGATTCGGGGCGAAGTCCTTCTCCGCGAGTGCCAGATAACCCGGATAGACGATCACGGCGAAATCGGGACGGCAACTTACACCGTCAGCGGCGTCAATCGGATCGTAGAGTCGTTGATCAAAGTGAGTACTGAGCGCAGCAGCAAGGTGAGCCCCGGCAGAAAAGCCGAGGACCCCGATTCGGCGCGGGTCGATGTGCCACTCGCCGGCATGCGCGCGCACAATCCCCAGAGCGCGCTGCGCATCCTGCAATGCAGCCGAAGACTTCGGGTAAGGCCCGGAGTCGGGCACGCGGTATTTCACCAGGACGCAAGTGATGCCAGCGGAATTGAGCCAGTCGCATACCTCGGTCCCTTCGAGGTCAATCGCCAGAATGCGGTAACCACCTCCCGGAAAGACGACCACGGCGGCGCCGGTGTTGTTGACGCGGGGAGTGTACAGCGTGAGGGTGGGAGTTGAAACGTTGCCGAGACGGATCAGCGGCTTGCCCGCGATCAGGTTGTCTTTCGCCGTTGTAGTATCGACCTCCGGCAGCGGATTTGGCGGAGCACCTGGCGCCCCGCTTGGCCAGAGTGGCAAGGTCAGATGCCCAGGAGCAGGCTGCCAGGCAGGCCTTTGCGCGAACAAACTGGCGGAGCCGAATACGAGGGTGGTGAGAATCAGCAGAGGTGTGCACATGATAGCGACTCTTGGATTTTTTGGCGTTTCACAGCAATCATCACAGCCACAGGGACACTTCAGCAAGAGAAGGAAGCGAAAATACGGCCCCAAACCGTGGCTAGGCGATCCGATCACAATCGAGTGGATCGCGCGCATCAGGCAGCGCGGATGCAATGTGGGGAACCGGAGATTAGGAAGCAGCAACATAGGTGGCCGCCCTTGCGGTCCCTCGGATCTGTTCCATCATTCCAAGCATATCCCAGTTCTGCCACCCTTCAACTGCTTTGCCGTCGGCAATCCGCATGATCGTAATGCCGGTCACGTGAATCGTTTTGCCGGTAGCAGCGATGCCCAATCCAGGGCCGGCATGCTTCGCCCTAAACGACCAGCGAACGCAGAGCCGATCGTCTTCTGCGATTGTGTCGTGGACCGTCGTTTGAATCTCCTCCATGGCGGCTTGCATGCGGTCGAACAAAGGGTAGAAACCGTCCGGACCCACTGAATCCTGTCCTGCTTCATGCAGCACGGCATGCGGCGCAAGCATTTCGGGAATCGCATCGCGACGGCCTCTGTTCCAGACTTCCTCGAACCAACGCTTTCCCAGGTCTCGCTCTTCTTCGGTCATGGTGTCCTCTCCATCCGTCTATGGTACTCCAGGCGCTCTGTAGGGATCTCCGCAAGGTTTTAGCGTTGTAATTCTGCTTCCACGGCGTGACCCGCGCCAGCACCCCACCAGACGGCGCATCGACCGCACCGGGCTCTGCGCGGTCTCATCACTCGTCCCCCCGAACGATTACCACTTTTCCACGCCGCGTCCCCTCAGTAGGTAGGCGGGATGCCTTGCAGCCTACGCTCACCACTGCCGCCGCTGGTGACGGCATCCTATATCAACCTGCTCATCCATTTGCGCTACATCTTCCATGAACTGGCTTGGACCCAACAGCTTCCGGAACTCGCTCATCTGATCCGCCGCGAGGACGTTCCGCGTCTGCCCAGAAGGCTGCCACGCCCACTAACGGCACAGCAAGATCAGCTCCTCGATCAGGAATTTCTCCGCCGCAACGATCTGGGCGGCAACACGTTCTGCTGATTCGTCACACCGGCATGCGCATCGGTGAGTGCGCCGATCTGTGGTGCGATTGTCTCCGCCCCACCGGCCCCAATGAATGGGCGGTTCATGTGTCGCTCGGCAAACTACAGACGGAACGAATCAGGGCTTCTTTGGTGCGCGGGCGTGCGAGGAACCGTCCATCCGCGGGGAGCGGATCGAGGGAGCGAGAGAATCGGAGACGCTGGGCGAGCGTACAAACGAACGAATCTTACCGGTACCAAGCCGCTTTGGGCTTTGATTGCGTATGTTGGACAGGACTCCAGGCCTGTCGCAGCGAAGCGATGCAACTCAACGCAACACGTTTTGCATCTTGGTGGCGCGGGACCCAGCCAAGTTTCCGCCTGTGAGGACTATCTGTTAATCGATATAGTCGTAAGCAACCAGCGTCAGAAACTCCGGGAAATCGCCGCTGGTCATCATCTGCTCGTAGATGCGCGCTGCCCTCGCGAGCGCCTCGCCGCCGATCGAGCCGCGTAAGCTCTCGGCCACATCTGCAATCGTGCGCTTCACCAGGTCGGCGGTCACTGGGCGGCCGTCGTTCAGCTTCGCGCCGTGCCTGACCCATTGCCACACTTGCGCGCGACAGATCTCGGCGGTGGCGGCATCCTCCATCAAGTTATAAATCGGGACACAGCCGTTGCCGCGCATCCACGCTTCCAGGTACTGGATACCCACGTCGATGTTCCAACGCAACCCGGCTTCGGTGATGTCGCCAGTGGGCACCGTCAGCAAGTCCGCGGCGGCCACTTGCGTCTGCGGCCTGTGCTGCAACTGGTTCGGACCCGCCATGTGCGTGTCGAAGATTTCCTTGGCCACAGGCACCAGGCCGGGATGCGCCACCCACGTGCCGTCGTGCCCGGCACGCACCTCGCGCAACTTGTCCTGCCGCACCTTCTCCAGGGCCTGCTCGTTAGCTGCCGGATCGCTCTTGATCGGAATCTGCGCAGCCATCCCACCCATGGCATGCACGCCGCGGCGATGGCAGGTCTCGATCAGCAGGTGCACGTAAGAGCTCAGGAAATGCCGCTCCATGGTGACCTGCGCGCGGTTGGGCAGCACGAAGTCGGGCCGGTTGCGGAATTTCTTGATGAAGCTGAAGATGTAGTCCCACCGCCCGCAGTTGAGCCCCGCGGAGTGTTCCCGCAACTCGTAGATGATCTCGTCCATTTCGAAGGCGGCCAGAATGGTTTCGATCAGCACCGTGGCGCGAATGGTCCCGCGCGGGATTCCCAGTTCCCGCTGCGCGAAATGGAAAACATCGTTCCACAGGCGCGCTTCCAGGTGGCTCTCTAGTTTCGGCAAATAGAAATACGGCCCGGTTCCCTTGGCCATCAGGGCCTTGGCATTGTGAAAGAAGAAGAGCCCGAAATCGAAGAGGCCGGCCGAAATGGGCTGGCCGTCCACCAGGAAGTGCTTCTCATTCAGATGCCAGCCGCGCGGCCGCACCATTAATACCGCGGTGCGCTCGCCCAATTCGTAGCGCTTGCCTTCGGGGCTGACATAATTAATGACGCCATTCACCGCATCGCGCAGGTTGAACTGCCCGTCGAGATTGTTGCGCCAGGTGGGCGAATTGGAATCTTCGAAATCCGCCATGAACACGCTGGCGCCCGAGTTCAGGGCATTGATGATCATCTTGCGGTCCACCGGCCCGGTGATTTCCACCCGGCGGTCTCGCAAGTCGGCGGCCATGGGCGCCGCAACCCAATCGGAATCCCGGATCCAGGCGGTTTGCGGCAGGAACTGCGGCATCGCGCCCCGGTCGATTTCCTGTTGCCGCCCGCGCCGATGTGCAAGCAGTTGTTGGCGGCGCTCCTCGAAATTCCGCGAAAGCCCTTTGAGAAAGCTCACGGCTTCGGGGGTGAGGATACTGCGATCGGCTTCGGTGACAGGTCCGGTGACTTGAATGGGTTCCAGTTGGGCTTTGGGCATAATCTCTCTCAGTATCAGGTTAGCTCCATCGCGGCGGCCGCACCAATCCAGTAGTCCAATTCGGACCACTGGTCCGATCCGTCCCTCGCCATTTAACTTTTTTCAGGAACCGCGATCTACTGCAAGTGGAGGCTACGCATTCTCAATGTTCAGCGACGGAAAGCATGAAAACGGACACCACGATACCCTGCGCAACTGGAGCACGGCCGCGCGTTGGGAGGGAATCACGCGGCTGTACACGCCGGAAGACGTCGCGCGTTTGAGCGGGTCGATCCCCATCGAGTACACGCTGGCGCGCATGGGTGCGGAGAGGCTGTGGAACCTGCTCCATACCGAGCCATACATCCCGGCGCTGGGCGCTCTCACCGGCAACCAGGCCGTGCAGCAGGTGCAGGCCGGGCTGAAGGCGATCTATGTTAGCGGCTGGCAGGTCGCCGGGGACGCCAATGTGTCGGGCCAGATGTATCCGGATCAGAGCTTATATCCGGTGAACAGCGTTCCCACGCTGGTGCGCGCGATTAACAATGCATTCATGCGGGCCGACCAGATCCATCACTCGACCGGACGCAAGGGGACTTACTGGTTCGCGCCGATTGTGGCAGATGCGGAAGCCGGCTTTGGCGGACCGCTGAACGCTTTCGAACTGATGAAGTCCATGATCGAGGCCGGCGCGGCCGCGGTGCATTTCGAAGATCAACTGGCTTCCGCCAAGAAGTGCGGGCACATGGGCGGCAAAGTTGTGGTGCCGACCTCCGAGTTTGTGCAGAAACTGGTGGCCGCGCGTTTCGCCGCGGACGTTATGGGGGTTCCCACGCTGCTGATCGCCCGAACCGACGCCAACAGCGCGGGGCTGTTACTAAACGATATCGACCAGCGCGACAAGCCATTCCTGACTGGCACGCGGACGGCCGAGGGTTTCTTCGGTTTTCGCGGCGGCATTGAGGCGGCTATCGCGCGAGGCTTGGCCTACGCCCCCCATGCGGATATGATCTGGTGCGAAACTTCGGAGCCTAACCTTGCCGAGGCGCGCCGCTTCGCGGAAGCGATCCATGCCCGTTATCCGGGCAAACTGCTTGCCTACAACTGCTCTCCTTCCTTCCATTGGAAGAAGAAGCTGGATGATACGACCATTGCGAAGTTTCAGAGGGAGTTGGCGGCCATGGGCTATAAGTTCCAGTTTGTCACCCTGGCCGGCTTCCATGCGCTGAACTTGAGCATGTTCCAGTTAGCGAAAGACTACGCCGCGAGCGGGATGTCGGCTTACTCCAAGCTGCAGGAGCAGGAGTTTGCGAGCGCGCAGGAGGACGGCTATTCCGCGATCAAGCATCAGACCTTCGTGGGTACGGGTTACTTCGACGAGGTCGCGCAGACCATCTCCGGCGGAAAGTCCTCCACCACGGCGCTAAAAGGCTCGACCGAAGAAGCGCAGTTCGCCTTTGTCCCCGGTGGCAAGTGCGTGACTGGCGAGATGCCTCCTTGCGGCATGGAAGGCCAGTGCTGAAAAGTGGGGCGGGCCCGCGGCCCGGGGCTAAGGGCGTATTATAGTTGGAATGAACCGGCAACAGGCGTTGCAGATCCTCCACGAATTTACGAAATCGGAAAGCCTGCGCAAGCATGCGCTGGCGGTGGAAGCGTGCGTTACCGCGTATGCCCGCAAATTCGGCGAGGATGAGGAGAAATGGTCCGTCACCGCGCTGCTGCACGATTTCGACTGGGAGATTCATCCCGTGCTTCCCGACCACCCCACGAAGGGTGAGCCCATTTTGGCCGAGCGCGGCGTGAGCGATGAAATCCGCCGCGCCATCCTCTCGCATGCCGATTTTACCGGCGTGCCGCGCGAGTCTCCGCTGCAGAAGACACTTTTCGCTTGCGACGAGCTGGCGGGCTTCATCACCGCGGTCTCGTACGTCAAACCGCACCGCAGCGTTTTCGAAGTGGATGCGCCATCGGTACGCAAGAAGATGAAGGACAAGGCGTTCGCGCGCTCCGTAAGCCGCGAAGACATCCTCAATGGCGCGCGCGAATTGGGTGCGGAACTCGACGCGCACATCGATTTCTGTGTGAAGGCCATGCAGGAAGGCGCCGATGCCCTGGGCTTGAAGGGTAGTATTTGAGGGTGGCGCAGGCTTTAGCCTGTGTAAGCCGCTCAAGCCCCCATGAACAGGCCCAGCCCGGGCGAGGCCGAAAGCGGCAAACCGTACCCGATCAGGCAGCATTGATCCAGCGCGAACAGCACCACCGACCCCATCTTCAACCCCTTTGCAATGCGGGACTCCTTCGCCCACGGTGTCATATAGTTTCCGATACCCACCAGGTGTGCGCTATTCGCTGGCGCAAAGCCTAGCTGCATGGGCAGGTCGATCGCATTAACAGCCTTGTCCAGATCGAAGTCGCCCGTGTAGGTGAAGTTCTCGGTCTTGAAGCAATTGAGGTTCGCCGGAGACCACTGCGTGGGTAAGTTGATCACGCTCGTTAGCGGAGCGTCGTTTGTGTCCGGCGGATACAGCACTTCGAACTGCGCATCCGCGTATGTTTGCCGCACGAAAGCCATGATCGCGGCGGTGAACTGACCGATCAGTCCAGGCAGGAAGGCGGATTCCTGCGGGTACGGCGTGGGGTTGTTGCTCGGGTCCGTAAACACGTGCATTCGCCGCCCATACTGCGATTGAAACGCTGCCATGGTATAGGCGTCATAGAAGGGCATGCCGCCGTTGGCGATGGGCGTCCAATTGCCATTGGTTGGATCGGTTGGCGGACAGAAGTACCACCACTGCACCTCGCCGAATTGCAGATACGGTTGCACTCCGGCAGCCGCCATGACGGTGGCCATGTCAAGATAGACCTGCTGCCAGTATGCCAGGCTCGAAAGCGAGAAATTGGTTTGCAACGCCGGCGTGTTCACGTGGCACGGGCTGCCATCCGGATAACACTGCGCGATGCCCGCAGCCACCGATGGGTCGCCATTTCCCAGTTCCGTGCTGAAGGAAACCGTCGGCTCGATGCCGTAGCCATTGAGCGCCGTGTAGAAACTCCGGCTCCAGTCGCGTGCCGCGCGGTTGATCCGCGGCATAGCGGTCAAATCGGTCAGCCAGGCGCCGTCCATGCCGCCCGCCAGCGCTCCGCTCGCCTGTGCCTGCAGCGTCGTACTGCCGCCCACGTCGGCAGAGAGCGTGAGTCCATTGCCGGAACTGCCCATGACGCGTGCGGTGATCGTGAGCACCCCATCGTTGGCCTGGCCCCATACGCCGGTGGCCCCTTCGTTTATAAGAAGCGCGAACGCCTGTGCCAGGCTTGAAGGTGTGTCGCCGATCAGATTCAGGTGCGTAAAAACGGTCGGTCCCAAAGATATCTCAGTTATCTTTCCGAACTGCGACGTGCCGGACAACGCGATCGTCCCGGCGGCGTACTGTTGGCCCGCGCAAACCAACTCGTAGAACCACAGCGCGCCCGCATAGTGATTGGACCTGCCAGTGAATCCCAACGACTGGATCTGCCACGCGGTCCGTTCCGGCGCCAGAGCCTGCGAGTTTAGCGTGTCCCAATCGGTAGCCAAGGTTGTTTGGGGGTCAGGCAGAAAAGTGGGGAGGTCGCTGGTCGGAATCGCGATTTCCAGGAAATCGAAATATAAAGGGTCTCCCGCGGCGCCTGTATGTGCGATCGTGACCGTGTGCTGAGTTCCGCCGGTCATTGTTCCCAGGGCCCAACGGACCAGGACATCTTCGCCCGGAAGCGCTACGCTCAACACCTGCTCTGTATTCTGGTCCACTTGAACCGTTACCTGCGCAGCGGTGGGGAACCTGCGCGTCCCCAGGTTCAGGATATGGCTTTGCGGAGATTGGTAGGAGTAACTGACGCTCGCGCCTGGCGTGGTTGCATAACTGATCGACCCGCCCGAGTAGTTCCCGACAACAGGTGTCCACTGGCCGGTATAGGCGATAGAAACGTCATCGTCTTCCGCGCGCCAGCTTCCCATGCCCGCCACCTGGTAATTGCGGTTCGAGCCGCTAACCGTCCAGTTCGAAACCGCCACCGCAAACTCGCTGCGCGCGAAATCGCCTGGCTGCAGATCGGCGGCCCATGTCCAGCGCATCTTGCGCACCGCATTCATGGGTACGGAAACCGTGGCCCCCGTGTGATCCAGCCCACTGATCGAACTGAAGTCCAGACTGATCTGCCACTGGCTCGGCGAAACGCCGCCGCTGAGAAGTTGCCATCCGGGCTGCCAACTCTCCGTCGGCGTTCCAGGCGGCACGCTGTAAGCGTTTCCATAAACGCCGATCCGGTTACCGTTCGCCCCAGTGCCGCTGATGGCGAGCGTCAGGGTGATGAACGCGCCAGTCGCCGACGCCCGCATGGATTGCGAGAACGTGTTGATGCTGTTAGCCAGTGCCGCCGCGGCTGACTCCAGCGTGTCGGCGCCGTACAGTTGATACGTGTAATGCTCTTCATCCCACGCCAACTCAATATAGTCGCCGCCGGTTGCCGCGCCTTGCAGTTCGAAAGTCGACGATGCCGCTCCATAGCTGCCCGCCACCGGTGCGGCGTGACCAATCAACGGGATCCTGTAAAGCTGCTCACCGGTGCCAGGATCGGCCCACACGCGAAGATAGGGCCAGTCCACGGTTGGATATAGCGCCGAATCAATCGCGAGGCAGTTGGTGCGGGTCTCCTCGTAAGAAAGCTCCAGCCCGCTCAAGTCGCTGTCCGGCAGGTTGCGGAATACCGGATGTTCAAAGACGTTGTCGCGATTCCATTCGATGACAACCCAGTCGGACTGCGTGCGCCAGCAACCCGAAACGGTGAATCCGTTCGCGCTCGTCGCGCTTAGGGCCGCCACTGCCGAGGGCTGATAGAAGTAGCACTGCAAGTCCTGGTCGGGAGTGAGCTTCTGAAGCGTGGTCATGCGTTTAGCCGTCTGGTCACAGCCGCAGGATTACCGTGAGGTCCGAGCCTGGACTGCTCTGTCCGACTGCGGTAATTGCGATGCTGAGTTGCGCCTGCGCCAGCAACGGCATCCCGAAGCCGTCCACGCTGGGCGAAACCGTGCCGCCATCGGGAATTGTCAGAGTGCAGTAGGGAGATCCATTCTGGCTCACGGTGATTTGAATGGGGCTTCCAACGGGAGCCTGCTTCACGATCGCATACACATCCTCGACCGCATGCGGCGCTTCCACAACCACGTTCGGCGCCGGATCGCTGTCCACCGCCAGGAATCCTTGCACCTGGAACGAGTACTGTCCGCCGGAAAACGTCCGCAAACCATAATCCAGCGACTGTGTCAGGTTAATCGCAGCCGTCGGACTGTTGCCTTTCGTATTTGTGACGAACAACTCCGCGCTGGCCACCTTGGTGTTAGCCAGCGGCATCGGATAGCTCCAATTGCCGCTAAGTGGGCTGCCGAAGAAATCCAAAGGGAAGGAAACCGCGGCGACGGTGCTCAACAACTGATATACAAGAACCTGTGCCCGATGGGACGTCGCGGTGGTACCATGCATGCCGCGGGTCACTTGGTATTGGAGCCCGCCGTTTGCGACGCCCGCCACTTGCATGACTTCCTCCTCGACCTGCACGAACGATCCCGCATTGGCAGTCCCAGCCGGCGTGAGATTCAGCACCGTGTCGGTTGCCGCCATCGCTGCGGCTATCGAGTATGGAGTGCTCCCTGCCAGTTCGTCCCAGTAGTACATGGTCAGCGTGCCTGCTGTCACGCTGGTGGTGTTGGTGAGCGTTGGGAAAGAGACCCCACTCAGTTCTACCGTGCCGCTTTGGAGTGATGATGCGCCTAGCCCGAAGATCGGCTGCGGCGGAGCCGCCGTATCCCCTAACCCTCCGCCGCCGATTGTCCACCGGGTCAGCGTCGACAATAACGGGGGCCCTTCCAGATTGTTCACATTTGTGCCTCTCCCCTGTATGTGCAGCGTGACGCCCGTCTCGTTCGGAATCTCGAACTGTACCGGGCTGGTTTTGGCAGTAGCGGCAAAATGCCACGCCGCTTCCGCTACTGCGAAGAGGCTGGTTGCATCCGGTTGCACGCCCCACGGCTGAGTCAGCGTGAGAATCGTCGCCGTGTTCGATGCAATTGTGTATTCCTGTTCTGCACCCGTCCCGCTGAGAATGCGGACGATCATGCCCGTATAATTGGTCCCGCTCATCTCTGCGGTGCTGTTGCCAACTGTGTTGGCGGTCGAGATGGTCGCGGCATAGGGAGGCTGTAGCTCCGTCCGCCAATAGAAGTTCGCATGATCGAAATTTGGATCGGGTGGCGCCCACACTTGCGCCGCCAATCCCGTGTCGGTAAAGCTGCTGCTCAGAGGCTGACTGGCGGCGATCCGGCCCAACTGCTGCGAATTCGGTCCCCGGTATACGTTGAAACTTACCGTGCTGGCGTCGAAGCTTAACCCCGTCAGGGTCACGCTGTTCGTGTTTGCCCCTGCCGGTATGCTGGCAAGTATCACGAACGAGAGACCGCTTTCGTTTCCCGCGGAATCCAGCGCGCTCACCGCGTAATACAATACTTGGTTCCCTGCCAGCGTGCCAGTTGCCGCGATCGTGGCCGCAAGGCTAACCAGCGGTATACCTGGTCCGCCGGTTGCAGTGGTCGAGGGCACGACAAAGCCCACCGTTAACTGTTCGTCGACACCGCCATCGCTGGAGTTATTGGAGCTCTCGGCGATCTGGTATTCCAGGTTGCCGCCGGAGTCGATCGTGTTCCCGAGTAACGGCCTTGGTACGCCTACGCCGGAATTGGGCTGAATGGACGTCCCAGTGCCTCCCGGCACCTGGCCGTTGGTATCCGCGTACCATTCATCCTGCTCGATCTGCGCCGTGATCGTGGTGATCCTGTAGTTCGCCCCCGGTGCAATCTTAGTTATGCGAAAGGGCTGGCGTTCAAAGCCTTCTTTCAGATAGGTGACGGTGATGATGTCGCCAGGGCGCAGGCCCAGGGCTTTTACACTGGTATCGAATGTTATGTAAGTGTTGCCGCCGACCGCCTTGTCCAGTATGAACTGAGATATGCGCGCGGCCTGATCGTAATTGGGAATCCCCAACGCCATGAGCGATGTGGTAATCACCTGGCCGGTAAGCTGGACATCTTCCACGTCGACCGTGAGCAGGCTGTCCTGCTGATACCCGTTGAACGCGTCTTGAAATTCCACCGTCACCTGGTTCGGCGTGTCCGCGATGCTGCGGGATGACATTTGCACGCTCGGCACGCCGTTGGCTTTGCGCAGAATGTTCGCGGCGCCTGTCGATCCGTCGCTAAACTCATATGCCGGCCAGCCGCCATTCAGCGGTTCCGTGCTGTTGCTCCACGCGGGAAGCGTCGGCTGCTGCAGTGCAATGGCGTTCTCGACTTGCAATTGAAGCAACCCGCCCACGCTGTACGTAAACAGCAGCCGGGCCGTGTTCCGAATTCCACGGATCGTGTCTGCCGCGTTGCGTCGGCTTTGCAAACACAAATTGCACTGGAAGCGCGGGATCATGATGCTGTTCCCGTTCAGATCCTGTGCCTGGATCTGTTGATCGCAATACGCCGCGGTGGCCGCGAACGTTGTAAGGTCGATGTTCTCGGTCCCCCACCCGCTGCGCTGTAGGATGTCGAGCAGAATCCATGCCGGATTAGCGGTGAACTGTGGGGCCAGGTAACTCCCGTCGGACCCGTAACTCGGCAATTGCAGCCCATCCGCGAGGACCTGCACGGCGGGCAGCGACTGGCCGTTGCTGATCTGATTCGGCACGACAACGGAGAGGTAAGCCATGCTGCCGTAGGGATCGCCGGCCGGGTTGCCCGCTGCGTCCGTGAAATTCGGATCGAAAGCTCCGTTCCGGCCGCCCAAGCTGATCACGTTGTACCAACCCGTCGAGGTCATGTTCAGACCAGATTGCCCGACGGGAATCTGGATCTGGTTGACAAGCACCATCTGTACGTCCTGGATTGGGCCCATCCCCAGCAGTACTTCCATGTACGTCAGGTTTCCGTCATTCCGCGTAAATACGATGGGAGGATAAAACCAGGCGGTGCCGTATAGCAAAGGGACAAAGTCGTTGTAGATCGCAATGTTGTCGTCCACGGCTGCGTACTGCCACCCGCTGCCGTAGCTGCGTACCTGAATGGATGACGGCACAAACTCGAGCCCGCCGAACCGCATCGGTCCGGAGAACATTCCCCGGGCTTCGCAATCCAGCCTTGTGTAGGCGCACGAAGTGTAAGGTACGCCGCCTACCGTGGCGCCGAGGCCGCCAGTCTGATCGGGTGAATATCCGCAAGCGTAGAACAACGAGTATTGCCCGCTGCTGCCCCCGTTCACCGCTTCCTGCCTCTGCTGTGGAGTGGATGGAAACAACCAGGGACAGCGGCGTTGGATCCGCACGGGCGGCAACAGCACGGTCTGCATGTTCATCCAGTTCACGGCCGAGAGTTGAAATAGCGATTCGGTGCTTTGGTCGGGCGGGTTGACGATGCCTTGAAACAGAACCGCGGCATTCGATGTCGCAGCGGCTTCGAGGAGATTGTAAAACAAGAAGGTCACGGTCAGCGTCGCGCCCTTCCACCCTACCGATCGTTCCAATTCCGAAAAGTAGGAATCGGCATTCGCCATCGACAGCGACACCCGTGGAATCGCGTCGACTCCCTGACCAGACGACGTCTGTACCGCGAACACGTTGTGTTTGATCACTCGCGGAGCGTAGGTGTTGCCGGAATATGTTACTTGGTGTGTGCTCCAGTACTCCGCCTGGCCGTTCTGTAACACGCACTGAAATAGCAGCAACGGTGTGTCCGTGACCGCCATCTCTTTCAGATCATAGATACTCAACATTGACGATATCCAACTCGCAGGAATGGCGGCTTGGGCCTACTGTCGTGATCGTAAGCGCGTCGTCCCGAAACCGCGCGTTTGGGTAAACTCCACCCGTCTCGGCCGTCTGCTTATAAAGCGAGGCGGCGGTCTGCGCCTCCGCTTGAATTCCGAATATGTCCACCGTGGCGCCGGGATCCAGCGCGATACCGAAGCTGATGGAATCGGCCGCGTCTTGTAGCTGCCCGGCGGACATCAGCCGGGTCCACTCTGGGCTGACCGCCTGCGGGTCCGTCGCCGAACCGCGCACCAGCCACACCTGCGTGCTCTGGTTGCTGCGCGCATAAAGACTGAGACAGTAGTTCAAAGACGCGGGCGCGTTGATCGATTGCTGTAGCATCAATGTGGCGGCTGTCGGGTTGCCGACCTGACAAGCGGCCGTGCCCCCCATCGGATCCGCCACGCCGCCTGTCACGGTCAGTAGCGGCGCCGCTTGCCAGACCGGCTGACTTTGCTGCTCGCTCCACGCCAGCAGGTTATCGGCTGGATCCAAGAAAGTGAATGGCGTAAGCCGCCCCTCGACCGCTTGAAAAAGAGCTTCCAAAGCGGCCAACTCCTGATCGCTCATTTCGGCGAACGATAAATGCCAATCCGTGATCGCCGCTCCCGGATCGGCCAGCTTGACCTGGTAGCCCTGCCAGCTTTGATTCACCACCGTCCTTGCCGAGCGTTGCCTGGTAATCGGAAACTGGCAGGTTGCGCCCGATGAGAGTTGTGGGAAGTAAAACATCTTAGGTCCTGTTCTCGCAGACAAGCAGCGTCGTTTTGCCCCGCATCTCACCCCTCAGTTGAAGACCGAATGTGTCCGCGCCCAGGCTGCAGTTCGGATAGATCGTTCCGTCCCATGGATCGGTAAATGAAAAGCTGCCGAATCTGCCCTGGTTCGATACGAAAAACTGGTCCAACGCGGCTAGCTCGGGTTCGTCCAGCAAGTCGAGTTGGATGGTCCACCGGTGCAGTACCGACGGGTTGTCTCGAAAGCGCTGTTCGGTACCGTCCAGGAAACGGATCGCGTCGGTGTTGAACTGCAGCGTCCTTTTCGCCGGATATTGCATTACGGCGCCGGTCTTTAGCGTCGGAAACATGGCCGTCAAAGGTTCGTTACTACGTCGTTGATGGAGTTCATGTTCAACATCGCCTGCCGGACCGCCTGGGCGATGTCGTCGCTATGATCGAGAAACGACTGGCTGTCCATCGCTTGTACCTGTACGGTTATCTGTGTACCCGCGTTCGACCCCCCGCCACTCGCAGCGGAACGCGGCTGACCGTTCTCGCCCCAGACTACGTCTTGGTTGTCGTTGGTGGACTCAAGGTTTAGAGATGGAGGGAGCGAAAAAGGTACTAAGGGTGCTGGTTGTTGAGACTGTCCTCCGCCAAACAAGCTGGAGAATAGCGATACCAGCGGCATCAGGCTAAACCCGCCTCCTAGAAGCTGGCCCGCCGCGCTGAGCGCGTCTGATGCGGCCCCACTGCCGCCGGAGCTCTTTGTTTGACTATTCTGTGCCAGGGCATCGGTGTTGCTTGCGGTCGCCTGAGTCAGGGCGTCAACCACTTGCGCGGTTTGTCCCAAAGCGTCAATGAGGCCCTGGTTGGCTGTTGACGATTGTCCGCTCGCCGAACTCCCCGACGCTTGGTTGAACGCGGTCAAAAGTGTCTGCTGCGCTGTGTTAGGCATTTCTCTCTCGTGGCTCAGGACCGCTGTTTCGGTTTCCAGCGCCGGGGCTGCCGTTTGTTTGCGTAAGCTCGTGCTCCAGAATCAGGAAAGCTTCCACTTCGCGCGCCCCCAGACCTTCGACTTCCCTCCGCCCTAGCTTACGCCGTACCAGATAATCCTCGAGCCATGCCATGCTTTGTGCCGTGATAAACGATCTTGGACAGATATTGCTCGCTACATTGTTTCTCGCCCACACCACCCGCTCCGGCGTCTCAAGTGCTGGCGCCATCCAGCCGCACCTGCGCTTCGTCTCCAGGCCGGCTTTGCGGCAAGTCGCGCACTCCCACCCGGCCTGGTTGGAGAATTGAAAATGGAAGGCGACGATCAGTTTTTTCTTTCGGATTCCGACAATCCGCACTGTTGCTTGACGGCGGCCAAAGCCTCCCGGAACAGATCTTCAGGCCCGCTCGCCGCCAGTGACTCCGGAGTCGCCGGCAACCCGTCCAGTTCCAGACCCGTCACTTCTTTCAAGCCCCAAAGCAGGTAGATCCGATCGATCTCCGAGGCCAGCAGCGCGGCTTCCATCTTTTCGTCGGGAGTGTCGCCAGCCTCGACGAACCCTTTCCGCGCTGCTAATTCCCGGATGCGGCGCGTCAGCTCAACGCGGCGCCCAAATGACGTCTTAACCACCGTGAAACTTACCCCGGGAGCCACCGCGGATTCAATGGTTTCAACACTAAAGTATTCCATTTAGCCACCAACCAACCTTTTTTTGTGGGGCAGGCCCTCGGCCTGCGGCGGCCTCTCAGGCCGCCCTTCTTGCTCAACGCTATCCGAACGCCACCACGATCTCGTTGTCCGCCGTCCCCTGCGCCTTCGATCCCTGGAATTTCCACTGCAGCCGGTTATCGCTGTCGTCGAACTCAGGCACTACCGGCACCACGCTCATCATGTAAACGCCCACAACTTGCCCGGTTTGCTGGCCGAGTTGAAACATCACGCTTACCGGCGACTGCTGCCGCGCCGCTTGGTACAGTCCCTGCGTCGCGGCGTCGTCCAGTTCATACAGGCTGAAAGCCGCCGTCACGGACCGCGGCCCCGGCGCAATAGCCTGCGGCAGGTTGGTCCCGAATTCCTTCGACCTCAGGTCCAGGCCGTTGTCTAACTGGAATGTGCCGCTCGTAATTGTGTAGAACTGGCCGGGCGTACTGCCCAGCCACGCCTCTCCCATGTTCCCCGGCACGATTGAGTAGTCGAAGGAGCCGATGACCGGCTCCGCGGGGAAGCTGCTCAGTTGCCCCATCCCTGCCGCGAAACTGGAACTGTCGATCAGGTCTTGCGCCATTCCCTCGAATTCAAACTGGTGAAAGTCGCCGTTTACCGTTACGGTCATCCGGTTTACCGCCGCCCCGCAGAGAATCCGCTGCAGCGCGGTGCTGGGATCCCAATAATCGAAGATGCTGGCGCTGGGCAGTGCTGTCGCCGGAATATAGGAAATACTGGGAGCAATCTCGGTTCCCGCGGCCGGACCGCTGGAGAATGGGGCGTTCACCTGCACGGCCGTCGCGCTCACAATTGCCGTCACAAATCGGATTTCTCCGTTACAGGATACGCCTTGCCCCGCCACAAGCCCATGGGGCGCCGCGAAGACCAGTGAGGTGCCGCTCGAACCCGCCGCGGCCGTCCCTCCCGCGTACATTGCCGGAGAGGCGCCCATGCTGGCCTGAAACAGTGGTCCATAAGATGGACCGGAACTCTGTCCCCCCCAACTCGTCATGTAAGTTGTCACGTCGAAACTGGTCGTGCGCCGCAGCCCCGCGGGTATTCCGACGAACGTGCGGCTGCCTGTCTTGTCGCGCCGGTCGGCCTTTTCCAACTGATTCTTGGCCGTGAGCTTTACAGCCGGGAAACGGTTCTGCGCGGTAATCGCCGGCGTCTGCCCGTAGCTGCTTTCTAGTTCCGCGTAGAAGCGGTTGGAATTGGATGAAGTATACGAAGCCATAGCTTTAGTCGCTCACCCCAACTTCGAAACTGACCTTTCCTACCTGGATAAAGTTTTGTCCGCCATGCTTCACGAGCCCTAAGGCCGCTTCATAGCACCCGGCGTAGTACATACCTTCTCCCCAGTCGCCCCGGTTCTGGTCTAAAACCTGGGTCGTGGCATCGACATACAGTTGGAGTTGATCCTCGATCCCGTCCAGCCTGTCTTGCGAGACGCGCACCTCGATCGTCATGACGGCCTTGCCGGAAAAGTTCCGGAATTTTTCTTTGAGCTGGTTCACGATCTTCTCGCAGTACACGCTAACCGCTGGATACTGCGCGTCGGTGCTGCGCTCCGCCAGCTCAATCGGTACATTCTGGGCCAGAATCTGACTCCGTCCGATTGGCCGTGGAGTTGCGCTCTCGGCCTGAGCCAGTGTTGATACGCAGGCGTTCAGCCCCTGCGGTGCGGTCAGTAGCGTGACTACTTGCGCAGTGACCGTGCTGCCTACCCATGCCATGTTCTACCCCCTCTGAATAACTCGCGGCAAGGCGCGAAGATAGTCTGGCGCCTGTCCGCTCCCCGGTCCTTGTCCCAGGGTGGTTACTGGCCCTGCCTGGACCCAAACTTGACCCAATGCCAGCGCCGGCGCATTCTGTAGCGCCATCGCCGTAGGCGACAGCCCTACGTAAATATTCCAGGCCGTCGCGTTGGCCGGTTGATTGACCGGCTGGGCCACCAGTGCGTTCCCGGCCGCCACGGTAAGGACGCTCGGATTACTGGCCTGCCCCTCTTCGCCCTCCGCGTTCAACCACGACACGCTCGCGCAGTACGTCGTTGCGGGTTGACCACCGGGAAGGGACGTCAGTTGCGGCGGAGCTGCCTGCGAAATCGGGTCGGCCGCGATGCCAAGCCCGGTCTGCATGAGCTTGTCCATCGCCCACATCGCCAGTTGCTGATACTGGTCACGCTTGCCCTTATAGCGGTCGTTCAGTTGATTGAAGTAGGCATCCTGATACACCAGTGTCAAGGTTTGGAACACGTGCCAAAGCTGCAGCGGCGGCGTGACTACGATGTTGTTCAACTGTGGGTCAGGTTGCAGCCAGAACTGCCAGTCGTAGGTGTTGCTGCGCTGCAGAAGGGTTGTCAGTTCGATTCCAAGTCCTTGCTGTGCCAGGGTTAGTTTTTGGCTGAGGTCGATGTTCTCCGTCTGCGCTGTCGCCAGGACGGAAGAGTCCTGGCCCGTGAGATCCTGGATCGTCGATATCCCGTCCGTGAATAGCGCCATCGTCCCGGCCGCCTACTCTTTGCCCGCCGGTGCGACGCTCTTGAGCTTGCGTAGCTCAGTGGGCGAAATGACGGTGAACTGCATCCGCGACGCCGCCGCGAGTTGATCGGCTTGCCGCTTCGCCTCCGCCTTCTGCTCTTGGAACTCTCGCGCTTCCTCAGCCGTCGCTAGCCGCGCGCCGCCCTCCACGATCATCCTCGCCGCGATGCGCCGCGGAACCTCGGTGCGTACTCCTTGCCGTCCTCCATCGGGCGTCTCGTGGCTGACCAACACCACCGACGGATCTTTTAGGTTCTCTTCCATCGCTCGAATCTTCTTGAAATACACTTGTAAGTCCATGGTCGTCTCTTGTGGGGTCGGGCGCGCCGACCCCCCTTTCTTGTTGTTGGCCTGAGTCGATCCTAGCGTGTGTGCCAGCTAGGTATTCACCTGAACGCCAAAGTTGTTGCGGATAACTGCGCAACCGTAAAGCACGTCCACCGTGAACTGCTGGGCCAACGTATTTGGTTGGTAGCTCATCACTACGCGCATTCCGAAGTTCCCCATCTCCGCGTAGTGCGCCACTGCGCCGGTGCCGTACAGCGGCTGCGGCAGTCTCCTGATCACCAGACCAATCGCGGCCTTAGTGAAAGCCAGGTTGTGGGTCGTCATGGGCGAACTGCCGGTGTACGCAACGAACTGCGACCGCATCACGAAGAAGTCCTTGATCTTCCCCACCGCGCCGTCGATCAGAGCCCGCAGTCCCGCCTCGCCGGCGGTCTGGAATTCGCTGAAGCGTTCGATCTGCCGCAATGCGGAATATGTCGCCGCGTCCACCACCAGGAACTTCGGTTCCGACCCCGGAACCTTGGCCGAGAACAAGGCGCTCTCTGCCTGATCGATCACCGCTTCCACCAGCGGTGTACCCGGCGTGCCCACCGGTGTGTTCGCCGTAAACCCGGCAAACAAGTTCAGCAGGCTTGTCTCAATGCTCTCGGCGATCGCCACCACCGCCGGTTGCATGTAGACCTGCAGTAAGTCCGGAACCGCCAACACTTTGGTAACGTCCGGAATCTGGAAAGTCGCCTCGGCGTGTGTGTTCAGTACAATCTGCGCATTCCCCAGGTTAGGGTTTTGCGGTTGAACTTGTCCGCCTTCGGCGATGTTGTTGGCTACCAGCACCGGGGGAATCGGGATGTTCACCGTGTCCCCGGCCTGTGCCAAAACCGGTTCGTAATCGCGGTTGACCAGGTTACCCATCACTAGGTTCCCGACCAAGGCAGGCAATGCGTCTGCCGCCACCAGCTTCACAATCGCGCTGGCCACATTCGCTGATGTAATTATCGCCATTCATTCTCCTAAGTTGAGCAGGCTCGTGTGCCTGTCCTTTGAATTCAGGCATTCCTGCCTGTCGTGCCTATATGCCGCGCAGGTTCTGCGAAGCGACGCGCAGAATCTCCTTCCGCACCTTTTCCATCTGTTCGGAACTCATTCCCGGCCGGATG
>Ga0182016_10001255_pt1 | contig 30935 bp, 26 predicted proteins | sample 712S2MmetaG_FD_120491 | JGI IMG/M metagenome (GOLD analysis project Ga0182016, IMG submission 120491) | Permafrost microbial communities from Stordalen Mire, Sweden - 712S2M metaG | ecosystem: Environmental > Terrestrial > Soil > Wetlands > Permafrost | place: Sweden: Stordalen | collected...
TGTATAAAGCACGCGCCATCCCCTGGCTGCGCCGGCAGGTAAACCGCTGGATGAGCCGCCAACTGTCGCGCCGCGCCGGCCGACACCTGCCCGACACCCAATGCGGCTTTCGCCTCATCCACCTGGAAACGTGGGCCAGCCTGTCCCTGCATACGGAACATTTCGAGATCGAATCCGAGATTTTGATGTCCTTCCTGGCCGCGGAACATCCGGTCGCATTTGTCCCCATCCAGGTTGTCGGTCCTGGCCGGAAAAGTCATATTCATCCGGTGGCCGACTCGTGGCGGTGGTTGAAATGGTGGCACGGTTGGGGGCGGCCTTCGCCGCATTCAATCAAAAACCGGCCATGGCCGGTCCGACCGGCCCTCCCGGACTCGGCATTTTCCACGGGACACTCCCGGCGCTGAAATGCCGGGCGGCTTTTAAACCGCCTCCGGGCTCCGACTGAACAATTATAACTTGCATAAGCGACCCCAATGACTAATTTTTCCCGCCGGTAAATTCGGAAAACAGTTCTCGATCCATGACAAATTCAATCAAGACGGTTGGCATCATCGGCAGCGGTCCGGCGGGGGCGACCCTGGCTTCATTGCTCAAGCTAAAAGGCGTGGATGTAACCATTTTCGACGATGGCCGCCGGCCCGAACTGATTGTCGGCGAATCCCTCATTCCAGCGATCATACCCGTGCTGCGGAAGCTGGGCATCGAGGAGCGCATCGCCGCGGTCTGCCAGTACAAACCCGGCGTTACCTTCACCTTCAACCCGGACGAGGAAGTTTCGTTTACCTTTCAATCGCTCGCCGGCACCACCATGCCGACCTACGCCTACAATGCGCCCCGCCCCGCTTTTGACCGCCTGCTGGATCAACGCGCCGAAGAGCTGGGCGTGAAACGCGCGCCGGTGCGGGCGAAGGTCGAACAGGCGGGCGGCGACAAATTGCGGCTCGCGGAGGAAACGCTTTCCCAGGCGCCCTGGCTCCAGGGCCGGCAGCCGGATTTGCTCGTGGATTGCTCGGGCCGCAGCCGCCTCTTCGCGCGCACGCTGGACATTCCCGCGGACATCGGCCCGCGCAAGGACGTGGCCTACTTCGCCCACTATGCCGGGTTCGCCGACCCGACCCCGCGCGGACAGGTCATCATCGGCCGGCTGGCCAATGGCTGGTGTTGGCGCATCCCGTTGCCCGACTGCCTTTCCGTCGGCGTGGTGATGAACAAGGACGACGCCGCAAAATTTGGCACGACGCCCGAGGAACGGCTCGAAGGGGTCATCCAGCACGATCCCCTGCTCGCCGCCGCGGGCCGCGACCGCCGCCGCGTCACGGAGGTTGCCACCTACACCAATTATCAACTCATTTCCCGGCGCGGCCACGGGCCGGGCTGGGTGATGTCGGGCGACGCCTTGGGATTTGTGGATCCGATGCTTTCGCCGGGCATGTGGCTGGCGCTGCATTCGGCCGAATTGCTCTCCGAACATCTGGACGACCTGCCGGCCTATTCGCGCGAGATGCGCAAGCTCATCAAGGCGTGGATGGGATTCATCCAATATTTTTACGATGGCCGCATCTTTGCGATGTATAAAACCGGCACGTTCTTTGAGCAAAAGTTCCCCGGCAAAATTTCGATGACGATGCACGAATTCGTCAACCGCAAGATCGCCTGCATGGCGGCGGGGGCGACCACAGCCTCGCGGTTTGGACACGGCATGCTGCAGGTCATGTCCGGACCCGCCTGTTGGAAAACCAATCCCGCGCCGCTGGCGATTCGTTGATCTGGCCGGCGGTGGCACCGGCCTTGCAAAACGCTCCCATTTCCGGCTGACTGGTTCACGGGACAACCCGGGGACGGACAAGTTCAGGCTTGCCAGGGAAATGACGGTTGGCTTAAAGAAAGGGAGATGCTTTACGAACGCTGGCAGAAGGTAATTCAAGGCAGGGGTGATGAAGTGGCTTTGCGCGATCTGGCGTCCGGACGGAGCTGGACGTTTGCCCAGTTGGATCGCGAATCAGAAACGCCGCTGCCGGACAACCCGCCGATGGTCTTCCCGCAAGGTCATTCCCCCGAATTCATCTTTGCCGTATTGCGCGCCTGGCGCCGGGGCGCGGTGGTGTGCCCGCTCGAAGCGCATTCCCAACCGCTCGCGGTTTCCCCGCCGCCCGCGCCGTGCTGTCATCTCAAGACCACACCGGTCACCACGGGCGTCCCGCGGGCCGTCGCTTTTACGGAAGAACAACTCGCGGCCGACGTTGAAAACATCGTGGCCACCATGGGGCTGCGTCCGGACTGGCCCAACCTCGGTGTGATTTCCATGGCCTATTCCTACGGATTTTCCAATCTGGTCCTGCCGCTGTTGCTCCACGGCGTTCCCCTTTTCCTCGCCCCCGCGCCCTTGCCGGAAATCCTGCGCGGCGCGGCCAAGGCCCATTGGAATCTTACCGTGGCCGGGGTGCCGGCCTTGTGGCAGGCCTGGCACAAAGCCGGCGTCATCCTGGGCAACGTGCGCCTGGCCATCTCGGCGGGCGCTCCATTGCCGCTCGCGCTCGAACAGGCCGTTTTCAAGGAACACGGCGTCAAAATCCATAACTTCTACGGCTCCACCGAATGCGGCGGCATTGCCTACGATGCGACCGAAACGCCGCGAACGGAGGAAACCTCCGTCGGTCAACCCCTGAAAAATGTATTCGTGTCGCTCAACCCGGATGGAGCGCTGATGGTTCGGAGCCGGGCGGTGGGCAACACCTATTGGCCGGAACCGGAGGACACTCTCAGCCAGGGCATCTTTCAGACCTGTGACCTGGCCGGACTCAGGGACGGGACGATTTATCTGCACGGCCGCACCAGCGACCACATCAATGTGGCCGGACGAAAAGTATCACCGGCCATCATCGAACAGGCGATTTGCGAACACGACTCCGTCACCGAATGCCTCGTCTTTGGGGTGCCGAGCCTGAACACGGACCGCATTGACCACATCGTGGCGTGCGTCACGGCCAACCGGCGCGGCGCCGAGGACGAATTGAAGCAGTTCGTGCAGCAAAAGCTGCCGGGCTGGCAGTTGCCCCGCGAATGGTGGTTTGTCGAATCCCTCGAAATCAACGGGCACGGAAAAAAACTCGCACGCGCGCAGTGGCGCAAGGATTTTCTCGAAAACCGCGCTAAGCCGGCCGTCAAGGTTTAGCAAAACATTTTGGGCTGGACGATTGGGGGTAGCGCGGGCGTCTCGCCTGCGGCGTTCGGCGTCCTCGCCGAATGCAAACATGTTCGCAACGGGACGTTGCGCACGGCGACCGGGACGGTCGCGCTCCCCATTTCAATCGTAGCAGCGGACTTGAGACAGGATGGCAGGATGGTCAGGATGATTCTCCCTCCGGCCTGAATCCTGTAAATCCTGTCTGGTTTTCAAGTGTCACTTCGCATTCCGAATTCCGCATGGGCAACTTGTCGCACCGAAATCAGATGAAGGCGGACGGAAACTCTTTTCCTGTATTCATTTTGGGATGAACGATTGGGGCAATACGGCTTGCTAAAAGCCAATTTTGCCGGATAATTAAGACAATGAGCGCGCAGGAAATGTTAATTGAAGAAATCAAGCGCCAGCCAGAAACGGTGGCGCGTGAAATCCTGCATTACTTGAAATTCCTCGAACGCCAGCGCGAGCTGGAAGCGCCGATGGACGGCCTCGTTGCGGATACCTGGGAAAAACTTGGGCCGGCGCCGGGAGTGGACTATGACCAGCTTTAGCCGCGGCGACGTGGTCGTGGTGGATTTGGGCATGACGGCCAAGGTGCGTCCTTGCGTGGTGGTTTCCGTCGGCCAACCTGACCGCCAGCGCAATATGTCCGTGGTCGTGCCGATGACGACAGAAATTCGCGGCGGCGAATGTGAAATCGGTTTTCCAAAACCAGTCTGGCTCCGGCAGGAATCCGTCGTAAACGTGCTGGGCATCGCCGGGGTGGACAACGCGAAAATCGAGCGGCGCATTTCAGCATTTCCCGCTGACAAAATGTTGGAGATCGAATCGGTGTTGAAACGATTGCTGGGCTTGTGAACGGCAACGGACGAACGGAGCGCGCTGAAATCAGGAAAAGCGGGATTTGAGACAGGTTGGCAGGATGGTCAGGATGAGTCTCCCTCCGGCCTGAATCCTGTAAATCCTGTTCATCCTGTCTATTTTTTAATGTCACTCCGTATTCCGAATTCCGCACTTGAATGGCTCTTTTCCTGAATTCAGTTTGGAATGGACGATTGGGGCAAACGGCGTTTGAATGATTTTTGACATGAACGACGAACACTCGAAGATAATATTTGGGCTTCAAAATAAACCTCACCATTGGCATAGCAAAGCCAGCAAGTTAAAGCACTGTGCTGATTTGTTATTCAAAGCATTTCTTGCGGCAAGGAGTTTGTCAGACGAAGAACAATCCGAAACTGAAGATTCAAGAATTGATGATGTTGCAACGCTTCTTTATGGCATGGCAATGGAAAATATTTTGAAAGCTGCATTACTGAAAGAAGGCGTCGCAAAAATCCGACCTGACGACACAATTGCCTGGAGCGCGGAAGGTGCCAGCGACCATGATCTACTTGGAATTTGTCGTTCATTGAAATTCATAAAACTCAATACGGCCCATAAAAAACTCATGGAACGATTATCCGCTTTCGTCTCTTGGGCGGGAAAATATCCTACGCCGTTGGAAATCAAAAACGAAACCAAAGATTTTAAGGGGTTTCTCCTTTCAAATCAGCCGAGGGCAGCAATTAAGACAATGCCCGCGCCATTTGATGACGAAGACAAAAAAATGTTTGACGAAATCTACAAGCTTATTAGCGAGAGAACTTAATCTCCTAAAACCGTTGGCATAATGGCTTGCATACAAAAACAATAAAATTAAGTTGGCGGCATGAAAAGGAAAGATTTGCAAATGATAAATCACTAAATTTATGTTGAGTTACTTTATCGTGATGACTCCCATTTGGGGAGCTGTTGCATTGATTGCATATAGGGAAATGCCGTTTGTTATTAGATGCTTTGGCCACTTTTAGAAAATACGCACTGACGTTTGGTTGGCGAAAGCAGCCTGTTACTGCGAATGTGTTTTTTATTTTTAACAACTCCGACAAGGCATTTCACTTTCGTAAATCTGTACTAGACCATTGCAGATTTACGCACAATGCGTTGTTAAGTAATGAGCGGGTTCTACCATTTGGCATTGATATGTCTGCAAGGAGCGTTTGGGGACAAAAAAGGCTGATTTCTTTTGGTGATTATAAATTCAATGAGATTGAGGCGGCGCTTTTTTCTTAAATTGCAGAATCAGCGTGCCGGTGCAGCCGGGCAATTCGGGCGGGGCGCTGGTGGATGAACGGGGCAACGTCATCGGCATCGTATCGGCCAAGCTGGATGCGTCGGTGGCACTGGCGGCGACTGGTGCGTTGCCGGAGAATGTCAATTACGCGGTCAAAAGCAGCCTGCTTTTAAGCTTCCTGGAATCCGTGCCGACTGTTTCAGCCAAACTTAAAGAACCAAACATGAAAGATGAGAAGTTTGAGGACGTGGTGAAGTCGGCGCAGAATGCCGCCGTTCTCGTATTGGTTTATTAAATTGCCGCAAAGAGGCGCAAAAGGCGCAAAAAATCTCTTTTGTGCATTTTGTGCCTTCTTGCGGCTATTCAACGACGGTGCTGGTGCTGGTTTATTGATTCGGAGTGCGGCGACATGTCGCCGCTTTCCGACTGGGAGACATGTCTCCCAGTTTCAAAGCGCGAACATGTCCGCGCAGTCCAATTCAAGCCCGATTCAGGTCCGGTTGCGGGACGGCTGAGCCGTGGCGGACCTTGCCGCTGGAGGTCATGCTGATTTCAGGCACGAATTCAAGCGCGGTCGGCACCTTGTGACTCGAAAGCTGGCGGCGGCAGAAGGTAATAATTTCTTCACCCAAGGTCGGGGAACTCCCGTTGCGCAATTGTACTTCCGCAAAAATCGCCTCGCCAAATTGCGGATGTGGACGGGCGAAAACCCGCGAGCGCACCACCGCCGGATGCTGGTCCAGCACGCCGGCAATTTCCTCCGGAAAAACCTTGTGCCCGGCCACGTGCATCACCGAGGAAGTCCGCCCATCCAGCACAATCCGTCCGCCGTGATCGCGGTGCGCCAGGTCACCGGTCAGAAACCAGCCGTCATGCAACACTTCCTCCCGCGACCGTGGTGGATTCAGGTAGCCGGAAAACATACCAGGCCCGCGCAGCGCGAGCTGGCCCGTTTCGCCCTCGGGCAATGGCTTCACTGATTCATCCACAATCGTCGCTTCAAAACCAGGAACCGGCCGGCCGATGGCTTCAGGGTGCTCCGCCGCCTCGGCGACGTTCATGATAGGCAGGCCCACTTCAATGATGCCAAAACCCTGGGACACCGGGACGTGATACCGCGCTTGAAAATCCCGCGCCGCCTGCGGATCCAGCCGGCTGGAAACGGACATCACCCGGCGCAGTGACGGCGGCAGAACGCGTCCGGACTTTTCGCTGGTCAACATGCGCACGTGCATCGGGGTCACATAAAGGAACGTGGCCTGATGTTTGGCGGCGGCGTCCAGAATGTTCTCGGCCAGATAATCGGTGTTGACCACCACCGCGGCTCCGACCTCCAGATAAAGGATGATGGAGACATAAAAGTGATACGCCATCGGCAGCACCCAGAGAATGGTGTCGTCGCAGGTCAGACCCAGCCCGGCATTGGCAGCCTGGGTGCGTTCCAGCACGTCACAATGCGTCAGCACCACGCCCTTGGACTGGCCGGTGGTTCCCGAAGTGAACCGCACAAACGCAGCATCCTTGATTCCTGGCGCGAGCGGCGGTTGGGGTCCGTCCAGTCGCGTGAACCGCAAACCATTCCCGCCCGGATTTTCCAGCGCGACGGTCTGGCCGGCCTGGGCCGGGCCGGAGCCGTCGTCCAGAATCGCGCACAAAGGCGCCCGTGCCAGCATGTCCGCCATTTCGGCCGGCTTCATCTGGTGGTGGATGGGCATGATCACCGCGCCGCAGCCGAGCGCCGCCAGCGCGCCGATGACGAACGCCCGTCCGTTGCGCGCCCGCACACCAACGCCCTGTCCTTCGCTCACGCCCAAACGTTCAAGCTGGACCCGCAACGCTTCGACTTCCCGCCAGAGCGACCGGTAATCCAATGACCCGCCGGCATCAATGATGGCCGCGCGGTCAGGCCATTGACGGGCGGAATCGGCAAGCGTTTTGAAAACGTTCATTGGTTTTATAAATCTTAATCGTAATCCTACTCTTAATCTTAATCCGACCGTTCTTCACCCGCCCGATACGCGATCGGCTCTTCATGCAGCCGATCCGGCGAATTGCTTCGGATCAGTCCGACGAGCAGAGAGACAATATCCTTCAACAGCTTCTTGCCTTCGTCCAGTTCCATTTCCGAAATCAGTTTCTTGATGAAAATGAGATCAAGACAACCGGCACATTCCAAGCCGGAACCCCGGGCGATGTCGAAGAACTTGCACCGGTCAGCCGGGGTGAACCGTCCGTTGCCCTCGGGAATATTCAGCACAATGGAAGTTCGCGCGCGGTCAAGCTGGTTGGAAACAGCCGCCGACTTGGGCAGGCGTTCCAAAATCGTCTCGGCCCATTGGGCAAAAGCGAGCGCCTTCTTGTAAGCATCCAGCTTTTCGTGATCAAAATAGATTTTCATAAGCCGAATAGGATTAAGATTATGATTACGATTTCGATTAAGATTAAGAGTATGATTATGATTATGATTAAGAACAAACCCCTTCAGCTCTAACTCCCATCCTTCCGATCTTAATCATAATCGTAATCTTAATCTCCATCACGCTTCGATCTGCTTCCGAATCTGCGCCACCGCGTCATCGAGGTTCCGGCCCGAAGCCTGAAAAGCGGCGGCGGTTCCCGCCGCCCAACCGGTCGCCAGGGCCGTGCCGATGACCCGGGCCGAGGTCATGGCGCCCGTCTCCGCCGAAAGGCATCGCCCGGCCACCCACACGTTGTCCAGTTCCACCGGGCGCAAACAATCCAGAGGAATGTCGTAATAATCGCGTTCGGCAAAATAAGTCATTTCCGGTCTCGGACTGTTCGTCCAACGTTCCATCGGCCAGCAACCCCGGGCTATCCCCGCCGGTGATTTTCGCGCGTCCAACACATCCTGGTCCGTCAGCCGGACGCGTCCCAAAATGCGGCGTCCGGAGCGGACGCCCAGCTGCGGAGCGATGGAATCCAGGCGCGCGTTGCGGCAGGCAGCAATGTTTTCGACCAGGAATCGCCGGAGCGGTTCCAGCAGCGCGCGGGCTTCGCGTTCCCAATCCGTGACCTGTTGCCAGAGCGCGCGGTCGGGGTTTGCCGGAAGCAGGCTGAGTTTGAGTGCCAGACGGCCATTCGCGCCGGTGCCGGGTATCAGTGACAACCGTTCACAGAGCGCGGGCAAAACTCCACTTTCAACCGCCCGGCGCAGTTCGCGGCGCACTTCGAGCAGACCGCGGATGGCCAGATTGGGATCAACGTTTTCGAGAACGAAAACCAGGGCGGGCGCCTGATCGGTGGCGCCGTTTTCCGCGTTGGCGCCGGCCAGGGCGGCGGCGGTCGCTTCACCGGTGCAATCCACCACGCTTTTCGGACACAACCGCACCGGCTCATTCCAGGCCAGGGCGCGGACCTGATTCAAACGGGAAGCTTCCGCCTGCGCTTCGGTCACCGTGGCATGCAGCACGACGGTGATATTTCCAACCTCACTGACCATCGCATCGGCCACCCTGGCGAAGGCGGGTGGAGAATAGGGCAGCACCCAAAGGCCGGTATCCACCCGCAGGGGTTTTGTGTCCGTGGCATGTTGCAACCGCGCGGCAAATTCCTGGGCAAATCCGCCGCCCACCGGGATGGCTTCCGGGTCCGTGCTGTTCCGCAGATAAAGTCCGCAGACGGTGCCGATCTGCGCGGTGGTGGCCAATCCTCCCAGAAATCCGTATCGTTCCAGCAACACCACCCGCGCGCCAGCGCGCCCGGCAGCCACTGCCGCCGCCACACCCGCCGCACCGCCACCAATGACCAGCACGTCGCAGGGAATGGTCGTCCCACCAATGCGAGGGGTGCTGCTCACGGCGCTTTCGGTCGCATGTGCTCGCCGTAACTGCGAAGGTATTTCCATTGCGGCCGCACATTCAGAAACACCGTCACTTTTTGTCCCAGGCGCGTCACGGGCCGGCGCCAATCCACCGGCGAGGTCCATTCCGCGCGCCGGCGCGCAATGCTGTCGAGTTTGTTCTCCGTGTCCTCCGCCAGCCCGGGTGAAAGGTAATAGGCCGGCTCGAAGAGGTCCTGGTCCGGCTTCACCTGGCCTTCCTGCACCGCCGTCCGGGCCAGGGGCGTGCCTTCGTAAACGCGGATACCAATGGTGGCAAACACGGCGTTCGCCCGCGCGCAATCATCCAAAAAATTCTGGGTATCCCGGACATCCGCCCAGGTTTCGCCGGGACCGCCAAACAGCAGGTAGACCGCGATGGGCAGGCCGGCGTCGTGCGCCGCTTGCATGGCCACCCGCGTTTCCTTCTGGCCGAACGGCTTGTCCAGGACCGCCAGCATCTTGTCCGAAGCCACGTCCAGCCCGAACTCGACGCCCTCGCAACCGCCTTCCTTCATGGCGTGCGCGAGTTCGGCGTCAAACCCGGTCGGATTGCAGAAGGCCGACCAGCGGACCGGCAACCGCCGCCGTCCGAGTTCGCGGCAGATCGCCAGCGCGTGACCCCGGGGATCGTTGAAGACGCTGTCCACGAAAAAGAAATGCCGCATCTTCGACCGGGTGACCACGGTTTCAATTTCCTCAACCACGGCTTCCGGCGGACGCAGCCGGTAACGCCGCCCTTCCAACTTGGGATAAATGCAGTAGGAACATTTAAACGGACACCCGCGCTTGGTTTGCACGCCGACAAATCCGCCGCGCCGGACATACGGCTTGTAGCTGCACAAGTCATGGGCCGGCGCCGGCAATTCACCCAGCCGCTCGATGGCTCTCGTGGGCAGGACGCTGTCGGAGCCGTCACCTTTTGCCGGAGTGATGACACCTTCAATGCCCTCCAGGGATCGCCCGGTTTCCAACCGTGCCAACACTTCCGGAAACGCCCGCTCCCCTTCGCCGACGACGCCGCAGTCGGGTCGCAACCGTTGCATCCAGCCCTGCGGCGACACGGAAAAACCGCTGCCGCCCAGAATCAACGGTCCTTCAAAATGCTGCCGCACCGTTTCCGCCAGTTCCCGCACGTCGCCAAAATAGGAACGCGGCGCAAAGGACCAGCAGTTGTCCAGATTGCGGATGCCGAAGGCGACCGCTTGAAATTTATCCGACGCCAGCGCCTTTCGCAGTGCGCGCTGCGGTGTCCGTACCGGCCCCAAATCCAGAAACTTCACCTCATGACCGGCGGCCCGGGCGGCGGCGGCGGCGCATAGCGCTCCCAACGGGGCCACGGGATAGGGCGAGCGCTCACGGTTAGTCGCCACCAGCAATAATTTCATGATAATTCCTCCTCCAGTAGGGCCCGGCGCATGTCCCGTTCCAGTTGGTCCAGGTCGGCCGGGTTCAGGCAGTCATCCACCCAGGACAGCATCAGGGAAAGCCGGTTGCCATACCTCAAAAACAACGTGGTCAGGCCGGGCGACTGCCAGCAGGGTATCAGGTGGGTGACATCCAAAATCCGGCCGCCGCACCATTCCGTCATGCCGGGGCAGATTTCGCCCGAATCGGAAAAGCTCAACGAGGCCATCTTGCCGCGGGTCGGTTTTCCAAGTTGATGCACGTAATATCCGGGCGGCAACGGCTTGAACAAATCCAGCGCCGCCATGCAGGCTTGGGGAAAACGGTCGCGAATCTGGTCCGTCATCTGCCGGCTGAGTTCACCGACAATGTCGCGAATCCGCCCGGCGTGCTGCGGCTCGATGCGATAGAACAGAATCGAGAGATGATTGGAAAAGATGGGGCCTTTCGCGCCATGCCGGCGCGTGTCATGAGGCACGGGAACCAGATACGCGCCGTCCCGGTTGCCGCGCTGGAGGGCGATGGCATGCAAGGCGCGTATCGAAGCCGCCAGATAAAAGTGGCTCCGGCGGAAACCGGCGGTGATTTGCTGGCTGCGCGCGTCAATGCGGGCGGTTTCCGCTTCGGTGAACACAATGCGGCGGCGATGATTTTGCCGCGTGCCGGAACGGGGCTCGGGCGGCGCGGGCGTGAAGAGCGGTTCCTTGCCGGATTCCACCAGCCACGGCCTCGCCGAGTGCGCCAATTTCGCGTTCTCCCACCAGCCGGCCGGGGTCCACTTGCTATTTTGTTGTTTGGGGCTGATAAAATCCCCGACCGAGGGCGCTCCATTCGCCGCGCTGCCCGCGTTCAAATGATGCAACAACAGATCCAGGCCCTGCGAATCCAGCAGGGTGTGGTTCCACGAAAGAAATAAATGGCTCGTGCCATCCGCGTGGCGCACCACGTCGAACGCCAGACCGGGCCCGTCTTCGGCGCGCAAGGCGCGTTCCGCAACCACCGGCGGCGGTGACCACGGCGTTTCACTGCCGCCATTTTGATCGTGGTGCTCGAAAAAAATCGGCTTGGGTTCCGCCGCCGTCCGCCAGACCGGAGCCAATACCGGCAACGTCCGGGCCATGCGCGCGCGCGCCAGCCAGTCCATGATGGGAGATTCACCCAGGCGCCGGCGCAGCCGGCCGGCATCAAAACCCTGGTCCAGGTGCATCACCGCGCAGCAGACATTGCCCGGCAACCCGCTCCGCCGCATCCGGCGATCCTGGGCGTGCATGAAGTAATCTCCGGCAGCAAATCGAATCTGACGGGGCAGGTCAGGCATAAGGGACAGACAGTCGGCGTCAGGTTGAGGGTTGCTGATTGCGGGCCAGCTCGGCAATGCAACCGGCCAGCGTGGCCATGGAGGTCAGATTGGCGCCTGTCAGGTGCGAATCCGGCACCCGGACACCGATGACGCGCTCGCAATAGAGCAGCAGCTCGACCAGCGCAAAGGAATCAATGCCGGCCTGGGCCAGCGGGCTGTTTTCGTCGAAATCTGTGCCTTCGGCAACAAAATTGGTCCGCGCGAACTGACAGAGCTGCGCGGCGATGGCTTTAGGGTCCTTCTCCGGGGTCATTGCTGGTTTTTTTCTGGGACGAAGTGGCGGTCGCTGGCGACCGCACAAAACGAAATTACTGGCGAATAAACCGGTGGCTGTTCAAATCCGGTTCGGGCGCAAATGAGGAAGCAGAGATCAGGGTCAATGCTCATTTCTGCCAGTATGACCCTGAACAATATGACGTCAAGTATGGAAGCTTGAAATCGGTGTTCGCAGCGGGTGGTTTTCCCAATGCGTGGGCCGTTTCAATCGAACCGCCGGTTCGATGCTGCAGCGTGGCAGAACAGGCCGTTTCAAAGGCAGTTGCCGGCATTATGTGCTTGCCCGGCATGACGGTGACGGAACATGCTGTGCCGCATGGAAGAATCTGTTCCGAAGCCAGGTCCGGCTTCCCGTCCTTCCCTCACGGCAAAGGAAATAACGATTAAAATCGTCGCCTTGACTGTGCTGGGTGTGGCTTTGGGTGTGGCCCAAGGCTGGGCCGCCACCCGCTCTTACAAACCCGAGCAGGTCGCCGGCTTTTACCTGGGGCTGCTGCATGGCTTCCTGATGCCCGCCGCCCTGCCGGGTTTGTTGCTGGGCAATGATTTCCCAATTTACGCGCCGAACAATTCCGGCCGGCTCTACAACATCGGTTACCTGGTGGGAATCAATACCTGCGGCACATTATTTTTTGGCGTCGCCTTCCGGTTTCCGCGAAACCGGCGCTGAGGGCGTGAACCGCTGAGGACCGGGCACATTGCCTCTGACAGCCCACCCTAGAAAAACCCGCCGCAAAAAATCTCAACCACGTTAAGCGCCCCTCCGCGCCAGTAACAACTGGGCGGAAAGTTGAACTTGCGCTGTTGCCGGTCATAAATCAGTTTGACCGGGTGGGCCGGAATGTTGGGATCGTACGCCTCGAATTCCAGTTGTTGCTCCGTCTCCGTCAGCTGGTACAGCACGATGCCATGATTGATGGTGATGCGTGGAAAACGAAACAGGTGCACGAGCGACACCCCGCGTTTTTGAAGCGAACGTTTCAACTTTCGCGCCATCCATTCCCGGTGCCGTCCAACAAACGGAAACACCATGCGCCAGTGGCTCCTCAGAATATAGGATTGCCAGGGACCGCCCAATTCCGCCTTGAGCAACAATTCATGTGCCTGGCTGAACGCCCGCAGACCGTCATAGCCGGGAATAACCACGCATTCGGATTTTGCAAATCCCCGCCGGGGATTGCGGGCGATGACTTCGCGGATCAACCGGCGGTAAACCTCCGGTTCCGCCGGCGGCAGTTCCGGCGCAAACCGGGCGTGATTAAAAAATTGCCGCACCGAGCGCACCATGACGAAGCAGCGATGGTAATATGTGGGCGGCGGGTCGGAGTTGAAGGTGGTCATCGCCCCGGTCACCGGATCGAACTGGTAGCGCCACACCAATTCGTGGGGAAACGCGAAGGTATCGCGCTCAAACTGGAAGGTGCGGATGGACTGCTCGGTTGCCACCATCATGTTTGCCGGGCGCGGACGTGTTTCACGCCGGGTTCATCGGCTTTGGCCATGCCCGCCAGGGTCAGTTCCGCGGACAGCACCCGGGTGTCCGCGATGAAGGCGGTGACCGCGGCCTGAATCAAGGGACCCAGTTGGCCGGTGATGGTGGCTTCGATTCGGAGGGTGTCGCCGGGTTTGGCCGAGCCGAGAATTTTGACGGCGCGCAGTCCGGACAGTTTCATTCGCGGCCAGGTGGGATTGGCCGGGTCTTCCTGCGCCACCATGCCGGCCACCTGCGCGCCGGCCTCCACCAGCAACACGCCCGGCAGGATCGGTTCGCCCGGCAGATGGCCGCGCAAATAAAACTCGTCGCCGCGCACATGGTATTCGCCCACGCCTTCCTTGCCTGGCGTCAGGCTCACCATCCGGTCCACGAACCGGAATTCCGGCCCATGCGGCAGCGATTTCATGGCCAGTTGCAGAATTTCAGGCGACGCGCTCATGGTTTGAATCCGGGAGCGCCGGCACCTGTCGCGCCGTAGTCTGACAAAGGCTGATCTTGCCGGTCCGCCGCAGCGAAAACCCGCCGGCAAGGATGCCGGCGCTCCCGGTAATATGTCCGGCCCGCGTTCATGGCTTTAGCGGCTCAACCACGGTGTAGTCCGGCGGCAGTTTGGCCTCGAATTGTGCCGGGTCAATCGGCCGGTTCAGCACCACGTTCGTGAAATCATTCCGCAGGCTGGAACCGTCGGCGAATTTCATCTCGGTGGCGGCGATGGTGAAATCGTTGGTATGAAAACCGATCACGATTTCGCTGATGAATTTGCGGGCGGAATCGCTCCGGGGCTGAAGCGTCATTTGCAGCGTCGCATTCGTTTCCGCCGCCGACAGCAGGCTGAAACTTTTTTCCATGGTCGCCCGGTCGCGCGGCAGGGTGGCATCCAACAGGGCCAGGGCGTCCTTCATCGGACCGGTCGGCACACCGTCGAGCGGATATTTTTCCGCCTGCTTGAGCCGGGGATAGATGATGAGCAACTGGTCCGGCTGGCGCAGCACGATGGTTTGCACCGGGTCACCCAGTTCCCAGCGGAATTCGCCCGGCGTCACCCAGACCTTGCCGGAGGATACCAACGGCTGGTTCAATACCTTGAGCGTGCGCGTCTGGATGAAATCGGCCGACCAGCTGTGCAGATTGGTCTGCACCTCAAACCAATGGTTGAATTGCGCATCGGTGTCGGCGGCGTGGGCAATGGTTGTTACCGCACTCAAAGCAACCATACTGCAACCGACGAGACCCGCAATTTTCCTCTTAATCATAATCCTGCTCTTCATCTTAATCTCCGGGAGCGGGGACAGATTAAGATTAAGATTAAGATTAAGAAACTAGGCCAATTTGAAGAGCGACATTAGCTTTTTTTCGGCCAGATGGGAGTAAATTGATACCATTGATCCATATCCTTGCGGATTTCCGGCTCAAATGCACGCAGGATTTGCTGCGTCAACTCCCGCCGCGCTTCGCGATTGCCCAAGGCCTTGCGGTCGTAGGTGAACTCCGGCAGCACCTTCACGGCATAACCGTTTGGCCGGCGAACAATCGTCACCCCGACCAACGCGCAGCCCGAGGCGCGCGCCAGTTCCGCCGCCGCCAGCGAGGCTTCAAAGGGATGGCCGAAAAATTCGACCGGCACCCCGCCCCGTTCCGGCGGACGGTCCAGCGAAATTGCCAGGTCCGCCCCGGCTTGAAGTCGTTTGATGACCTCCACAAAAGCGAAATCGTCCTGGCCGATGACCAGGGTCCCGACGCCATACCGTTTCCGCGCCGTGATGCGCAGGTCGGTCAGGCCGTCGTCAGGTTCGGCCTGGGTGAGAACCGTCAACGGAATGCCCAGCTGCGTCAGCAGCAGGCCGCCATGCTCCCAATTGCCAAGGTGCAGCGTGATGAAAATCGTGCCGTGCCCGCGTTGACGGGCGGTATGAATGATTTTTAGTTCATCCAGATTGGTCAGCCAGTTCTGCACCGGCACACCGCTTTCGACACGCCACAAATCCACCAGCTTCGCGGCAAATTTCCGATGCAGCCGGTGGGCGGCCTTTTCGGCGGCCGCCCGGTCGCCGGCCAAGACGGGCAGGAAGTTTTGCACCACCACTTCGCAACGCTGGCGTTGAAACCGCCAGTAAAACCCCGCCGGAATCATGGCCAATCCTTTCACCAACCCAACCGGCAGGATTCGCACGACGAACAGGCCCAGCCGCCACAGACCGGCCCGATAAAAGGCGGGTTGTGGGACGGGTGACGTGTGGCGGTTGACGGAAGACCCATCGTCACTGCCTTTGACCGTGGACTTTGAACCTTGGACCTTGGACCTTGGACTCAACCATCGCCACCACGTGGGAAGCAGGAAAACCGAGATCAGCATGTTGGCGCCGATGCCCACCGCGCACACCTTGCCGAGGCTGGCCATGCCTGGATTGCTGGAAAATCCCAACGACCCGAACCCGGCCACCGCCGTGCCGCCGCAGAGCATCAATGCCCGTCCGACCGAACGCCGTACCGCGCCCAGATCGCCGCCGTGCCGGCGCAACGCCAGTTGGATGAACAAGGTGTAATCCACGCCCGTGCCGAGCATCAGCGGCAGGGCCATCAGGTTCATCAGGTTCCAGGTCCAGCCACTCAAGGCCATGATCGCCAGCAGGCAAAGTCCGCTCAGGCACAACACCACCACGCCCAGCAGGATTTCCGTTGCCCGGCGGAAGGCGAACCAGAGCGAGAGCAACACCAGCAACACCATCGGCGTCACCACCTCCCACATTCTCGACTGCACCCGCTTCAGGGTCGCGCCGCCCAGCAATTCCCAGCTGGAAAGCAACGCGCCATTTTTTGCCAGATGCGTGGACAGACCGGTCAGCGCCGCCGATTCGACCCGGTTCGTCGCGGGATAAACCAGCCCCATCACGAGCCATTCGTCCGGGCTCCGGGTGATGAACCGTTTCAGCAGCCATTGGCTGAGATGATTGGTCGGCCAGAAGACGTTTGTGTCGGCGCCGGCACACGCCCAGGTTTTTATCAGTTCCTCCGTCAGCACCATGGCATTGGTGTTGAACCCTTCAGCCAGCGCGGCGTTTCGCAGCAACGGACCTTGCCCTCCCAAAACCGTTGCCGTGGTTCGGTTGGCGGCTTGAAATTCAGCCCGCGGCCAGAGCGCGGTCGGCAGCAGGTACCGGCCGATGAGGTGGTTTGAAACCGCGCCGTCCAGCAACGCATCGGCTTGGGAAAGGCGCTGGTAAACTTCCGGTTCATCCTTCCCGGTAATGATGACCCACAGCGGCTGCGGCGGCAGCCCGAGTTCCGACGTGATTTCATCGAGCGTGGTTTGCGCCTCGCCGTGCTGCGGTTGCAGGGCGTTGCCGGTCCGGTCCAATCCGGGCTGGCGGAAACATAACACCCCGCCGGCAACGAGCAGGATTAACCCGGTCAATAATAGCACGGAGCGCGGACGGCTCGCCCGCGTGTTGAAACTCGCGGGCGAGCCGCCCGCGCTCCGGGTCATTTCAGCCATCACCGGTTGTTGCGGCGCGACGAAATAATTCCACCAGTGGAATGGCGGCTGGTTCGGACGCGGCTTCCGGCGCTCGGGAAACAGCGGCGGCAGATAAATCATGACCATCACCAGGGCCGACAAGGCGATGCCGATGGCCACCAGCGTGCCGAGCTGGCCCAAGCCGGGCAGCCCGCCCAGGTTTAAAACCAGGAACGCGCTCATCGTGGTGATGGCCGCCCACAGAATGCTCGGCGCAATCGCCCGACGGATTTCCGGCACCGTCATTTGCGGATGCGCCAGCGCTTCCTGATAATGGACCACGGCATAATCCACGGCCAAACCCAGCAGCACGGCGGCAAAACCCAGGGCCACCACGCTGATGGTCCCCAGCAACAGTCCGCCCAGCGCCAGGGTCGCGCCCAAAATCAACAGCAGCAACGCCAGCAGCCATAACATCGGCCGCCAGCGCCGATGCGTCAGCCAGAAGAGCAGCGCAATGACGGTGGAAGTGATGCCCACCGAATGGCTCATGTCGCGTTGCATGCTCGTCGCGATTTCCTCCACAAACACCGGACGCCCGGTGTAACGCACCACGACGCCGTTCGTCCCGGGAGCGCCGACAATCGCATGAATCGCCTTCAACCAGCTCTCGCACGAACGGTAACTGTTAAGGTCCACGGCGGATTCCAGGTACAACAACCGGAATTTCCCGTCCGGCGAGGCAAACATCTGCTGGCTTTGGCCGCCGGAAAAACCGGCGAGGTTGGTCAACGCCGGCATCGTCAGCAAATTGAAGGGATCGAACTCGTGCCGGGCCAGATCCATCGGCGACATGGAAGTGGCGAGTGATTCCTTGGTCTGCTCCAGCGTGGGCTTGAGCTGGTCCGGGGCCAGCCGGTTGGTCAATGTTCCAAACGATTCCGGCGGTTGATTGAACCACAGCCAGCCGAGCAGTTCCCCCAGTTGTTCCGGATGTTCCATCCACGGCGCCTGCCAGGTCACTTCCGAGACCAGATTGGTTTGCTGCCGCAAACGGTCCGCCAGTTCGCCCGCTAACCGTTCCGCCTGGCCGGCATCCGGCGCGCGGAGGGTGATGATCAGTTCGCGCGCATTGGCAAAATGTTCCTGGTAAAGTTTCAGTCCCTGGACCGATGGCTCGTCCGGCGGCAACAGGTTGAGGATGTCCACGTCGAAGCGCAGCCGGCAGGCGCCGAGACCGATGGCCACGAGCAGCAGCGCCCACCACCAACGTTTCAGGAATGAACTCACGGTGAAAGAAACCCTTCCAGAATTTCTCCCGTGTGGCTGTTTTCCAGCCGCCAGCCGCCCTGCGGTCTGCGCTCAAAATGCAAAGCCGGAGGAAGTTGTTCCCCGGTCAGGGCCGCGTGCAGATAAAGCCAGGCAAACCGGGTCGGTGGCGACCCGTGTCCGGAGAAACCCATCTGCTGTTGCGGAAACCGGATGAGCCAGCGGTTGGTGGTAGTCTGCGCGAATACCATGGACATCGGCGTCTTGTCGAATTGAAGGAGGCAGCGGCCGTCCGCGTCACTCGCCATGATGAGGTCGCCGCCAAATTCCGGCAGGCCGCGTTCAGGCCGCCAGAGTGCCTGGCCTTGCTGAACATGCCAGCCGGGACCGGAAGCGGTGAACAGACTTTGAGTCGTCGTCCGGCAACCGCAAAAAAGCGCGAGCATGGCCAGCGAAGCTGACCAGAGGAAAAGGCGGGGCAAATGACCTTCGAATAACCGCATGCGACCAGGCTATTGTTGCGGAAGCCCGATGGTTGTCAACGCTTCAGGGCGTTTTTACAACTTCACCTTGCGCAGCCGCAGCGCGTTGCTGACCACCGAGAGTGAGCTGAAGCTCATCGCCGCGCCGGCTATCATCGGATTAAGCAGCAGATGCGCCATCGGATATAAAATCCCTGCCGCAACCGGCACGCCGAGTGCATTATAGACAAAGGCGAAAAACAGATTTTGCCGGATGTTCTTCATTACGCTCCGGCTCAAAGTCAGCGCCTTGACGATGCCCTGCAGGTCGCCCTTCACCAGCGTGATGCCGGCGCTTTGGATGGCCACATCCGTGCCGGTGCCCATCGCAATGCCCACGTGCGCCTCGGCCAAAGCCGGCGCGTCGTTGATGCCGTCGCCCGCCATCGCCACAATCTTGCCTTCGGCCTTCAGTTGCCTGACCAATTCAAGTTTGCCTTGCGGCGTCAACTCCGCTTTGACCTCGTCAATGCCCAATTCCCTGGCCACCGCCTCGGCGGTCTTGCGATTGTCGCCGGTGCACATGATGACCTTCAATCCCATGTCGTGCAGCGCCCGGATGGCAGCAGGCGTGGTTTCCTTGATCGGATCGGCAATGCCAAGAATGCCCACCGCGTTGCCGTCCACCGCCACCCAGACCACCGACTGCGCCTTTCCCTGAAGCTGCTCCGAGGCCTGCTTCAAGTCGTCGGGAATCGTCACGCCGGATTCACTTAGAAATTTCTCTTTGCCGACGCGAACCGTCTGGTTGCCGACTTTCCCAGACACGCCGCCGCCGGTTGTGGATTTAAAATCATTTACTGGAGTCAGGGTGATTTTCTTTTCCTTTGCCTCGTCCACAATCGCCCGGGCCAATGGATGTTCGCTCAGCTGCTCCACCGACGCTGCCAGGCCGAGGAATGTTTCATCCACATCGGAAATAGCAGGAGCCGACGTGAGGAGGCTGGGAGTGATTGTCGATTTTTCAGTTTGAGCCTCGTGACCTCGGCTTCTACGGGACGAAACCACACTCACCAACTTTGGTTTTCCGGCGGTCAAGGTGCCGGTCTTGTCGGTGAGCAGGTGCGTGACCTTCTCCGTCGTTTCCATCGCCTCCGCATTTCGGATGAGGATGCCCGACTGCGCGCCGCGGCCCACGCCGACCATGATCGACATCGGCGTCGCCAATCCCAGCGCGCACGGGCAGGCAATGATCAACACCGACACCGCATTGACCAGCGCATAAGCCATCGCCGGAGCCGGACCCCAAACCGCCCAGGCCACGAAGGTGATGACCGCGATGCCGATGACGGTGGGAACAAAATAGCCCGCCACGTGGTCCGCCAGTTTTTGGATGGGCGCGCGGCTGCGCTGGGCTTCCGCCACCATCTGCACAATTTGCGCCAGCAGCGTTTCCGGGCCGACCTTCTCCACCCGCATCTGAAAAGTCCCCGTCTGATTGACCGTCGCGCCAACAACGGAATCATGCTCGCCTTTGGCGACCGGCATCGGTTCGCCGGTAATCATGGATTCGTCCACGTTGCTGCGGCCCTCGACAATCACACCATCAATGGGAATTTTCTCACCGGGCCGGACGCGCAGCACGTCACCTTTCTGCACTTCGTCCACTGGGACATCCTGCTCGTGGCCATCCCGGACGCGGTGCGCGGTTTTGGCCGCCAGCCCGAGCAGCGCCTTGATGGCCTGCCCGGTGCGGCTGCGCGCCCTGGCTTCGAGCATTTGTCCCAGCAACACCAGCACCGTGATGACCGCCGACGCCTCAAAATAAAGCCCCACTGCGCCGTGCTGCCGGAACGATGATGGGAAAATGCCCGGAACAAGGACGGCAACCGCGCTGTAAACATACGCCGCACCGACGCCGGTCGCGATGAGCGTGAACATGTTCAACTGGCGCGTCTTTAACGAACGCCAGGCCCGCCCAAAAAACATTCCGCCCGCCCACAGCACCACCGGCGTGCTCAACAGAAATTCCAGCCATTGGGAAACCGGCTTGGGAATCCACCGCCCCATCTGCAAACCCGGAATCCAATCACCCATCGCCAGAAACAGGACGGGAACGGTCAGGGCCACGCCAGTCCAGAATTTGCGGGCAAGCGCGCGGGCTTCGCCGTCGTCCTCCGGTTCAGCGGAGACGGTTTTGGGTTCGAGCGGCATTCCGCACTTCGGGCAATCACCCGGATGGTCCTGCTCGATTTCCGGGTGCATCGGGCAGGTGTAAGTGAGTTTGCCTGCCGCCGGTGCGACCCGGGCCGGGTTTCGTTCCAGCGCCATCCCGCACTTCGGGCAATCGCCCGGCCGGCCCGATTCCACACCGGGACACATCGGACAAAAATACTCGGCCGTCATGGACGGCTTTGCCGCAGCTGCGCCGTGATGCATCGGGAAAGGTTCGGAATTCGGAGGTCGGAGGTCGGAGATCGGAATTCCGGAGGTGAGAAATTTTTGCCGGCAATGTTCGCAGCAGAAATAAAACATCTGCCCGTCACGCTCGGTGCGCAACGGTGACGCTTCGTCCACCATCATGCCGCAAACCGGGTCAGTTGCCATAAGCTCCAAATTCGCGCCAAATCGGTCAGATAGCCAGAGTGGAATTCCACCAGATGGAGACGTGGCACTTATCCCATTCACGCGAGCAGGCCGCGCGCACCTGGGTTACAGATCAGGTTCGGTCACACAAACCCTTCGTGTATGTTAATTGGACATTTACCAAAATTGGGATTGAAACGCTCAGCTTTTCTGGACGTGAAATTTTCTATCGTCCCCGGTCATCCCCCAAAAACGGTTACCGGAGGTGAAAGGCCGCTTTACCGCGGATGACGGCTGGAGATTGGCCTCGGACATGCTCGCAAAAGTGGGGTAGAGACAGACCATTTTATGAAAACCAGAATCTTTATTGCTTTGTGCGTCCTCCTTGGTGCGAGCTTTATTTCCGCCCGCGCGGATGACGATACGCCGGAACAAGCCGCCGCCCGCGCGGCTTTGCAACAAGAAATGTACGCGCTGGACCACCCGCAAGCCCAGTCGTCAACGAATAAAAATTCCACGGCAGCGGTGGCCAAATCCACCGGCAAATCAACCATCGTAACGGTCGCCACGTATGCGGTGACTCCGCAAACCGCCCCGGCGGCAATCAGGCCGGCGACCGCTCCCACCCCGGTAGCTCCGGCCGCTCAAGCACCGGTGGCCATCACCCCGGCGGTTGCCACTCCGGCAACCAATGCAACCAATGTTTCCAAGGCGGTCGCTCCCGCGGGAGCCACGCCGACAGCGACTCCCGTTGCCACCACCTCCACTTCAAAGGTTCCTGTCGCCACTACTCCGGAAATGGCCGCTGCCCTCGCGGCGGTGCAACAAAAAACGTATGAATTGAATCACCCGGACACCCATTCGCCGCCGGAACCAGATTCCGCCGCAACGTCAACCCAACCCAACGAAGCCGCACCTCATAACGTGGACACAGCCTCCGCTCCGGCGACAACGACGACGACTACGGTAATGGCTTCCGACCCAGAAGCTCCGGCTGCCACCCCGGCTGCGGCTCCAACTCAAGCCGCCCCGGTTGCCTCCATCCCAGCCACTCCAACTGCGGCTCCGGTTGTGAAGACTCCGGTCGCCGTCATTCCGGTGACCATCGCTGCCGTGACTGTTCCCCAAGCCACCCCTCCGGCTGTTGTAGTTCCCATTGTAAAAACTCCGGCCACCACCGCTCCGGTGGCTGTGGCTCCCGTTGCAAAGGCCCCGGTCGCTCCGGTGGCAGCAATTCCAGCGGTGGCTCACGTTGCAGTTGCGCCCAAGGCGGTCGCTGCTGCCCCCAAACTTTCCACCACCCCTGTGGTTGTGGCTCCGGTTGCCGTCGTTCGACCGGTTGCGGCCCAGGCCAGGACTCAAACCGCCGTGGCATCGTCAATATTCAAACCTGCCCTGGTACTCCACGCTGCGCCTCTGCCATCAAGTTCACCCGGATTCGCCAAACCGGTCCATGAACTTGTGACCACCACCGGATCCGTCTACCAAAATTACGAGGTGGAGCGGGTGATGCCGGACTCCATCATCATCAGCTACACCCCCGCGGGCGGCGGGTGGGCGATGACGAAGGTGAATTTCAGCGATCTGCCCGCCGTATTTCGCCAGCAATACGAGAAAAAGTAAACCGGCTGCTTTCCAAACCTGACGGCCGGCAAAGGCACGGGTGCGACCGGGATTTATCAGCGTGAATTTTGCCGCCCGTCATCGGGCGATGTCACCGTAAAGGATGCCACGGCCATCGGTGCCGACATACACACGGCCGTAGATGCGCGGGTCGCCCGCAATGCAGCGGTAGCGGTTCCCCCATTGATGCTGGTCGTCGTTGATGCGCACCCAGGTCACGCCCGCGTTGTCGGACTGGAAGAGCCCTTCCCGGCCATCACAATCACCGGCAATGTAGAGAGCCGGATAATCGTTGCCCGGAGGCGCTTTGCCAAAGCCCAGCACCCTGACGTTCGGCGAGTTGGCCACCGGCGCGAATCTTGCCCCGCCGTCGGTGGAATGAAACAACCCGTCGTGACCATACACCCAAAGGTCCCCTTCCCGGCCGGGTACGGCCAGCAATCGCATGCCCTCCCCGCCCGCCCCGGTCAGGCCGGTGACATCGTTGGTCATGAAGGTCGCGCCGCCGTCGGTGCTCCGGTAAATCTTCCCGTCGGCAATGTCCAGACCATAAAACTTCGCCGGATTGGAACGGTCAGCGACCGGGCGAACGCCGGGCGGAAGTCCTTTCACCGGCACCCAGGTCCCGCCGTGGTTCGTGGAAATTTGCACGGTGCCTACGGTGCTCACAAACTCGGACCCGTCCGCCGAAAGTATCACCGCCCCGGAACCAACGCCGCCACCTTGCGGCCCGCCGCCGCCCCGCCAGCCGCCGGTATTTGTTGCGCCGGTTGAAAATGGGTTCCAGGTGTGTCCGCCATCCACCGAATAGGCCATGGGGGCGCGGCCGGGCATGCGCCAGACCGGCGAGCCGCTGCGGACAAAGATGTTGGGATTCTTCTCCGCAAAATCGAGCGAGTAAGTGGTGTTGAACAGGGGATGCAAAAACATTCCGCCTTTGGGGGACACATTCAAATCGTCATGCACAAAACCGCCGATGTCGCCGAAGGCGCTGACGAGGTGCGCGCCGGCCGGCGGGCTGGCCAGATCAACGACGGCCGTTTCCTCGATGCCTTCCGCCCAGACCGACCAATGCGTCTCCCGGTCGAGGTCCGCATTGCGGATGTCGTCGGTGTTCCAGATGGTGGCGCCGGTCGCATAGCAGACGTGGTTGGAATCAAACGGGTCAATCGCCAGCGCGGCCATCCACCAGCCCAGCGACGGTTCGGATTTGCCCCAGAAAAGATACGGCGACGCCGACGCATCGCGCCGGGTTTTGGCGGAAATGTCCTTCCAGGTCGCGCCGCCATCGGTCGTGCGGTAGAGATGATCGCCGTCATCATCGGACTGGCGATTCAACGAAGCCACGACGAGCGTGCCGGGGTTCTGGCGATCAACACCCAGACCACCGTAACCGCCCGGCGGAAGATTGCTATCGGTGACGGGTGTGATGTTGGTCCACGCGTCATTCCGGGGATTGAATTTCCAGACCGCGCCATCGGTGACGCCATTGGGCCCGACGCCGTTGTCATAGACCAGATAAAGCATGCCGTGCGTGTCAAACGCGGCATGGATGGGCACAAAACCCGTGGGTTGACCCGGCACCGGCCCCCAGGTCGCACCCGCGTTGGTGCTCCAATAGAGCTGGGCGTCGCCGGGGTCGGTTGAACCGACATAAATGGTCCCCGTCGGTTTGCCGGTGGTGCCGGTGGCGGAATCGAAAACCACAAAGCTCAGGCCGGCACTGCGCCGGCCCCGGAAATAACCGCCGTCCGGGTCCGGGGCGCTGCTGCCTTGCACGGGGAAATTTTCCACCTTGCTCCACGTCAACGCGGTGTCCCGGCTGATCCACAGCCCGTCATATCGCGAGCTGAAATAAAGGAGGTTGTCGTCATTGGGGTCAATGACCAGGCGTTCGCCCACGCCACGGCCGTTTTCGTTGCCACCCATGCGAAAGGGCACGTCAATCACCTGAAACGTTTTCCCTTGGTCCACGGAACGGAAGATGGCCGCCGGGTCGCGCGAATACATGCCCTGGGCCAGGTACAGCCGGTTGGGGTCCACCGGATCGGTCGCGAGACTTTCGGTGCCTTGCAAATTGGAGTCCGGACTCCAATCGGTCAGGGGAATCCACCGCCGGGCTGCGTTGTCCCATTTGTAGGAACTGCCGATGTCAGTCCGGCAATAGGCCAGACCCGGCTGCTTGAGGTTGAAGCTGATGCCGGGAACAAAACCGCCGGCGACCACTTTCACATTCTGCCACTCATACGGCTGTGACAACACGGGGATCGTCTGGCCAAACATCATCCCGGGCGTCAAACCTGCTGATAAACCGACCGTAACGACCATCAGACGCCACCGCTTGGGGATTCTTTTGAGATGCATCACCAAATCGTATTTTTTTATTACACGGAGTCAAGAACCGGAGAACGAAACGGCAGCGGTGCGTTGATGATTGCCGGCACCTCGAAGCCCGGACCAAAAAAAATCCGGCTTCGCCCTAAGGCTGGCTGGTGATCTTCTGCCAGTTGACGCCCTGCGCCCCGGCGTACATCGCAAACGCCTTGTCGTTTTGAATCAGCACCGTGCGCACCACGCCCGAATCATCCGCGCGGCCCAGCTCCAGAATGCTGTCCGGTATGATGCCCATCTTTTTGTGCGCGTACAGCAGCGCAAACACCGCCTGCGCCAGGGCCTGATACGGCAGTTCCTTGTAGGCGCCTTCAATCGCGTCCTCGGCGGCGTTGGCCAGAAATTCCAGCTGGTCCACCAGATGGGGAAATTTCGGCGCGTTGATCTGGGTGAATTCCAGCTTCCACTGCGGCAACTGCCGCAAAACCTTTTCCGCAATGGCCGGTGTAATCGTGCTGGCAGCACTGTTCACGAACTTGGCAATTTCAGGCATGACGGCCGCAATTTATGGAAATCACCGCGCCGGCGAAAGTGAAATCGTCGTGACGAAACACGCTTTCCTTCGCCCGGCTTCCTGCTAGGAATAAGCCCGTGCAAGACCTCATCGCCAAAGCCGGAACGCTGCTGGAAGCGCTGCCGTATATCCTGAGGTTCAGCGGCGCAACCTTCGTGGTCAAATACGGCGGCAGTTTCATGGATTCGCCCGACGCCCAGGTCCGCGCCGGCGTCGCGCGCGACATCGTTTTCCTCGAAGCCGTCGAGATCGATCCCATTGTCGTTCATGGTGGCGGCAAGGCCATCACCCGCGCCATGGAAAAGGCCGGCCTGAAGCCCGAATTCGTCCAGGGCCAGCGGGTGACCGATGAAGCCACGGCCAGGATCGTGGATGACGTGCTCTCGCGCGAAATCAACCCGGAAATCGTCAAAACCATCAATGCGCTCGGCGGCCGGGCCATCGGTTTTGCCGGACCGGACATTTTCAAGTGCCGCAAACTCTGGCTCGATGACAAAGATAACCCGGGCAAAAAAATTGACATCGGCCACGTCGGCGAAGTGGTGGCGGTCAACACCGCGCCCCTGAAGGAATCCATCTGGTGCGGCTTCACGCCCGTCATCAGCCCGACCGCCCGCGGCGAGGACGGAAAGATTTACAATTGCAACGCCGACGTCGCCGCCGCGCAGGCCGCCATCGCGCTCAACGCCAAACGGCTCGTGTTCATGAGCGACGTGCCGGGTCTGCTCAACGACCCGAACCGCCCGGACTCGGTCATCCCCCATCTCAAAACCGGCGAGGTCGGCGAACTCAAGCGAAACGGCGTCATCGACCGGGGCATGATTCCCAAGGTGGACAGCGCCGTCGCCGCCATCCGGGCCGGGGTCGAAAAGGTTTCCTTCGTGGACGGCCGCGTGCCGCACGCCGTCCTGCTGGAAATTTTCACCGACGCCGGCGTCGGCACGGAAATCGTTTTGTGAAAGTACACGCAAACATTCAACGTCCAATCCCGAACCTCCAATAGGTTGAAGAAGCTTCCGGAAAGTGCGACCCTGTCAACGTGACAAATCGAGATGCCTACATTTTGCGCGAGAACACCGGAACCTCCGGCATCGTGGAAACCGCCCGGACGGCGGTGTCCGTGCTGGCGAACCATGAGATTCCGCATCTCGTCGTGGGCGGATTGGCGGTGCAGGAACACGGTTATCCGCGCGTGACGATTGACGTGGACATTGTCGTGCCGGACGTGCTGGAAGCGGTGGAATTTCTCACGGCCAGCTTGACCGGGCCGTTTTACCGCGTGGCCGGCGTTGATGACCGGGTCGAAGACCGGCGGAACGGCGTGATGGTGGATTTGCTGCCGGCCGGAAAAGTCCTGCGGCGCGGCTGCAAGGTGCCGTTCCCGCAACCCGGCAAGGTCGCCGAACAAATCCAGATCGTGCCGCTGGAGGATTTGATTTCACTGAAGCTCGATAGTTGGGCGAACAACCCAACCCGGCGACTTAAAGACAAGGCTGACGTCGTTGAACTGATCAAATATCGCAAGCTTCCGCGCGATCTTGCCGTGAATCCCGCCGTCCGCACGCACTACCTCGAAACCTGGGACGCCCTCCGGGATGAAAAGTAAATTTGTAATTTACGATTTACGATTTACGATTGACGCCGGATTTTGAAAATGAAGGCGACTCGTGGATCGCAAATCCAAAATCGCAAATGAAAGAAATCGTTCCATCACCGCCACCGCTCGTGCACAACCAGTTCGAGTCGGTCCGGCAATTGTTCAGCCAGAACGTCGTGCCGAGCTACGGACGCTTTGACCTCGTGCTCAGCCACGGCGCCGGCAGTTACGTCTACGACGTGGCGGGCAAACGCTACCTCGACCTGGGCGGCGGCATCGCCGTCTGTTGCCTCGGTCACGCGCACCCTGCCATCACCGGGGCGCTCGTCGAGCAGTCAAAAAAATTGATTCACGTTTCCAATTTATATTTCACCGAACCCCAGGGCCGCCTGGCCGCCGAGCTCGTCAAACGCATCGGCCCGGGCAAATGCTTTTTTGCCAACAGCGGCGCCGAGGCCAACGAAGGCCTCTTCAAGGTCGCGCGAAAATTCGGCCACGACGAGGGCCGGTTTGAAATTCTTACGGCCATAAACTCCTTTCACGGCCGCACGCTGGCCGGCATCGCGGCGACCGGCCAGGACAAGGTCAAAAAGGGGTTCGAACCGATGACCCCGGGTTTCCGGCATGTGCCCTTCAACGACCTGGCCGCCGCGCGCAACGCGATTTCGCCCGCCACCGCCGCCATCCTGATCGAAGGCGTCCAGGGCGAAGGCGGCGTCACGCCCGCCACCCCGGAATATCTGCTCGGCCTGCGCGCACTGTGCGACGAGAAAAAGCTGCTCCTGCTCCTGGACGGCGTCCAATGCGGACATTATCGCACCGGCAGATTCCAGAGCTTCCAAAGGATACTCGAAGCTGCAACTCCGAGCTCCGATTTCCTGCCCGACGGCATTTCCATGGCCAAATCGCTCGGCGGCGGATTTCCCATCGGCGCCTTCTGGGTGCGGGCGCCCTACGCGGATTTGCTTGGGCCGGGCACGCACGCGACGACGTTTGGCGGCACGCCGCTGGCCTGCGCCGTGGCGTTGAAAGTTTTGGAGGTCATCGAACGCGAGCGGCTGGATGAAAACGCGCGCAAGCTCGGCGACTGGATGAAAAACGAACTGGAACGGCTCGCCGCAAATTATCCGCAGGTGGTCAGACGCGCGCGGGGATTCGGTTTCATGCTCGGCCTGGAACTGGTCGGGGAAATCCCGGCGTTTGCGTCCAGCGACAAGACGGCGGCGGTGCAATTCGTCAACCGGCTGCATCAAGCCGGCGTGTTGACCATCCCGGCGGGAACGCAAATCGTCCGGCTGCTGCCGCCGCTGAACCTCAAGCCGCAGGAAGCCGGCGAGGGCATCAGCAAAATCGAGGAAGTGGTGAAAAGCCTGTCATGAAAGATTCAAGCCATTCTCCCCCGCCCCGGCCCTTTCCCGCCGGGAGTGGGAGATGCTATCGCCTGTTCTCGCGGATCGCGAGGCGGCATGGGTAGAATGCGCTTTCAACCAACGCCGAAATACCGCCGGCTGTCCCCTCGCCCATCGAATGGAAGAAGGAATGTTCTGAAACGATGAACACCGCCGCCCACAAACATCTCGCCGACAGCGACCCCGTGATGCGCCGTCTTATCCGCGAACATGGCCCGTGCCCGCTCACGCCGGAAAAAAACCGTTCCCCGTTCCAATCGCTGGTCCAGGCCGTCGCCCACCAACAGCTCAATGGCACCGCGGCCAACACCATTCTCACCCGCTTCAAAAAATTGTTTCCGAAACGAAGGTTTCCGCGCCCGGAAGATCTGGCGGACGTCACCGATGAGCAAATCCGCGCCTGCGGTTTTTCCTTCGCCAAAATCAAGGCCATCCGCGACATCACCGCCAAGACCCTGGCCGGCGTCGTCCCAACTTCACGGCAAATTGTGAAACTGTCCGACGACGAAATCGTCGCGCGGCTCACGGAAGTCCGCGGCGTTGGCCGGTGGACCGTGGAAATGCTGTTGATTTTTCAACTGGGCCGGCCGGATGTCCTGCCCGCGGACGATTTCGGCGTGCGCACCGGTTTTCGCCACGCCTACCAAAAGCGTGACCTGCCCAGGGGGAAGCGCCTGCTCGCGTTCGGCGAACGCTGGCGTCCGCATCGCACCACCGCCGCCTGGTACCTCTGGCAGGCGGCCAATGCCGCCAGGAAAAAGAAGTGACGGCACGCCGGACTTGCGTTAATAAATTCCTTTGGGCGAAAATTCCAAAAACTTTTGAAAACGAAACATCTATTGTCACTGGAGAAGCTGCCGGGCGCGGACCTTGAAAAAATCCTGCGCGACGCCGCCGTGTACAAACGCGAACGGGCGCGGCGCGACCGGCTGCCGCTGGCCGGGAAGATTTGGGCACTCATGTTTTCCAAATCATCCACGCGTACCCGGGTCTCCTTCGAGGTCGGCATCCGTGAACTCGGCGGCCAGACCATGTTCCTGAATGCCGGCGAGATCCAGCTCGGCCGGGGCGAACCCGTCAAGGACACCGCCCGCGTGCTCGGACGGATCATTGACGGCGCGGTCATCCGCACCTTTGCCCAGGGCGACGTGGAGGAATTCGCCGAATTCTCCGGCATCCCCACCATCAACGCGCTGACCGATGACGAGCATCCCTGCCAGATCCTCGCGGACATTTTCACCTTCAAGGAAAAACGCGGGCCGATTGCCGGCAAGGTGGTCACGTTTGTCGGCGACGGCGCATGCAATGTGGCGCGCTCGTGGATGTTTGCCGCGGGCAAACTCGGCTTCGAACTGCGCATCGCCGCGCCCAAAAAATTCCAGCCGCCGGCGGAACTGCTGAAACGCGCGGGCGGCAACATCATCTGCACCGAGGACCTGCCCGCCGCCGCAAAGGGCGCGGACCTGCTTTACACGGACGTCTGGGTCTCGATGGGCAAGGAAGCCGAATCCGCCGAGCGCCTGAAAAGCCTGAGCGGCTACCAGATCAACCAGAAGCTCCTCAAGCTGGCACATCGGGACGCCCTGGTGATGCACTGTCTGCCGGCCTATCGCGGCAAGGAAATTGACGCGGAAACCTTCGAAGCCAATGCCGACACGATATTCACCCAGGCCGAAAACCGGCTGCACGTGCAAAAGGCCGTTTTGAACTGGGTGGTCTCCTGACCGTTTAGTTTCACAATTGAAGTGCGACAAAAGAGTCAGTAGTAGGCCTCGTTGGGAGTTTTGAAGCCTAAGCGGAGTCTGTGAGAGTTGTGGTTCTCCGGTTCTGGCCAAATTCGACGCTGCACCGCAGCTTGTCGGTATACGGCCCGGCAGCCTGGATGACCCAGGTTGGTTCCAGCCCCAGCTTGACATGTGGACATCAGACGCCCAGCCGTGGGATGTTATGAA
>Ga0182016_10001259_pt1 | contig 30899 bp, 25 predicted proteins | sample 712S2MmetaG_FD_120491 | JGI IMG/M metagenome (GOLD analysis project Ga0182016, IMG submission 120491) | Permafrost microbial communities from Stordalen Mire, Sweden - 712S2M metaG | ecosystem: Environmental > Terrestrial > Soil > Wetlands > Permafrost | place: Sweden: Stordalen | collected...
ATCAGCCAAAAGTCTCTCCGGCTCCTGCAACGGCGATTAGTCCGCGTCCGCTCCGCCTTCCAAAAACTCTCCTCTTTGCCGAAAGCAGAAAACTAGGCGCGGATTGGCCAGATTTGTGAATGGGTTCCGGGGACGCTGAATCGTTTCCGTCCAGTTGATCTGACGGGGACTTCACGGGAGTAATCTCCTCGAACGCCGTTTATGGTCAACCTCTCGTGTGATCTTCGACTCACGGCGGAAGCCAGAATATCCATACACGCCAAGGACACGGTTTAGCCGCCGAGTAGCCGTTGCGGCGCCGGGAACGCACGTGGAGATGGCCCGGGCCGTGTTCCGTTCGACTCCAGCCTCAGTTTGGCAACTCATTGAACCCACGCCCACTCAGGATCATTGGCATGCACTTTTCCGCCCGCGCTGCTCTGGTTTTTGCCTGATTCGCAGATGAGACGTGGAAAATGTATGACTTCCTCCGGCCTGGTGTGAGCGTTGCGAATGCCGACCTGAGAACCGCGTTGTCATCCAGCCTCCTCTGCAACTCCTCAGGAATTGGGTGCTCTGAAGGTTTCTTTAGGTCTATCTTCGTCCCGGACTCCTCGAATTCGATGGCTTCGTAGAGGTAGTCCTTCAGGGTCGATCGTACGGCCGCAATCTCCCGAAGCGAGGTGAATTTAATCCATCGCCCGGCCTGCGTATGCTCTCCAATCCTTTCGAGAACGTGCTTCGGATCTTTGAGCAGTGCGCCCTTGAAGAACGAGAATGCGCACGACTCCTTGAGCGGGATCACGATCGCCACGTTTTTCTTCAGAAAGGTGAAGCACGGTTTGCCCCACTTGAGTTCTTCGGTCAGGTCGCAGTCGAGCGCGATCTGGCGTAGCTTATCTGTTTCCTTCTGCCACTTCTTCGAATAGGGAACTTTCATCGTTTCAGGCCTTTTCCAAGATTGCTGAATTCATTCAATTCTGCCAGAAAATACAGTATGCCTGCCTCGCCATACAGTACCTTGACGAGTCGGTCGCGCAGTAAACCTTGATCGCGCGGAAAGCGCGGCAGGGCCCGCATCGACCGTTGGGACCCAGCACCCACTGGTGGTTTGTTTCCGGCTGCGCAGTGATGCGAAGCAGGTGGACGTCCGATCCGGTACACTTGATTAAAATCCGGCCTATGCCACATTCCGCGGGCGACAGACTCGGTCCGTACGAAATCCTTACGGCCGTTGGCGCCGGCGGAATGGGAGACGTATACCGCGCGCGTGACACGCGGCTTGGCCGCATTGTCGCCATCAAGGTTTCCAAGGAAGAGTTCTCCGAGCGCTTCGGACATGAGGCCCGGGCGGTAGCGGCCTTGAACCATCCCAATATCTGCCAGCTTTACGACGTCGGTCCTGATTATCTGGTGATGGAGTTCGTCGAAGGAACTCCGCTTGAGGGACCGTTGCCGCTCGAAAAGGCCGTGGAATGCGCCGGCCAGATTCTGGATGCTCTCGACGCCGCTCATCAAAAAGGCATCACGCATCGCGACCTCAAGCCCGACAATATACTCGTTACCAAGCAAGGCATCAAGCTCCTCGACTTCGGACTGGCAACGCAGGCGGTTCGCATCGACGACGATGACAGAACCAAGGTATTTTCTGTCCAAGGGGAGCTCGTAGGAACGCTGCATTACATGTCACCGGAGCAGTTGCAGAACAAGAAAGTCGATGCTCGCAGCGATCTGTTCAGCTTCGGTTGCGTGCTCTACGAACTACTCACGGGCAAACGGGCGTTCGACGGAGCGAGCCCGGCGAATGTCATCGCGGCCATCCTGGAGCACGAGCCCCCTACACTCGAAGTCGCCCGGCCGCTCGACCGGATCGTGAGACGGTCTCTCGCCAAAGACCCAGACCAACGTTTTCAAAGCGCACGGGACCTTAAAGCAGCGATGACCTGGGCCTTGGAACAACCGCCTGCACCTGCGGTGAGCAGCCGCCTGCCGCGGGCGCCGCGGAAAGCCAGGTCTGCGCGCGCACTGGCGGCCGTGGCGCTGATAGCGGCCGGAGTGGCGGGCGGGCGGTTGTTCTGGCACGACGCCCCATCCTCCATGGTGTCGCGCATGCTGGTGCAGCTGGATCTTGACGTGGGCGCCGAGGTGTCTCAACTCGCCATTTCACCGGATGGCTCGCAGGTACTTTTCCTGCTGGGAAATCAGCTCATGCTGCGGCGGCTCGATCAATCCGTCATCGTTCCGCTGGCCGGCACCGAGGGCGCTACCTATCCGTTCTTCTCGCCCGACGGGAATTGGGCCGCCTTTTTCTCCGGAGGCAAGCTTCGCAAGATCGGGGTCACCGGGGGCGCGCCGGTAACCATATGCGACGCTCAGTCGGGGCGCGGCGGCAGTTGGGGCGATGACGGTCAGATTGTGGCCGCTTTGAGCAGCACCGGTGGGCTCTTCCAGGTGGCCAGTTCGGGCGGCGCGCCGCGGGTGCTGACGGATCTGGCGGGCGAGTCTACCGGGGTGTCGAGTCATCGCTGGCCGCAGGCCCTGCCCAAAGCCGCCGGGGTGCTGTTTTCCGCCAGCAACGGCGGCACGACAATCGCTTCGCTGCGGGTCCTGCCGAAGAGTGGCGGGAGGGCGAAAATTCTGGTGGAGAACGCCCCGTTCGGCCGTTATCTATCGGCCGGATACCTGGTCTATTACCAGGCCGGAAAGTTGTTCGCCGTCCCTTTCAAGCTGGAACGGCTGGAGATTTCCGGGCCGCCCGTTCTCCTCATGGATCGTGTGGCGGCCGATACCGTTCGTGGGGCGATCTTCGATGTTTCCTTCTCCGGAACACTCCTGTATCGCGCCGGCAATGAAGCAGTCGGCCGCACGCCCTTCTGGCTGAACTCCTCCGGCACACTTCAGCCACTAGCTACCAGGCCCGGGTCCTACGTGACGCCCCGTCTGTCACCCGATGGTAAGCGGTTGGCCTTCGCGGTGGAGCAAGGCGGAGAATACCATCTGTGGATCTACGATCTCGCGAGCGGGACGATGAAACGGTTGACTTTCGATGATTCCGCCACGGAACTACTTCCCGTGTGGACGCCGGACAGCGAGTTTGTCGTGTTTCGGTCGGGCAACTCTCTTGCCTGGGCACGGTCGGATGGCAGCGGAAAGGTGGATCGTCTGGCTACCTCGAACCTGGATCCACAACCGTATTCGTTCTCGGGGGACGGCAAGTATCTGGCATTCGCCGGCACTACTCCCAACACCGGCCTGGATCTCTATATCGCTCGCGTGGAACGTACCGCCGGAGCGTTGCAGCTTGCCGAGCCGCAAGCCCTGTGGCATCAGGCTGGCGGTCAATATGCTCCGGCCATCTCTCCCGACGGGCGCTGGTTGGCGTACAGCTCCGATGAGTCGGCCGGCCGGGCCGATGTTTACGTTACGACATTTTCTCCCGCGAGTACGGCGGCCACCGGAAAGTGGCAAGTGTCGAGCGACGGCGGAGTAAATCCTGTGTGGTCGCGCGGCGGACGCCAGCTCTTTTACCGCAGTGCCGACCGTCGTGTCATGGTCGCCAACTACTTAGTGAAGGGTGGTTCTTTCCTGGCGGATCAGCCCCACCCATGGGCAGCGCGGCGGCTCGGGGTCGCCGGAGGACTCCCCAGTTTCGACTTGGCGCCCGATGGCAGCCGCGTCGCGGGTATTTTCGAATCCGAGGAGAGCAAGGCTGAGACACACCTGCGCGTCGTGCTAAACGTCGCAGATGAGTTGCGGCGACGCGTGCAAGGGAGCAGATGACGCCGGTTCTCCCGCTGGCGGCAAACGGCGCACTAAGTCAATAGCGTACTCTAGGGCTATGGCGGAAACTTCTCCTGACGGTCCAGCCGCCGCGGGGCCCCCCACACCAGCGGAGTTATCGTTCGAATTCAATGGCCAAAACTCGGTCCTGCGCCTCGATGCTCTCAGCTATCGTGTTGGCCGCGCGCCAGCGAATCAACTCTCCTTTCCGGGCGTCGAGGGACTTTCGCGCGAGCATCTGGTGATCGAGTACGTCGGCGCCCATTGGGTAGCCCGCGATCTGGGCAGCACCAATGGCAGTCTGATCAACGGCGAGCGTATTTCCGAGCCTCGCATTCTTCATTCCGGCGACCGGATCACCGCAGGCCGGGTGAGTCTGCTCTACCGCGAGATCGAAGAGCCCTCAGGCACCGCCGTTATGTTCGCCGACGAGGCGTCCACCACCGATGGTGACACCACTATCGAGGAGAGCCTGCAGGGTTTGATCGCCGAGGCAAGCGAGCAGAGCAGCCGGCACATGCAGGCCATCATCACAGCGGGGCGCGAACTGTCCACTCATCTTCCACTCAACAAACTGTTCGATTTGATTCTGGAGCTCTCCGTCGAGGCGGTCGGAGCGGCGCGCGGCGTATTGATTACGTTCGACCACCAGGAACTGCAGGTGCGATCCACCAAAGGTGAGGGTCTGGTGATCAGTTCGCACGTGCGCGACCTGGTGATTCGGGAAAAGCGTTCGCTCCTCGTGCGCGACGCCCTCATGGACTCCGCGTTCGCCGTCCACGCCAGCATAGCGCTGAATCGCATCCGCAGTATGATGGCAGTGCCGCTGCAGACCAAAGAACGCGTCATCGGCCTCATCTATCTGGATTCCTCGCAACTCGTCAAGGAGTTCACCATGCGAGATCTGAATTTGCTGACGGTGATGGCGAACATGGCGGCGGTCCGCATCGAGAATGCGCGTCTGGCCGAAATGGAGCAGGAGGAACGTCTGCGGGCGCGCGAATTGGAACAGGCCGCCATGATTCAGCGCTCCATGCTGCCCAGCCGGTTTCCGCCGTTCCCGGACCGCACCGATTTCGAGCTGCACGCCGCCATGGTCCCTGCCAAGGAGGTGGGCGGCGACTTGTTCGATTTCTTTCTGCTCGACCACGAGCATCTTGGTTTCGTGCTGGGCGACGTCAGTGGCAAGGGGGTCCCCGCGGCGATGTTCATGGCCATCGCCAGCACGCTGCTGCGGGCCGCCGTTCTGCACCACGACTCGCCTGGAGCAAGTCTGACTTCCATCAATGAATCCCTGGTGGAAAAACATGCCTCCGGGATGTTCGTCACACTCTTTTACGGGGTTCTCAACACTCGCACAGGCGTACTTGAGTACGCCAACGCCGGCCATCTTCCGCCATATAGGTTTTCGCAGGGCGGCGAGGTGCGCGCTCTTGGGGAGCACTGCGGCCCCATGCTGGGTATCTTGTCTGGCGTTCAATATCCGACCCGAAGCACGGAATTACAGTCAGGCGAGGGTCTGCTGGTGTTCACCGACGGTGTCACGGAGGCTCGCAATAGGAACGGTGAGTTCTACGAGGAGTCGCGTCTCCAGGCGTACCTGGCAGTGTCTGCCTCGTGGTCCGTTGACGAGTTGGTGCGCGGGTTGCAAAGCGAAGTGGAGCGCTTCGAAGCCGGCGCTCCCCGCGCCGATGACATGACTGCGCTTGCGCTCCGATGGCGTGCGCCGGCCGGCAGGTAAGGATTTTCAACCACCGCCCGGCATTCGCGACCGTGAAACCGGGTGATCGTACAGTGGCTTCGGCACGCGCCCCATATGTCGCCATGTGGGAAGTTTGCCGATGAGTCCCGTGAAACGCCGCTCACGGAAATTGATGCCGGGTAAACGGCCCAGCGCCGGCCGCGGCCTTCATCTCCCAGGCCGGGACTTCACGGTCCATGTCCGACCGATGGCCACCTAGGCCGGCACTCAGAACCGTTACTCTCTATCTATTTCATCCGCTCCGATCCGTCGCGCCAACCGGCCGTGCCCCCGATAGCCGGGTAGCGCGATATTCATCCTCGTAGAGTCCGATCTCCTCCATGGGAATTGGGCGAAAGCCGATGCGGCAGAACACTTCGGCATCCGATTTCAAACGGAAGTCGCCCTTCGCCGCATTGACGAAGCCGGGATCGCCGGATGTATACTCCCCATTCGCCATCAAGTCGAACTTGTTCCCCGAGGGGCGGCCGGAGGTGGTAATAAGGGACCGCATTGCCAGAACCCGTTCCGCCACGCGCTGTTCAAGCCCGGCTGCTTGGAGAGGTTTAAGAGGGAGGGCTACCGCTTCAGGTAAAGCTCAGACATGATGAACTCCGGATCCCTATCGGGGAGAATGCCGGGGTCCGCTCGCCGCGGTCGCCAGCCCCAGGCCTATGTACACTGACCCGGAAACATATGGCTGATAGCGCAGGAAAGTCCGATTGCGTTGCAGCCAGCCGGCGGCGGATCCCGCGGTCAGCGCCCAGAGGCTGTCACTGGTGAAGCCCATAATAGTGAAGAGCATTCCCAAGGCGAGTAGCTGAAGCGTCACCGAGCCCCGCCTGGGATCGACGAACTGCGGCAGGAAAGCAAAGAAGAAGATTGCGGCCTTCGGATTGAGAACCTGGACCAGAACACCTTGCCCATAGATGTAACGCAATGAGACCGGCTGGACTTGTCTTACCCCGTCAACGGTGACGGGAGGCTCACGAAGTTTCCTCATCCCCAGGTAGATCAAGTATGCCGCGCCCGCATATTTCACGGCCGAGTATGCGCTTGCCGAAGAGACGAGGAGGGCTGAGAGTCCCAATGCCGCAGCCAGGATGTGCACCAATCCTCCGGTAGCGATGCCGGAAGAGGAGGCCAACCCCGCCTTGCGTCCCCGATCTATGCTGCGCGCCACGATGTAAAGCACAGCTGGTCCGGGAATGACCAGCAATACAATTGCGGCCGTCATGAAAAACAGGAGCTCGCGTGCAGGGGGTAAGAGGTCCATGGGCGGACAACAAAGGTTACCACAGGCAGCTGCCACTCCTCGATCTGCGGCCGGCACCGGGAGAATACCTCCGACACGCGGGTTAGACATCCAAGTGGAGCGTGATGGGATTCCGTTTCACGAAGGCCAAGTCTTGCACCATTCCTGGCGGAAGCGCCGGCCAAGTCGAGAATCGGTATCCGGTTGGGCGGAATGCTGGGAGGCAATGGGCGAACAATCGCGGGGTCTACGGCGACTGAGGCTTGCGCCACGGTACGGGATCGGCGCCTGACGGAACGCGCGCCTGAGTAGCTGTCAGGCCAGTTGCCCAGACGAGCATGCGGGGACAGTTCATGTATTCATCCGCGGACCGGGCGGCAGGCCGGCATCCAGCAGGCCCGGGACTTAACCCGCAGTCCTGCGCCGAGCCTTGCTGCCCTGTGTTTCGTTGAGCGCTCTCCCGAGCAGAGTCTTGATTACTGCCTGACGGCTTATGTTGAGCTGCGCGGCGCGCGCGTCCAGATCTCGCAGCATCCCCTGCGTCAAATCGATGTTGACGCGACGTATTGGCCTGACGACTGTGAACTTATTGGTGAAATAGGACGAAATGTCTTCGCCACGATCCGCCCTGACCGCGATCTCATCGGCTGAGGGTGTTCTCCTAGGTGTTTTGGGCATAGCTGTCCTCTTCCTCTTTAGTGGATTTCCAGGCGGTGACAAGATGGTGGTATTCACCTTGGGAGTCATACCGGATCTCGAATATCACGGAACAGAGGCGGCCGCGACACCACCCGATCGCGCGGAACTGTTCCGGATCGTCATTCTTTCGGTCGACGAGATAGACTTGGTCGAAAATTTCTTCCGCTTCCTTCGGGCTGACCCCGTGGTTTCACTTAACGGCCCGGCTTGTCGCTCCATCGAGTTCAACCGGCATCGCCGTATATAGCTGTCATATTATCCTGCTGGCCGGCGACAGCGCGAGGGGGGCGTTTCGCCCGCATGAGTACCGGCGCCGCGCGATTGGCGCATAATAGACCGATATGACCTCAGCGAAATCCACGATCGCCGTTTTGTGCCTAAGCCTTGCGGGCACGCTTTCGGCGCAAACCTACGCTCTGCGCGCCGCGCGCATCTTCGATAGTACGAGCGGCAAAATCAGCTCGCCGGGGCTGGTGGTGGTGGCAAATGGCAAGATCCAAGCGGTGGGCGGGGCGGCTCCCGCGGGAGCGGAGGTGGTTGATCTGGGCGATGCTACGCTGATGCCCGGGTTCATCGACGCGCACACGCATCTGACCATGGACTTCAGTCCCGATTACAACGGAGCGATGCTGAAGGGACTGCAAACGACGATCGCGGAGCGGTCGATTCGCGCCACGGTCAATGCGCGGAAGACGCTGATGGCAGGGTTCACAACGGTGCGGGACGTGGGGTCGAGCGATTTTGTCGACGTGGGCTTGCGGAATGCGATCGGCGCCGGGATCGTGCCGGGACCGCGCATGCTGGTGGCGGTGCACGCGCTGGGAGCTACGGGCGGGCATTGCGACGATCAGGATTCGTTCCGGTACGGAATTTTCGGGCACGAGACGGGCGTCGAAGAGGGAGTCATCAATACGCCGGACGATGCCCGGCGGGCGGTGCGGTTCAACATCAAGTATGGGGCGGACGTGATTAAGACGTGCGCGAGCGGCGGGGTGCTTTCTCCGACCGATGACGTGGATGTTCCGCAATTGAGCCAGGCGGAACTGAACGCGCTGGTGGACGAGGCGCATACGCTGCGGCGCAAGACGGCGGCGCACGCGCATGGGGCGGAGGCGGCCAAGCGGGCGATCCGCGCGGGGATCGATTCGATTGAGCACGGGACATTCCTGGACGACGAGGCGCTGCGGATGATGCACGATCACGGAACGTTTCTGGTGCCGACGCTGACGACGCGGGTGGGGCTGAAGGAATCGAAGTTTCCTCCCGCGGTGGAAGCCAAGGCTGAAGCAGCGGTTAACCAGCAGGACGCGCTGGTGAAACGGGCGGTGGCTTTGGGCGTGAAGATCGCGCTGGGCACGGACGCGGCGGTGTTCCCGCATGGCGAAAATGCGCTGGAGTTCACTTTCATGGCGGCGGATGGGTTGAGCAACTCGCAGTCGTTGATGGCAGGCACAAGCTCGGGCGCGGAATTGCTGGGGCTGGCGGACAAGGTGGGGTCGCTGAAGGCTGGGATGCTGGCCGATATTGTGGCGGTTCCGGGCAATCCGGTGGACGATATCAAGGTCACGCAGCAGGTGATGTTCGTGATGAAAGGCGGCGTCATCTATCGGAACGATCGCGGGGGGCATTGATGTTCACCGCAGAGACGCTGAGGAAGACAAAAGTCAAGGCTGGAGAGCGCTGAGGTGGCAGAGGGCGCAGAGGGGCGCGGTCCGTTGGGCCGGGCATTCGGATTGGGACGGGGGCCGGAATCGCGGCCGCGATAACGCGCTATCGATTATTGGCGGCGCTGGTGCCCGCCGGCGGGGCGGCGTTCTTGACGTATTTGTCGAACCAGGTGAGCTTCTCCCACACTACGTGCTCGATGGTTTCCTTGCCGCGATAGCCGTGGGCCTCGAAGGGTAGGAAGACCAGGCGGGTGATGCCGCCGTTGCCGCGGACGGCCTCGTACATGCGCTCGGATTGAATGGGAAAGGTGCCGCTGTTGTCGTCGGCCTCGCCGTGGATGAAGAGAATCGGCGCCTTGATCTTGTCGGCGTACATGAAGGGCGACATCTTGAGGTACACCTCGGGGGCCTGCCACAACGTGCGGCGTTCGCTCTGGAAGCCGAAGGGCGTGAGGGTGCGATTGGGGGCGCCGCTTTCGGCGATGCCGGCTTTGAAGAGGTCGGAGTGAGCCAGGAGTGTGTCGGTCATGAATCCGCCGTAGCTGTGGCCGCCGACGCCGACGCGATTGCGATCGGTTACGCCCATATCGACGGCTTTATCGATAGCCGCTTTGGCGTCGTTCACGACTTGTTCGACGAAGGTGTTGTTGACGGAATCGGGGTCCGAGCCAACGATCGGCATGGCGGCGTTGGCGAGGACGGCGTAACCGGCGAGCGAGAACAAGAGTTCGGAATAGCCGCGCATTTCGGTGAAGCGCTTGGTGGAACCGCTCACCTGGCTGGCAGTGGCGGCGTCGTTATATTCGTACGGGTAGGCCCACACCACGGTGGGCAGGCGGGTGCCCGGCTTGTAATCGGCGGGGAGATAGAGGGTGAAGGAAAGCTCCACGCCGTCCTCGCGCTTATACTTCACCAGCTCCTTGTGGATAGCGCGGATGGAGGGCTGGGGATCGGGATATTTGGTGACGGCCACGGGCTCGCCGTTGGGAGTGCGCACGAAATAGTTGGGCGGCTCGGCGGGGCTTTCGCGGCGTGTCAGGAATTTGCTGCCGCGATCGTCGAGCAGGGCCACGACAGTTTCGTAATGGAGGTCATCGCATTTGAACATGGGCTCGGTCTTGCCGGTGGCGAGGTTGTAGCGATTGAGGAACGGATGGTCGCCCGTGGTTGAGGAGCCGAGGCCGCTGAGGAAGAGGGTGTCGCCATCCTGCAAGACGGCGGGGGCGCCATTGGCGATGGGCGTGGTGAGCGGAAGGCCGGGGTCGGTGTAGCGGTCCTGATTGTTGCGGCTCCAGATGAGCTTGGCGGGTTGGTCGGGCTTGTCGAGATCGATTTGGAAGGTGCGGACGCGGCGCGTGCGGCGCTCCATGTCGGAGACCAGCGCGAACCCGCCTTTGGCGCCCATGCGGATGCCGGCGAAGCGCTGCTCGGTCTTGAAGACTTCGCGCGGCTCGCCGGTAAAAGGAGCTTTGAGGGCGACGATTTTATCGCGGAAGGGCGCGGTGTTCTTCAGATCGCCGCCGTCGAGGGCTTCCACCCAGATGAGCGTGGCAGGGTCGCTGGTGCGCCACTCGACGTTCCGGGGACCGGTAGGCACGCCGTTGATGGGCACCTTGTCTTCGAGCGGCACGCTGGCGACTTTGTGGAGCATCTTGCCGGCGAGGTCCCAGACCTCGATCTCATGGGGGAAAGAGCGGGCGGCGTGGATGTAGGAGAACGGCTTGTGAATGGTGGACACCAGCAGGTTCTTCCCGTTGGGCGAGATATCGATGTATTCGACGATGCCGGGCTTGCCGACGGGCGTGACTTTGCCGGTGTCGACGTCGACGAGGGCGAGTTGCGAGGTGGCGTAGTAGACGAAGAGGTCCTCGTCGTGCGGGCTTGCCAGCATGTCTTCGAGGGTGGGGGCGGGAGCGCCGCCGCCGAGGCTTTCCTGCACGTGAGGGCCAGTGGGAACGGGCTCGCGCGGGGCGGCGCCGCGATTGGCGCGGACGGTCTCGACGAGCAGGGTCTTGTCGCCAGGCATCCATAGGACGCCGCCAGGCATTACGCCATTGACGGCCACGCCTTCGATCCTGCGAGTCTTACCGGCGGTGTCGCCGATCCACAATTCCATGCCCATGGCGGTGGTGTTGGTGAAGGCGAAATGGGCGCCGTCGCTCGACCAACGCGGGCCGAGGATGCGGGCCCCGGGCGGAAGCTGGAGTGGGACCTCGGCGCCGCTGGGAATCTTGCGGAGTGTCAGGCCGGTGAGGAAGACGACGTTATGCAGTCCATTGGTTTTCGGATTGATGCGCATGCCGGCAATGCGGAGCATGGGCTCGGCCAGTTCCGCGATGGGCGGATAGGGAATGGTTTGGCTCTGCAGGGCGAAATCCCGCGTGGGGCTGAGCTGCAGCGTGGGAGTGACGGGCGCATTCATGACGTCCAGAATGGGCTTGGGCGGTTTCTGATAGGTCTCGGCCGCGGACAGCACGAGGGCGGTCACGGAAAGCAGAATCACGATCTTCGGATTGGTTGAATACATAGGCACTCCGGGGTTCCCGACAGTATACACCCTGCCTTTGTCCGCCGCACCGAATGGTCATGTGTCCCGCCCGGCGCCCACCCATCACGGCCGGGCGGAGATGCCTCTTGCGGGGGACATTTGGGTTTGCCTGTCCGCCGGAAATCGCTCCAGTTTGGGTGAAAGGTGCGAAGAGTTTTTCGGTGTGGCGCAGGAGGGCGCCCAACGGAGCAGTGGATTCCGGAGAGCCTTGGCTACTGCGCATTGCGAGCTGTACACAGCGGCCGACGAAGGGGGGATTCGCCACTCTCAGTGGCATACGAGGTGGGGCGAGAATAGCCTCTGGAATCGGGATGAGTCTAGTCTAGTCTAGTCTCCGAACTTCCAATCTCGTGGGATTTGCTATAAGCCCGCAAACCACTCCCTGTGGTCGCGGTCGGAAACGCAATGTGCCGATGCTGAGACCGCGACCAAAGGAAGCGGTATGCGTGTCCCCGCCACCACGCAGTTGCGGGGACGAGTTCAGGAGCTCGGAGTCATGGCATCTGCCATACTATTCCTATGTCTCCAAACGCCACGAAGGCCGCCCTTCGCGTGCGCCAGCTTCGCAAGACCTACAAAGACGTGGTCGCCGTAAACGGTCTCGATCTGGAAGTGCGCCCTGGTGAATGCTTCGGTCTGCTCGGCCCCAACGGCGCCGGGAAGACCACTACCATCGAAATTTGCGAAGGACTGACGCCGGCCGATTCGGGCGAAGTGGAAGTGCTCGGACTGCATTGGGCCACCGGCGCGAAGGCGCTGCGCCAACGCCTCGGCATCCAGTTGCAGGAGACTCAGCTCTCCGATAAATTGACCGTCCTGGAGACCATCGATCTATTTCGCAGTTTCTTTCAACAGGGGCCCGGCGGCATGGAAGTCATCGGGCTGGTGCAGCTCGAGGAAAAGGCCAAATCGCGCGTCGGCAATCTCTCCGGCGGGCAGAAGCAGCGCCTGGCGCTGGCCTGCGCGCTGGTGGGCAATCCCGATTTTCTGTTCCTCGACGAGCCGACCACCGGACTCGACCCGCAGGCCCGCCGGCAGCTGTGGGAACTCATCGAGAAATTCAAGCTGTCGGGACGGACGATTCTGTTGACCACCCATTACATGGACGAGGCCGAGCGGCTCTGCGAGCGCGTGGCCATCATGGACCACGGCAAGGTAATCGCGCTCGGCACTCCGCGCGAGCTGATCGCTTCCGTGTGCGCCGAGCACCTGGTGGAATTCTCCGCCGGCACGCACGCGCATCCGCTGGATCTCACGGCGCTCTCGGCGATCGATGGCATTCGCGATGTGCAGCGTGAAAATGGCAGCGTGCGCATGCAGGTGACGGAACTGCATCGCGCCGTTCCCGCGCTGCTGGCCGAGCTCGGCCGGCAGGCGGTGCCGCTTACCGAATTGCGGACGCACTCCGCCACGCTGGAAGACGTATTCGTTACCTTGACGGGGAGACATTTGCGCGATGAATAGCAATCCGCTGGCCCAGTTGACACTGGTCCGGTTCCGGGAATTTATGCGCGAACCGGAAGCGGTGTTTTGGGTGTTCGGCTTCCCGATTATCCTGGCCGCCGGACTGGGAATCGCGTTCCGCAACCGGCCGGCGGAAGTCCTGCAGATCGGCGCCGTCACGCCGCAACTCACGGCATCGTTGCGCGCCGAGAAGCTGCTCGATGTGCGCGAGCTCGCGGCGGGCGACGCCGGGACTGCGCTGCGCACCGGCAAAGTGGTGCTGGTGGCCGAACCCGACGCCCACGGCACGGTGGTCTATCGCTACGACGACACCAATCCCGAAGGCCGCTCGGCGCGGATGCTGGCCGACCGCGCGGTGCAGCGGGCCGCCGGGCGGCAGGATCCCATCGCATCGAGCGACGCGCTCATGCGCGAGCCTGGGTCGCGCTACATCGATTTCCTGGTTCCCGGACTGCTCGGCATGAACCTGATGGGAAGCGCCGTCTGGGGCATGGCATTCGGCATCGTGGACGCGCGCCGGAAGAAGTTGATCAAAAGGCTGATGGCGACACCCATGCCGCGCCAGTATTATCTAATGTCCTTCGCGCTCTCGCGGCTGGTGCTGTTGGTGGTGGAGGTGGGCGCGGTATTGGGGTTCGCCGTGCTGGTGTTTCACGTGCCGGTGCATGGCTCGTTACTCGCGCTGGGATTCTTCTGCGTGCTGAGCTCGATGTCGTTTTGCGCGCTGGGGCTGCTGATCGCTTCGCGCGTGCAGACCATCGAGGCGGCATCGGGGATGACCAACGCCATCATGATGCCCATGTGGATCTGCTCCGGCGTATTCTTCTCGGCGCAGCGATTTCCGAATGTCATGCAGCCTTTGATTAAGGCGCTGCCTCTGACAGCGGTGATCGATGCGCTGCGGGCCAACATGCTGCAAGGGGCCACGATGGCGCAGCTCGCGCCGCAAGCCGGTGTGTTGTCGGCCTGGCTGGTGGTTTGTTTCTTCGTGGCGCTGAAGATGTTCCGCTGGCGGTAAGAAAAGGGCGCAAGAAATAGGTTGGCGCCACGCTCCTGCGGGGCGGGTCGAGATGAGCAGGGGAAGATCCCTGCCGGGAAGGCCGCTGGCGGCAGAAACCAATATCGTTACAGGGACCGCTCCCTCACGGTCGCGGCTCGGTATCGGCACATTGCGTTTCCGAGCCGCGCGCGTCAGCAAGCGGAGTCAGCCTCGACCTGCGCTAAGGGGGTGCGTTTGAGAGTGCAATAAGATATATTACTCTCAAATGTCGCGAAAACTAAGTTACAAATATATTTCGGCATTCGCTTTCTTACTCGGCCTCACGCGGCTCACCGCGGCTACCGTCCGGGATCGTATCACGCTACCGGTGGACGTCAATCGAACCACAACCCTGACAGGCAATGTCCAGCGCCAGGCGCAACCGCAGTTCGATCGCGGGCCTGTCGACCCGGCCATGCCGATGCGTCACATGGTGCTGATTGTCCAGCCCTCCAGCGTGCAACAGGGCGAGCTCGATCAACTGTTGGCCGATCGGCAAAATCCGTCTTCACCGCAGTATCGCCGCTGGCTCTCGCCGGAGGAATTCGGAGACCGGTTCGGACTGAGCCGCTCCGATCATTCGAAAGTAGTGGCCTGGCTGAGTTCCGCGGGATTCACGGTGGACCAAAGCGGGCGCGGGCGCAATTGGATCGCGTTCAGCGGCAACGCGGGCCAGGTTTCACGCACCTTCCACACGCCCATCGATCGCTTTACCGTAAATGGGAAAGACCACTACGCGAACACCGCGTCGCCGTCGGTGCCGGAAGCGCTCGCGGGCGTCGTCGGCGGGTTCCTGGGGCTCAGTAATTTCCGCCCGCATTCCATGATCGGCAAGGTCACGCCGGAAGATACCATCGGAACCACACACTCCCTCGCGCCGCAGGACTGGGCGACTATTTACGATGTGGCGCCGTTATACCAAGCCGGTTTCAACGGCGCCGGTCAAAGTATCGCCGTGGTAGGCGCATCGGACGTAACGCTAGCCGATATTCAGGTTTTCCGCAAGCGTTTCGGATTGCCGGCAAACGACCCTAAAATGACGCTCTATGCCGATGACCCGGGATACAACGACGCCGAACTCGAGGGCGACCTCGACTTAGAGTGGGCCGGCGCCATCGCACCGAACGCTACTATCTATTACGTCTACGGCGAGGACCCGTTTAGCGCCACGGTGGCGGCTGTCGACATGAACGTGGCGCCGGTGGTCACCATCAGTTACGGATCTTGTGAAATCGACTTTGCCATCGGGTTCTGGCGGGCCATCGCGCAGCAGGCCAACGCGCAAGGCATCACCATCCTCAACTCGAGCGGCGATGCCGGGGCCGCGGGGTGCGACGGAGGGGAACAGTCAGCGTTTGCGGTCAGCGGGCTCACAGCGGACTTCCCCGCCGTGCTGCCGGAAGTTACCGGGGTGGGAGGAACTCAGTTTCTCGACGCCACAGGCAGTTACTGGGCGGACGCCAGCGGAAATCTGGCGCCCACTGCCACGGTGACACGCGGCGGAATGGTTACGTTCTACATGGTGGGCGCGGGCGAGGTGGCCCCGCAGGTCTTGACGGGGTACGGGCCTACCGTCGCGGAGTCCCGCCAGTTCCAGCCGTGGCTGCCGCTCTCGGTGACTGTGGGTGGAACGGAGGTCTTCGTGGTGGAGACGCAGTTAACGCCGAGTCAGTTTGGCACCACGCAGGTGAGCATTCTGGTTCCTTCGTCCGTGCCCGCGGGAGTGCAACCGGTAGTGGCGACTGTCGGCGGCGCTTCCAGTCCGCCGGTGAATGTCACTGTGCAATAGCGATTATTCACCGCGGAGGCGTAAAGTTCTCGGGTCTCATCGTTCACGGGAACGACAAAAGCAAAGATTTCTCGCAGAGACGCAGAGGCCGCAGAGAAGAAAATTCTTTGTTCTCCGCGCTCTCTGCGCCTCTGCGAGAAATTGCTTTTCTGTCCGACTCGCCGAGAATCGTCGCGATCAGTAGCCGGGGTATGCGTAGCACGGAGCGGGGATCCAATTGCCGTATCCGTCGTAGTAGCCGCAACCGTAGGGTCCGCTGTAGCCATAACCGAACGGGATGCCGATACCTACACCGAAGTAGGGGCGAGCCCAGAAGCGTCCGCCGTAGTAATAGCCTCGGCCGGCGTAGAAGCGTCCGGAGTTGTAACCGCCGCCGCCGTAGGCGCGTCCCGCGTACGGGGCATAGCCGCGTGGAGTTGCAAAGCCGCGCGGGGCGGCATAGCTGCGGCCACCGCCGGAGAAGCCGCGATTAGCTGGGGCGGAATAGCTGCGGCCGCCGCCGGAGAACGAATGGCCGGAGACGCCGCCACCGTGTCCGCCGTGTCCACCGCCGCCGCGCTGCGCCAACGCAGCCGTGGGAGCGAGCATCATCAGAGCGCCGAAAACCACCGCCGGCATCGCGGATTTGAGAGTCTGTGCTATCCGATTCATAAGAACCTCCATTACTTCCGGCCTTATAAGTGCAAACGACGCGCCATTCCCAACCGATTGACAACACAGTACTTGATGAAGCATCTCCAGGTTGAATACCACCGCTTCCGGTGCTCCTCAGCCAACAGACGGTACTATTGATTGGGAGACAACCATGACCGACCGCGTGGACTTCGAGATCGACTGTCCGAATAATCACAATCAGACCGTTACGTTCAGTCAGAACGAATTTGAAGACACGCTGAAGGCCGGGGCGTTGGTGTTTCACTGCAATACCTGCGACACGGATTGGTCGCCTTCCGGGGAGGACATCGCCAGATTCCGGCGGGAATTTGCGAAACCGGCGAGCTAGTCGAGCAGGCGCGCGTCTTCTTTGAGGGCGATGCCCGAGAGCTTTCGCACACGCGCTTCGCGCATCAGAAAGTGCAGCTTGCGGGCGGCAGCTGCGTAAGAGATACCCTCGGTGCGCACGTTCGAGATACAGTTGCGCTCGGCGTCGGTACGGCCGGGGCGGGGATCCCAGGTGAGATACACGCCGAGACTATCGGGCGACGTGAGTCCCGGCCGCTCGCCGATGAAGACCACGACCTGCCGCACGCCTAAGCGCTGGCCGATTTCGTCACCGATCGCTACGCGCGCTTGCAGCACTACCGTCAGCGGGGCCATGCGCCAGTCCTCCGCAGTGAGCAGCGCGGTGAGCGCTTGTAGCAGCGGCACGGCGTGACGATGTACAGCCGGCGCGGAAAGGCCGTCGGCGATGACAATGGCGGCGTCGTAGTCGCCCTTCTCGAGACGAGCATCGCCGCTCAGTTTCCGGCCGAGATCGGGGCGCTGCAGGTAGGTCCGGCGATCGCCCGCCGCGCTGCGCAGCAGGATATGGGGCAACCCGAGCGAGGCCGGGTCGAGCTCGCGATAGACGGCGTCGCGCGCTCGGGCGTGGTCCAACTGGAAGCGCAGAAGCTCCGCTGTCGGCAAGCCGTGGCCGGCGCGGCCCAACGCTACGCGCGCCGGCGTGAACTGTTTCAGGTCAAGAGCCATGATTCGGCGAGCAGCGGCGGATGCCGTTCCATCCAGGCCTCGAACTCCGGGGCGGGCCGCAGCCCCAACACCGACCGCAGATACAGCGCGTCGTGAAAACTGGTGCTCTGATAGTGGAGCATGACGTCGTCGGCGCCCGGCACACCCATAATATAGTTGCAGCCGGCCACCGCGAGCATGGTGAGGAGCGCGTCCATATCGTCCTGGTCGGCCTCGGCGTGGTTGGTGTAGCAGACGTCGCACCCCATCGGCAGCCCCAGCAGCTTGCCGCAGAAATGGTCCTCCAGGCCGGCGCGCAGAATCTGTTTGCCGTCGTAGAGGTACTCGGGGCCGATGAAACCGACGACGGAGTTTACCAGGAACGGGTCGAAATGCCGCGCCACGGCGTAGGCGCGCGCCTCGCAGGTCTGCTGATCGAGGCCGTGGTGGGCGTTGGCGGAGAGCGCGCTTCCCTGTCCTGTCTCGAAGTACATTACTTGATGGCCGCGCTGCAATGCCCTCGCCGCTTGGGACGCTTCGGTCAGCAGCGCCAGGTTGACGCCGAAGGCCGCGTTGGCCGCTTCCGTGCCCGCGATCGACTGGAAAACCAGATCGACGGGCGCGCCGCGCCCCATCGCCTGCATTTGCGTGGTGACATGCGCCAGGACGCAGGATTGCGTGGGAATTTGGTAGCGCTCACGCAGGCGGTCGAGCATGTGGAGGAGCATTTCCACCGTCGATACGTTGTCCGAGGCGGGATTGATGCCGATGACGGCGTCGCCACTGCCGTAGGAAAGCCCGTCGAGGATGCTGGCCGCGATTCCCTTGGCATCGTCGGTGGGATGATTCGGCTGGAGGCGAGTGGACAGGCGGCCGGGCAGGCCCACGGTGGTGCGAAATCGCGTGACGACGCGGCATTTCACTGCCACCGAGACGAGATCTTGCAGGCGCATGATCTTCGATACGGCGGCCACCATTTCGGGAGTGAGTCCGGGGGCGAGGGCGGTCAGGCGATCGGTGGTGGCCTGTTCGGAGAGCAGCCAGTCGCGCAGTTCGCCGACTGTGAGGTGGGCGACGGGTGCGAACGCCGCGGCATCGTGAGTATCGCAGATGAGGCGCGTGACTTCGTCCTGCTCGTAAGGGATGGGCGGATCGGCGAGGAAGGCTTTCAGCGGGAGGTCGGCTAGTTGCATCTGGGCGCGCACGCGCTCTTCCGCCGTCTCCGCGCAAATGCCCGCGAGACGGTCGCCGGATCGCGCCGGAGACGCTTTCGCCAGTAGGGTGGCGAGCTTCATTTGCCGATACTCCTGCGATGCTCGATGGCCGTCTGCTCCTCAGGCGAGAGGACCAGGCGATGGCGCGCCCACACGGCGTAGTAGGCGACGCCCAGCAGGAACCAGATGGCCGCGCCGACCACACCTTTGCTGTAATCCGGATTGCGAAATAGGGCGACCAGGGTGAGCGCGGCGATGGCGATGGCTGCCAGCGCGCCGCCTGTCCCGACGGGGCTTAGATAGGGTCGTTCGATGCGCGGGAATCGCCAGCGGAGCATGAGGAACGAAGCCATTTGCAGGAGGTACGCGAGAACAGCGCCGAACACCGCCATATTGAGCAGGATCGCGCCCACCGGACTGCCTTGCGGCGTGAGACGGATGGCCAGAGCGACGACGAGCCCGAGCGCCGATCCGGCCACCAGAGCGCGCTGCGGCGTCTGCCGCGTGCCATGCGTCACCGAGAGCCACGGAGGAAAATAGCCGGCGCGCGAGAGCGAGTAAATCTGCCTTCCGTAGGCGAAGATGATGGTGTGAAAGCTGGCGATCAGCCCGGTAACCGCGAAGAGCGCGAGCACGCGCGTCTTCAATCCGAGCCCGAAGATGGTCTGAAAACCCAGGAACAGCGGCTGGTCAGACGTGGCGACCTTGGCCGTTCCGGGCGCGATGGCGCAGCTCAGCACGACGGTCAGAAAGGAGACCGCGATTAAGGTGAGCAGAGCCGAAACGATGCCGCGCGGCATGTCCCGCCGGGGATCGTGGCTCTCTTCGGCGGCGAGCGGTAACTGCTCGATGCCGAGGTAGAGCCACAGCGCGAAGGGAAGCTCGAAGACTGTCGAGAAAATGCGGCCGCGGCCCGGCGGAAAGTAGGGCGAGGCCCATCGTGCCAGATCGAAATGCGGGGCCGCGCCGACCCAGAAGACCGCGAGCACCGCCAACGCGACCAGCGTCACAATCACGGAGACGCGAAACGTCATTTCGACGCCCCAAATATTGAGCGCGACGAAAACCCCATAACAGACGAGCCACCACGCCGGCTCCCAGGACGCCGGCGTGGCGAAGACCGATCCGAGATATTGCCCCACGCCGACCACGATGACGGCCGGGGTGAGGATATACTCCATGTTTTCCGCGAGCCCGGTGATGTATCCTCCCATGGGGCCCATGGCAGTGCGCGCAAACGAGTAGGCGCCGCCCGCGTGGGGCAGCGCGGCTGACATCTCCGCGATGGAGAAGCACAGCCCCAGGTACAGCACCGTCATCACCAGCACCGCGCACAACATGCCGCCGAAGCCGCCGGTGGCGAGACCGTAATTCCATCCGAAGAAATCGCCGGAGATGACCGCGCCCACGCCCATTGCCCAGAGGTGCCAGGCGCGCGCGTGACGCCGCAGACGGCGCTTGGCCATGTAGTCCGGTTCGGCTGGCGTGTAGCTGGTCTGCAAAAGAAGTAGCTACTATCATAGAGCCATGACGAATTGGCGGCTGGCATTTTTCTACTCGATGGCAGCGCTACTGCTCCGCGCGCAGACGCGATTCGATGAGTTTGAAGTGGCGAGTATCAAGAAGGCCGAGCTCGACGCGCGCGGCCGTTACATTCGCATGCAGACCGCGCATCAGTTTCTGGCGTACAATCACGCGCTCAAGACGCTGATGGCGGCGGCATACGATGTGAGCCCGCAGGCGATCTCGGGCGGCCCTTCGTGGGTGGAATCGGAGCGCTACGAAATTCTCGCCAAGGCGCCCGGCGATGTGCGGCCGAATCTGAAGGAGCAGATGACGATGTTGCGCGCTCTGCTGGCCGATCGATTCAAACTGACGATCCATCGCGAGCCGAAGGAAATGCCGGTTTATGCGCTCGCGGTGGCGAAGGGCGGGTCGAAGCTGAAGGTAAGCACGGTCTCTCCGGATGCGACTCCCGAAGGTCCTCCCGCGATGGCTTTCGTGGTGTCGCCAGGCGTGCTGCGATTGCCGGCGCGTTACGCGAGCATGGACGAATTCGCATCGTTGTTGCAGCGGTCGGCGCTGGAACGCCCGGTGGTGGACCAGACCGGGCTCACCGGTAGGTACGATTTCGATCTCGAGTGTGCTATCGACGAGACGCTATTCGGCGGGGCTTTGGGCAAGGGGCCCGACAATCCGACGGCGCCGGGCCTCTTTGCGGCGCTGCGGGAGCAACTGGGGCTGAAATTGGAAGCGAGGCGAGGGCCGGTGTCCGCGATTGTGATCGATCGCGCCGAGCGGGCATCGGAAAACTAGTTGTGGGACATGCTTTTAGCTATGCTTCAGCTTGTCCAGGCGAGTGGAACTCGCCCGAAAACGCGCCGGCCGGACCGTTCCTGCTGACGCCGTCCATCAATCCGGGATACGGTTCCACGAACTACGTCAAATAGGGGCAGTGCCTCCGATTCGCACGTCGCCGGAATGCACTTTTCGACGTCATTTCTTTGGCGGCTGTGCGCCCGGCGCGCCGCTCGCGGACGGAATTAGAATGTCCTTGCCAAGCAATTCCTTGAACACCGTTGCATGCGATTTAAAGACTGCGTATTCCACTTTTCCCTTCTGTGCGGTGAGGCTGATCTTGCCCTCCTTGAGCGAACACACACCGCCGCACACAGGTTTCTTGCTTCCTTGCAGATCCTTCAACAACGGGGTGATCACGTTCAACGGGCTCCCCAGCACGAGGAACGGCTTCAGAACATGGAGCTTCTGGTGGGCGTCGGGCATCTGTACTTCGCTATACACGCAGAACGGCGTGTTGTCTTTGATTTGCGCGGCCGCGGCCCTGATGGCTTTCTTATAGGCCTCGAAAGTGTGAAGGTCCTCGGGTTTGAGTTTCATGTTCCGTTTCTCCATTCGACGGTAAATCTCACCGGGCTGGCTGCTTCGGAATACACGAACTGCCAGCTTGAGTCGTCATTAGGTTACGGAATTCGGCAGTGGACCGCAAGCGACAGTCGATAGTGCAGTACCAGGTGACCGTGGAAAACGGCGCGAGCACGGATGAGGAAATGGACCCAAAATATGCAAAAATGCAACGAACCTATGCGGACTGTACTCGCGCTGTTGGCCCTTAGCATTTGCCTGCTAGCGCAGACTGCCGGGCCGTCGTTCGACGGCGCCTCCATCAAAATCTCGCCCCCGCTCGATAGCAGTAGCGGCCCCGTTTATTTCGGCGAGAAAGGTGGCCCTGAGACGGACGATCCGGGGCGCTACACTTGCAATTTCTGCAGCATCGGCGGCCTGGTATCGCAAGCTTACGACGTTCCCGAGTATCGCCTGGCGAGCGCCAATCGGCTGCCACGAGAGCAATTTCACGTGATCGCCACTATACCGCGAGGAACCACCCGAGAGCAGTTCCGCCTGATGCTGCAGAACCTCCTGGCGGAGCGCTTTAAACTGGTGGCGCACCGCGAGCCACGCGAAATGCAGACGTTCCGGCTGGTGGTGGCGCCCGGCGGCCCGACCTTGAAAGCTCATGTCGAAGGCGAAGCTCCGCCGCCCGCAGCGAATACCAATCCCGCCAACCGCGTCCCAGGCGTTTATTACCGCGTCCAGGGCAAGACAATAGCGGAGTTCGCCAAACTGGTGGAGGCCCAGCTCCAACGGAGGGTAACCGACGCCACGGGTCTCGCCGGGAAGTACGATTTCGATCTTTGGTGGTCGGAGGATTTGGACGCCGACCCTTCGGCTCCGGCCGATCGGCCCACTATTCGTTCCGCGATTCAATCGTTGGGATTGAAGCTCGAAACGCTGAAAACTCCGCTCGACGTGGTAGTCGTCGACCGCGTGGAGAAGTTGCCGGTGGAGAATTAGACGATGTGGCGCAGCCTTCAGGCTGCTGGGTTGAGACTTTCCAGAAACCTCGCCGTCCTTCGTTGCGATCGAACCCGCTTGCTGACGCGCGCGGCTCGGAAACGCAATCCGCCGATACCGAGCCGGGCCCAGAGGGCACCCCGTAAGGGAGCGGTCCCGATCGCGAACTTGGTTTCTGCCGCCAGAGACGTTGCCGTCCGGGACCGTCCCCTGCTCTTCTCGACCCGTCCCGCCGAGATGAGTGTCTGGACTCCTGAGGTCCTGAAATCGGGATGAGCCTGTCCTCGCATCGAGGTAAAGACAAATTTGTTTCTTGCGAGGCTGGGCTCAGTCTCATTTCTCACAGGTTTCAAAACTGTGGGTAGACCTCAGGAGTCCAGAGTCGGCGCTGCAGACTGAGAGTCTGCGCCACGTCATCGCGGCATCTCGCCCATCCACAAGTGCGCGTCGCGGATCGTTTCGGTGAAATAGATCTGCCGGCCGGTGGCGCTCATTTGCAGGAAATACATCTGATTGTGGCCGGTGGAAAAAAGCCGGCGCTCGCGATTCCGCTCCCGTTCGTATAAGAGACAGGCATCGTCGCGGAGAAACACGAAGTAGCGGGCGTTCGAGCCCGGCACCCACGCCGGGCGTGTTCCCTTGATGCCGATCCTGGTGAGCTTTCCATCGGCGAGGGAGTATATCACCAGCGGATTGGCGCCGTTGCCGGCGATGTGGCCGAGCAGCAGTCCGTTCTGCGGCGGAGACACAAAGGCGTACGAGAAGCCGTTCAATGTCTCGAAGCCGGGCAGCGCGGCAGGCTTGGCGATCGGCTGCGTTGCGGCCGGGTCGACCATGGCCATCCCGCGGCCGAACAGCGATGCGATCACCCGCTTGCCGCCATCGAGCCAGACTCCGGTGTTCACGTTTTGGCTAGCGGCCGTCAGCTGGCGCAATCCGCTGCCATCGGTGCGGATCATCCACTCCTGGAAACTGCCGGAACGGGTGGAAATGTAGAGGATCTCGTCGCCTTTCGGCGACCATCGCGGCAAGCGATTGCGGTAGGTATCGGCGGTCAGCTTGCGGCGGCCGGTGCCGTCGATATTGACGATCCAGAGATTCTCCTCGGGATCGCCCACGGTGTCGTGCACGATCTGCGATTCGTCCGGCGAGAGTGAAAAATTCCCGACGTTGTAGTTGCCGCCGGCGGGAACCGGCTTGCCCGTGGTCTCCAGGCGCGCCGGGTCAAAATCGACTCGCGATAGACGGATGCGATTCTGCGCCTGCGAATACAGAAACTTGGTCCCGTCGGCGGACCAGCTGAGGAAGCGGACGTACACGGCCGGCGAGGTCACGGGCTCGGGCTCGCCGCTCGTCTTTCCGCTACTTTCGTCGATGCCGACCCGCCAGAGATTCATGGTGCCGCCGCGATCGCTGATGAAGTACAACTCCTTGCCGGATGGCGCCCACACGGGACTCCAATCGACGGCGGGATTGTCGGTCACCTGCACGGGCACGCCGCCGGCGGCCGGCACGGTGAAGATTTCGCGATTGCTGCCGCTGTGTATGCCCCAATAGGCGATGCGCTGGCCATGCGGCGACCAGTTGGGCTGCACGCCGTCGCCGACGTCGAGATCGCGCTGCGCACCGCTAGCGAGATCGAGCACGTGCAGCCGCGAGCCGGCCGAGCCGCGGTCGTTCGGCATGACGAATGTGTCGTCGCAATAGACAATCGATTTGCCGTCGGGCGACCATGAGGGGAGATGGCCGTGGGCAGCGATCTTGCGCGGATTCTCGCCGGTCGCCTCCATCACGAACAGGCCGCCATCGCCGCGTTCGCTGCGGAACGCGATCTTGGAGCCGTCGCGCGAAAGCGCCGGTTCGGTGTCGTCAGCCGGGGAGTCGGCCGTCAGATCGATTTCGGCGCTGCCGCCCGCGCGCTGCAGGTAAATATCCCAGTTTCCGGAAGCGTCGCTGGCATAGATGAACTGCTTCCCATCGGGCGACAGGTTGGGATAAATTTCCTCGCCTTGCCCGAACGTCATGCGCTCAAAGCGATTCGGGAGGGGCAGCGGTGCGGTGCGTAGAGCGAACCACAAAACGCCCACGATAGCCATGCCGCCCACGGCAGCCAATGCCAGCCACGGCCATCCCGCTCCTGGCCGAACGGACCTCCCTTGAGGGACGATCGTCGCGGTGGCAGTCTGCGATCCGCGCTGCAAAAGCCGCAGTGCGGCGCGCATATCGTTGGCGGTCTGAAAGCGCAGCTCGGGATCTTTTTCGAGCGCGCGCAGAATGAGCGCTTCCAGGTTCTTGTCGAGTGGCGGAGCGATCTCCGATGGCCGCCTGGGCGCCTGGGTGACGATGGCGGTGAAGATGGATCCGTCGGTGACGCCTTCGAACGGGCGTTTGCCCGTCGTCAGTTCGTACAGTAGAACTCCCAGGCTGAAAATGTCGCTTTGCGGACCGATCTTCTGGCCCAGCACCTGTTCCGGCGAGAGATATTGCGGCGTGCCGGCAACGCTTCCCGGGCGCGTGCGTAGATCGCCTGCCACGTGGCCGAGCGATTCGTGCAGTTTCGCCAGGCCGAAATCGAGCACTTTCACGATGCCGTCGGGCCGGACCATCACGTTATCGGGCTTGATGTCGCGGTGGACGATGCCGGCTTCGTGCGCGGCGCCGAGGGCCGAACAGATTTGCACCGCGATTTCGAGAAGCAGCTTCCGCTCCATGGGACCGCGCGCGGCGAGCTGCCCCAGAGTTTCACCCTCCACCAGTTCAGTGGCGATGTAATACCGGCCGGCGGCGAGTTCGGCGTCGAAAATGGAAACGATATTGGGATGGTTGAGCAGCGATACCGCCCGCGCCTCCTGGCGGAAGCGGCTCACGCGCTCCGGGTCGCCGGCAAACTCGGGCGGCAGAATCTTGATGGCAACTTTACGGTCGAGGCGGGTGTCGTGGGCTTCATACACAGTGCCCATGCCGCCGGCGCCGATCGGTTTTCCCACCACGTAAGGTCCCAGGCTGGTTCCGCCGATCGAGGCGCTGGCCTCCACGATGCGATTGACGGTCACCTGCGCCGCCGTTTGCGCCAGGAACGCGGTAGGCGCGCGCTGCTCGGCGGCGAGCAGCGCCAGCACACGCTGCCGAAGGTCGTTATCGGCGCCGCAGGCGGCGTCGAGGAAGGATTGCCGGCGATCCTCCGGCAGGTCGATCGCCCGATCGAATAATTCCGCCGCCCGCTGGTGGCGGGCGGCGGCGGACGGGGGCGTACTGTCTTCCGGAGTCACGATGGTGTGGTCAGCGCGTCGAAGAGCCACGCCCGCGCCACTCTCCAGGCGCGGATCACGGTCTGTTCGGAGACCCCCAGAACGCTGGCGATCTCCTTATTGTCGAGGCCGCCGAAAAAGCGCAATTCGACAACCTGGGCCTGGCGCGCATCGAGTTGCCCCAGCCGCGTGAGCGCCTCGTCGACGGCGAGAACGTCTTCGGTGGAAACGGACGCGCCGGTATCGGCGGCGAATTGGCCGGCGGCGTCGAGGCCGACATGGTCGGCGCGGTTGCCGCGCTTTTCGGTTTGCTGGGCGCGGGCGAACTCGATAAGCACCTGGCGCATCATGCGGGCCGAAACGGCATAAAATTGGGCGCGGTTGGCCCATTCCACGGGTTGGTTGCCGATCATGCGGATGAACGCCTCGTTCACCAGCGCGGAAGGTTGCAGAATATGGCCGTCGCGCTCGCGGGCCATCTGCCGGCGCGCCAGATTATGGAGTTCCGCATAGACCATGGGCGCGAGCCTTTCGAGCGCGGAAGCATCTCCGCCGTTCCAAGCCCGCAAAAGCCCAGTCACGTCTTCCATGGCCAGTGCCTTATTATATGATGCCGTTGCCGGGGTCCGAAAAAAGTGCGGATTTCATGTCTGTCCGGACGGCGGAATTTCACCTTTACCTACTGTGGAGGTAAGATGTCAATTCCGGATTATCCAACGACGTTAACGAATGCAGATTGGCAGAAAAAGAAGGGCCTGCTGGCGAAGATGGCGGGCGAAACGGGCATCGGCGCGGCCCTGATCAAGGCCAATACCGCGCATGACGCGGTTGATTGGGCGAAAATCGACGTGTTGAACGCCTATCCGAATCTTCAGGCGCTGGAAGATGCCGAGAAAGTGGCTAAAGAAGCGTTCCACGCCAAGGTTCCGCACCTGATCGACGAGCTGGTGAAGGTGCGGACACTGGCGCAGTCGGTGGCAAAAACTTTTCAACAGAAGAAGACCATTCCGGCGTCGGCCGTAAAGGCGGTGACGGATGTCGGCGCCGCGTGCACCAGTTACATTTCCGAGCTCAATCGATTGGAGGACATGGCGCACTACGACCGCGCCCGCGAGAAGCTGGAAAACACGGCTAAACTGCTGGTTCAGGCGGTGAATCAGGCTGCCCAGAAGATCACGTCGGGACTGGAGACGTTCAAGACGTCGCACACGGTAGGGACTTATGGGAGTTCGCTGATGCAGCCGGTGCGGGCTTACGCGGCGGTAGTGGCGCGCTGCACCTTCTTGAAAACGTTCCAGGCACAATGGCAGACCCTGTCCTCGCTGACGGTGGAAAAGCTGTCGGAGCAGACGGTAGCGGGCCACGTGGAGAAGATAGCGACGCTGTTCCGCAATACGCAAAACGCGCTGCAGAACGCAAATTAGACTCCAGGGGAATCGGGCAGACATACGGGCAAGCTAGAGCGTACTCCATAAGGCGTGGGGCATGCTTTAGCTTGCCCAATTGCAATCGATCCGTTGAAAGCCGCCCTTCCCGCTGTCTGCGTGATTCCATGGTGCAGGGGCGCCCGACTATTCGATATTTCCATATCGAACCAGCCAACGCGCCGGTCATCTTACCGCCTTCGATGCCGCCATCTCGGGATTCCGGTGGTGCGCTGGAAATTGCAATACGGCTCCACGGCGGAAGCGCGGCCAGACGACTCATCTCCCAGTTTGGGGACTTCGCTCCAGTGTCAGGCCACTTTCCAGAAACGCCGTCTTTTGTCTACAAGGTCTTGTTTCCGCGCCTGGCGGTCTCGAACCCACCGGAAAAATAGTACACTTCTCCTGTGAACGCGGACCGCTGGAAACAGATAGAGAACTGCTATCGCGCCGCCATGGGGCGGCCTGCTCCCGAGCGCACAGCGTTTCTGGCGCAAGCTTGCGCCGACGACCCGGAGCTGCGCGGCGAGGTGCAGTCGCTGCTCGACCAGCAAGCCGATTCGTTCCTGGAAAGCGCCCCGGTGTCGGCCATCAAAACTCTGTCGCGTGGCGCCAAGCTCGGCAATTTCGAGATCGTGGAACTAATCGGCCGCGGCGGTATGGGCGAAGTTTACCGCGCACGCGATTCGCGCTTGAAGCGCGATGTCGCCATCAAGGTGCTGCCGGCTGGACTGGCGCGCGATCCGGGTCGCATCGCCCGTTTCGAGCGGGAGGCGCGGGCCGCCGGCGCGCTCAATCACCCCAATATCGTAGCCGTCTACGAGATCGGCCGCGACGATGATATCTATTGGATCGCCACCGAGCTAGTGATCGGGGAGCCGCTGGCGGAGTGGTCGTTGGATTTGGACTGGGCCCATCAATGACAACAAGAAAACTGATTTTCGTTAAGGCTGCGGCTATCGTTCTGCTCGCGAGGAGTGACCTCGCGGCGCAGGCGCTCAATCCGCCGTATCTTCGGGAGATGCCCTCGGTTGAACGTGTGTTGAGTGACCAGCAAACTGCTGATCCCGCAGAGACCACGGCACGGCAGATGGGTGCGTTGCTGCAACTTAAGAAAATGATTGAAGACGCGGCGGGACCGCGATTCTTCGACCGCCGTGTTGGGTTGACGCCGGACGAGACCCGAATATGCCAGAATTACTACACGGCTTATTACCGCTTATCGCAGTCGAAAGACGAATACAAGAAGTTCACCGCGATGCGCGGCTACGATATCGACCCCCGCTTTCGCGACGAGCTGTTCAAACGGTATTTTTCTCCCGCGTTTCGCGCTCAAACCGAGAACGCCAATGCGGCGGCAAATGGGCGCACGCAGGCACGCCTCCAGGCAAACAAGCAGGCGGCCGAGGCGATGATGAAGGGACCCAACAGTCCAGCACCGGCCGTCAACCAGGCAAACGCCGCCCGGACCCAGGCAGCGAGCGCGGTGCGGCCCACCCCGCCGAAGAACGCCGAGGAACGCGCCATGCGCCGCTGTATTTCCTCGGGAAGACTTCCGGCCACCTGCACGGGCAACCAGCTTTTGGGCGCTTTCGGCCAGATGGTCGGCCAGGTTCTGCCCTCGGCCGCGAAGCAACCCCCTCCCGGTCCGGAGATCGCAGGAGTGTTTGAGGGCGCAGGTGGCTGGCGCCTCGACTTCATTGCCGGCGGAGTCCTGGTGAACTGTTCCGTCCTCGCTCCCGATCAACATAGCTACACCTTCGACTTCAAGAACAACCGCGCCGCGATTGTCATCGATACGACCCCGCGGCCCCTGGTCCTCACGCTGGGCGCCGATGGCACAAACATGAACGGTCCGGGTCCGGTTCAGTTAGATGGGGTGATCGTCACCGGATACGACAGTGGATTGCGGGATGCGAGCGGAAGGCCTGTAGATGCCGCGACGGCCACCGGGCCGGTCTACGATAACACTGGCCAACGCGTCTCTCGTTCCGCCAATACCGGGCATGCTACCTTCGGGTCCAAGAGGGTCACCTGCCCCGCGCTAAGCCTTTCCTCAAAAGGCGCCGGCGTTGGGGTCCAGACGATGCAAACCGACCTGCTCAAATCCCTGTTCAACGATGGAGACAAAGGTCCTCCCACCCCTCCCGGCATTCGTATGCACGGCATCTTCGCCGCCTCCACAGGCTTCAGCGTCCAGTTCTTCCCCGAGTCTGTCATCATTGGCTGCGGACCGGACTCCGCACGCGCCTATCCCTACTCCGTAAGCGCAGATGGAACCAGGGCGGCCATAAGAATTGATGCGCCCGACCATCCCTTGACGCTCGCCTTCGCCCCGAACGGCTCACTCGATCCAGGCTCGGGTACCTATCAGGTGCACGGGCGAATCGTCGTCGGTCAGAATGGCGATGGTGACTTCACATTCGCTCCATTGGAGCAGACCTGCAATCTTGGCTTGCTGGCGCCTAGCAAGGAGATCCCCTAAGGCGGAGGCACTGAGGCGACGGCCCTTGGCCGTGATTTTCGCGCTCTCGCAGAATGGGCGCCGCTCCGGCGGCTTGACCGGAGAAGGGGGCCGTGAATTGAGCGCATGGCATGCGGGTTGTCATAGCACGGCTCGAGACTCGAAGCGGCGATTCGCCAGATTCTCGGAGCCGGATTGCACCAGCATTGTAAGAAACCTAGAAGCGATCCACTTGGACAAAAAGCGGGCTGGTGGGGGCTAGTGGCCGAAAAATGGCGTATCGGAAAGTATCCCCACCAAACCGGTCCCGGTGTAGTTTCCGGAAACGCCGTTTCAAAACCGCAGCTTTGGCGGCGTACCGGAGTGCGATGCCGTGGAGTGCGTGGAGTGCAGTGAGGTTGAGTGCAACGAAGGAACTTGATATATTGGGACCGTCATGTTCGAGTACGGCACAAAGTCGGATGTCGAAGGGCGTCAGGCATCACGAGTGGCGTACTGCCGTGGAGCTGCTGTGCTTTCGGCGGTGGTTGGCACGCTCTGCCTTCTCTCGGGTAGGACGGTTCTTGGCCTTGGGAACCTCTTCTTGGCTATATCCGCTGGCGTGTGCTCCCTCGATAAGAGAAGAACCCACTGATTTCTCTTTGTGAATCAAGTAGATGAACACCCCAATCGTGCGGCTGGGGTGATGAGTGGGCTTTCTGGAATGTGACCTTGGCCGCCACTTCGGGGCGCTGAGGGGCCGTCAGGGTTGTTACCGGAAACGTCTATCGTCCTCGATCCAGTCTACTCGTCAAACGTAGCCTGTCTAAGAAGACTAATCGCATTCCGGTCACCGTCGGGCGCGGGCTGCGCACGGCTGGATCACTGGATCGCCTCTTGCGGCCTCCCATAGTGCTCATTTGATCAGAGGCAACTCGAACGGCTCCAAGGGTCACGCGGGCTCCTGTGAAGTAACTGGACCGGCGCCAGCCACCTGTTCTCGCACAAAGGCTGTTATTTTAGAGATGACGGAGGGAACAGCGTGCGGATGGCAGCCTTCGCAATGTG
>Ga0182016_10001262_pt1 | contig 30882 bp, 25 predicted proteins | sample 712S2MmetaG_FD_120491 | JGI IMG/M metagenome (GOLD analysis project Ga0182016, IMG submission 120491) | Permafrost microbial communities from Stordalen Mire, Sweden - 712S2M metaG | ecosystem: Environmental > Terrestrial > Soil > Wetlands > Permafrost | place: Sweden: Stordalen | collected...
GCCGGGGGACAACATTGCGATGAAAGTGGAGCTGATTGCACCGATCGCGATGGAGGAAGGCCTGCGCTTTGCCATCCGCGAGGGCGGTCGCACCGTCGGCTCCGGCGTCGTTTCCAAGATTCTGAAGTGATCACAGCAGGCCAGTAGCTCAATTGGCAGAGCGGCGGTCTCCAAAACCGCAGGTTGGGGGTTCGATTCCCTCCTGGCCTGCCAGCTTCGAAGTGGCGTTGCGGTTCTTTGACGGCGTAGTGACAGTTAGGCGGCGACAAATTCGATGAACGATCAGGCGACGGAAACAGGCGCGAGCGGTGGCCTGGACACTGCGAAGCTCGCGATGGCGATCCTGCTCGTGGTCGGCGGCGTCGCGGCTTTCTACGCATTGCATGCGCAGGCCGCCTGGCTGCGCTGGCTGTCGGTGGTCGCAGGCGTCGTGTTGGGCGCAGCGGTCTTTGCGACCTCGTCCTACGGGCGCGCGTTCTGGCAGTTCATGCAGTCCGCGCGGCTGGAGCTGCGCAAGGTGGTGTGGCCGACCCGGCAGGAGACGGCCACGACCACTGCGGTCGTGTTCGGGTTCGTGATCATTGCGGGCTTGTTTTTCTGGGCATTGGACGTGTTCTTGTCGTGGGCCACGCGGCTTCTGACCGGACAAGGAGGCTGATCGTGGCGTTGCGCTGGTATGTGGTTCATGCCTATTCGAACTTCGAGCACCGCGTGGCCGAAGCGCTCAAGGAGCGCATCAAGCGCGACGGACTCGAGACCAAGTTCGGCGAAATTCTCGTACCGACCGAAGAGGTCGTCGAGATGCGCGATGGGCAGAAGCGTCGCAGCGAGCGCAAGTTCTACCCGGGCTACGTGCTGGTGCAGATGGAGATGGACGAGACCAGCTGGCATCTGGTGCGCGATGTGCCCAAGGTACTCGGCTTCATCGGCGGCACCAGCGACAAGCCGGCGCCGATTTCGGAGAAGGAGGCGCTGCGGATCCTGCAGCGCGTCGAAGAGGGCGTGGATAAGCCGCGCCCGAAAGTGCTGTTTGAGCCGGGGCAGGTCGTGCGCGTGGTGCACGGCCCGTTCAACGACTTCAACGGCGTGGTCGAGAGCGTCAACTACGAGAAGAACCGGCTCCAGGTGGCCGTTCAGATTCTCGGGCGGTCGACGCCAGTGGAGCTGGATTTCTCTCAGGTCGAGAAGGTCTGAGCAGTCAATTCCGGATTGAAGTTAACAGTTGGGGAGCCTACCGGCGTTTGCACCCAAAGGATGAAGTGAGTCATGGCCAAGAAAGTTCAGGGTTACATCAAGTTGCAGGTGCCGGCAGGCTCTGCGAATCCGTCGCCGCCGATCGGGCCCGCGCTCGGTCAGCAGGGCGTGAACATCATGGAATTCTGCAAGCAATTCAATGCGCAGACCGGCAAGCTCGAGAAGGGCCTGCCGATTCCGACGGTGATCACGGTGTATTCGGATCGCAGCTTCACCTTTGTGATGAAGACGCCGCCCGCGGCCGTGCTGATCCGCAAGGCCATCGGCATTGAAAAAGGCAGCGGCACTCCCAATACAGCCAAGGTTGGCAAGATTACCCGCAAGCAGCTCGAAGAGATCGCCAAGACCAAGCAGCCCGACCTTACAGCCTCCGGACTCGATGCCGCGGTGCGAACCATCGCCGGCAGCGCGCGCAGCATGGGCGTTGACGTGGAGGGCCTCTGACATGGCCGCCGTCACCAAACGTGAGAAGGCCTGGAAGGCCAAACTGACGCCGGGTAAGCAGTATCCGCTCGATGAGGCGCTGACCCTGGTGAAGGAATTCGCCACGGCGAAGTTTCCCGAGTCGATCGATGCGGCCGTCAACTTAGGGATAGATGCCAGCAAGTCGGATCAGCAGGTGCGCGGATCGACCGTCATGCCGCATGGCCTGGGCAAATCGGTACGCGTCGCGGTGTTCACCAGCGGCAAGAACCAGGACGCCGCCCGCGCCGCGGGTGCCGACCTCGTCGGTCTCGAGGACCTGGCCGAGAAGGTGAAAGCGGGCGAGATCAATTTCGACGTCGTGGTCGCAAGCCCCGACGCCATGCGCGTGGTGGGCCAGCTGGGCCAGATCCTGGGTCCGCGCGGATTGATGCCGAATCCCAAGGTGGGCACCGTGACGCCCGATGTGGCGAACGCGGTCAGGAACGCCAAGGCTGGCCAGGCGCGCTATCGCGTCGACAAGGCCGGCGTCGTGCATTGCGCGATTGGCCGCGCGGGATTTGAAGTGGGTGCGCTCAAGGAGAATCTGCTGGCGCTGATTGCGGACCTGCAGAAGGCCAAGCCGGCCGCCTCGAAGGGCATCTACCTCAAGCGCGTCACGCTGTCCTCGACCATGGGGCCGGGTATCGCGGTGGATCAGTCGACGCTGGGTGTTTGAAAGTTTTTTGATTTGGTGCGGGTCGGTGCGTGACACCGACCATCATCGAAGACCGCAGGCGAGTCCGTAAAGGGACTCTTAATAGTGAGCCCGCGCAGATGATGGTGACAGCCAAAGCCAGGGTCGTACCTGGTGAGGATCACCGTCAAGGGTGGGCGGCGCCGCAAGGCGCTGCCTGAAGTTGGAGCAGGACCTTTAGGGTCGTGCTTCCAGGGTGATCTTCAAGGCCAGGAGGTTAGATGGCTCTTAACCTGGAAGATAAGAAGGCACTGGTGGCCGAGGTCAGCGCGGTGGCGGCGACGGCATTGTCCGTGGTCGCGGCCGAGTACCGTGGGCTCACCGTGTCGCAGATGACCGAGCTGCGCTCTAAGGCGCGTTCGGCCGGGGTCTATGTGCGAGTGGTCAAGAACTCACTCGCGCGCAAGGCCATGGCCGGCACGTCGTTCGAGTGCATGAGCCCCATTTTGAAGGGGCCCTTGGTGCTGGCCTTTTCGAAGGACGATCCGGGCGCGGCTGCGCGCGTGGTCAAGGCCTTCGCGAAGGACAACGACAAGCTGGTCACGACGGCGGTATCGCTGGGCGGGCAGTTGCTTAACGCATCGGCTCTGGAAAAGGTGGCGAGTCTTCCGACCCGCGAGCAGGCGCTGAGTCAGCTCATGGGTGTGATGAAGGCCCCGATCCAGAAGCTGGCGGCGACACTCGCGGCGGCACCTTCCAAACTTGTGCGCACGCTCGCAGCGGTGCGCGACCAGAAGCAGGCCGCGGCGGCCTGATTCCGGTTTCAGTCAAAGCATTTCAGGAGTAATCATGGCTGTTTCCAAAGATGAAGTTCTCGACGCCATTGCCAAGATGAGCGTCATCGAAGTGGTCGAGCTGATCGCCGACATGGAGAAGAAGTTCGGCGTCACAGCGGCGGCCCCGGTCGCCCTGGCGGCGGGCCCGGCGGCGGGCGGTGCGGCGGCGGCGCCGGTCGAGGAGCAGACGGAGTTCACCGTCACGCTCAAGGAGTACCCGGCCGACAAGAAGGTCACCGTCATCAAGGTGATCCGCGAGATCACCGGACTGGGCCTCAAGGAAGCCAAGGACCTGGTCGAGGGCGCGCCCTCGACGGTCAAGGAATCCATCTCCAAGGCCGACGTAGAAGTAATCAAGAAAAAACTCGAAGACGTTGGCGCGAAGGTGGAGGTCAAATAACCTCCATGGTTCGTCTGGGGACCCGGGGCGTCATGCTCCGGGATGCCTCCAGCGCGTATCGCGCGCGGGAGCGCTGCCGGCATTTGCCGGGGGCGTCTCTCCGCGCGCGCGTTCCTGTATTGCGAGGAAGACACGATGCCCTACTCATTTACTGAGAAAAAGCGCCTGCGGAAGAATTTCGGCAAACAGCCGAGCATTCTCGAGGTGCCTTATCTGCTGGCCATTCAGCTCGACTCCTACCGCAGCTTCCTGCAGGCGGAAACGGCGGAGGACGCGCGCTTAAGTACCGGCCTGCATGCGGCATTCAAAAGCGTGTTTCCGATCTCCAGCTACTCGGGGAACGCGGTGCTCGAGTACGTCAACTACCGGCTCGGCGAGCCGGTGTTCGACGTCAAGGAATGCCAGCTGCGCGGGTTGACCTACGCAGCGCCGCTGCGCGTGAAAGTGCGCCTCATTGTCTATGACAAGGAAGCCGCCGGCGCCAAGAAGCCGGTCAAGGACGTGCGCGAGCAGGAGGTCTACCTCGGCGAGCTGCCGCTGATGACCGACAACGGTACCTTCATCGTCAATGGCACCGAGCGCGTGATCGTCAGCCAGTTGCATCGCTCGCCGGGCGTGTTCTTCGATCACGACCGCGGCAAGACCCATTCCTCGGGCAAGCTGCTGTTCTCCGCGCGCATCATTCCCTACCGCGGTTCCTGGCTCGACTTCGAATTCGATCCCAAGGACTGCGTGTTCGCGCGCATCGACCGCCGGCGCAAGCTGCCGGTGTCGATCATCCTGCGCGCCCTCGGCATGAACGAGGGCGAGATTCTCGACGTGTTCTTCGAGAAGAACACCTTCGAGCTACACAAGGATTCCGCCGCGATGCGGCTGGTGCCGCAGCGTCTGCGCGGCGAAACCGCCATTTTCGACATTCGCGTCGGCGATCAGATCATCGTCGAGGAAGGCCGCCGCATCACTGCGCGCCACGTGCGCCAGCTCGAGGATTCGGGCGTGAAGCTGCTGCCCGTGCCGCGTGAGTATCTGCACGGCAAGATCCTGGCGCATGACGTCGTCAACACCGAGACCGGCGAGATCATCGCCAAGGCCAACGAGGTGCTGACCGCGGCCAGTGTGCAGAAGCTGGTCGAGGCCAACATCACCGAGGTCAACACGCTCTACACGAACGACCTCGATCGCGGTCCGTACATCTCCGACACGCTGCGTATCGATCCGACCAAGACGCGCATGGAAGCGCTGGTCGAGATCTATCGCATGATGCGACCCGGCGAGCCGCCGACCAAGGATGCCGCGGAGAACCTGTTCAACAACCTGTTCTTCAACAACGAGCGCTACGACCTCTCGGCCGTGGGCCGCATGAAGTTCAACCGCCGGGTCGGCCGCAAGGAGATCACCGGCGCCATGATCCTGTCGAAGGACGACATCCTCGATGTGCTCAAGGTGCTGATCGACATCCGCAATGGCAACGGCACGGTCGATGACATCGATCACCTCGGCAACCGCCGCGTGCGCAGTGTCGGCGAAATGGCGGAGAACGCCTTCCGCGTCGGCTTGGTGCGCGTCGAGCGCGCGGTCAAGGAGCGGCTGACGATTGCCGAGTCCGAGCCGCTGATGCCGCAGGAAATGATCAATGCCAAGCCGGTTGCGGCCGCGGTCAAGGAGTTCTTCGGCTCCTCGCAGCTCTCGCAGTTCATGGACCAGAACAATCCGCTGTCCGAGGTCACGCATAAGCGACGTGTTTCGGCGCTTGGCCCGGGCGGCCTGACGCGCGAGCGCGCCGGATTCGAAGTACGCGATGTGCACCCGACGCACTACGGACGCGTGTGCCCGATCGAGACGCCGGAAGGCCCGAATATCGGCCTGATCAACTCGCTGTCGGTCTACGCACGCACCAATAAGTACGGCTTCCTCGAGACGCCGTACCGTCGCGTCGAGAATGGCCGCGTCACCGATCGCATCGATTTCCTCTCGGCGATCGAGGAGGGCGAATTCGCGATCGCGCAGGCCAATGCCCGCACGAGCGCGAACGGCCAGCTGGATGACGAGCTGGTCTCCTGCCGCTTCCAGAGCGAGTTCACGCTGATGCCGCGCGAGCGCATCAACTACATGGACGTCTCGCCGAAGCAGATCGTTTCGGTGGCGGCCTCGCTGATCCCGTTCCTCGAGCACGACGATGCCAACCGCGCGCTCATGGGTTCGAACATGCAGCGCCAGGCTGTCCCGACGCTGCGTTCGCAGACCCCGCTCGTGGGCACGGGCATGGAGCGCCCGGTGGCCATCGACTCCGGCGTGGCCGTGGTCGCGCGCCGCGGCGGTACCATCGACTCGGTCGATGCCTCGCGTATCGTGGTGCGCGTGCATGACGCCGAGACCCTGGCGGGCGAGCCGGGTGTCGACATCTACAACCTGACCAAGTACACGCGTTCCAACCAGAACACCTGCATCAATCAGCGTCCGCTGGTGAATGCGGGCGACACCATCGCGCGCGGCGATGTACTGGCGGATGGTCCCTCGACCGACCTGGGCGAGCTGGCGCTGGGCCAGAACATGCTGGTCGCGTTCATGCCCTGGAATGGCTATAACTTCGAAGACTCGATCCTGATCTCCGAACGCGTGGTGCAGGAGGATCGTTTCACGACGATCCACATCGAGGAACTCACCTGCGTCGCCCGCGACACCAAGCTGGGTCCCGAGGAAATCTCGGCCGACATTCCGAACGTCGGCGATGCCGCGCTCGCCAAGCTTGATGAGGCGGGAATCGCCTTCATCGGTGCCGAGGTGCGGGCCGGTGACATCCTGGTCGGCAAGGTGACCCCGAAGGGCGAGACCCAGCTGACGCCGGAAGAGAAGCTGCTGCGCGCAATCTTTGGCGAGAAGGCCTCGGACGTGAAGGATACCTCGCTGCGCGTGCCGCCCGGCATGGACGGCACGGTGATCGACGTGCGCGTGTTCACGCGCGACGGTATCGAGAAGGACTCGCGGGCGCAGGCCATCGAGAAGTCCGAGATCGAGCGGGTGCGCAAGGACCTGCAGGATCAGCGGCGCATTCTCGAGGACGACCTGTTCCAGCGGGTGCGCGGCATGCTGCTGAATCACACCGCCGCGGGCGGTCCGAAGAAGCTCAAGGGCGGCACCCGGATCACCGCTGAGTACCTGGATTCGCTGCCGCGCGAGGAGTGGTTCCAGATTCGCGTGGATGAGGAAGATGCCAACGCCCAGCTCGAAGCGGCGGCGGAGCGCATCCAGACGCAGCAGAAGGCCTTCGATAAGCGCCTCGAAGAGAAGCGCATGAAGATCACCGCGGGCGACGATCTGGCCCCCGGCGTGCTCAAGATGGTCAAGGTCTACCTGGCCGTAAAGCGCCGCGTGCAGCCGGGCGACAAGATGGCCGGCCGACACGGCAACAAGGGCGTCATCTCGACCATCGTGCCGGTGGAAGACATGCCGTACCTGGAAGACGGTACGCCGGTCGACATCGTGCTCAATCCGCTGGGGGTGCCTTCGCGCATGAACGTCGGCCAGGTGCTCGAGACGCATCTGGGCTGGGCGGCCAAGGGGCTGGGAATCAAGATCGGTCGCATGATCGAAGCACAGGCGCAGGCCACGGAGCTGCGCGGGTTCTTCGAGAAGATCTACAACGAGACCGGTGGCCAGAAGGAACGCTTCGGCGAGCTCAACGACAAGGAAATATTCGAGCTGGCGCGCAACCTGAAGGAAGGCGTGCCGATGGCGACGCCGGTATTCGACGGCGCGGGCGAGGCCGACATCAAGGGACTGCTGGCGCTGGCCGAGGTACCGCTGTCGGGCCAGACCTGGCTGTTCGACGGCCGCACCGGCGAGCGCTTCGACCGGCAGGTGACGGTGGGCTACATGTACATGCTCAAGCTCAACCACCTGGTCGACGACAAGATGCATGCGCGTTCGACCGGACCGTACAGCCTGGTGACGCAGCAGCCGCTCGGCGGCAAGGCGCAGTTTGGCGGTCAACGTTTCGGCGAAATGGAAGTCTGGGCTCTGGAAGCCTACGGCGCGGCGTACACGCTGCAGGAAATGCTCACGGTCAAGTCTGACGACACGATCGGGCGCACGCAGATGTACAAGAGCATCGTCGATGGCAACCACGAGATGAAGGCTGGCATGCCCGAATCGTTCAACGTGCTGGTGAAGGAGATTCGATCCCTCGGCATCAACATCGAGCTCGAGCAGGATTGAGGGCGCAAGCCCCGAGGTAATGCAATGAAAGATCTACTGAAGCTATTCAAGCAGCAGGCGCCGGTGGAGCATTTCGACTCCATCAAGATCGGCCTGGCATCGCCCGAAATGGTGCGCGCCTGGTCGTATGGCGAAGTGCGCAAGCCCGAGACGATCAACTACCGGACCTTCAAGCCCGAGCGGGACGGCCTGTTCTGCGCCAAGATCTTCGGGCCGGTCAAGGACTACGAGTGCCTGTGCGGCAAGTACAAGCGCCTCAAGCATCGCGGCGTGGTCTGCGAGAAGTGCGGCGTCGAAGTCACGCAGTCCAAGGTGCGCCGCGAGCGCATGGGACACATCGAGCTCGCGAGCCCGGTGGCGCACATCTGGTTCCTGAAGTCGCTGCCGTCACGCATCGGCCTGATGCTGGACATGACGCTGCGCGAGATCGAGCGCGTGCTTTATTTCGAAGCCTTCGTCGTCATCGATCCAGGTATGACCCCGATGCAGCGTGGCCAGCTGCTCACCGACGAGATGTACCTCGAGGCCATCGAGGAGCACGGCGATGAGTTCGACGCCCGCATGGGCGCCGAGGCTGTGTTCGAGCTGCTGCGCACGATGGATCTCAAGCAGGAGGTCATCAAGGTGCGCGAGGACATGGGCGCCACCGCCTCCGAGACCAAGCTCAAGCGGCTGGCCAAGCGGCTGAAGCTGTGCGAGTCGTTCATCGAGTCGGGCAACAAGCCTGAGTGGATGGTCATGACCGTGCTGCCCGTGCTGCCGCCGGACCTGCGTCCGCTGGTGCCGCTCGATGGCGGCCGCTTTGCGACCTCCGATCTGAACGATCTGTATCGTCGCGTCATCAACCGCAATAACCGCCTGCGCCGCCTGCTGGAGCTGTCGGCCCCCGACATCATCGTGCGCAACGAAAAGCGCATGCTGCAGGAAGCGGTCGATGCGCTGCTCGACAACGGCCGTCGCGGCCGTGCGATCACCGGCACCAACCGTCGACCGCTCAAGTCGCTGGCCGACATGATCAAGGGCAAGCAGGGCCGGTTCCGCCAGAACCTGCTCGGCAAGCGCGTCGACTACTCCGGCCGATCGGTCATCGTGGTCGGCCCGACGCTGCGCCTGCACCAGTGCGGCCTGCCGAAGAAGATGGCCCTCGAGCTGTTCAAGCCCTTCATCTTCCACAAGCTGCAGCTGCGCGGCGAAGCCTCGACCATCAAAGCTGCAAAGCGCCTGGTGGAGCGGGAAGGTCCCGAAGTCTGGGACATTCTCGAGGAAGTCATCCGCGAGCACCCGGTGCTGCTCAATCGCGCCCCGACGCTGCATCGACTGGGCATCCAGGCCTTCGAGCCGGTGCTGATCGAGGGCAAGGCCATCCAGCTGCATCCGCTGGTTTGCACGGCGTTCAACGCCGACTTCGACGGCGACCAGATGGCCGTGCACGTGCCGCTGTCGCTCGAGGCGCAGCTGGAAGCACGCGCCCTGATGATGTCGTCCAACAACATCCTCTCGCCCGCCAATGGCGATCCGATCATCGTGCCCTCACAGGACGTGGTACTCGGTCTCTACTATCTGACGCGCGAGATGGTCGGTGCCTCCGGCGAGGGTATGTTCTTCGCCGACGTGCAGGAGGCGCATCGCGCCTACGAGAGCCGCACGGTGCATCTGCAGGCCAAGGTCAAAGTGCGCCTGCGTGAATGGGTGCAGCAGGATGGGGAACTCAAGCCCCGCCGCCGCCTGGTAGCCACCACCGTCGGTCGTGCGCTGCTGTCGGAGATCCTGCCGCGCGGCCTGTCGTTCGACATCATCAATCAGGACATGACCAAGAAGGCCATCTCGGCCTGCATCAATGCCTGCTATCGGGCGCTGGGTCTGAAAGAGACCGTGGTGTTCGCCGACCAGCTCATGTACATGGGCTTCCACTATGCGACCCGTTCGGCCGTCTCCTTCGGCATCGACGACATCGTCATTCCGGAGCAGAAGACCAAGCTGGTGGCGGCGGCCGATCACGAGGTCAAGGAAATCCAGGACCAGTACGCATCGGGCCTGGTCACCAACGGCGAGCGCTACAACAAGGTGGTGGACATCTGGTCACGTGCGAACGACCAGGTCGCCAAGGCCATGATGGAGAAGCTCGGCACCGAGGAGGCGACCGACAGCCGCGGCGTCAAGCAGCGGCAGAAGTCGTTCAATTCCATCTTCATGATGGCCGATTCGGGCGCGCGAGGTTCGGCAGCGCAGATCCGGCAGCTCGCCGGCATGCGCGGCCTGATGGCCAAGCCTGATGGCTCCATCATCGAGACCCCGATCACGGCGAACTTCCGTGAGGGTCTGAACGTGCTGCAGTACTTCATCTCCACGCACGGCGCCCGCAAGGGCCTGGCGGACACGGCACTGAAGACGGCCAACTCGGGTTACCTGACGCGCCGGCTGGTCGATGTGGCGCAGGACCTGGTCGTCACGGAAGAAGACTGCGGCACCGTCAATGGGCTGGTCATGGCGCCACTGGTCGAAGGCGGCGATGTGGTCGAAGGCCTCGGCGAGCGGGTGCTCGGCCGGGTGACGGCCACCGACGTGCACAAGCCGGGCAAGGACGAGTTGCTGGTCGAGGCCGGCACGTTGCTTGATGAGGGTCTCGTGCGGCTGCTGGAGCAGGAGGGCGTCGATCAGATCGACGTGCGCTCCCCGATCACCTGCAAGACCCGCTACGGTGTCTGCGGCAAGTGCTACGGGCGCGATCTTGCGCGCGGCCGTCTGATCAATATCGGCGAAGCGGTCGGCGTGATCGCGGCGCAGTCGATCGGCGAGCCGGGCACGCAGCTCACGATGCGTACGTTCCACATCGGTGGCGCGGCCTCGCGGGCCGCGGCGGCCAGCAATGTCGAAATCCGCAACAAGGGCACGCTGCGCTTCCATCACATCAAGACGGTCGAGCACGAGAAGGGACACCTGGTAGCGGTGTCGCGTTCGGGCGAGATCGGCGTGGTCGATGAGTTCGGCCGCGAGCGTGAGCGTTACAAGATCCCCTATGGCGCCACCATTACCGCCAAGGAAGGCACCGTTGTAGCCGGCGGCCAGGTCGTGGCTACCTGGGATCCGCATACCCATCCGGTGGTGACCGAGGTCGCGGGCTTCATGAAGTTCCAGGACTTCGTCGACGGTATGACGGTTGCCACCCAGGTCGATGAGGTCACGGGACTGTCCTCGACGGTGGTCATGGACGCGAAGCAGCGCGGCGGCAAGGATCTGAAGCCGACCATCAAGCTGCTCAATGCCAAGGGCAAGGAAGTTACCTTCGCCAACACGGTGATCCCGGCGGTGTACACGCTGCCTTCGGGTGCGCTCATCAACCTCGAGGACGGCGCCAAGGTGTCGATCGGCGACATCATCGCGCGCATCCCGCAGGAGTCCTCCAAGACCCGCGACATCACGGGCGGTCTGCCGCGCGTGGCGGATCTGTTCGAGGCGCGCAAGCCGAAGGATCCGGCCATCCTGGCGGAGAAGAGCGGCACGGTCAGCTTCGGCAAGGAGACCAAGGGAAAGCGGCGCCTCGTGATTACGAGCGACGATGCGGAGAAGTACGAAGAGCTGATTCCCAAGTGGCGCCAGCTCAATGTGTTCGAGGGCGAAACGGTCGAGCGCGGCGAAGTCATCGCCGACGGCGAGCCGAATCCGCACGACATCCTGCGGCTGCAGGGCGTCACGGCGCTGGCGAACTACCTCGTCCGCGAGATCCAGGACGTCTATCGTCTGCAGGGCGTGAAGATCAACGACAAGCACATCGAGGTCATCATCCGACAGATGCTGCGGAAGACCGAGGTGGTGTCTATCGGCGAGACCACGCTGCTGCGTGGCGAGCAGATCGATCGCTCGCGTGCGCTCGACATCAACGACAGGGTTGAAACCGATGGCAAGCAGGCGGCGCGCCTGCAGCCGGTGCTGCTCGGCATCACCAAGGCATCGTTGGCAACCGAGTCGTTTATATCCGCGGCCTCGTTCCAGGAGACCACTCGCGTGCTGACCGAAGCCGCGGTGCGGGGACTCAAGGACGATCTGCGCGGCCTCAAGGAGAACGTCATCGTCGGTCGGCTGATTCCGGCAGGCACGGGCTTTGCAGCCCATGCGCACCGCCGGCGCAAGTTCGACGAAAGCGGTCGACGCAGCTTCATGGACGTCGGCGGCGCGGTGGGCGAGATGGAAGACTCACCGGTCAGCGAAGAGGAAAGCGCGGCGGGTTGAACCGACCGCTCCGACACTGTCAGAAATCAGCCCCGGCGCTGCACGAATCGATGAGTCGTGCGCGCCGGGGTTTTCTTTATCACCGGATGTAGTAGCCACTCACGCGCCAGTGTCCATCCGGGTCCTTCATTGGCGTCACCGTCTCGGTCGCATCGGCCTTCTGCTCGAAGCTGGTCGCGAAGTGAATGACAACGTAGTCTCCGTCCGGAGCGCCGGGCAGCGAGTGCGTCGCTTGCGAAGACGCCACGCGCCGTGACTTCACAGCGCCCAGTGGACCCCTGACCGCACCGACCTTTGACACCCATCCCGCCTGTGGCACCGCATTCCTGAAATAGGCTGCCGCCGTGTTCCAGCTCTCCGGATAGTTTCCGGCATCCACCAGGGCGAGCCATGTCAGCGCCGCGCTCTCCGCTGACTCGGGCGAGTCCGCCCCCGAACCCCGAGGCGCAGCGCCAACGAGAACGGCGAAGGCAAAGAATGCAGCCAGGATTTTCATACGAGCACCTTCTGATGTAGAAGCCGTGATTTAGTCAGCGAGCATCTGCCTTAAGACGTCTTTGAGTGCATCCTCATCTGCCGTGGTTAGCCTGTGCTCGATTTCTTCGGGCCATATGGGGCCTCCCCAGCGCGGGTCCGTTCGATAACGGGGAATGATGTGCCAATGCAGATGCGGCATCAGGTTGCCCAGGGACGCGATGTTGATGTGATCCGGTTGCACAGCGCGCACAACTGCCGTCTCCGCCCTGTGCAGGTCGGCACAAAAACTGGCCCATTCCGTCGCAGACAATTGGTCGGGTCGCGTGGCGTGCCGTAAATCGAGGATCAGAATGCAATGTCCCCGATAGGTCTGATTCCTGGCCAGATAGAGCGTCGATACTGCCAACGATGCCACCTGCTCCCAGGAGTCAGTCGATGCCGCGCGTGGTGCATCGAACGGGCAGTTTTGGCCCTGGGCCAGTTGTTCCCAGGGCGGATGATTCAATGTCGTCATGAAAGGTGCCCCAGCAATGTCAGTGTCCGCCACATCCGCCGCCGCACCCGTGACCGCCACAGCTGTGACCGCTGCATCCATTGCCGTCTGCCCCACTGCAGGCGACACCGCCGCAGCTGCTGTTCTCGCTGCGGTGGAGAAGCATCTGCTTTGTGTTGTAGTGATTCCCGCCCACGATCGACAACTTCTCGTCAATCGCGAACATTAGCGGCAAGCGGGTCGCCTTGGACGGGTTGATGTTTTCCTCCAGGCACGACAGCCGCCACGTCAAACGCATCCCATCCATAATACTCACGCCCTTTGGGGTGGCCAAGGCGGGAATATGGTGGAAAAATCCACCGAACGCCTGCTGGCAGAACTTCTGGTAATCCCGCGTATGAAGGATGAACTCATGCCAAAGGTCATCAACGACCTTTGAAGGCATGCCTATCATTTGATTGCCGGACCGAAGCCGGACTATGAAAAACTGCCGCAACGCGCGTGCGACGAGATACAAGTCCTTTTCTTCCAGTGCAGCATGGTGCTTCGTCAGCCCGCGAAGAACAGACTCCGAAAAGACATACCCACGAATGAAGTTCTCTCGGCGATGACGTTGGAGCAAGTGGCGCACGTAGACGACCTGGATGGCGCCAATAACGACCACTGCGGCAATGAACTCCACCACGCGGGGCAGGTATGCCATGAGGTAGGGTTGTGTATTAGCGTTCAACGGCCGCATCCACCATGCCGATGGTCCCCAGCCACGTTTCCAACAACTGCGGCCATTGTGCGATCGGCAACTTGCTCTCGGCCTGAAGCAGAAAGGTCGGTGGCGAGTCAGCGCGTACGACAATGTCCGGGCGAAGGCTCAAATCCGTCTCGTTGTGGGTGGCGTGGTCCTCATCCTCGTGCGCCCACAGGAACACCACCACCGCCGCCCCGGTGTTGCGGCCCCTGGCCGCATACACCGTCATAGTCGGCTGGCTGACATCGTTGGCCCCTCCGCCCGAACCGACAGACTCCGGCTTCGGGTTTGGGATTGCATCGGGTACCGCGTCGGGCCAGATCGTAACCCGCACATGGCCAGCCGATGGTTGCCAGCCGTCCGGCGGTAGAAAATCGAGGGCACCATTCGCCCGAGCGATGAAGCCGTCGAGACTTGTGCCCACGAAGACGGATGCTTTCACTACAGAGCCTCCAGAATGCCGTGTGAATGATCGATGGGTTATTCGCGCTCTTGGCGCTTCATTTTTCTCGGCCCACTCCAATGCATGTCAGTTGGCGAACTCATTCTTCACCAACCCCGGCTGTCGCCCAGCCGCCCATAACCCCCATGCCGAGCCGACGAAGAACACGGCACACAAGCTGCTTAGGGAGCCATTTCGTAGACCGCCGACAATATGGATGCGGGCAGGCGTCTGGATGCCAGGAAATCGGCCAGCGACATCCACAAAGATTGCTACGACTGCGCCAAACACCAGAGGAGCGGCGATAGATAGGACGACAAGACCACGCATCGATCTTGCCCTAAGGACAAGGAAGAGCAGGACGGTTGCCACAAGACCATACGGGATGGCGCCCATGACGAAATAGAACAGGAAAAAGCCCCCGTTCGGCAAAACAACAACCTGCTGCTGTCAGGGCCGGCAAAAGTAACGACAACGCGAAGAAGCAGCGCAACGACAAGAGAGACACCTAATGTTGAAGTTGAGCAGCGGGCTGCCGACCCATCAGCCTGGGAGCAATAATGGCGACCTTTCGCCAGGAATGTTGAGGTGCGGTTGGCAATTTATCCCTCACGGTCCGCTCCACCGAATGTTATCGCACGCCATGTTGCGACAACCTCAGGACGCAAACGAAGAGCGCAGAAGCGCTTGAGGTTATCCAACTGATCAGTCATGGCTGTCCACCATGGTCGACGAAGCACGAATCATCCACACGAAACCGGCGCCGCCAGCCCAGTAGCTGTGCTGCTGGACCAGCGGGCTGGCATCAAAGACGGCACCGGCCAGCCAATCGTGGCGCACATAGGCGCCGATCCAATAATTGGGAAATCGCCGGCTGGTCGCGAACAGCAGCTGGCTGCCGGCATAGCCGCCCGAAGCGTCGTAGGTCGGCCGCGTGGGGGTGGCAAATGCTGGCGCGACTCCATAGAAGTATTCGTTATAGCGCCGCTGAGCATAGAGCGGACCGGCCAGCACGCCGAAATTCCAGTCGCTGAAGGGGCCGGCGCCCAGATAGTCCAGATTCAGGCTCGGGGCGAACACCGCGCCCACGGAGGTCGGGCGGGAAGTCACCGTAAAGGCTTCACGCAATGGCAGGTGAGCATCGAGTCGCAGGCGCTCATCGCTACGCCGCCACAAATGCCAAAGCAAAGCCGGTCCGAGTTCGATCGTTGACTCGAGATTGGGCATCCCGGCGCGGATAGCGCTGTTGCGGCTGAATACCGGCGCCGTGGCATTGACGCTGATCTCGAGCTCCAGATAGCGGCGGTTGAACAGAAGTCCGTGCAGCCCGTCGCGGTCCGCACGCAGGAGCGTACCGCGATAGATGAAATAGGGCACCGGCGCGGGATAGACATGACTCGTCTTGGCCCCGCGGTAGTCATCGAAGAACAATCCGCCCACGCCGAAACCGAATTCCCACAGTGGCGACGGTTCGCCATGTGCCGGCACAGCTGCGGCGCCGAGCATGGTCAGCAGTGCCATCCGTAGCGCGGTGCGCGATACCGTCATCATTTGCCCACCGCCTCGATTTCGACCAGCCGATCGTGCCGGCAGATATCGGCCTTCAGATGCAGTATCAGTGCAGCAGCGGCTATGGCATGCTGCAGTGCCTGCGTGAGGGGCGCGAAATCCTCGGGGCGCCGCACGTATACCTTGTAGCTCAGCGCCACTAAGTTTTCAACGACTGGGTGACTTCAATGGGGTACCGCCACGCAATTAGAAGGCGTTAAAAAACCCGGTGTGAAAGGGGTCCGCTCCAATGAATGTTAGGGAGTATGGATATAACCAACCGCGATAAACCACAACCGGGCAGCAACTGTCGAAGTTTGACCGCGGATTCAACCGATCGACGCAAGACATCGGAACCATTCGTGAGCGGCAGCTTCCGGGTGCTCAAAAGTGAATCATCGAGTACCCACGAGTATGCTGCGAGGGGCGAGGCGCGCTGGAGGAATTGTCGATGAAGTATTTATTCGCGTTGGGGGCTTTGCTGAGTCTCGGCTTGACCTCAGCATCGGTTGCAATGGACAAACAGATCAATGACGACCTCGGAGTGAACGCAGTTGTTCATGGATTCGAGGACGCCTGGAACCGCCATGATATGGACGCGTTCGCCATGCTATTTGCTACGGACGCTGATTTTGTAAATGTAATCGGTATGCGCTGGGTAGGCCGCGATGCAATCAAACAGCACCACGCCGCGAGCCATGCGACCATGTTCAAGACGAGCACACTCAAAATCGGAGATACCACCGTACGCTTCCTGAAGGCAGATGTCGCCACTGCACGCTCGGTATGGACTCTTTCGGGAATCACCTCGGCGACGGGCCAACTTGCTCCGACGCGCACCGGTATACTGACCCATGTTCTCGAAAGGATCGACGGGCAATGGCTGATCGTGCTGACACAGAATACTGATATTTCAATACCGGGCGGTTAGGCGTTCCAACGTATGCGATGGCAATGCTGGTGTCGAAAGTCGGTCCGCTCCAACGAGCGTTAGAACGCGGCCAATCCTTGGGTCGACCGCTTGATTCGTCGCCAAGCTATGCGACATGGAAGTTCCGTCATTGCCGCGTATCGCACTTGAGCTGCTCCTGCCATGCGGCGTAAGAATCGGCTGGGCAGCTGACCGGTACCTTCGTAACGACGTCGTCGACGAAATTCCGATAGTCGGCGCCAAACTGGCCTGAGCTTACTTTCCACATGGCGCGCATTCCAGGGCATGCCATGTAGAATTGAGCCCCGGCGACGTAACTGCGCCAAGCTATTTCGTCCAGCAATCCTGCTTTGTGCTGGAGGTATGAGTCCTCACCACTTAGGAAAGCGGCCCGCCATAGCAATGCCCATTGGGAAAATTCTAACGGTGTTAGGTCTGGATTTGCGCTCAGTCCCTTTTGCCAGATTCGCGCGAGTTCCGCCGTCGCGATGGTCAGCGATGCCGTTGAGGCCCGGTCCGCGCGCCCTTGCTGCATATTTGCTCGCTGCACTCGCTCGGACTGCCGCACTTCCCGAGCAAGATTAAAGAATGGAAGCAACGACGGCCACTGCGGCAATGGATTGACTCACGAAGAAGACTTGTTCTAGTGTCATGAATCCCCCACCCTTGTAATCACTTTGTGCTTTTAGGCTGCGGGCGGCAGCACCGCCGCGCCATGTCTGGCATCCCGCTTGGGAATAATGCCGCCGGGTCGCATGCTGTGTTCTAACGTTTAAGTTGAGCGGCCGACCACGGAGCCGTGCCAGCGAGGTAGGCGCAAAATCTCGCCTGCGCCTGCCGACCGTTCTACTTTATCCATCGCGGTCCGCTCGAACGATAGTTAGACGGCGTACCCACGACGGTGGTGCTACTTATCGGCGGGCCATTCGGCGAACGCAAGCCAATAGATAAAGATGAGGTTAATCAGTGGCACGAAAATCAGCAGACTGAGCCAAGGTGAATGGCCGACTCTGCTGCAGATGCGCCAGAAGGGCACAACTCCGATGAGGACAGCAAGCAACCAAACCAGCCCAAATCCCGAATGGTCCATGCGAATTCTCCTTTAATCAGTGCAACCAGATGGCGCCAAGAGCGGCCGCGCGACGGGCCAACAGTTCGGCGTACCGATCGGAAACGGAAGACAGTGGAAACGCACGCATGGCACTTTATCCCTCACGGTCCGCTCCAACGAATGTTAGGCGTCACGCTCATTCGACTACATCGAAGTGCCTGGCTCGCCGATCATACTCAATCATCATCGCCGCAACGGCGGCCGGTACCACTGCTACTTCCGGGTCCGCCCCAGCGAACCGGGTGATGGAATCCAACGATTCCCATTGTGTCACCACTACGAATTCAACACCACGATCGATAGTACGCGAGAGAATCGAGGCGTCGACGAAACCTGGCAGTTTCCGCAGTGCCGGGAATGTCTCCGTGCGGAGGTGCTTCAGATAGTTCCGCGCCTGATCTTCACGCGCCAAGCCACGCCACTGCCTTGAAATCATTCTCAGGTCTCCGATCTGGCACGCCCCAGGGAGTGATGTCTAACGTTCAGCTTGAGCGGCGAATTGACGAGCCATACACGCCGGCACCTTTATCCTAAGGGGTCCGCTCCAACGCTTGGTTAGACAGCTCACCTGTAGACATCCTTTCTGTGGCCAACTTTGAAGATCGTTACGATACTGGCCTCATCGCCAATGAGGTAGACGATCCGATAGTTACCCCGCCGCACGCGATATCGGTCGGCATAACCGGCGAGCTTCTCGGCGCCGTGAGGTCTAGGATTGCTCGCCAGTCCTAGAATGCGGCCAACGAGCTTTTGGCGATCGGACTTCGAATCAACCGCCGCGAGTTCCTTGCCTGCGGCAGTTTTGATCAGAACCTTATATGAGGCCACGACGCTTCATGCCCTGCACGAAGCTATCAAACGATTCGCTACGCTCCCGCTTCCTCTTGCCAAAGGCAGACAGGTCCGCCGCATCTTCAGCCAGGGATACGCGAACCGCTTCATTGACTATATCGGATATTGACCGGTCATTTGCAGCCGCACGAAGCCGAAGAGCCTTATGGATCTCAGGCTCAAAATATACCGTGGCGCGCTTGGGGGTAGTCATGGGCGCCATGATGGGCCGATGACGTCATAACGTCAAGATGACGTCAAGAGCCGTCTAACGTTGAAGTTCAGCGGCCGGCTGCCGACTCATCAGCCCGCGCGGCTTACCGATGTCTAACCGAAGACAGCGTAAACGTGCGCCGGGCACTTTATCCCTCACGGTCCGCTCCAACAAATGTTAGACCAACGCTCGCGAGAGCGCCGCTCACGACATGTCAACGCGTACAAGCTTACTCCGTCCCGAGGCGCCCGATTTAATGACCACAGAGGCCTTGCTACAGTGAAAATGTTCGGCAACCAGCGCCACGAGCTCTGCGTTTGCCTTGCCATCAACTGGCGGAGCTTTCAATTGTGCCCGCCACGAGCCGTCTGGTTGCTGTGCCAGCGAGGAACTACGCGCGTTGGGCTTCACTCTGACGCGGAGAATCACTGCGATACCTTGGCGGTGGTCTAACTATATCTGGGGAGAAGAACTACGGTAATTAATTACCGCATTTGTGCGGAATAATCACGTTGCTTTGCGTGCATCCCGCTAATTCTAATACGCGGCAACTTTGTTATGACGCGATCGGTGATACCGATTGATTACGCATGCTTCCGGCGCAGCCGACACGACTATTTAATCGAATTCGGGAGTGCCTGCGGCTGAAGCGCTACAGCTATCGCACCGAGCAGCAATACCTGGGGTGGATCCGCCGATACATTCTCTTCCATAACAAGCGGCACCCCAGGGATATGGGCGCCGATGAGGTCAGGGCATTCCTTAACGATCTCGCGGTGGCCCGTAACGTATCGGCGACAACTCAGAATCAGGCGTTGGCGGCGTTGCTGTTCCTGTACAGGCATGTGCTGCGGCAGGAACTGCCGTGGCTCGACAATATCGAGCGCGCGAGGCGACCACAGCGTTTGCCGTTGGTGCTGTCGCAGTCGGAGACCCGAGCGGTGCTCGCACAACTGGATGGTATCTATGGCCTGATCGGCAACCTTTTATATGGCAGCGGACTGCGGTTGATGGAGTGCCTGCGCCTGCGAGTTCAGGACCTGGACTTCGAGTACCTGCAAGTCCTGGTGCGCCATGGCAAGGGCGGCATGGACCGGGTCACGATGCTGCCGCGGATGGTCGTTGAACCTTTGCGGTCGCATCTGGCGGTTGTACGGGAGCGGCATCGGCGGGCGCTGGAAGGCGGTTACGGCGGAGTGGAGCTGTCGGAGGCCGTAGCAGGGAGGTATCCCGGTGCGTCGCTGCAGTGGCCGCGGTACTACGTGTTTCCCGCTACCACGGCCAGCGCGGATCCGCGGTCGGGTGTCAGGCGCCGGCACCATATCCACGAGGATTCCGTACAGCGGCTGATGCGCAACGCGGTGCTGCGCGCCGGCATCGATCGTCGGGCCTCCTGCGACACGCTCAGGCACTGTTTTGCCACGCATCTGCTCGAGCGCGGTTACGATATCCGCACAGTGCAGGAGCTGCTCGGGCACAGCGACGTGTCCACCACCCAGATCTAGACGCACGTGTTGCGCAAAGGAGCTGGCGCGGTCTCGAGCCCTGCCGATTTCTCGGTCCGACGGTCCTTTGGACGGTCGGGCCGGGGTTACCAATCCTTAGGTCAATGTTTTTTGGACAGTGCCTTTACAGTGCTTTTGACGGTATCGATATGCTCAATTTCTCCGACCTGAGTCTGCGCCGCGGCAAGCGCGTGCTGTTCAGCCACGCCACCTTCAGCCTGTTTCGCGGCGAGAAGGTAGGCATCACGGGCGAGAACGGCAGCGGCAAGTCCAGCCTGCTGTCGCTCGTTCGCGGCGAGATCACGCCCGAGGCGGGCAGTTTCGACATGCCCTCGCAGCTCGAGATTGCGTCCGTGGCCCAGGAACTGGCGGCCAGCGATCAGTCCGCCATCGAGTTCGTGCTGGATGGCGATGCCGAATTACGCGAGGTTGAACGGTTGCTGGCCGCGGCGGAGGAGGCCGACGACGGGTTGAAAATCGGTGATCTGCATGCGCGCTATGCCGCCATCGGCGGCTACGATGCGCGCGCGCGCGCGGCGCAGCTGCTGCACGGACTGGGCTTCACGAGCGAGGACGAAACCCGCACGGTGCGCATGTTCTCCGGCGGCTGGCGCGTGCGGCTGAACGTGGCGCAGGCTCTGATGTGCCGCTCGGATCTGCTGCTGCTCGATGAGCCCACCAACCACCTGGACCTCGACGCCATCATCTGGCTCGAGGGCTGGCTGCGCGAGTATCCGGGCACCTTGCTGCTGATTGCCCACGACCGCGAGTTTCTCGATCGCGTCACCAATCGCATCGTCAACATCGAGCACGGCCGGGCGCGCGCGTACCGCGGCAACTATTCTGCCTTCGAGACGCAGCGCGCCAGCGAACTGGCCGAGCAGTCCGCGCTCTACGCGCGCCAGCAGCGCGAGATCCGCCACATGGAGTCCTTCGTCGAGCGCTTTCGCGCCAAGGCCAGCAAGGCGCGGCAGGCGCAAAGCCGCCTGAAAGCACTCGAACGCATGCAGCGCATCGCACCCGCGCACGTGGATTCGCCCTTCGAGTTCTCCTTTGCGGTGCCGGCGAAGTTGCCGCGCCCGCTGCTGGCTCTCGAGGACCAGGCAGCCGGCTACGACGGGCGCCGGATTGTTGGTGGATTGAATCTCACCATCGCCCCAGGGGATCGCCTGGCGCTGCTCGGGCGCAATGGCGCCGGCAAGTCGACCGTCATGAAGCTGCTGGCAGGCGAGTTGGCGCCCATGGCCGGCGTGCGCACCGAGGCGCGCGACCTGAAGCTCGGCTACTTTGCCCAGCACCAGCTGGAGCAGCTGGCCATCAAGTTGTCGCCGCTGCAGCAGCTGCAGGAACTCGACGAATCGCTGCGCAGCGGCGCCGGGCGCGCCCCCGAGCAGGATCTGCGGGATTTTCTGGGTGGATTCGGCTTTCGCGGCGACCGCGTCTTCGAGCCCGTCGGGCCGTTCTCCGGCGGCGAGAAGGCGCGGCTGGTGCTCGCGCTCGTGGTTTATCGCCGTCCGAACCTGCTGCTGCTCGATGAGCCGACCAATCACCTGGATCTGGAGATGCGCCAGGCTCTTGCCGTGGCGCTGCAGGATTACGAGGGTGCGGTGGTATTGGTCTCGCATGACCGTCACCTGCTGCGCACGGTCGCCGACGAGTTCCGGCTGGTCAGCGGCGGCCGAGCCGAACCCTTCGATGGCGATCTGGAGGACTACGCGCGTTGGCTCACCGATGAGGCCGCCGTCACGGCGGCGGTGGCCGTGGCCACCGCGGCTGCCACAGCCGGGACTCCTGTGACCGCTCCTGTCGCCGAGACGGCCGACGCGCGCAAGCAGCGCAAGCGCGCCGAAGCACAACGCCGGGCCTCACTGAGCCCGCTGCGCGCGGCGGTGGCCGAGCAGGAACGGCAGCTCGAGCGGCTCGGTAGCGAACGAGAGCGGCTGGAGCGGGAGCTGCTGGCCGCCAGCGAGGCGGCCGATGGCGCACGCGTGGCATCGCTGGTCAGGGATCAGGCGCGGGTCGCAAAGTCGATCGCCACCGCGGAGGCGGCCTGGATGGCGGCCTCCGAGCGGCTCGAGGCGCGCCGGGAGTGAAACCAATGGCACGCAGCACGGTCGATTGACAAGCATTAACCGTATTGGTTTGAATTCGCGCTCGAAAAAGAACAGGACCGTTGAATGATCACGATTTCGAACCTGACGCGTCGCTACGGGGATTTTTTGGCAGTCGATGATGTCAGCTTTACGATACCGCGAGGCGAAGTGGTAGGCCTGCTGGGCCCGAATGGCGCCGGCAAGACCACCATCATGAAAATGCTGACCGGATTTCTCGAGCCCACCAGCGGCTCGATCCGGGTTGGCGATCTTAAGATAGGCCCCGATACGGCCGCGATCCAGCGCCGCATCGGCTATTTGCCCGAGAACTGTCCGGGTTGGCCGGAAATGACCGTGGTTGAATTCCTGGAGTACCAGGCCGTGCTGCACGACACGCCGGAGGCACGGCGCGCGCAGGCGGTCGCCACGGCGATTCGCCGTACGGAGCTGCGCGACAAGGCCACGCAACCGATCCAGACGCTGTCGCGCGGCTACCGTCAGCGTGTTGGCGTGGCGCAGGCCATCCTGCACAGCCCCGATATCGTGATTCTTGACGAGCCGACCAACGGTCTGGATCCCACGCAGATCCTGCACATGCGTGCGCTCATCCGCGAACTGTCCCAATCGGCCACGGTCATCGTGTCGACGCACATCCTGCAGGAGGTGCAGGCCGTGTGCGAGCGCGTGCTGATCCTGCGTGCCGGCCGCAAGGCGGTGGATTCGCGACTCGACGAACTGCAGCGTGACACGCGGCTATTGATCACGCTGGATCGGGATGTCGAGGCCGTGCGCCCGGTGCTTGGCGCCGTCGAGGGCGTCCGGGCTGTGACCGTCATCGATGCCGCCCCGGGTGCCCCCGCCGGTGCCGCTGGCCGGTACCGCTATGCCTTGCAGGCAACCGAGACGGCGGCGCCGGCAGTGGCCGCCGCGGCGCTTCGGGCCGGCTTTGCACTGTACGAGCTGACGCGTGAGCAACGCACGCTCGAGACCGTGTTCGCCGAAGTCAACGCAGTCGCGCCGGCACGGGAGAGTCGCGATGCTGCGTAAAATCCTGAAGATCGCGGGCAAGGAGCTGACGGGCTTTTTTGCCTCACCGGCAGCGTTCCTGTTCCTGGCCGCCTTCCTGGGCGCGACACTCTTTATCTTCTTCTGGGTCGCCACCTTCTTCGAGCGCAATCTCGCCGACGTGCGTCCGCTCTTCCAGTGGATGCCCATCCTGCTGATCTTCCTGGTGTCGGCGCTGACGATGCGCTCCTGGGCCGAGGAGCGACGCTCGGGCACGCTGGAACTGCTGCTGACCTCTCCGACTGCGCCCACCGAACTGGTGCTCGGCAAATTTCTCGGTTGCCTGGGGCTGGTGCTGCTCGCGCTCGTGCTGACGCTGGCATTGCCCATCACGGTGGCCTGTTTAGGGCAGCTGGACTGGGGCCCCGTAGTCGGCGGCTACGCCGCGTCCATTACGCTGGCGGCGGCCTATGTGGCGATCGGGCTGTGGGTATCGTGCCGCACGGACAATCAGATCGTCAGCCTGATTCTGACGGTGGTGGCCACCGGTGCGCTGTACCTCATCGGTTCGGAAGTACTGACCTCGCTGGTCGGATACCGTGCGGCGGAGTGGCTGCACGCCATCGGGGCTGGTTCGCGCTTTGCATCGATTACGCGTGGTGTGCTGGATCTGCGCGATCTGTACTACTACCTTTCCATCACCGCGGCCTTCCTGGTGTTCAACCGCCTCTCGCTCGAGACCTTGCGCTGGGCAGGCAATCCTTCCAACGCCGGACACCGCCGCTGGTACGGCATCGCGGCGCTGCTGTCGTTGAATGCACTGGCCGCCAATCTCTGGCTCGACCAGATCGGCTGGGTGCGCGTGGATCTGACGCAGGGCAAGATCTACACGCTGTCGGAAGCCACGCGCAATTATCTATCGCAGCTGCAGGAGCCGCTGTTGATCCGCGGCTACTTCAGTGCCGCCACCCATCCGCTGCTTGCGCCGCTGGTGCCGCAGCTGCGCGACCTGCTGCGCGAGTACGCGGTTGCCGGCGGTAATCGTGTGCACGTGGAATTTGTCGATCCGCACGATGACCCCAAGCTCGAGTCCGAGGCCAACAGCCGATACAACATCCGGCCGGTGCCGTTCCAGGTCTCGGGCAAGTACCAGGCCTCGGTGGTCAATTCCTACTTCGACATCCTCATCGCGTATGGCGATCAGTACCAGGTGCTGAATTTTCGCGACCTCATCGACGTCAAGGAGCGCTCCGAGACCGATATCAACGTCGAACTGAAGAACCCGGAATACGCGACCACCAGCGCCATCCGCAAGGTACTGCTGAGCTACCAGGGCAGCGGCGGCGTGTTCGATACCATGCAGCAGCCGGTGACGTTTACAGGGTATCTGTCGGCCGCGGCCAATCTGCCCTCGCAGCTGCAGGATGCTCGCGCAGCGCTCGATGGGGCGCTCGCCGAAATCACGAATGACTCGGGCGGGAAATTCAAAGTCGTCGTCAAGGATCCGGACGAGGATCCTGCGTTGGCCGCGCGGCTGCCCAAAGAGTTCGGCTTTCGGCCGATTGCGATCAGCCTCGCGGACCCCAAGCCGTTCTGGTTCTACATGACGATTGGCGATGAGCGCGGCAGCGAGCAGGTGCCTTTACCCGCGGATCTGGACAAGGCCGGCTTCAAGGCGGCGATCGAGTCCACCGTTCGGCGTCTCAAGCCGGGCTTCCTCAAGACCGTGGCGGTCATGACGCCACCCGGTCCGGATCCGGGCATGGGTATGCCGCCTGGCGGCGCCGGACGTGCATTCTCCACGCTGCGCCGCTCGCTGGCCGATTCTGCCCGATGGCTCGATACGGATCTGAAGAGCGGCCAGGTTCCCGCCGAGGCGGATCTGCTGATGCTGCTCGATCCCGTGAACCTGGATACCCGGCAGGTCTTCGCCGTCGATCAATTCCTCATGCAGGGCGGCACCGTGATGGTCGCGGCCGCGCCAACCGACGTGCAGGTGGGTCAAAGCATTACGGCCCGGCCGGTAAAATCCGGTCTGGAGGACTGGCTGGGGCGCTATGGGCTCTCGTATGGCAAGGGGCTGGTGCTTGACCAGCAAAGCGGGGGGCTCCCGATTCCCGTGCAGCGCGACGTGGGCGGCTATTCGGTCGATGAGGTGGAACTGGCAAAGTACCCCTACATCGTCGATGTGCGGGGCCGCGGACTCAATGCCGCCAGTCCCATCACCGACACCCTGGGTCAGATCGACGTACCATGGGCGGCGCCGCTACAGGTGGATGCCGCGAAGGCCCAGGGACGCCGCACGACCGATCTGCTGCGATCGTCCGAACGCAGCTGGCTCTCGGATTCCAGCGATCTGATGCCCGACTACGATCAGTACCCCGACGAAGGCTTTGCCGTGCACAAGCCCGACGGCGCCCAGCGGCTGGCGGTGATGGTGGAAGGGCAGTTCGATTCGATGTTCGCCGGAAAGCCCTCGCCACTGCTGCCGCCTGCCGCAACACCGCCGCCCCCGCAGGCCAAGCCGGGCGCGCCGCCGCCGCCGGCAAAGCCGACGCTGGACCGCGTGATCCAGCACTCGCCCGAATCGGCGCGCCTGATCCTGCTGGGCTCGAGCGCCATGCTCAGCGACCAGGTAATACGCCTGATCGGCGAGACCTTTGGCACCAGCTACACCAAGCCGACCGAATTCGTGCAGAACGTGGTGGAGTGGTCGCTGGAAGACCAGGGGTTGCTGAGTATCCGCGGACGTGAGCATTTTGCGCGCACACTCGCGCCCCTGAGCCGACAGGCGCAGGCAACCTGGGAGTATCTGAACTACGGCGCAGCGCTGGGCGGACTGGCGCTGGTCTGGGCGCTGAACAGGCGTCGCCGCCGGGTTGCCGGTGCGCGCCATCTGAAACTTCTCGAGCAGGTCTAGAGGCCATGCGACGTGGAATGACTTCTCTGGCCGTGGTATTGGTGCTGCAACTGGCGCTGGCATTGCTCCTGTTCCTGCGCCGCGATCCGCTGGCTGGCGTCACGAGCGTGACGGTGTTGATCCCGCCCGAAGCGGTCCGGAATGCCGACCACCTGCTGATCGAGGCGAAGACCGGCGCGGCGGCTGCGGGCGGCCCTGCCCCCGGCGAGGCCACGCGTCTGGAGCTCATGAAGAAAGACGGTGCCTGGGTGCTGCCGCAATCGTTCGATGCGCCGGCCGAAGGCGCCAAAGTCGGCGGCCTGCTGGATCGGCTCTCTGCCCTCAAGCGCGGCCTGCCAATTGCCACCAGCGAGGCGGCCTTGAAACGTTTCAAGGTCGTGGACTACGACTTCGAGCGCCGGGTCGTGCTCAGCGCGGGCGACAAGGCGCTGGCCACGGTCTATTTCGGGTCCTCGCCTGGGCTGCGCAAGTCGGACGCGCGCTTGAGTTCGGATAAGGCGGTGTATTCGGTTGATCTGCCGACCTACGAGCTCCCGACCGACAGTGGCGCCTGGCTCAGCGGCGAGCTGTTGCGGGGCGATGCGGCCAAGCTCGCCGAAATCGACGTTGCCAATGGCAGCGCAACGGCTCTCCTCAGCGGCCGGGTGCAGCTGGTACGGCAAAAGGGTGCCGACAAGCAGCCGGATTCCTGGGCTGATCCGGCCCTGAGCGGTGAGCAGCACCTCGACGGCGCTCATGCCGAGTCGTTGGCGCAGCAGATCGAGCAGCTGCATGTGGATGGGGTCCTGGGCACCGTGCCTAAGCCCGAGTGGCAGCAGGATCACCCGGTTCTGACGCTGACGCTCAAGGACGAGAAGGCCCATGAGGTCGATTGGACGCTGTCCAGGCCCCAGAGCGGCGACTTTTACGTGCTCAAGAGCTCCTCGCAGCCCTGGTTCTTCTCGCTCAGCGACGCGCTGGGCAGGCAGCTCACCGAAGCCAGTGCCCGCGACGCGCTGATTCCATCGGCAAAGGCGACGATGCCGTCCCCCGCCAAGGCTGCGGGTAAGCCGCAGCCCAAGCGCTGAGGCGTGTTGCTCTGCAACACGCGTTTGACTTGATTGCGATTGCTACCTAGAATCGCCGGCCTTTGTCGGTCCGGCCCATTAGCTGCCGACCCCAAAAACCGAGATTTGAAGCGCCGGGCCGTCCCTTCAAAGGGACGGCCCGGCGCTTCTCATGAGCCGACACATTATTAGACTAGGAATGCTGGAGACCGAATGGCCACTACAGGTCAGCTGATCCGTCAACCGCGACAGGTGCGCGCCGAAAAGACCAAGGTGCCGGCACTGGGTGCTTCGCCGCAGAAGCGCGGCGTCTGCACGCGCGTGTACACCACTACACCTAAGAAGCCGAATTCAGCGCTGCGCAAGGTCGCGCGCGTGCGGCTCACCAATGGCTACGAGGTATCGAGCTATATCGGTGGCGAGGGCCATAACCTCCAGGAGCACTCGGTGGTGCTGATCCGCGGCGGTCGAGTCAAGGACCTGCCCGGTGTGCGCTACCACACCGTCCGCGGCACGCTCGATTGTGCCGGCGTCGGTAACCGCAAGCAGGGCCGTTCGAAGTACGGCGCCAAGCGGCCGAAGAAATAACAGAGGTATCCACGAATGTCCCGTCGCGCCGCGGCGCCCAGCCGCACCATCCTGCCGGATCCGAAGTTCAACAGCGACATGCTGGCGAAGTTCATGAACGTCGTCATGCACAGCGGCAAGAAGTCCGCTGCCGAGCACATTCTCTATGGTGCCATCGAGCGCATCACCGAGAAGACCGGCCGCAAGTCCAGCGAGGCGCTCGAGCTGCTGTCGCAGGCGCTCGACAACGTCAAGCCGGTGGTCGAAGTGAAGTCACGCCGCGTCGGCGGTGCGACCTACCAGGTACCGGTTGAAGTGCGGGCCAGTCGCCGCCAGACACTGGCTATGCGCTGGGTCATCGAGGCCGCGCGCGATCGCAGCGAGAAGTCGATGGCGTTCCGCCTGGCGCACGAGCTGCTCGATGCGGCCGAGAATCGCGGCGCCGCCGTGCGCAAGCGGGAAGACACGCACCGCATGGCGGAGGCCAACAAGGCCTTCGCGCACTATCGCTGGTAGTCGGAAAGGGGAGCTGGAGCAGATCGTGGCCCGCGTGACGCCCATCGAGCGCTATCGGAATATCGGCATCTCGGCGCATATCGACGCCGGCAAGACGACGACCACCGAGCGCATCCTGTTTTACACGGGCGTCTCGCACAAGATCGGCGAGGTTCACGACGGCGCGGCCGTCATGGACTACATGGAGCAGGAGCAGGAACGCGGCATCACGATCACCTCGGCTGCCACCACCTGCTTCTGGAGCGGGATGGACAAGAGCTTCCCCGAGCACCGTATCAACATCATCGACACGCCGGGCCACGTCGATTTCACCATCGAAGTCGAACGTTCGCTGCGCGTGCTGGATAGCGCCGTGGCACTGTTCGATTCGGTTGCCGGCGTGCAGCCGCAGTCGGAGACGGTGTGGCGGCAGATGAATCGCTACGGCGTGCCGCGCATCGCCTTCGTCAACAAAATGGATCGCGCCGGCGCGAATTTCATCCGCTGCGTCGACATGATCCGAACGCGCCTGCGCGCCAATCCGATCCCGATTCAGCTGCCGATCGGCGCGGAAGACAAGTTCGACGGCGTGGTCGATCTGATCCGCATGAAGGCGATCTACTGGGACATGGACACCCAGGGCATGAAGTTCGAGTTTCGCGAAGTGCCCGCCGGAATGCGGACCGAGTGCCTGGAGTGGCGCGCCAAGATGATCGAGGCTGCGGCTGAAGGCGATGACGAACTGACCACCAAGTACCTCGAGGGCCTGCCGCTCAGCGAGCAAGAGATCAAGCGCGGGCTGAAGGCGCGTTCGCTCAAGAGCGAAGTCGTGCTGTGCATGTGCGGCACCGCTTTCAAGAACAAGGGCGTGCAGGCGCTGCTCGATGCCGTCATCGAGTTCATGCCCTCGCCGGTTGAGATGCCGCCGGTCAAGGGCATCGACCCCGATGGCGAGCCAATCACGCGCAAGGCCGACGACAACGAGCCGTTCGCGGCGCTGGCGTTCAAGATCCTGAACGATCCGTTCGTCGGCAACCTGACCTTCTTCCGCGTCTATTCCGGCACGCTCAATTCCGGCGACACGGTGTACGTGCCGACGAAGGATCGCAAGGAGCGCATCGGCCGTCTGCTGCAGATGCATGCCAATGAGCGCAGCGAGATCAAGGAAGTTCGCGCCGGCGATATCGCCGCGGCCGTGGGCCTGAAAGATGTGATCACGGGCGACACGCTCTGTGATCTGGAAAAGGTCATCACGCTCGAGAAGATGGTGATCCCGATTCCGGTGATCTCGGTGGCTGTCGAGCCGAGGACCAAGGCCGATCAGGAAAAGATGGGTATGGCGCTGCAGCGCCTGGCGAAGGAGGATCCTTCCTTCCGCGTCTCCACGGATGAGGAATCCGGGCAGACGATCATCTCAGGGATGGGCGAGCTGCACCTCGAGATCATCGTCGATCGCATGAAGCGCGAGTTCAAGGTCGAGGCCAACGTCGGCAAGCCGCAGGTCGCCTATCGCGAAACCATTCGCGGCACGGTCGAGTCGGAAGGCAAGCACGTCAAGCAATCCGGCGGCCGCGGCCAGTACGGTCATGTGTGGCTCAAGCTGCAGCCAAACGAGACCGGCAAGGGTGTCGAGTTCATCAACGGCATCACCGGCGGTTCGGTCCCGCGCGAATTCATTCCCGCGGTCGAGAAGGGCGTCATGGAAGCGGTGAATACCGGCGTGGTCGCCGGCTATCCGGTGGTGGACGTCAAGGTCACGCTGTTCGATGGCTCCTACCACGATGTGGATTCCGACGAAATCTCGTTTCGGATGGCGGCCATTTTCGGCTTCAAGGACGGCTTCCGGCGCGCCAAGCCCGTGATCCTCGAGCCCATCATGAAGGTCGAGGTCGTGACACCCGAGGAGTACATGGGCGATGTGATCGGCGATCTGAATCGCCGCCGCGGCCAGATCATGAGCATGGAAGATACCCCGGCGGGGAAGACCGTCACCGCCGAAGTACCGTTGTCCGAGATGTTTCAGTACGCGACCACGGTGCGCTCGATGAGCCAGGGGCGCGCGACATTTACCATGGAGTTCGGCAAGTACATGGAAGTGCCGTCGAACATCGCCGATACGATTATCAAGAAGTAAGTGACCGTTAAAGTTATGAACCTGGCTGCGGCATTTATTCTGGAGAGAGGTTTTGCGTCGATGCAAAACCTCTCTCCAGAATAAATGCCACAGCTAGACCCATAGCTCCAGCGGGCCACTGACTACGTGTAAAAGATTCCGAAGAGGTTCATCGATATGTCCAAGGAAAAGTTCGAGCGTAACAAGCCCCACGTGAATGTCGGGACGATCGGGCACGTGGATCATGGCAAGACGACGCTGACGGCGGCGCTGACCAAGGTGATGGCCGAGACGAACGGGGGCACCTTTGTGGCC
>Ga0182016_10001264_pt1 | contig 30870 bp, 29 predicted proteins | sample 712S2MmetaG_FD_120491 | JGI IMG/M metagenome (GOLD analysis project Ga0182016, IMG submission 120491) | Permafrost microbial communities from Stordalen Mire, Sweden - 712S2M metaG | ecosystem: Environmental > Terrestrial > Soil > Wetlands > Permafrost | place: Sweden: Stordalen | collected...
CGCGCGAGAATGCCTTCGAGCAGCATCCGGCCGGCCGCGGCAGGCGGGCCGGCTTGGCGCAGGGTGGCGCGCAGGTCGGCTTTCGACCGCGTAATGACAAGGCGGTGGACTTGGGCGACGGTCAACACCGGCCGGTCTCTTTCAGCCCGCGCCCTGCCCCCCAAGCGAGGGAGTCAGTCTGGAAAACCCTTATGGCATAAGGCTTTACGGAGCATCTAGTCCCCGCTGAGGGCGTCCGGGAAGCCGCAGCTTGGTAGGCTGAACGCGTCCTAGACAAGGGGTGACAGCCATGCACGCAACGCAGACGATATCCGGTCTCAACGCGGGCGGCCCGGGCCACTAAGCGGCCCGGGCGCCGAGCCCGTTACTTCTCTTCGCGCAGCAGCCCGAGGCGGGCGCACTCGGCCACGAGCGCCGCACGAGTCTTGACGCCCATGGTCTGATAGACCGCGAGCGTCTGATTGCGGATGGTGTGGAAGCTCCGGCCGAATTCGGCCGCGATCTGCTTCGACGTCTTGCCCTCGCAGATGGCGAGCATGACGCGACGCTCTGCGGGCGTGAGCGTGGCGGGCCCGGTCTCCGTCTGGCGGCGCTTCTCGGCCTCGGCGTAGAGCCAGGAGCGCGGCGCGACCTCGACGGCCCGCCGGGCCTCTTCCAGGTCGTCCGGGCTGCCGGTCAGGTCGTGGAGCAGCAGCAAGGTCGTGATCTCGCGGTAGCGGTACCCGATCCGCGCCCAGGCCTCGCGCGCCTCCAGGAGGATCGACCGCGCCGAGGCACGGCGGCCCGCAACGGCATCGACGACGCCGCGCGCCATCAGTTCCATCGCCTCCACGCGGCCGTCGCGCTCGAGGGCGAGCGACGCACGCTTCTTGAGGTCGGTCGACAGGAACCGCATCAGCGGTCCGCCCGCGGCGGTCGGCTCCAGGTGATAGGCCTCGACGGCAAACTCGAGCAGCGTCATGCGCTGGTCGGCGTTGACGTCGGTCCAGCGCGTCTTCCCGAGGTGGCGCCGGGCGAGTTCCAGGTGGTCGCGGGCAGTCACCCGGTCGCCGCGCAGCCGGTGGTAGGCCGCGAGGTCGACCTCGACCGCGGCGATGAGGGCCGGACACGGCGCGATGGCGCGGGCACGCTGGAGGTACTCGAGCGCCTCGAGTTCGCGACCTTCGAGCAAGCGGATGTTGCTCATGTTCATGAGCGCGTAGGTCGCCGCTTCGGCCGCATCGTTGCCGATTTCGCCGTCGACCGGCACGTTGGCCGGAGCGAGGCCGAAGTCGAGCGTCTCGGCCGCCAGCGTAGAGACCGCCTGGATCAGGCGCCAGCGGATCCACTCGTCGCGGAGCGACTCGTCGCTATAGATTTTCAGGGCCGCGTCGAAGTGGCGGCCGGCGATCGCGTAACGCTCGCGGGCGCTCTCGATCCAGCCGAGCATCTGCTGCAGGTTGCAGCGGTTGAGGCCGCGCGCCGACGGAAGGTACTGGAGAACGATTTCCTCCGCTTCCTCGGTTTTGCGGTCGTTCCACTCCAGGAGCGCCAGCCGCAGCGCGGCATCGGCACGCTCCGCGGTGTTGCGGGTCGTCAGGGCCTCGCGCAGGAGGCGGCGGCCGGCCGTGCCTTCGCCGGCATGCGCGCGGGCAAAGCCCTCGAGCGCGCGCCAGCCCGGCACGTCGTTGGCGCGCAGCGTCGCCGTCAGCTTGAGGGCTCGCTGGTCCTCGCCGAGGCGGACGGCCGCGCTGGCCGCCAGGAGCACGGCGTCGAGGTTGGCCTCGGGCTGCGTGCGGGCGAGAAACTCGCCGAATTCGAGGGTGAGCCGGAGGTCGCCGCGGGCGTACAGTTCTGCCGACGGGCCGGCGGCGATTCCCTCGGCCGGCTTACGCTTGCGGGCGGTCGCGCGTGCTTTAGTAGCCATATGACCTATTACCTTTGAAGCGGGTGATGAAGGGTCCTTCACAGACGACGGCTATTGCATGTAACGTCACTGCGGCGGCGGCAACGGGGCGGAGACCCGGTAGAGCGCTACCTTGCCCCGGCGCGCGATCTCGTGGGCCTGGCCGCGCGCCAGTTGCTGCAGCAGATATTGCCGCGACACGGTTTGATAGTACGCATTCGGGTAGTCGTCGGCAAAGAGCGCATAGTCGTGCGGCGTGTAGGGGAAGACGGTCGCTCGTGGGTGACCGGCCGCAGTGTGCGCGAACCACTCGTCGTGCGTGATCACCGGAGCGTCGCGCGGAACCAGCGCCATCAATTCGCGGACACCGTCGTGCGGGTAGATCGGCCGCAAAAAGTGCAGCGGATGCATCGGATTGAACGCGATGAAGAAGATCGCGCACAGCGCCGCCGCCGCGGTGTAGGCCCGCTTACCGGCGACGGGGCCGCGCGAGCGCGCGATGCCGGCTATGGCCGCCGCCGTGCCGAGGAGTAGCCACGGTATCCAGATCGCCGCGTAGTGCGAGCCCATGCGGAATGCACCCCACTCGCTCGACAGAATGAGGCCGCCGAGCCCGGGCAGCGCGAGCAAGCTCCACGGCGAGAACAGCGGCAAGAATGCCAGCGGCGTCAGCGCCTCGAGCAGATACCCGATCTTCGCGTACGTGATCACCTGCGACGCGAGCCCGGGATGCGCGAGCAGCGCGAGCGTCACGGCGAGCGGACCATACGCGAACGGGTAGTCGTAGAAGTGCGACGGCTGCCAGACGCCGACCCGCGGGATGACGACGAGGAAGTAGACCGCGAGCGCGAGCGCGTTGACGGCCGCGAGGCCGGCGCCGGCGAGAGCCAGCGCTCGGGGCGACTTCGGCTCGAAGAGGAGCATGCCGCGCCCGGCCGTCTGCCTGCGTACTGCGGCCAAAGCGAAGAGCGCCGCGCCGGTCACGATGAAGGTCAAGCAGCAGTCCTCGCGGATGAGCGCCGAGGCGACGGCGAGCGCGGCGAACGCAGCCCAGCGCTCGCGATCCGCCGCCCACACGAGCGCGAGCGCGACGACCGGGTAAAACGCGATCTCGTGAAACTCGCCGAACGCCACCGCCATCAGCGGCGGATAGATCAGCGGCAGGATGCCGCACGCCGCGGCGAGGCCGTCCCCGGCGTACGGCCGCACGAGCGCGTAGAGCGGAAACGCGCTGAGTGCGATCAGCCCGATCTGCGCGAACTGCAGCGAGAGCCCTGAGTGCGACACTGCGACGGCGGGATAGAGAACGGCGATGATCGGCGCCCAGTGAAAACGGAAGTGCGTGCCGACCTCCGGGCCGTCGCGGAAGCCGCCGAACGCGTCGAGGACGATCTGGCTAAAAGTGCCCGTGTCGGTGCCGAACGTCCAGATCTGCCACCGGTAGAACTGCACCGCCCCGAACAACAGACAGAACGCGGCAACGGCGATCGTCACGCGCCTGGTGGAGGCGGACACCCCCGCGCTAATTCGGCTGCAGTTCGCGCTCGCTCGGCGAGCCCGGGGCGCCCACCGCGACGCCGTCGACGTCGTCGTCGCCCTGGGCTGCGAGTCTGATCTTGCGCTCGAGGCGTCGCTTAGCGGCGTTGTCGACGCGCGACATGATCCACGTGTAGACGACCGGCACGAGGAAGAGCGTCAAGAACAGCGACGAGAGCAGGCCGCCGATGATGACGGTACCCATGGACTTGCGGAACTCGGCACCCTCGGTCAGGCCGAGGGCCAACGGCATCATGCCGGCGATCATCGAGATCGTCGTCATGACGATCGGGCGGAACCGCACGGTGGCCGACTCGAGGACGGCCTCGTGCAGCGGGAAGCCGCGCGCGCGCAGCGTGTTCGAATAGTCGACCAGCAGGATGCCGTTCTTGGCGACGAGGCCGGCAAGCATGACGAGCCCGAGCATCGAGAACAGGTTGAGCGATTGGCCCTGGAAGTAACGGACGTCGGGGAAGAGCCCGTGCAGCCCGTTGGCGATCGCGAGGATGCCGAAGGCGCCGACCAGCGCGACCGGTACGCTGAACATGATGACGAGCGGCGCGATGTAGCCGCGGTAGAGCACGACGAGCAGCATGTAGATCAGCAGCAGCGACGTCAGCATCGCGAGCCCGAGCTTGGTGATGGCGTCGCCGAACATGCCGGCATCGCTGTCGGCCGACGTTCCGACGGTCACGTCTGCGGGGACGAAGCCGGGCTTCGCGAGCGCGGCTCCGACCTGTTGCGTCACGAGCCCGATCGGCGCGCCGTTGCGCGCGTTGGCGAAGACGCGAACGATGCGCTGGCGGTCCTGGCGCTCGATCAGCGGCGGTTCCGTCGTCCACGTGAAGGTCGCGACCTTCGACAGCGGCACGAGGGTGCCGTCGGCGGCGCGCACTTGCAGCGACTCGACGGTGCTGAGATCGTTGCGCTGCGCCTGCGGGAGGCGCAGGATCGTGTAGACCAGACCCTGCTGCATCCGCACCTTGGTCGCGATCAGGCCGCCGATCGCGGCGCGCGCGGTCGTGGCCACGTCGAGCGGCGAGACGCCGACCTGCGCCGCCAGGTTGCGGTCGAGCGTGATCTCGAGGCGCGGACCCGACGCGCTGTTGCTGGTCTGCACGTCCTGCGCGGCGGGATTCTTGGCGATCAGTGCGGCGAGCTTCTGGGCGAACGCATCGCGGGGACCCTCGGGTCCCGTGACCGTGTAGGTGATCGGCGGAGCGCCGGCATTCGCCGCGCCGGCGGCGCTGATGTGCGCTCCCGGAGCGAGGTAGCCCAGGCGTTCGGCCGAGGCGACGACGTTGTGTTCCTCGTGCCGCTGGTTGTCGTAGAGGTAGACGCGGATCTCGGCGACGTGGCCGCCGACGACCTCGCTGAAGCCGTTGCTGCCGCGGCCGACGGTGGCCGCAACGTCGCGGACGCCCTTCATCTTGGCGAAGGCGTCGCTCAGGCGCAGGGTCGCGGCTTGCGTCTGCGCGATCGGCGTGCCGGCCGGATACTGGACGGTCACGACGGCTTCGCCCCACTCGGTGTACGGCTGGAACTCGCCCGGGATAAACGTCGGTCCGCCGAAGGCGGGCGACAGCACGAGCCCGATCGAGAGCCCGACGAGCGCGAAGGCTCCCCAGAAGACGGTGTTCGGCCGCTTGAGCGCGCGCGGCAGCAAGTGGTCGTGGTAGCCGACCTTCACCCACTCGAAGAACCGTAGGAAGCCCCCGATGAACCGTTCGTACGCGTTGCGGCCGGCGAGCGGCCGCGGCCTGCGCACGAGCGCCCACTTGGCCGCCAGGAGCGGCGTCAGCGTGAACGAGACCAGGAGCGAGAACAGCGTCGCGCAGACGACGACGAGCCCGAACTCCTTCATGTACTGGCCGATGATGCCCGACATGAACGCGATCGGGGCGAAGACGACCACGTCCACCAGGGTGATGGCGATGGCCGCGCCGCCGATCTCGGAGCGTCCTATCAGCGCGGCCTCTTCCGGCCGTTTGCCCATCTCGCGGTGGCGGGTGATGTTCTCGATGACGACGATCGAGTCGTCGACGAGGATGCCGATGGTGAGCGAGAGTCCCATCAGCGACAGCACGTCGATCGTGAAGCCGAGCATCCACGAGACGAAGAAGGTCGCGAGCAGGGACGTCGGGATGGCGACCATCACGACCAGCGCGCTGCGCCACACGTGCAGGAACAGCAGCAGGACGATGGCCGTGAGAAAGATGCCTTCGCCAAGGTTCTGCAGGACGCCGTTGATCGACTGCATCGTGAACGTGATGTCGGCGCCGACTTCCTTGAAGTGCAGCGCGGGATACTTCTTGGTCAACTGCGCGAACTCGGCGCGGACCGCTCGCGTCGTGCGCACGGTATCGCTGTCGGAGTCGCGGGCCACGTAGATGATGACCGCGTCTTTGTCGTTGAGCGTCGAGATCAGGCGGTGGTCTTCGTAGCCGTCGTCGATGCGGGCCACGTCGCCCACGTGCAGTTGGTTGTTGGCGACGCCCGCGAAGGTGAGCGGCAGCCGCGCGATCTGCTGGGGGTTCGTGATGTCTGCGCGCACGCCGACGGTCGACTCCTGCGTCGCCTGGTCGAGGCGGCCGCCGGGCAGGCTGACGTTACCGGCGGAGACGGCGTTGCTGACGTCCTGCATCGTGAGGCCGAGCGACAGCAGCCTCGCGGCGTCGGGCTCGACGTGAAACTCGCGGGCGTAGTTGCCGCCGATCGACACGTTGCCGACGCCCTTGGTGCCGCGCAGCGCGGGCTCGATCTCGTTGACGACGATGTCGGAGAGTTCGGACGGCTTGATCGTCGTGGAGGTGACCGACTCGATCACGATCGGTTGGGCGGCCACGTCGACCTTCTCGATGATGGGCGGGTCGAGATCCGACGGCAGCGTCGCACGCGCCGCGTTGACTGCCTGCGTCACGTCGTTGGCGGCGGCGTCGATGTCGGAGCCGAGTTTGAACTGCACGACGATCGTGCCCTGGCCCTCGACGGCGGTCGCGTTGACCTTGTCGAGATGGCGGACGGTCTGGATCTGGTCCTCGATCGGGCGGATGACGAGCCGCTCGATCTCCTCCGGGCTCGCGCCGGGATATGCGGCCGCGACGGTCACGATCGGCGGCGCCACGTTGGGGATGATGTTCTTCCCCATCTGGAAATAGCCGATCGTACCGAACAGTGCGATCGCCGCAAAAAACAGCGTTACGATCGTCGGTTGCTTGAGCGCGAAGCGTGTCAGCCACATGGTGTTATCATCTCGTGCGGATGGCGACTGATACCCGTCAAGGTGCCCTGAGGTTGCGAGCTTCGAAGCGGACCCCGGCCGTCCCCGCGCCGAGCCGGACCCGAGGGGCGGTACGGAGAACCGCCCCGCCCATGCGTCTCATCAGCGCCGCGCTTGCGGCTTCCGTCCTCCTGGCCGCCCCGCTGAGCGCCCAGGCCGCCAAACCCGACCCGAACTACGCGCCGGCGCTGGCCGCCGTCGACGGCTTCCTGTTCTCGTGGAGCAAGGCGGACGCGACCGGCGGCATGGCCTACGCCTCCCCGGACCTCGCGCACACGATCGGGGACGCGAAGATCAAGGCCTACCTCAGCGGGCCGGGTCATGCCGCCTTCGAGGTCGGCAAGGGGCAGAAGGGCGCCGGCGGCACGATCACCTTCCCAATCAGGCTCGTCTGGGCGCAGGGCGGCGCGACCTCGCGGATCGACACGGCCACGATCCGCGCTCAGCAGACCGGCTCGAAGTGGTACGTCGTGTCGCTTCCGTACGGAGCGAAGACGGGACAGTAGCGGTTCCCCGGCTCACGCCTCCTAGTATCGGCAGGCGCCGGCCCGGTATCGAGCGCCCTCGGGGAACGTGACGAGGCCGGCCGAACGTTCACCCGTCATGCCGTTGGTGACGAGCGCGCGGGCTCTCTTGATCGCGTGCCCCATGTTCGTGGCCGCCGCCGCCGGATCCGCGGCGCTCGCCGTCGACCAGCCGCCCCGGCCCGTCTGCGAGATCGCCGACGTGGCCCTCGTGGACACGGTCGATTCGGCCCGCGCCATGGCCGGCGACGCGTTCCGCTTCAAGACGGTCGCGGACCTGCCGGCGACGGCGTTCGCGCCGGCCGTCCCTAAGGACACGATCGGCTACGGGCTCGTGATGGGGGCGCACCACGCCGGGCGCGGCGGCAAGCCCGGCCACCTGCTGGTCGACACGCGATTCTTCGCGTTGAGCGATGGGACGCACGTGAGCGCGACGTTCTTGCCGCGCGCCCGCTACGACGCCGAAGTGCTGGACGGCTCGCCGGCCAACGCGCCCGGCTTTCTCGGCTTCATCCCGTTCGCGAGCGTGATGACCGGCACATATAACACCGTGCACTACGGTAAGGAGTTCGTCTTCAAGCCGGGCACGGCGTTTCACGTCGTCGTCGGCGACGGACTCGCGCTCGGCCAATGCGTGCTGCCGACCGAAACGAAGCCCGGTCACGCTGCGTCTGGGTCGCCGGCTCCAACGGCTGCGTCGTCGGCTGAAGTGACGCCGCCTGCGATTGCGCCCTCGATCGCACCTGCTGCGACGCCGTCACCGCTTCCTACGGTTCACCTCTAGCCTCGGGCAGTCGCAACGGGGCCGTCTCGGTGGGCAGGCCGCGTGAAATGAGACCGCCGGCCTCCGTCAGGTCGACGGACAACTGCAACGTTCGCAGGACGCCGTTGTCGATGCGTCCGTTGCGGCGCAGATCGACCAGGATCCGCCGCTCCGCTTCGAAGACCGCGTGCTCCGCTGCGGAGCGCCGCAGGGCGATGCGGCGGCGGTCGCCGCTGCGGTCGCGCGCGCGCTCCTTATGTTCTTCGTAGCGCGCGCGCAACTGGATGGCCTGTTCCGGGTCGACCAGCCCGCGCGCCTCCAGCGTCGCGAGCCGTGCGAGCGCCGCGTTGGCCATCGCGGCGAGCGCGACGCGCTCGTCCTCTTCGTCCTCGTTCGCAGCGCCGCCCATGGCAAGTTTGCGAATCAGCCAGGGTAGCGTCATCCCGCCGCCGAGCAGCGTGCAGAGGATCACGCTGAACGTGATCAGGATGATCAGATGCCGGAACGGAAACGGCTCGCCGCCCGGCAGCGCCGCGGGGATGGACAGCGCGATCGCGAGCGACACGCCGCCGCGCAAACCGGACCACGCGACGACGACTTGCTCCTTGCGGCCGATCCGGCTCGACCGCAAAGCCGGGACGGCCTCGAAGAGTTTCTCCGTGAGAAAGACCCACGCGAACCGCACGCCGACCACGGCGACGTTCGCCGCCACGATGACGCCGACTATGGTCAGCAACTGGTACGAGCGCACCGTGACGAGCGCGTCGCGCAGTTCGAGGCCGACGAAGATGAAGACGACGGCGTTCGTGACGAACACGAGCGTCTCCCAATAGCCGTAACTACGCAGCCGCGCGATCGGGCTCATCACGACCGGAATGTACGCGTTGACGTACAGACCCGCCGAGACGACCGCGAGCACGCCTGAGAAGCCGAGCCTCGTCGCCGGGATGTAGGCCGCGAACGGCAGCACGATCGAGACGAGACTCTCCAACTCCGGGTCGTCGATCCGCTTCCAGGCTTGGGTGGCGATCCAGCCGACGGCCAGCCCGATCAGAAGCGCCCCGGCCGCGGCAAGCGCGAAGTGCAAGATGGCGACGCCCGGCACCATCGTCCCGCGCGTGACGGCCGCCAGCGCGGCACCGTACAGCGCGAGCGCCGCCGCGTCGTTCAGCAGGCTCTCGCCCTGCACGATCGAGACGATGGAGCGCGGCACGCCGAGGCGCTCCGCGATGGCGGTCGGCGCGACGGCGTCGGTCGGCGCGAGAATCGCGCCGAGGACGAGCGCGATGGCGAGGTCGCCCCCGATCAGAGCGTGGATCGCCAGCCCGACGGCCCAGGCCGTGACGAAGACGAGGCCGACCGCGAGTGAGACGAGCCAACTCGCGTTGCGGCGCATGGCCTGCGTCGGGGCTGCGACCGCCTCCCAGTACAGCAGCGGCGGAAGGAACAGCCCGAGCGCCGTCTCCGGGCTGATGCGGATGTGCGGCACGTACGGGACGAAGCCGAGCACGAGGCCGCCGAGGACGAGGACGACCGGATACGGCACGTTGCCACGGCGTCCGAGCGCCACGAAAATGACGGTCAGAACCAGCAGGATCGAGATCAGCTCGATGCCGTTCACCGGCCTCTGGGTTCCATCGCCGGACCCGATTTACTTCAGGCCGGCTGGCTGCGGTCTCGGGCTAGGCGGTCCGCGCCCGCATCGGGCGGGGCTCGGCCGGCAGCGGTCCGGCACAGACCGACGCGTGGCGCACGAGGTGCTTGTCGCACAGCACGTGGCCGCACGATCGCACGGTCCCCGTGCGGCGGCACTTGCGCGTCAGCGGTCCGTAATTCGGATAGCGGGTATGGTCGCAGCCCATATTCGACCCCCCTACGAGAAGAGTGATTTGGGGCTAGTACGGATGAAGCGTGCGGCCGGATCACTTTCGGTTCGCATCGCGGCCGGAAAAAGGAAACCCGGGGGCGCGTGCGAGGTTTTAGCCCTCGTATGAGCGTCGTCTACCTCGGGGTCGGCTCAAATCTGGGCGACCGCCAGGCCAACATCCTCGCCGCACTGCAGAAGTTGCGCGCCAAGAGCCGGATCGCGGCCGTTTCGGAGTACTACGAGACGGCCCCGGCCGAAGGCGTTGCCGGCCCGGCCTTCCTCAACGTGGCCGTCGAGGCGCAGACCGACCTCGAGCCCGAGGCCCTCGAGCGCTTTCTGCGGGACGTCGAGACGGCCGTCGGCCGCCGGCGCGGACCGGCGCTGGCCGCCCGGCCGATCGACATCGACATCTTACTGTTCGGCGATCTCGTGCGCGATTTCGGTCGCTTCGAGGTGCCGCACCCCCTACTCGCACAGCGGCCGTTCGATCTGGTTCCGCTCGCAGAAATCGCGCCCAACGTCGTCGACCCGCGCTCGGGCAAGACGATCGGCGAACTCGCCGGCGCGGTCGACGTGTCCGGGGTCGACCGCAAGCACCGCTCGCTGCACTTCTTCGCGAACCGCCAAGAGGAAGAGCCGGACGTCCGGCTCTCGATCAACCGGGTCGGCGTCTCGCGCGTCAGGCGCATCGTCCACCTCTCGATCGACGGTCGCGAAGCCGTCTTCAGCGGTGAGTTCTCGATGGTGGCCGACCTGGCGCCGGATCGCGCGGGCGTGCACATGTCGCGCTTCAACGAACTGCTCGAGGAAGCGACGCTCGACGTCCTCGCGCGGCGCGACCGGCCAGGCCGCATCGAAGACGTCGTCGCACAGATCGCGCGCGAGATCGTCTCTTCGCAGAAGGCCCTGCGGGCCGACGTGCGGCTGCGCGCCGATTTCGGGCTGGAGCGCTGGACGCCCGTCAGCGGCAAGCGCGGCGTGGAGTCCTATACGCTCGTCGGCATCGCGCACGCCGACGCCGACGGGGTGCGCAGGGTCGTCGGCGTCGAGGCCGAGGGCATGACGGCGTGCCCTTGTGCGCAGCAAATGGTCCGCGAACACAGCCTCCACGATCTACTCGAAGCGGGCTTCACGCCCGACCAGGCAGCCCACGCGCTCGACGCGCTGCCGGTCGCCACCCACAACCAGCGCGGCCGCGGTGCGGTGCTGATCGGCGTGACCGACGGGCGCGAGGACCAGATCCGCGCCGAAGACCTGATCGAGGTGGTCGAGAACTCGATGTCCAGCGAGACGTACGACTTATTGAAGCGCCCCGACGAGTTCTTCGTCGTCAACAAGGCACACCGCAACCCCAAGTTCGTCGAAGACGTCGTGCGCGGCATCCTCGCGCACGCGCTCGACGTCTACTCCGACTTCGGCGACGACACGTTCGTCTCGGCGTCTCAGGTCAACTACGAGTCGATCCACAAGCACGACGCCTTCGCCGAGGCGTTCGGTACGTTCGGCGAACTCCGCGACGAATTGCGGACCGGTAAGCACGCGCCGCACAAGACCGATCTCGCCTCGTGGCTGGGAACGCGCGTCTCGCCGGTCGTCGCCTAGACGCGTGCTCGGCCTCGAGTACCTCGCCGAACTCGCCGGCCGCTATGCGTCGGAACTGGACGCGCCCGTCGCGCCGGTCAGCTTGCGCGGACGGCAGCTGGGTCCGTGGCCGGACGTCGCCTTGATGGGCGTCGTCAATCTGTCGCGCGATTCGTGGTACCGCGAGAGCGTCGTCACGAGCGCCGAGGCCGCCGTGCGGCGCGGGCGGCGGCTCGCCGCCGAGGGCGCGCACCTAATCGATCTGGGCGCTGAGTCGACGCTTCCGAACGCCGCGCGCGCAGGCGCCGGCGAACAGACGTCGGCGCTGCTGCCCGTCGTGCGCGAGTTGAACGACAGCGGCATCCTCGTCTCGGTTGAGACGTACGATCCCCAGGTTGCGCGCGAGACGCTCCGGGCCGGGGCCGCGGTGCTCAACCTGACGGCCGGCGAGACGACGGAGCCGTTCTACCGGCTCGCCGCCGAGCACGACGCCGGCGTCCTCATCTGCCACGTGCGCGGCAAGCACGTACGCGAGGCCGCGAGTGCCGACCCGCTCGGCGACCACGTTCGCGCGCGCTACGAATACTTCGCGCGCGAGATCGACCTCGCGCAGCGCTGCGGCGTAGCGGCGATCTGGGTGGACGGCGGCCTCGGCTTCTACTACGGCGACCTGCTGGACGGCCCGGTGCGGGTGCGCTATCAGATCGAGACGTTTCTCAACACGTTCCGCCTGCGGGCGCTGGGCAGGCCCGTCTGTCACGCGCTGCCGCATGCGTTCGAGTATTTCGAAGACGAGGTCCGCAGCGCGGAGGGCTTCTTCGCGGTGATGGCGCTGCTCGGCCGGACCGACCTGCTGCGCACGCACGAGATCGGGAAAGTGCGCGGCGTGGTCGAGACGATGCGCACCGTCGGATGAGCCGGGTCGCGCTCGTTACGGGTGCCGGAACCGGGCTCGGCGCCGCGCTCGCAGCCGCGCTCGCCCGCGACGGATTTTCGCTAGCGGTGCATTACCGCAGCAGCGCGGCGGGCGCCGAGCGAACCTGTGCCGCGATTCGCAGTGCGGGCGGCGTCGCCGAAGCATTCGGCGGCGACCTCGCCGGCCAGGCCGGCGCCGCCGCCGTCGCGCAGGCCGTCGCAGGGCGCTTCGGCGCGGTGGATCTGCTGGTCAACAACGCGGGCGTCTATCGCGACCGCCCAGGCATCGAACTGACGGAAGCGGAGTGGTTCGAGGGCCTGAACTCGACGGTGACGCAGACCTTTTTTACGACGCAAGCCTGCCTTACGCTGCTGCGCGCCGGTGCGGGCAAGCGCATCGTCAACGTCGGCGACTCGAGCGCCGATCGGCCCGGCGCGCGCGACCTCGCGTGGTCGTATCACGTCGGCAAGACCGGCGTGTGGATGCTGACGCGCTCGTACGCCGCTGCGCTTGCGCGCGACGGTATCGCGGTCAACATGGTCTCGCCCGGCCTGCTCGAGACGAGCGTCGGCGACATCGCCGCCGAGCGCGTGCCGGCCGGCCGCTTCGGGACCTTCGACGACGTCTACGGCGCCGTGCGCTACCTCGCGCTCGAAGCGCCCGCGTACCTTACCGGGTCGAACCTCGTGGTCAGCGGCGGCTGGAACCTGCGTTGACCGGGTTGCGGCCGATCGTCGTCGACCGCTCGCTGCGCGCGGCCGAGGTGGAGCGGCGGCGTCGGGAGTCGCTGGCCGCCGGCGCGATCGACCACGCGTTTCACTATCACTCGGCGCGACAGGCGACGCTGTGGCGGGCGGTGCACGACGCGCACGCGCCGACGCCGCGCGACCCGTCGATCGAGCGCGGCTATCGCGAACTCTTCGCCGAGACGGCGGCGCTCGTGCGCGGCGAAGACGTGCACGTCGTCGCGCTCGGCCCGGGCGCGGGCGAGAAAGAGCGGCTGCTGCTCGACGCGCTGCGCGCCGCCGGCTGCCGCGTGCGCTACACGCCGGTCGACGCGAGCGTCGAACTCGCACTGCTCTCCGCCGACGTCGCGCGCGGCGGCGTCGACCACGAGATCGTCCCGGTCGCCGGCGATCTCGGCAGCATGGGCGCCCTGGGGGCGTGGCTCGACCGCTATCCCGCCGGCGAGCGGCGCGTCTACACGGCGATCGGCATCGTGCCGAACTTCACGCCCGCGGAGATCTTCGGGCAGCTCCGCGCACTGCTGCGCGACGGCGACCTCTGCGCGATCAGCGCCAACCTGGCGCCGGTCGCCGGCGACGAGAGCGACGCCGCCTACGCCGCGGCCTGCGCTGCGACCCTGCCGCAGTACGACAATCCGCAGACGCTGGAATGGCTGCGGGCCGTCCTCGACGACTGGGCCATCGCCCCGGCGCTGACGCCGGTGCGCTTCGACGTGCGCGCGGTCGAGGGCGTGCTCGGACTCGTCGCGACGTGCGCGTGGCGCGAGCCGCCCCGCGCCGGCGCTGAACTGCGCGTGTTCTTCAGCCTGCGCTATACGCCCGCGCGCTTCGAGCGGACGCTCGAAGCGTACGGCCTGCGCGCGCTCGCCGCGCGGGTGGCGGACAGCGGCGAGGAGGGCATCTGGCTCGCCGGCGCCGGCGACGTCAGGCGTGGTGCTGCGGAGGGATCGGCATAGGGTCGCCGTTGGCGCGCAGCATGAGGTCGACCAGGCGCGGATAGACGAGGTCGGGCGCCTGCAGGTAGGTCGTCGGTTCGATGATGTCGTGAATCGCCGGCAGGTCGGTAAAGGTGAACGTCTCGACCATCTGCGCGCGGCCCCGCCAGATCTCCCACAACTGTCGCGCCACCTCGAGATTGATCGCCGGGTCCTTGGCGTTGAGCGCGAGGACGCAGCGCTGGGCCAGCGGCGGCGCCGTCTGGGCGACCTTGAACGCACCCTCCCCGAACTCCATCAGCGTCGCGAGCGCGTGGGTTGGGAAGCGCGGATAGGCGTGGTCGGGCTTGCAGTTCTCCTTGACGCGGGGATCCCACCACATCCACTGGTTCGGCAGCGCCAGCATCAGCCGCGCTACGTAGTCGTTGATGTTGCGGCTGAACCAGGGCAGTGCGAAGAACGGCGAGATCGCAACGGCCGTCTGAATGTTCGCGGCCTGCGCCATCCACGCGGACATCACACCGCCGAGCGACAGCCCCATCGCGTTGACGCGCTCGCCGAGGCCCTGCGCGATGCGCAGCGCCTCGAGGCCGGACATTTTGAGCTCGGCCTGCGTCAGGTCCGCGAGGGCGTCGGTCATCCGGTCCTTGCGGCCATGCCGCGGGATGAGCGGGATGTAGACGTTGTAGCCCTTGTCGTAAAACCGCTGGCCCAGTTCGACGAACTGGTCGGGGCAGTTGGTGAACCCGTGCCAGAGAATGACGACGTCGGCGGTGCGCTTGCCGTGGAGCAGCGAGCGCGACCAGCAGTCGGGGTTGATGGCTGCGTCCGCGCGCTCCCGCGCCGCGACGGCGCGCAGAGCGGCCAGCGAATCGTCGTACGTCATCGCAGCAGCCGGAAGACGGAGCGGACCTCCTGCCACAGGGTCGGCACCGGCTCGGGCGGCGGCGCCGGGGTCGTACCGGGATGCAGCAGCAGGTCGACGAGTACCGGATAGACTAAGGTCGCCGCCTCCGGGTAGGTGTCGGGCTCGATGATGTCGTGCCTCCGATCGAGATTCTCGAACGTGTAGCGTTGGATGTTCGCGGCTTCGTGCGGCCAGCCTGACCACATCGACGTGCTGATACTGTTGTTGCACGCCGGGTCCTTGCCGTTGACGACCAAGACGCAGTGCTGCGCCAGCGGCGGCGCCCGCCGCGACAGTTTGACGACTGAGTGCGCGAACTGCAGCATTCGCGCGAGCGTACGGGTCGGATAGCGGGGATAGGCGTGGAGCGGGAGCGTCTTCTCGCGCTCGATCGGGTTCCACCAGAACCAACGGTTCGGGAAGCGCGTGTAGAAGCCGGCGACCGTGCGGCCGGCGCGGTACGAGAACCAGGGCAGCGCCAGGAACGGGGCGATCGGCATCGCCGTGCCGATGCGCGTACACTGCGCCAGCCACGCGGCGATGATGCCGCCGACCGACAGGCCGGCGGTGTCGACTTCGTCGCCGAGCCCGCCGGCGATGCGAACGGCCCGCAGGGCGGCCGCCTGCAGGTCGACCTCGGTCAGCCGCTCGAGCGCCGTCGTCATCCGGCGGCGGCCGTGGCGCGGTTGCAACGGAATGTAGACGTTGAAGCCGCGCTCGAACAGCATCTGCCCGAGCTCCTCGAACTGCGGCGGCGAGTTGGTGAACCCGTGCCAAAGGACGATCGAGCGCTCCATCTTGCGTCCGTGCAGCAACGCGATCGAGCGGCACTCCGGGCGGATGCCGGCGTCCTCGCGTTCCTGGGCCGCGATCCTGGCCAGCTCGTCGACGGCCTCGGCGTAGGTCACGACGGCGGGCTTCTCAGCCGGCGCGGGGGCGCCTGCGCCGCCGGGCGGGCAGGCTGCGACGGGGGCCGCGCGGGCGTGGGCACTTTTTGTGGCACTCCGGCCGGGACGCCGGGTGCCCGCCTGAGGCACAATGGTCCTACGGCGGGTAGCACCCGCCGGGAACGGGCGACCGAATCGGTCGCAGGAAAGCGCAGAGAGAGGGGGTTGGGGGCACTCCCTCTCTCTGCACGTTTTTTACGTTGCGACGGCTTCCAGCGCAGCGATGCGCGCGCGCAGCGACGGGTGCGACGAGAACAGCACCTCCATCCAGAGCGGCTGCTCGTCCTCGGCGAGGTTGCGATCCCGCAGCCGGCCGAACGCGCTCGCGCCTGCCGCGGGCGCCGCGGTGGCCTCGACCGCGAAGACGTCGGCGGCCCACTCGCGCGAGCGCGAGACCGCCGCCAGCGCCGGGCCCAGCGCGAGGCCGATCGCGTTGGCGAAGAACAAGAAGCGCGCCAGCGACGGCGGGTCGCCCAGCGATTCCTCGGGGTCCGGCGCGGCGAGCGCTCCGGCCGCGACGAGCAAGACGCCGCTCGCCACGGTCCCGACCGCGACCGAACGCCACGTGTCGCGGTGGACGTAGTGGCCGAGTTCGTGGGCGACGACGAACTCGATCTCGTCGTCCGTGAAGTGCTCGAGCAGCGTGTCGCCGAGGACGATGCGATGCGTTCCGAAGAGGCCGGTCACGTACGCGTTCGCCTTCTCCGTTTGACGGCTCATGTCGACGCGGAGGATCGCCGCGTCGCCGACGCCGTAGCGCGCGGCCAGCGCGCGCAGCCGCGCCTCGAGCGGGCCGTCGAGCGGCTCGAACGTGTTGAACAGCGGCATGACGAACGTGGGGACGATGAGGTTGCCGGCGATCAGCAACGGCGCGGTCAACGCCGTCGCGAGGTACGGCCAGGTACGCGGCGCGCGTTGGGCGACGGCGACGAGCAGTTCCACGATGAGCGTCGTCGCGACCGTCGCGACGGCCGTCCCTTTCGCGCGGTCGGCGAGCCACGCGCGGGCGCTCTGCTTGCTGAGGCCGTACCGGCGCTCGACGACGTAGCCTTCGACGTAATCGGCGGGCAGCTCGATCAGCGTCGAGGCCGCGATGCCCGCCGCCATGAGGCCCATCCGGCGCAGACGCGACGTCGGCCGCTGCGCGCCGCGCGTGGCGGCGGGCGCCAGTGCGAATGCGGCGGCCGCCATCTGGGCCGTCGACCGCGCGATGCCGGCGAGCATCGACGCACGCCGCGCCCGGCCGTACGCGCGCGGTTCCTTTTGCACGCCGGGTTCGGGGTCGCGTAGATCTGCGACCGCCGCAACGGTGCGCACCGCCGCGTAGCCGAGCGCGAACCCGGCCGCGGCCCCGACGAGGACGCGCTTCATGCGGCGCTCAGCGTTTGATCCGGCGGCGGTGCGATTGCGGCGCCGAGTTCGTCACGACGATGACGTCGCGGAAGGTTCCGCCGGTGAGATTGTAGCGGTCGTAGTCGCCGAAGTAGGCGACCACGTTGGCCCCTCCGCCGACGCGCGGCAACGTGAACTGTTGCGAGTAGCAGGTCGCCCCGGTGAACGAGCTCGCGGGCTGGATGCGGCCGGTCGACCACTGCGTAGAGCCGATTGCGTTGCCGATCGGATTCTGCGTGCCGTTCGGGAACACGTACGGCACCTTCGGGAATGCGGTCGTGCCGAAACCTACTGCCGAGTAGGCGATGTCGGCGTCGATGTTCTGGAACTGCACCTTGTCGGAGGGCAGGAGCGTGATGCGTGCGGCGACGGTCGGGAACAAGCCGTTGCCCGGGTCGAGTGCGTAGCCTAGGATCGAGCCGTACACCGGGTCTTGGGAGGCCGCCAGCCCCTGCGACATGTCGATGACCTGCGTCGTCGTGGTTTGGAGCGTCCCGCAGGCGCCGGCCGGGGTCGGGGTCGCCGTGGGGCCGCCGCTCGGGTTGGGGATCGCGCCGCCGGGGATGTGCACGCAGCCGTTGCCCGCCACGGTCGCGCCGACGACGAACAGCGCGATCAGCGTTCCGCGCAGCGTCTTGTTGGAGGGTGTGATGGGGGTCACAGTTCGTGGTCTGCCTTTCAACCGTCCCGGCCGTTGCTCGGGGTTCGGTCGCGCCGCGCCGATATTCCCCCAAGGAGGCGGTGAAAATATGCTGAGCGCCGGGGGGCGGCGGGGCGAAGATTCCCTCGAAGAGCGCAGGCTGAAGGCCGTGCGACGCTTCGAGATCATCGATACGCCCGGCGAGGAGCAGTTCGACCGCATGACCCGCGTCGTCGCGCTGGCGCTCGACGTGCCGATGGCGCTGTTGACGATCGTCGACTCCGACCGCATCTGGTTCAAGTCGAAGGTGGGGATCGAAGGCGACGGAATGGCGCGCGAGCAGGGCCTCTGCGACGACGTGCTCTCGCAGGACCGCGCCTTCGTCGTCGGCGACGCGCTCGCCGACCCGCGCACGCGCTCGCATCCGCTGGTGACCGGGCCGTTCGGGCTCCGCGCGTATTGCGGCGCCGCCCTGCGCACGCCGGGCGGCGAAGCCGTCGGAACGCTGTGCGCGATGGACCGCGTGCCGCGCGCGTTCGACGCTCGCCAGGTGACGATCGTCGAGGAGATGGCCGAGCTGATCGTGGCCGAGCTCGAGATGCGGCTCGCGCTGCGGCACATCAAAGCGGAGTCCCGGCTGCGCCGCATCGCCGAGTCGCAGCGCGCGCGCGCCGAGCGCGACGCGCGCACCGACGTGCTGACGGGACTGCGCAACCGGCGGGCGCTCGAGTTCGACCTCGACATGATCGAACGCATCGGGTCGGGCCGGGCCGCCGACGGCGTCGTCGCCGTGCTCGACATCGACGACCTCAAGGTGGTCAACGATACGCGCGGCCACGCGGCGGGCGACCGCTACCTGCGCGACGTCGCCGACGAACTGCGCGCGTTTTTCCGCGGCACCGACGGCATCTATCGCATCGGCGGCGACGAGTTCGCGCTGGTCGTGCGCAGCGCCGGAGTCAACGTCGGGACCGTACGAGACCGGCTCGAGGGCGTGATGGACCGGCTGCGGCGCACCGGCTACCCGGGCGCCGGCGCAAGTACGGGGGCCGCCGTCTTCTCGGGCGTCGCCGGCTCTGCGCGCAACGCGCTGCAGGCGGCCGACCTGCTGATGTACGCGGAGAAGCGCCGCAAGCGCCTGCGCATCTAGGGATTCCTAGCCCAGGGGCTGCGCGCCGCCGCGCGTAACGTCGCGGCGATGACGACCGTCCGCGATGCCGCCGGTGGCTTGGCCGGAGGAGTCAGTTCGCCCGTGCGCGCGGGTGCCGCCGTCGGCGGGGCGCCGTTCGTGCAGACCGCCGGACGCGGCGCGTACGCCTACGACGCCGCCGGGCGCGCGTACGTCGACTACGTCATGGCGTACGGTCCGTTGTTGTTCGGTCACGCGCCGCCCGCGCTCGTGACCGGCCTCGACGATGCCGCGGCGCGCGGCACCGTGTTCGGCTCGACGCACCCCGAAGAAGAGCGGCTGGCCGAGCGCATTGCCGGTCACTTGCCGGCCGTCGAGAGCCTGCGCTTCTTCAGCACGGGGACCGAAGCGATGATGAGCGCGCTGCGCGTGGCGCGAGCGTTCACGCGCCGCTCGCTCGTGCTGCGGTTCGCGGGAAACTACCACGGGCACTTCGACGCCGTGCTGCACGGCGCGGGCGCGTCGGCGCAGAGCGCGACCACCGCGGCGTCGGGCATTCCCGCCGCCGCGGTCGCGGACGTTGCGGTGGCACGCTACAACGACCTCGCCGACGTCGACCGTCTCTTACGCGGACGCAGCGGGGAACTCGCGGCGATCGCGGTCGAGCCCGTCGTCGGCAATATGGGGCTCGTGCTGCCGGAGCCCGGGTTTCTCGAAGGGCTCTTCGGGCGGGCGCACGCGGCCGGTGCCCTGGTCGTGTTCGACGAGGTCATCACCTGGCTACGGCTCGGGCTCGGCGGCGCGCAGGGCCTCCTCGGCTTGCGACCCGACCTGACTGCGCTCGGAAAAATCATGGGCGGCGGCTATCCGCTCGCGGCGCTCGGCGGGCGCGCCGACGTCATGGCCGCGCTCGCGCCCGCCGGCGCGTCGTTCGCCGGCGGGACGTTCTCCGGCAATCCGTTCTCGGTCGCGATGGGCCACCGCGTGCTCGATCTCATCGAGCGCGACGCGACGCTCTACGAGCGCCTCGAAGCTGTCGGCCGCCGGCTCGCCGCCGGGTTGCGCGCGGCCGTCGCGGACGCGCGGTTACCGTACCCGGTGACGCATCTGGCGAGCATGGTCGACCTGAAGTTCGTCGACGGGCCGCCGCCGCGCAACTACGACGACGCGCGGCGAGCCGACAGCGGCGCGTTCGCCAGATTCTACCACGCAATGCGCGAGCGCGGCGTGCTGCTCGCACCGTCGTCGAACGAACTGATGTTTCTGTCGGCGGCGCACGGCGACGCAGAGATCGACGCGACCGTCACCGCGGCGCGCGCGGCGCTCGCCGCACTCCGGGAGGCACGATGAAACCAACGCTCACAGAGGACCGCATCGCGGAGCGCCTCGCAGGCGCGCCGGGCTGGACGCGCGCCGGCGGCACGCTCGTACGGACCTACGACCGCGGCGACTTCGCCGGGGCGATGCGGTTCGTGAACGCCGTCGCGGCTGCGGCCAACGCCGCAAACCATCACCCCGACATCGCGATCTCGTGGAGCCGGGTCGGCCTTACGCTGACGTCGCACGACGCCGGCGGCCTCACGGATCGCGACTTCGACTTGGCCGCCGCGATCGACCGGCTCGCAGCCGAGGCCGAGGGCGGTCCCTAAGCCTCCGCCGGTTCCGGGCTGCGCTCGCCGCCCTGCGGTTCGAGCGGCGTGAACGGACGCGACGGCCGCCGCTGCTCTTGGAGTTCGATCAGTCCGGCGATGTCGCGGAGTTCGGTGAACTCGTCGGCCGCGTCGAGCAGATCGTCCGACGCGCGGGCGGGGAACGGACGCGGGTGTTCGGGCGTGGAGTTCGCGGCCATGGGCGACTGCGATGCCACCACTTGCACCCGCACGCCGCGGGCCGCGACGGCGCGCACGATCGGCACGAAGTCGCCGTCGCCCGAGACGAGGATCATGCGGTCGCAGCGATCGGCCAGTGCCGGCATGTCGAGCGCGAGATCGATGCCGATCGCCGCTTTCGTGCTGCCGTCCGCGAACGCCAGGACGGGGCGCTTGACGACCTGATACCCGTTGCGGTTGAGCATGCGGATGAAGCCGAGTTGCTGCACGCGGCGCCGGTCGCTCTCGGCCGGGTCGGGCGGAGGCGGCGGGGCGTCTGCCGCGCGAACGCGCCGCAGGTTCGACATTGCGCCGTAGCTCTCGTCGCTCCATTCGGCGATGTAGTAGAGCGCGCGGACGAGCATCCTGTCGCCGGCGAGCGTCGCGAGCAGCCGCTTGAAGTCGACGCGGATGCCGAGCCCCTCGTAGGTGGCCCGAGCGAAGTTCCAGCCGTCGATGAAGATGGAGACGCGCTCCGTAGCGGGCGCACGCCGTTCGTTAGCCATGGTGTGGGGATCCTAAGCAGTGGGGAGGGGGATCTCTACGATACGACGCGCCGCGCGCGATGCGCTGCCGTTCGTGCGAAAGTGACCGGCCGCAGCCGGGTCAGCCCCCGGTCCCGGTCCTCGGTGCGGCTCCCGGCGTGCGGCGGAGGTAGCGGCCTACGACGACCGAGGTGCCGGCGCCGGGTTCGCTTTCGATCGAAAAGAAGTCGCTGCAACTGCGCATGATCGGCATCCCGCGGCCGCGCTCGCAATGGGCGGCGGGAATCTCGCGGGAGGCGGTCGCCGGATTGATTCCGGTGCCGAAGTCGCGGACGGTCGCGATAATCCGCTCGTCGGACGCGCAGCAGGTCACCTCGATCGGCTCGCTGGTCCCGGAGTGTTCGATCGCGTTGGCGACGGCCTCGCCCAGTGCCGTCGCGAGGATCGCGAGGTCTTCCGCGCCGGCGCCGAAGCGCTCGGCGAAGGCGATGACCAGTTCGCGGACCGTCCGGCTTGCCCAGGGCTGCGAGGGAACCCGGACGGTAAAGGAAGGACCGGAAGCTTCCTCGATGACCGATTTCGCAGTCGCCCACGCACGCACGGAACTTTTCTACCACACAAGGGATGCCGCCAAACACCAATCGCACGGCCTACGTCTACGTCCTCGCCTGCCGCGACGGCTCGCTGTATACCGGCTGGACGCACGATCTGCGGGCGCGGCTCGGCAGCCACCTCGCCGGGACCGCCTCGCGCTACACGCGCTCGCGCGGTCCGGTGGTGCTGCGCGCCTGGTGGGAGTGCGCCGGGCGCGGTGAGGCGCTCTCCGACGAGGCTCGGTTCAAGCGGCTCGACCGCAAGCGCAAGCTCGCGCTGCTGGGCGGTACCGAGGTGTTCGGACGCGCGTTGCGCAAAGGGCCGCTGCTCGACTCAGCAGAGCGCGTCCGCCGTAAAGGAGCCACGATGCCCACCAACGCCGCGCCGACGGGCGCCGAACTCGACACCCTCGCAACGGAGGCCGCCGGGCTCCAAGCGCGGATCCACACCGCCAAGGGCGATCTGGTCTTCCGTTTTTATCCGACGGAGGCGCGGCAGCATAGCGCCGCCTTCATCAAGCTCGCGCGGGCCGGTTTCTACGACGGCCTGAACTTCCACCGGGTGGAGCCCGGTTTCGTCGTTCAGGGGGGCTGCCCCAACGGCACCGGCACGGGCGGCCCGGGCTACAATCTCGACGCCGAGTTCAGCGCGCTGCCGCACGTGCGCGGAACGGTCGCGATGGCGCGCGCTCAGAGCCCGAACTCGGCCGGCTCCCAGTTCTACGTCTGTCTCGACGACGCGCGCTTTCTGGACCGCCAGTATACCGTCTTCGGGCAACTGACCGACGGCTTCGAGACGCTCGACGCGATCCGCGTCGGCGACGTCATGGAGAAGGTGACGATCGAGCCCGCTGCCGCGTGATCTAGCCGCGAGATCTAGGAGAAGACTTCGGTCAGTCTCTGCGCGATTCCGAGCGAGCCGTCCACTTTCAGTTGGCCGCTCATGAACGCCAACATCGGGTTCACGGAGCCGCTGAAGATCTGTTCGAGCGTTTCGGCGCTGGCGATAATGGTGCAGTCCGCGTCGCCGTCGCCGCGCGTGATCGTGGCGGGCGATTGCGTGCCGTCGACGATCACGATGCCGTCGGGCGAGAAGTCGAGCTTCACTTTGGCGTCGAGCACCGACAGCTTGTCGGCGATCCCGGTGAGCGAGGTCTCGACGTCGTCGAGGGCAGCCATGTCGTGCGTCCTTTCGCGGAGTAGGGAATAGCTGGGCTTCGGGTCCGCCCGCTTGCCGCCCTGGCGCGGCACAGGAAGCCTCGTCCCCTCGCCCAAGTCAGCGCATATGCGCCGTTTCATCGTTGCCGCTATGCTCGTCGCGGCCGCCGTGCCGCTTCGGGCTCACGCCGCGCCGCTGTTGAAGACGTTCAACGCCGCGGTCATCTCGCCCGACGGCAAGACCGTCGCGTCGGTGGAGGGCGTCGACGACCCGAACGCGCTGCTGCCGCCCGCGCCGACGATCGTCATGCGGCGCACCGACGGCAGCCGCGCCGTCCGAGTCGCGCCGTGCGGCTCGGTACGCCTGTGCGCGGTCGGCGCCCCCGTGTGGTCGCCCGACGGTTCGCGCGTCGTCTTCGTCCGGCGCGACTTCGCGCTGCACCGGTCATCGCTCGAAGCGGTCGCGGCGAGCGGCACGGGGCTGCGCACGATCGTGTCGTACGCGGGCACGCTCGAGTCGCCGCGCTTCGCCCCGACCGGCGCACTCGCGGTCCTGGCGACGGCCGGCGCCCGCAAGGAGGTCGGCGCGACCCAGCCGGGCGCCGCGATCGTCGGCGAGATCGGGACGGAGGTCGAGGAGCAGCGCATCGCCGTCGTCGCCCCGGGTGGTGCCGTGCGGATGGCCTCGCCGGCGGACCTGTTCGTCTACGAGTACGACTGGCTGCCGGACGGCAGCGGCTTCGTCGGCACGGCGGCGCACGGCAACGGGGACAATAATTGGTGGGTCGCTCGGTTATATGCGTTCGGCCTCGACGGCGCGGCGGGGAAGGTGCTGTACGCGCCGCCGCTGCAGATCGCGGCGCCGCGCGTCTCGCCCGACGGGCGCAGCGTCGCCTTCATCGGCGGTCTGATGAGCGATTTCGGTTCGACCGGCGGCGACATTTTCGTCGTACCGGCGACGGGCGGCGATGCCGTCGACGTGACGCCCGGCATGGCCGCGTCGGCGACGTCGATCTGGTGGAACGGCCGCTCCTCCAGCGTGACGTTCTCGCAACTCGCCGGCGACCGCACGGGCGTCGCGACCGTCGACGTTGCGTCGCACGCCGTGAACCTGCTCTGGTCCGATGCCGTCTCGCTCGGCGGCTTCGGCAGCGACGCGCTGGTGTCGACCGCGCGCGACGGGACGACCAGCGCCGTGGTGCGCCAGACCTTCGAGCGCGCGCCCGAGATTGCGGTCGGCCCCATCGGCGGGTGGCACGATCTGACGAACGCCAACGCCGGGTTCCCGCCCGCGGCGCGCGCGCAGAGCGTGACGTGGAAGAGCGATGCCTACACGGTCCAGGGCTGGCTGCTCACGCCGGCGCGCGACGACGGGCAGAAGCACGCGTTGATCGTCTCCGTCCACGGCGGGCCGGCCGCCGCGGTCACGCCGCGCTTCATCGGCGAAGGCTCCGCGCGCGAGCTGCTCGCGCGCGGTTACGACATCTTCTTGCCGAACCCGCGCGGCAGCTTCGGGCAGAGTGAGGCGTTCGTGCAGGCCAACGTCAAGGACTTCGGCGGGGGCGACCTCCGCGACATCCTCGCGGGCGTCGACGCGGTCGAGCGCGGTTTCCCCGTCGACGACGGGCGGCTCGGCATTACCGGCGGCAGTTACGGCGGCTACATGACGATGTTCGCCGTTACGCAGACGCACCGGTTCAAGGCCGCCGTCGCGCTCGCCGGCATCGCCAACTGGCAGAGCTACTACGGCCAGAACGGCATCGACGAGTGGATGATTCCGTTCTTCGGCGCGTCGGTCTACGACGATCCGGCCGTCTACGCGAAGAGTTCGCCGATCACGTACATCAAGAACGTCAAGACGCCCACGCTCATCGCCGTCGGCGAGCACGACGTCGAGTGTCCGCCCGCCCAGTCGCAGGAGTTCTGGCACGCGCTCGTCACGCTCGGCGTCCCCACGTCGCTGATCATCTATCCCGGCGAGGGCCACGGTCTCCGCATGCCCGCCCACCGCCGCGATCTCAACGCGCGCACGCTGGCGTGGTTCGACCGCTACCTGAAGTAGGCGTTCAGCAGACGGCGACGGCGGCGTTGACGGCGCGCGCGATCTTACGGATCGCGAGGACGCCCGCGTGTGCGTCGGCGAGGTTCTTGGTCAACACGGCCAACACGTACGGCGTCGCGCCGTACGGGTCGACGATGCCGACGTCGCTGCGGACGCCGGCGATCTCGCCCGTCTTGTTGGCGAGCGGCGTCCCCGGCGGCAGTCCGGCCGCGATCTTCTCGCGGTCCTCCTGCTGCAGCAGGATGCCGACCATGGCGCGGCAGGCCTTCTGGGAGGCGACGTCGCTGCCGTTCCCCCGCGCGCCCTTTTCGATCTCGTAGAAGAGCATCGCCATGTCGCGCGGCGTCGTCAGGTTGTCGGAGTGCCGCCAGATCGCGGGAAAGTCCATGAAGTGCCGCTTGCACTGCGTATGGGTGAGGCCCAGTTCCGTCGCCTTCTGATTGATCGCCTCGAACCCGAGGAGCGTGATGAGCGCGTTGCCTGCGGTGTTGTCGCTCTGCACGATCATCGCGTGCGCGAGTTGCGCGCCGGTGAACTGCGCGCCGGGGGGCGCCGTCGCGAGGACGTCGGAACCGCCGACGCGGTCGGCGTCGCGGATCGGGACTTTGCGGGTCAGCAGCGACGGGTCGGCGTCCGCCTCGGCGTAGAGCGTTGCCAGGATCAGCGACTTGATGGTCGAGGCCGCCGGAAAGACGACGTCGGCGTGGTACGCCAGGGCCGGGCGGCAATCGCCCAGCGCTCGGACGGCGGCCCCGACGACGCCGCTCGAGGATGCCGCGGCCTCGCTCGCCACGGCGTCGAGCGAGGGCGTCGCTCCGCCGCGCAGCGGGAGCGCCGCGGCTGCGAGGCCTCCGACGAAGGCGATGCGTCTCATCAGGAACCACGTTAGACACGAGGACTCGGCGTCTCCTCGCCGCAAACGCGCGGGGATGCTCCGCCTGCGTGCGATCGCCTTCGCCGTCACCGTCGCGCTCGCGCCCGCGCTCGCGCAGGCCGCGCCGCTCTCCGGCGCGACGTTCGTCGTCGATCCCGGCCACGGCGTCAAGACGCCGGCCGGCGCTCCGCTCAACGTCGGGGCCGTCGGTCCCGGCGGCGTGCAGGAACAGGCCGTGGTGCTCGCCGTGTCCGAGGATCTCGCGGCGCTGCTGCGCCGGGCCGGGGCGCGCGTCGTGCTGACGCGCTCGACCGGGCACCCGTATCGCACGGCAACCGACAAAAAGGCGGACAACCGCTCGCGCGCCGCGCTCGCCAATCAACTCGGCGCGACGGCGTTCGTGGCGATCCATGCCGACTCGTCGCTCGATCCCAAGGCACGCGGCATCAGCGTCTTCTGGCTCCGGCAAAACTCGGCCGCGCTGGCCGTCGCCGTGCGCGAGGCGTTGGCGCCGCTCGACCTCGGGCTCTCGCAATTCCGCGTGCGTCATCTCGCCGTCACCGACGAGGCCACGGTTCCGGCGGTGCTCGTCGAGCTCGGCTTCGTGTCGAACCCAGAACAGGAGCACTTGCTGGCGACGCCGGCCTTTCAAGAGCGCGAAGCAAAGGCGCTCTACCAAGCCATCGCCGGGGTCTACGGGTCGTGAAACGGCCGCTGACGCCGGCCGATCTGTACTTGCTGGTCACGGCGAGCGATCCGCGCTGCGCGCCCGGTGGCGCCGTGTATTACGTGCGCACGTCGTACGACGAACCGGCCGACGCGTCGGTAAGCGCGATCTGGCGAACGGCGCCCGGCGTCGCACCCGCGCCGTTCACGGCGGGCGCCAAGGACCGCATGCCGCGCGTGAGCCCCGACGGCGCGTCGCTGGGGTTCGTCGGCGAACGCGACGGCAAGACGCGCGTCTACGTCATGCCGACCGGCGGCGGCGAGGCGCGGGCGGTGACGCCGCCGTACGCCTCATTCGGCGCGCTCGAATGGGCGCCCGGCGGCGATGCGCTCGCATACACCGCGACGGCCCCGCACGATCCCGCCGTTGCCGGCGTTGCGCTCGACGCCCGCAGCGGCGCGCGCCACATACGGAGGCTGCCGTTCAAGAGCGACGATCTCGGGCTGCTCGACGGCACGCGCCGCCACCTGTTCGTCGCGGCGCTCGACGGCTCCGAGCCGCGTCAGATCACTGCGGGTGACTTCGACGTCGACGCGCCGTCCTGGGCGCCGGCCGGCGACCGCATCGCGTTCGGCGCGCAGATCGGCATACCGGAATGGGCGTTCTGCACGGATATCTTCGTCGTCGCGCGCGACGGCGGCGAATTGCGCAAACTGACGGCGACCAAGGGGCCGGCCGCGACGCCGGCCTTCTCGCACGACGGCGCGTGGATCGCCTACGCCGGGCACGAGCACGGCGACGACGCGAGCGGCCGCTTCGACGTGGAGCTGCTCGTGGTCGCGGCGAACGGCGGGCCCGTCCGCTCGCTGTCGGCCGCGGCGAATCGCTCGATCGGCGACTGGGTCGTCTGCGACACGCGCGGCCTCGGCGGCGGCGGCGTCCCGGCGTGGTCTGCCGACGACCGCGAGATCGTCGTTCAACTCTCCGACGCCGGCACGTGCGCGCTCGTTGCGTTCGACGTCGCGACGGGCGCGCATCGCGAAATCTCCGGCGGCAGGCGCGATCACAACGCGTTCTCGCTCGGCCCCGACGGCACGGTCGCGTTTGTGTACTCCGATCCGCTCGTGCCTAGCGACGTCGCCACGATCGAGCCGGGCGGAGCCGAGGTGCCGCTGACGCGGCTGAACCCGTGGCTTGACGAGCGCGCGATCGCGGCGCCACGCGCCCTCGTCGCGACGGCGGCCGACGGCACGAAGCTCGACCTTTGGGTGATCGACGCCGCGGGCGACGGACCGAAGCCGCTGGTGCTGCAGGTGCACGGCGGTCCGCACACGGCCTACGGGGACGCGTTCTTCTTCGAGTTTCAGGTGCTGGCGTCGCACGGCATGAGCGTCGCTTACGGCAACCCGCGCGGGAGCCAGTCCTACGGCTCCGCGTTCTCGGGCGCGATCACCGGCGACTGGGGCGGCGTCGACGTCGAGGACGTGCTCGCCATTCTTGACGCGGCCGCCGCCAGCGGTCACTACGACCCGGCGCGTATCGGCCTCGCCGGCGGTTCGTACGGCGGCTTTATGACCACGCTGTTGCTCGGCCGCAGCAACCGTTTCGCCGCCGGCGTCTCGATGCGCGCCGTCAACGATTTCGTCAGCGAAGCGGGGGCCTCCGACGTCGGCTGGTTCCTCGAGCGGGAACTCGACGCGCCTTGGGAGGCGGACGCCGGGCGGCGCATGTTCGACCTGTCGCCGATGCGGACGGCGCATCTCACCGATGCGCCGCTGCTGATCGAGCACTCCGAGCGCGACTATCGCTGCCCGATCGACCAGGGCGAGCAGTTGTTCACGCTGCTGCGCCGGCTGGGGAAGACGGTCGAGTTCGTGCGGTTCACCGGCGACGGGCACAACCTCGCGCGGACGGGCAAGCCGCGCAACCGCGTGTTGCGCTTGCGGGCGATCGCGCACTGGCTCGTGCGGCACCTGCGTCCGGCGGGCGTCGAGCCGCAGCCCGACGCGGCCGGCGCGCTATTCGAGCCGCTGCCGTCCGAGCGTCCGTAGCCTGTCATGAGGCGGCGGCCACCGCTCGAACCCGGCCAGGAGTGGGTGTGGGATTATCCGCGTCCGCCGCTGCTGGAGCCCAGCAAGCGCCCGGTTCGCATCGTGCACGCCGGCATCGAGATCGCGCGCTCGGATCGCGCGCTGCGGATCCTCGAGACGAGCCACCCGCCGGTGTACTACATTCCCCGCGAGGACGTGCAGATGGCGCTGCTGCGGCCGGCCGCCGGCAGTTCGTTTTGCGAGTGGAAGGGACGGGCGTCGTACTTCGACCTCGTTTGCGGCGACGAGCGCGTCGCGCGTGCGGCGTGGACGTACGAGGCGCCCGTGCGAGCATATGCCGCACTCGCGGGCCACGTCGCGTTCTACTCGAGCCGGGTCGACGAGTGCTACGTCGGCGACGAGCGCGTCGACCCGCAGGCGGGCGATTTCTACGGCGGCTGGATCACGAGCGACGTCGTCGGCCCCTTCAAAGGCGGCCCCGGCACGATCGGCTGGTAAGCCAGTCGCGACGACTTCGACGAGCGCTTGCCGCCCGGTGCGGTCTGCGCGCTCGAGGCGCGTCGGCCCAGAACGCGGAAACGCGGCAACTAACGGCTCTTCATCCGGTTCATGGGGACGCCACATAAGAAAGGCAAGAATCCTATGAACACCAACATGTACCCGCGCAGCGTGCACGAGAAGTATCTCGGCGTCGTCCAGCTGGCGCGCACGATCGACAAAGCGAAGATGCTCGGCAACGGTAGCTTGGGCGAGTACCACTACGATTGCCCGATGGATCAGGCGCTCTTCTCGTTCTTCGGCATGGACGCGAAAAAGGTGGCCGAGATCGTGAAGACCGGCAGCAGCTCCGACCTCGAGGGCTATCTGAAGCCGCTCATCGCGAAGAAGAGCCAGGCCGAAATCGACCAGTTCAACCGCGAGACGCTGACGCGCAAGCCCACGGGCGATAGCCTGAAGCACTTCGACGAGCTGCGCGCCAAGATCGCGCCCAGTCGGACCGACGTCACGAGCTGGCCGGACCTCCTCGACCTCGACGAAGGTCGCATGGTTCCGCAGCACCTCGCCTCGGTCTAAGTAGCCGGCTCCCCGAGCCGCGGCGCCCATGGGGCGTCGCGATTCGGCGCCGCAACCCGTTATCTAGCTGCCGGTGCCCTGGTAGTGGTTGAGCCCGACGCGCCAGAAGGCGTAGGCGGCGGCGCTCCAGAGGACGCCGACGACGGGCGTCAGCAGGCCGATCGCCGGCGAGAGCGCCATGCCTGCGTCCGTCTTGTGCAGCAAGAACGTCGCCGGGAAGTAGTTCATGAACGCGAACGGCAGGACGAACGCCAGGATGACCTGGACGCCGCGCGTGTAGATGCTGATCGGGTAGCGGGTGAAGTCCTGCTCCAGCGACATCACGACCCAACGCAGCGTATCGATGCGGATGAACCAGAACGACAGCGTCGCGATCGTCAGCGTGATGCCGAAATCGATCAAGGCCCCGCCGATCATCACGAGCGGCACGTAGGCGAGAAAGAGCGCGTTGACGGTGACGCCGCTGTAGACCGTCGCGAAGCAGAAGAAGATGACGGCGAGGATCAGCTCGTCGGGCCAGATCTGCTGCGGTACCGTGATCGCCTGGAACAGCGTGTCGAGGGGGCGCACGAGGAAGCGGTCGAAACGGCCCTCGCGCACGTACGTCGGCACGTCGCCGACCGTGTAAAAGAACGTGTTGTGAAACGCGTGGCCGAGCATCCACAGGCCGTACAGCAGCGCCATCTCGCGGAAGTCCCAGCCGTTCATGGACGGAAACTGGCGCAGCGTGACGTATAACGCCGCTATGGCCGTGCCGTGGTAGACGATCGTGAACCCGAACCACATGAAGAAGTTGGCGCGGTACTCGATCATCGTCAGCAGGTTCGTGCGCCAGTACTGAGCGTATGCCGCTAGATACACGCGAGGCGACTTCCAGCAGCACGGCCCTGCTCCCCGTCGAGGCGCCGTACCGGCTCGACCTGACGGCGACGGTACTGCGGCGCACGTCGGCCAACGCCGTCGACGCGTTCGACGCCGGCGGCGCGTACC
>Ga0182016_10001266_pt1 | contig 30824 bp, 22 predicted proteins | sample 712S2MmetaG_FD_120491 | JGI IMG/M metagenome (GOLD analysis project Ga0182016, IMG submission 120491) | Permafrost microbial communities from Stordalen Mire, Sweden - 712S2M metaG | ecosystem: Environmental > Terrestrial > Soil > Wetlands > Permafrost | place: Sweden: Stordalen | collected...
CACAGAGAGTATACTCCTCCCATCGGGTGGTGCCGGCATGCGTAAGTTACCGATTGTTCTTTTCCTGGCGGCAGTAGTCGTCTTTGCCTGTGGCGACAAGCTCATGCTCGTAATGCGCGTACGGATCGCGCAACTGAAGCTGGGACATCCGCTGGCCATCCTTGCTTATACTCAACGCGATCTAAAGAGCTCGGTGTTGGTTCGTCAAATCCAGTTGCAACCAGATGTGAAGAAGGCGGGGCATCGATTTCAATTTGCCGAGGACGCCGCCAGCTTCGACAGTGCTCTGAAGGCCCAGAAATACGACGTCGTCCTCGCGGATGTGACCCTGGCCGATCAACTGAGCCAGCGCGTAACTTCCTCGCCGTTTCGCCCGGTGCTTCTGCCGGTGGCCTACCAGAGCACCAAGCAGGAAGATTCGGCGACGCAGAAGAAGTTTCACTGCCTGTTAAAAACTCCCAGCGACTCGGACCGTTATTTCGAGGCTGTCGACCAAGCGCTGCAGTGGAAGGCCAAGGCCGCGGCCCATTAGCCCCGCCGGATGAACAGATATGCGCTGCGCCAAACTGCTTGTGTTGCTGGCCGTTCCTTTGCTTAGTCTTGCCGGCTTCCTGCACGCCCAGGCTTGGGTCAACCCGCAAGATCAGGGAACCGTAACACTTCTTTACCAATACGGCTTCGACCGCTACCATGCGATGTCAAAGGGCGAAGCGGTCGACAGAGGCCACACCTACCTGCAGAGCGTAATGCTCGACGTGGATTACTCGCTCACCGAAAGGCTAGCGGTGCGCGTCGGAGTGCCTTTCATCGAGGGAAGGTATGACGGAGACCAGCCGCACTTATTAGTTCGCGGCGATCCGGACACGGCAGTCGAGCTCGACAACGGAAAGTACCACGGAAGCATGCAAGACGTGCGGTTCGATGTCCGCTACAACGTGAGCCGGAGCGTGCTGATGGTCACGCCCTTCGCGCAGGCCATCATTCCCAGTCACGACTACCCGACGCTGGGTCACGCGGCAATCGGCACCGACCAACGTGAATATCGGGTCGGAGTGAACGTCGGACGGCAATTGAATCCATGGATTCCAAGAGCGTTCGTTCAGGGGCGATATGCGTTCGGCATATCGCAGGAAGTAGTCAACATCGCTCCCAAACGAAGCTATGCCGAGATTCAATTGGGTTACGTGCTTACGCGCAAACTCTCGCTGCAAGGTTCCACCGTGTCGACCCACAGTTATAACGGAATCGATTTCATCAACGGCCTGTTCCCCAACAATCTTCCCGAGGATCAGTACCTGAATCATGACCGGATCAGCCGCCTGAACCTGCTGGATATCGGCGCCTCGGCGAGCTACGCGATCAACCGGAAGACCAACCTGTTTGTCGGCTGGGGCCGTTCCCTCAGCGGCACCAACACCCACCTGCGCGACCTGGTGCTGACAGTAGGAGTAGCCACGACCTTCGCGGGCCGCTCGCACGAGGAAAAATCGTCGGTGCTGCCCTCCGAGGAGTGTAAACAGGCGCTGAATTGCATCTGCGCCAAGAAGTAGCTACAGCAACCCCACGCGGCGCATCAAACTCTGAAAGCGGGGATCCTGGCGGAGGTTATCGAAGCGCGCGTCCACTTTAAGCCACGTCATCATGGAGGAATGCCGGGCGAAGGCCTGTTCGAGCTGTGCCAGAGCCTGCTCGCGGTCGCCGAGGCCGGCATAGATTAGAGCAAACTGGCCGGGGTCGAGCGACGCCTGTTTGGCAAGCTCCTGCAGACGGCTTATGGTCTTCCGCGCCTCCTCCGGCTTTCCGGTCAGCGCATGGATATACGCCAGGTCGGGTGAAATATCGGGATCAACTCCGTCGATCTGCAGGCTCTTCGAGAGGGCCTCAACGCCCTTGTCGTATTTCCCCTGGTACACGTATGCCCACCCCAGAATGTATAGAATGCTGGACTCGTCCGGATGCACTTCGAGCAACGCCTGGCACTGCGCAATGGCCTGATCGTAGCGCCGCGCACTGAGGTAGGCATCGGCCATGACTTCGTTGGTGAGGACGGCGAGCGGGTCGAGTTCGACCGCCCGACGTGCCTCGGCGATACTGGCATCCGCGCGCCCCCGGTAGCGCAGAATGTTGCCGTAGGACATGTGGGCGGTGGGATAGCCGGGGTTGAGCGCGATCGCCTTACGGTCCTCCTCTTCGGCGGTCTTCCAATCCCAGTCACGCAGGGCGACCACGGCGATGGCGGCGTGAGCATCGCTCAAGGTGTCGTCGAGGGCGACTGCTTTTCGGGCGGCGTCGTTCGCGTTATCTCGCACTTCCTCCCAAGGGCGTGCGCCAATCCATCCGAGGCCGGTCCAGGATTCCGCAAGACCGGCATAGGCGGCGGCATATGCCGGATCGATGACGGTGGCTTGCTGGTAGGCTTCGATGCTCTTGGTCAACGACTCGTCAGTAAACTGTCCCCAGAAAAAACGGCCCTTGAGATACGCCTCCAATGCCGCCGGGCTTACCGCATGTTTGCGCGACAGCCGTCCGGATTCCTGTGGCGTGATTTGCGCCTGTACCTCGCCGGCGATGGTGCGCGCGATTTCTCCCTGCAACGTGAGCACATCGCCGACGTTTCGATCGTACGTCCAGGACCGGAGCGAGCGATCGGTCGAGGCTTCGATCAGTTTGGCGGCGATCCGCACGTGGTCGCCGGAACGCAAGACGGAGCCCTCGATCACGCCATCGACGTTCAACTGTCGGGCAATCTCGTGGAGGGACTTTTTCGTCCCTTTGAACTGCATGACGGAGCTGCGCGAGATGACGCGCAGCGAACTGATCTGCGCGAGATCGGCGATCAGGACATCGGTCATGCCATCGGCAAAATATTCCTCCTCGGGATCTTTCGAGAGGTTTTCGAGCGGCAGGACGGCGAGCGAGCTCATCTGACGCCCGAAACCAGGCAGCCAGCGACGCCATTTCTGGGGCAGCAAGCTGATGCTCAACAGAGCGATAGCAGCGGCGATCACGCCCATCCAGAGGAACCTCCGGCGGGCGGAAGGCCTGCGGGGCTGCTTCAACTCGAGCAGCAGTTCGCGGGCGGACGGGAAACGATTGTCCGGCGTCTTGCGCAGACAGCGCATCACGATTGGCTGCAGACCGCTGGCTTTGAGTTCGCCACGCTCGGGCGGTTCGTGGGCGCGGATGGCGTCCAGGGTCTCCATTTTCGTTTTGCCCTGGAACGGGCGTCTTCCGGTGAGCATTTCAAATAGGACGGATCCGAAGGAAAAGACGTCAGAACGCGGATCGACCTTTCGCCTGTCTGCCTGCTCCGGCGACATATAGGATACGGTGCCGATCAGCAGGCCTTCTTCGGCCACTGCCCGCGACCCCGGTTCAGCCGGATCCTTGGAGAAGAGAGGCCCCATTTGCGCCAGCCCGAAATCCAGGATTTTGATTCTGCCGTCCTCGGTTAGGAAAATGTTTTCCGGCTTCAGATCGCGATGCGTGATCCCCTTGGTATGTGCCGCTGCCAGCCCTTCGACTACCGCGGTTGCGATCTCCACCGCCTCTTGCAGTTCGAGGGGCCCTCGATTGAGCCGGGCGCGCAGGGTTTCGCCGCTCAACAGCTCAGTTACCGCATACACAATCCCCTGCTCGTCGCCGAAATCATGAATGGCGAGGATATTGGGATGCGATAGAGCGGCTGCTGCCTTGGCTTCGATTTCAAATCGCGCCAGGGCATCGGGGTGGGCGGAGAGATGTTCGGAAAGGACCTTGACCGCGACCGGCCGATCCAGCCGAGTGTCGGTTGCACGGTAAACTTCGCCCATTCCGCCGGCTCCGAGCCACGACTCGATGCGGTAGTGGCCGAACGTGCGGCCAATCATCTGGCTGCTGCGGTCCACCGCCAGAGCTCTGGCCGCAACCTCCAGCGCCGGCCGGTCGAGCACCATGGCGGTCTCAGTCTCGTAGCCGAGCAGGGACTCGACTTCCCGCCGCAGTTCTTCGTCAGCGCCGCAGGCTGCCTTCAGGAACTCGGAACGCTCCCGGACGTCGCGTTCCGTAGCGGAATGGTACAACTGCTCGACTTGATTCCATCGCTCCGCATTCATTTGGCTATCCACGCAGCAGTTCGCGGCGCAACCAGACCTTCGCGAGCCGCCAGTCCCGCAGCACCGTCTCCACCGACACCTTCAACACCTCCGCGGTCTCTTCGACGCTCAAGCCTCCGAAAAAACGCAGCTCCACCATCTGGCTTTTTCGCGGATCGATTGCGGCCAGAGAGCGCAAGGCGTCGTCCAGGGCCACCAACTCGCTGCAATTTTCGACCGGTATGGGAACCGCGTCGAGCGAGAGCACAGGAGATTTTCCCCCGCGCTTCGCGTATTGCCGGGAGCGGGCGAAATCAACCAGAATTCGCCGCATCAACTGGGCTGAAACGGCGAAAAAATGCGCCCGGCTCTGCCAGCGCACGCGGTTGGTCTGCACCAGACGCAAATACGCTTCATTGACCAGCGCGGTGGATTGCAGCGTGTGTCCGGTTCGCTCTCCTGCCATGTAGTGATGAGCCAGACGGTGGAGCTCTCCAAAGACCAGCGGGGTCAGCCTCTGCAAGGCATCCTGGTCGCCCTCGCTCCAGGCCAGAAGGAGTTCGGTAATGTTCTGCGGAGGTGCCGACTCCATAGGGCGCTTCCCGGGTCTGAGTGACTGCAATCGAGCAAGATTATATCACCCGCCCGCGACTCTGACCCGGGACTGCCCCGCTGCGGACCTGCGGCCCTATTTATCCCCGCAGCCGGCACGCGCGTTTCTCGAATTGAGACTGTGAGCGTACACATACTGTCCGACTTTCTGTCCCAGAGACGCTCCAGCGTCCTGATCGGTGCGGAAGTGGATTCCGCCGTAGACACGAGCATCAGAGATGTCGTCAGTGATTTCGGTGAAGTTGTTATACGTGAGGTCGACACCAGGTACCGCCGCGTTGGACAACGAAACAGAGAAGCGGGCATTACCGAGGATTTGCTCCAGCACTGTCGCCGCCGCGTTGCTCAACGTCCCGTGGGCCGATGGAAAGCCCGGGAAACACGGAGCGACGATGAAGGGCGTCCACGACGGATCGCCAGCGGTCGCGTCATTACCGTCGTCCGATGCGTTATGGATCGCGGTTTCCGGCCGCCAGAAGGTGTAGTGGTATTTGGAATCGAAAGTAGCGATAGCGGCATCGTTGATCGCCATGCCGACCAGCGCCAGATTGTGCGCATTCTCGACCACGGAGAGCGATTGAGCGGTACTGATCTGCCGGTAGACGTCGTTGAACACGCCGACTGGAGTGACTGCGGCGTAGAAGCGCGCGACGTTGGCCCGGTCCTGCGGCCGCATGGTGCTGGTTTGGCCACCGACCAGGTCGACCTCGTCAAAAGCGACGGTATAACGGCCGCTGGTGAGCAGCGGCGGTGGACCCAGCCGGAACTGACTGCCACTGAGGAGAACGAACGGCGTTATGTCTTTCCATTGGTAGAAGGCTCCGCCGGCGGCTGTACAACTCGGGGTGGGTTGCCACACGCCCGGCTCCGACGATGACGGCAAATAGAACTCGGAGGGGGAGGAACCGTCATTGGCTCGCGCGGCGATCATCGCGGCGGCGGCTGCCTGGCCGGAGGCAATTCCCGATGCCTTCGGCGCGCCCTCGGGAATTGTGGAAAGCGATGTAGCGAGTGCGGCATCGAGCCCCGAGGCATTGGTTGGGAAGTAATTCTTCAGCACGTCATGCGCTGCCTGGGCGGCCGCGGCTTCTACGGACGCGTTGTCGGGCGCTGTGACAGTGCCGAGATACGGTTTGTATTCTTTGGTGATGGCGTTGACCGCTTCGAATACGGCTAATTGCGTGATCGCCGCGATGCGGGCCTGCGGGAAGGCAGGCTGGCTGCTGACCGTGTTCTGCATGATGGCGTTCCAGTCCAATACGACATCCGCCCTGCCGGCCGCCGGCAGTAGCGTCAGCGCTAGTGCGGCGCAGTATGGTTTCCAGAGTTGGTTGGTTTTCAATGTGTACACCTATGCCTTTCGTATGGTTTCGGCGAAAGGCTCGGCGGACTCGTGAAGTGCCATGCCACCGTTCCCTCGCTCTAGAAGCTAAAGCGGGAATCGGCCGGTAAAACTGTAATCTGCTTCAAAAAAATGTCTGCGATGCTTGGTGAGGGCGAAAGCTGGGCATCGTGCGCGATCTGAACCTCGGAATGCTTTTCACGGAATCCGGAGCCGCCTGATTACAAATAGACATCGAAGATGCGTTGCGGTCTTTGAACGTGGAGGCATGGAACCAATTTGCGACGGCCATGCTGACTCCGCTTTCCTGCAGCGGCTCGCCGAGTGATGAATCAGCGCTGGTTCCGGGTGGTTTGAATACCTTGTCAGGGCAGCAGAATCTGTTCGCAATAGCAAGGTTCGAGTTCCGCCTAATTACTCCCCGATAAGTCGGCATTGGTCCGGGAATCAGCCTGCGAGCGCGCTTGGCCGAAACGGGCCGGCCTGGACACTTGAAGACTTCGATCTGGAAAAGTGTCGGTAACCGCTGGTGTTCCGCCGGATGGGTGGTTTTGCGAATTGCTTAAGTTAACGCCTATTGGGGTTCGCCCTGCCTTTTGCGCATGACACAAAACTATGCGGCATTGGGCTCGGAAGGACTGGCAAATCATCCAACTCCGCACCGAGCCGCGACCGCGAGCGCTATCTGACTGAAGTACAATCAGCGGAATTTTGGGCGCACTACACTAGACGGTGGACGTAGTCTCGGTATGGGGTCCGTCGGCGCCGACTAGGGGGTCCGTACCTGCCTTTTGCAGCCAAAGTTCCTGGCGTTCTCCCAGCGGCATCGATACCGGTTCGAAGCTGAACCAGCCGGCGAGGGTGGCATCGTCGATGCGGCGGCGTCGCATGATCAGCCGGCGGGCGCGGAGGGCTCGCGGCAGGCATCTCAGGAGGAGCCAGAACGCCGTCAGCGAAGATGGTTCCACGAATACGGCGCCGAAGATCACCAGCAGATCGCGGGTAGTCATGGGTAGCCAGTAGCGGCGATACAGGCCGGCGCTGGTGTTCTTGAGGCGCATCAGGAAGCGATTCTTCACGGAATGCATGTTGATGGCGCGCGGAACGCTGCGGCGGCTTCCCGGCACCACGCTGCGCACGTGATAGGAGACGGCGGCTGGAGTATAGATGCACTTCCACCCTTGCAGGATGGCGCGCCAGGCGACATCGGCATCTTCGCGATAGCAGAAGAAGTCGCGGTCGAAGAAATCGCCGTCGATGGAGATATCTTCGATCATTTCCCGCCGGTAGAGGGCCGCCGCGGCGCTGGCTCCGAAGACATATTCCATGGAGTCGAATTCCGCCGTGTCGGGCTCGTGCCAGCCGCGATCGAAGTGGCGCATGGCGGGTGTGAAGAAGATACCGGTGGAATCCAGGCGCTGTTCATCGAGCGGGCGGAATCCGGCGCCGATGGAGAGGAGTTTGCCGCACACCGTACCGGCGGAGGGATCGGACTGGCCGGCCTGCCACAAATTGCGGACAAAGTGGGGCAGCAGCAGGACGTCGGGGTTTAAGGTCAGCACCCAATCGGCGCTGCTGGCGCGGATGGCTTGGTTCTGCGCTTCGGCGTAGCCCAGGTTGCGATCGTTATAAATGGTGCGGATGCGATTCTTGAAGCTGTGCAGGACGGAGCGTGTACCATCGGAAGAGGCATTGTCGACGACGACGATTTCGATGTCGACCCCTTCCTGTTCGAGGACGCCTTCCAGACAGCGGCGAATGTACCGCTCGCTGTTATAGGTGACGATGGCTACACACACTTGGGTGTGATGGTTTAGTTTCAAGGTTTCGAAACAAAGACCCCGCACCGGCCCGGTTCAACTACACTGGATTACAAGAATCAAAGGATTTGCGCGAGAAAGAGTACATAAAAAAATATTCTTCGGAGGTGTAGTGGAAATGGCATAGTCGCGGGTCTTTGAGATGACTCGACGCGTCCTTTGGCGGTTCCAATAGGTGACGATCTGTGGCAATCTTCCGCCAGCCGCAATCGGGTCTGGAGTTACAAGACCAGGTGGCTCAGCTATATACAGAGACTCGCGAAGACGTCTACCGGTACCTGCTGACACTCGGCGTACATCCGCCGAAGGCACAGGAAGCGGTGCAGGAAGTCTTTCTGCGGCTGTATACCAGCCTTAAGAAGGGTGAAAAAATCGAGAGTCTGCGGGGGTGGGTGTTCCGGGTTGCCCACAACTACGGCCTCAAGGTGCGCGCCCGCCAATCTTCCGAAGAGAAATTCGATCCCGCCTTCGAAGCGCGGCTGACGTCCCCGGCCGCAAATGCCGAGCGGCAGCTTCTGGACCGCGAGAAGATGACGCGGCTGAATACCGCCGTCGAAGGCCTCTCGGAACAGCAGAAGCGCGTTCTTTTCTTACGGATGGAAGGCCTGCGGTACCCTGAAATCGCGTCCGCGCTGGGGATTAGCGCGTCGGCGGTGGGGGAGTTTCTGCGCCGCGCTCTGTTGCGGCTGAAGAAGGTGCGCGATGAGTAGTCTTCTCGAGCGCCATCCCGAACAGGACCTGCTCCGCTACCTTGATGGCGAGCTTCCGGTCCGCCGCGCGGGAAAACTTTCCAGCCATTTGGAATCCTGCGGCCGCTGCCGGTCTGAACTGGACGAATTACAAGATACCTTAGCGGATTGCGCCAGCTACCGGAAGGCCGTAGCCGCGCAAATGCCGGAAGCGCCGGAACCGTGGCGCGACCTGTACCGTGATTTTTCACGAATCGATGAGTCTTTGGCCAACAACTCTCTCCTTGTGCGGCTAATGCGTCCCCTCGTACATTCGGGTGTACCGAGATGGGCGTTTGTGGCGGGCTTGGCGGTGCTGATTGTTCTCCTATCGTTGAATCAGCTTCGCCAGGCCCCTTCTGTTCAAGCCGCGGCATTGTTGAGGAAGGCCGTAGCAGTTTCCCAAAGCCAAGCGCGCGCCGCGCATCGCATTCGCGTGCGATCCAGCCGCCAGCCGGACTTTACCCGCATGGCCGGCGCGCAGGCCGCCCTGGTGGAAGTCGCGCAGGCGCAGGCAGTCGCCGCGATGTTCCAAAAGGCGAATTGGGATTGGAACAATCCTCTGAGTGCCAGCGCTTTCGAGCAATGGCGCGATCGGCAAGTTCATAAGACCGACGAAGTGAAAGCGGTGCAAGATCCGCAGTCGCCGTCGGAGCATTTTACCCGGATCGCCACCACTTCCGCCGAGGGCGAAGTGGAAGCGGCCAGCATCACGCTCAACACCGACGACTACGAGGCGGTGAGCGAGCGGCTGGAATTTCGCGATCGGGAATGGGTTGAGTTGAGCGAGATATCGGAAAGTCCCGCGGAGAGTGCTAGCGGTTCGGGCGCCTCAACGACGGGAGTTCCGGTGCGCGCCGCCGAAATACCAAGCCGGCCGGCCGCATTCGCACCCGGGTCGTCGGCCTCGATTTCAGACGAGTTACAAGTGCTGTCGGCACTAAACAGTATCGAGGCCGACCTGGGTGTAGGTGAGTTGCAGGATGTCACGCTGACGGGCGGTAAGGTATTGGTGACCGGTCCCGGAAGTATTCCGCAGCGGCGGCAGGATGAGATTCGGTCTTCGCTGGCTAAACTGCCGCACGTGGAAGTGGAGTTCACTTCGCTGCCGCCGGTTTCGGCGCCGTCTCAAGTGGCCGCGCTCAGCGGGTCGGCCGCGGGTGTCGCGGGTTCTCCGATGGAGATGCGCCTTGAAAAGCACCTCGGAGGTCATGCCGAGTTTGACCGCTTCAGCACGCAACTGCTGGATCTCGACGATGCCGCCATGAAGCGCGTGTACGCGCTGCACAATCTGGCGCAGAGGTTCTCGCCGGAAGCTGAGGCCAAGCTGAGCGCTCAGGACTTGAATTTGTTGCACCAGTTATCCCGCAAGCACACCGCCGTGCTCGCCGAGAAGATCGAGGCGATGGATAAGATTTTGGTTCCCACGCTGTCGTCTTTGGGCGGCACGGCGGCGAGTGTCACTGCCGCGGGCCATACGTCGTGGCAATCGGCCACGGATGACGTTTTCCGCAACGGCCGCCGCATGGAGGTCCTCATTTCCCAGATGCTGGGGATGACGCAGGGGAAAGCGTCCACCAACGCTTTGCCCTCGGACTTGATGGCCGCTTTGAATGAGCTTCGGGCGGACTTGGACGATTGCGGGAAAGCGCTGCGGTAAAGCTCTCGCAGAGGCGCAGAGAGCGCAGAGAACAATAAGTTAGACCGCTTGCTCACGCGCGCGGCTCGGTTTCCGAGCCACGACCGTGAGGGAGTGGTTACCAGAGGAGAAGAGATCACAAAAACAATTCAGCTATTCACTTCTGTGTAGATGCCTTTGCTTTCGTTGCTCACGAGGCCGAGGTGGAATCGAATACTGACTTCGAAAGTCTGCAGCGCGCTGCGGGTCGCTAGCCAGGCGGCGATCGATAGAGCTACTGTCACCGCCAAGACCGCTTGCGGAGAGCGGAAGATCAGGAAATACTGCAGCGCTACCGCGATGCCGACCGCCAACCCGCCCACCAGCAGAATCATCAGCATGTAGGGATTGCCCGAAGCCTGCTCCTGACGAGTGAACGGGACGCCTTCGACGAGCCGCAACTCCAACGACAGATACACCGCAGACACCGCGGCGCTATAGGCGAGAAATAGCGCCGCGTCGCGAATTCCCCATTGCCATGCCAGCACCGGTAACAGGACCAATTGCGGCGCCAGGATGAGGGTCAGCAATCGCGCGTATACGCCGCGCGCGAGGCCGCGAAGGGCGCCCATGGGCGCGAGCAGGAAGACCCATGCGCCTTTGCGGTCGAGCCCGTAAGGCATGTTGGCGCAAATCATGAAAAAGGCGAATCCGAGAGCGTGCGGGAACACGTGCGCGGCTGTAAATTTTCCGGAGAAGGGCGAGATCCGCAGGCCTTGCCGTGCCGCGATGAACACCATCGCAGCGATGGGGATGAGGCTGATCATCTGGCGGCGAAACTGCCAGTCGCGGGTCATCATGCACCACACATAGTCGAAGCCCGCACGCGCGCTTGGGCCGCTACACACCAAAGCGCCGAGCTGAAACCGGCGTGCCCTGAATTTCTTTCCCGATCCGCCCTGGGCGATGGCCGAGACGCGGGCCAGATAGTCGCCGGAGAGCGAGCGGAGACCGAGAACGATCATCGCCGCGGCCAGCGCGGCGAGAGCGCAGGCGATGGCGATCAGCGGTCCGGTCCCGGTGGGTAGCCAGTGCGGTAGGCGGAATTTCATGTGCATCTGCGGCACGAATTGCGAGAGGAGATAGAGCAGCCACGACGACATCTCAGCGGCGAATCCCACGGCTTTCAGCCGCGCCGGCGGCACGAAGCGAATCAGCCATCCGAAGAGCGCGCAGCAGGCCAGCGCCAATACGATTCCTTCACCGAAGGCGGCGGTCAAATGCAGCAGCGGATAATACCAGGGCGCTCCCTTAAGCAGCAGGCCGGCGAATGCGGGAATCAGATTGAGGGCGGGCACCAGATACAGCAGAATGCGCAGAATATGGGTGAGTTTGGCCGACGTGTAGGTGGCGCCGTCGATGGGTTGATGTGCCAGAACGACGCCTTCCACCGGATTCACCAGGCTGTTATTGGCTTCGGAGAGCAGCGTGGTGAAGAGCAGAAATCCGGAGAGCACCAGGAATACGGCCAGATAGGTGGTGGGCGACATGCCGGCAAGGACGAAAAAGAGCGCCATCAGGGCGGACAGAAAATAGAACATCCACGACGATTTCTGGAGCGACATGTCGGTGCGGCCCAGGTGGCCCGGCAACTCCCGCCGGTCGCTGAGGGCGCCGAACAAAGCCACCAGCAGCCAATACTTCACGGTATCGATGCCCATCCGCTTCATCAGCAGATTCACCTGCGGACTACGGCGCAGGAAGCCTTCGATGGCGTGCCAGATCCTGTCTATCATCGCAGCGCCGCGACGATCCGTGCGACACCCGGCTCGACACCGTCGGAATGGGTCAAGGTGCGAAAAACATCTTCCAGGGATTCGCGGCCGGTAGAGGCGCGCAGACTTTCGAGCGTCCCGTCGGCGATCAGGCTGCCTTTATGGATGATGAGGGCGCGGTTGCAGATTTTTTCCACCACATCGAGGACGTGAGAGCTGTAGAGCACGGTGCGGCCGTCCGCGGACAGGGCGGCGATCAAGTCTTTGATCATAATGGCGGCGTTGATGTCCAGGCCCGAAAGCGGCTCATCGAGCAGGATCAACTCGGGGTTGTGGAGGAGCGCGGCGGCGATCAGCACTTTCTGGCGCATGCCCTTGGAATAGGTGTCGAGGCGGCTGGAGCGGTCGGATGCCAGGCTGAAGGTTTCGAGTATTTCGCGGATGCGCATCTGCAAAATCTCTTCCTCGACTCCGTGCAGGCGTCCGCAGAGCTCGAGGAATTCCTGGCCCGTGAGGCTTTCGAACAGCATCGCGTTCTCGGGCACATAGCCGATGCGCTGCTTCACGTCGATGGCGCGCTCGGGAAGCGGGAATCCCGCGACCGAGACGGCGCCGCCGGACGGCGCGAGAATTCCGGCGATGATTTTGATGGTGGTGCTCTTGCCCGCGCCGTTGGGGCCGAGCAGTCCGACGACTTCTCCGCGGCGCAAAGCGAATGAGATCTCGTGCAGCACCTCGACGTAGTCGTAACTGAAGACCACGCGGTCGAATGCGATGATGGGATCGGTCACCTGGAAAGCTCCCGACTATTCTAGCGAACGGCAGGCCGGGAACCGTCGAAGGGTGGGGCGGGTCGAGGAACCATTCATGTCGGTAACCCGAACAGGACAAGCTGAAGCATGTCCCACAAAAGGCCCCTCTGACTTCAGACGTGGGGCATGCTTCAGCTTGCCCAGGCGAGTGGAACTCGCCCACAACGAGCTCAACCTAAATTCCAAGACATCAGGAGTTCGGAGTCTCCGCGCTACTTCCTACCAGAGCAGGTGGAACGAAACTTCGACGTGACGGGCGGTGCTGCCGAACGGGTATCCGTAGGACGCGGTAGGAGTGCCTACGCCGGGTACCGGTGTGACGATGCCTAGCGTCGAGGTGTAGGCGAGGGTCTGTACCGCCGAGATGTTTCGGTGGTTGGTGGCGTTGAACGCGTCCAAGGCGAACGTGCCGTGCAATCGAGCGGTGAACGGGACAGTCTTGCTCACGCGCGCGTCGATGTTGAACTGCGATCCGAGCGGCAGTATGTTCACGTTTTCCCACGGCACGCGGGACCAGCCGCCGCTGCCGTTCAGCGAATCGGTGTAATCCATGGTGATCTTGGTATTGGAAAGGGCGGTGTTGTTGACGATGAACTGCTGACCCATCACCGCGATGGTGGGGGTCACGTACATGGACGACGAATATGTGCCGATTCCGGAGACCAGCCAGCCGTTGAGCAGGTAGCGGGACAGGGCGTCGGTCTTATGGACCACCGGCTGCCACATGAAGTTCACCACCGCGTGGTTGCGCTGGTCGAAGGAGGATGGCCCTTCGTCGCCGACATAGCTGCTGGGAAAATAAGTCTTCTGGACGATGGAATTCAGCGCCTGCGGCCCGCTCATATCGTCGAAAGAGTGCGACCAGGTGTAAGACGCCTGCACGGAGAGTCCGAATAGCGGCGCAGTCCGCACCTGCGCGACGCCGGCGCGATAGAGGCTGCTGCCTTCGTTGTCGACCTGGTACTGATGCGCGGCCTGCGTGGCATTCCATACGGGCGTTTCATAGGTACTCACCGCCGCGCCCTGCGCATTATTGATGGTGTAGGTTTCGTTGGTGAAGGCAGTGCCCGGAATGTTGATGTCGGTGGCGGTCCAAAGTCGCTTGCTACTGCTTTGGATGTAGCTGATTGCCAGGCTGACCCAGCGATTCAAGCGGCGCTCGATGGCGGCGTTCCCCTGTATGGAATAAGGATTGCGGAATCGTACCGCAGAAAAGAACTGGTTGATGAGGGTGCTACTCAGGGTGTTCACGGCGCTGCTTGGTAGAACCGCCGGAAAGACGACGCCGCCAGTGTCGGCAGGCGTCAATGTGTAGCCGGTTTGAAAATTGCCGCCGCCCACATATAAATCGTGCAGCAATTGCCCGGGGAACGGGTCGTAGTAGGTGCCGCCGCCGAAGCGAACCACAGTCCGGTTATCCAGCATATAGGCGAGGCCGAAGCGCGGCTGAACGTCGGTATTCGGGGAAGGAATGAATCCCGTGAGATAGTTCGAACTCGGTTCGGTGGGTTTCGGCAGACGCGCCTTGTCCCAGCGCACACCCAGGGTGACGGTGAGGCCGGGCTTCACCTTCCAGGTGTCCTCCGCCCAGGGGCTGATGAACCAGTCGATGGTGTCGACCGCCGAGGTGCCGAACGTCTGATTGAAGGTGGCGTAATTCTTGACGGCGCGCACGTTGGCGCTGAAATCGGTAGCGAATGCCGACAGAGAATCGTAGTTGTAAGACCCCAAGGGCGCCCAGAGTTGATCCATGGTGTCTTCACGGCGCCAGGCGTCTACGCCGATGCGCACGGTGTGCGAGGCCAGTGTGAAAGAGAAATCGTCGGCGACCTGATAACGGCTCTCGCGCAAATTGAAAGGCAACGCCGGATTTCCGCCGAGAGACACGCCGTCCAGGTTAATGGCGGCCGGTCCCGTTCCGCAGGCGAGGCAGCCGGTGACGCTGGCGGGGAATTGCGGGCTATTGCTGGCGCCCGTCATGGTGTCGCGCAACCAGCCGCCGTGAAAGTTGTTCACCATACTTTCACCGATCGTGTGGGTCCAGCCGAAGGCCGCGTATCGTGTTGAGTTGGTGATGTTGCCGTTGGCGCCGAGCAGGCCGCCATTGGTGGAGACGGTGGCGTTGTTGAAATTGTTGACGCCGCGTCCGGCCAGGATGGCGCCGGAGAGCGTAAAGGTATTCTTGTCGCTGGCGCGGAAATCCATGCGGGCGAACCCGGTGGTGGAATTCTCGGTCTCCGGGACTTTCACGTTCAACTGTTGATTGATGAAGAATTGCGCCTGCTGGCACTGCGAGGCTGTCGCGGTGCATCCGGTGGTGAGTGCCGCGCTGCCGTCGGGGGTGGTCAGCAGAGGATTCAGGATGCGGTTGAGTTCCTGCGAAGAATTGTTCAGGTGCTGGATGTTGCCGTAAAAGAAAAGAGTGTCGTTGACGATCGGCGTGCCCAGGCTGATGCCGCCGTTGTTGTAACGTCCAGTGGGGACGAAGCCGTTGCCGAAGAAGTCGGGCTTGTCCCAGGAATTCTGCGCGTAATAATCGTACGCCGAGGCGTGCAGGCTGTTGGTCCCCGATTTGGATACCGCGTTGACCCAGCCGCCATAAGTGTAGGTGAAAGCAGGTGTCGGCGCCGCCGGGATCACCTGCATCTCGCTCACCGATTCCTGCATGATAAACGGCGCTACGTTAGGCGCGTAGCGGGAATAATTATTGGTGACGCTGAGGCTGTCCAGTTGAAACACGTTGCGCGCCGGTTCGCCGCGATAAACCAGCACTCCCTGAGGGCTTTGGACCACGGCCGGCGCGAGCAGTAGCAGCGGGTCCACCTGTTGTGCCGGGGTCGGCAGCAACGAAAGCTGCTCCGGAGTAACGGTTGCGGTGACGCTGGTTTTGCTGTCCTGCACGGGCGCGAGCGAACGTTGCGCTTCGGCTGGGGTGGAAGGCCGGTCGGCATACAGGTGGATGCGGAAATTCAGCGTTTCGCCCACCACCAGATCGAAGCTGGCTAGTTCCCATTCGGCGTAACCCCTGCGGGTTACCTTCAAATCGTAGGCATCGCCGGGAAGCAGCTCGGGAAGAGTAAAAATGCCGTCGTCGCTGGTCAGCATGGTGCGCTTCACGCCCAGCGTTTTGTTGGTCAAATTAATTGTCGTCTCGGGGATGCCGTCACCGTACTTGTCCAGTACGATGCCAGTGATTGCTCCGGATCCGACAACCGTCTGCGCATACACCGTCGTCGAGCAGACGAGCGCGAATAGAGAGACCGCGAGTGTTCTTCTCATGCATTCATAGCCGTGTGAGGCAATTACCCATTGTATGTTAGATTTGCGGGTGCTTGCGATGTGAAACGCGGATGACAGTGTGAATAATCGGTGCCGGTGCAGGCGGCTATAATGATCGCGGTGCACCCATGAAGAAAAGTCTCCGAACTCCCGATGTCGCCCCGGTTGAAGAACGTCGCTGGCGTGGCCGGGCTGTCGCCCGGCTGGGCAAGCTAAAGCTTACCCTATGTGGGACATGCTTCAGCTTGTCCAAGCGAGCGGAACTCGCTCTGGCGTTTCTGATTCTCGCGCTGTTTACAGCGATGGCCGCGTTTGCACAGCCCGCGGAATGGACCGCCCGTTGGATCGACGTTCCCGGACCCTCCGGCCAGGATTACGGCGTGTACCACTTCCGCCGGACGTTCGATCTGCCGGCCAAGCCTGCCACTTTCCATGTCCATGTGTCGGGGGACAACCGCTACGAGCTTTACGCCAACGGTGTTCGCGTGTCGTGGGGACCGGCGCGTGGCGATCTGCGGCATTGGCGGTATGAGACGGTGGATATCGCGCCGCAGTTGCGGGCGGGGAAGAACGTGCTGGCCGCCGTAGTGTGGAACGATGGGCCGCATAAGGCCGTGGCACAGATCTCGCTGCAGACGGCTTTCGTGCTGCAGGCCGATGACGCTTCGCTCAACACCAATAAGAACTGGAAATGCGTGGCGGACAAAGCGTACACCGCGCAACTGCTGCCGCACGATCAAAGCACCGGCTACTACGCCCTCTCTCCCAATGAGATGGTGGATGCGCAACGGTATCCGTGGGGCTGGAACCAGGCGGACTACGACGATTCGGCGTGGCTTGCGGCTCACGAAATCGGGCCGGCGCTGCTGACTTCCACCAGCGATCAATCGCCGCTGCGCATGCTCGAAGAGAGCCCCATCCGGCTGGAGGAACAGACCGTGGAGCGGTTCGCCAAGGTGCGGCAATCGACGCCCGCGGGGGCAGCGGACGGATTTCTGAATGGGCGCGGACCGTTGGTGGTTCCCGCCAACAGCAAGCTTTCGCTGCTGCTCGATCAGGGATACGAGACGACGGCCTTTCCCGAACTGACGGTGAGCGGAGGGCGGGGAGCGCAGGTCGACATCCGGTACGCCGAGGCGCTGTTCCTGCCGACCGCACCCGACGAGCGGCGCCAGAAGGGGAATCGCAACGAGATCGAGGGCAAGCGCCTGATGGGCCCCTTCGATACGTATATCGCCGATGGCGGCGAGCATCGCCTGTATCGTCCGCTCTTCTGGCGGACTTATCGCTATGTCAAGGTGGACGTGGCAACGGGCGATCTCCCGCTGACCATCGAAGATCTGCACGGCGTGTTCACCTCGTACCCGTTTCAGCGGAAGGCTGTCTTTGAGGTGGAGAACGGCGGCGGGCAGGACGAAGAAGTGCAACGCATTCTGACCACGGGATGGCGCACGGCGCGCCTGTGCGCGCACGAATCCTACATGGATTGCCCGTTCTACGAGCAGCTGCAATATGGCGGCGATGCGCGCATCCAGATGCTGGTGTCGCTTTACACCGCCGGCGACCGCAGTCTGATGCGCAATGGAATCACACTGATCGATTCCACCCGCAATGCCGACGGGCTCACGTACAGCCGCGCGCCATCCAACCTGGTGCAATATATTCCGCCGTTTTCTATGTGGTGGATCGGGATGGTGAACGACTATCTGATGTATACCGATGACGCGCAGTTTGTGCGCCGCATGCTGCCCGGGGTGCGCTCGGTGCTGAGTTATTATGAGAGCTTCCAGAAGCAGAGCGGATCGCTGGGGCGGATGCCGTTCTGGAATTTTGCCGATTGGGTGGATAGCTGGCCGGGCGGCGAGCCGCGCGGCGACGACGACGGCTCGTCCGCGGTTTTGGATCTGCAATTGGCGCTGGCGTACGATTGGGGAGCCGCGATCGAATCGGCGGTGGGCAATGCCGGCATGGCGGAGATGGATCGCGGGAAGGCGTCGAAGCTGAAGGCATGGGTGTTGCAGAAGGACTGGGACGCGGCGCGCGGATTGTTCGCCGACCAGCCTTCGCACCGCACATGGTCGCAGCATGCCAATACGCTGGCGCTGATCGCCCACGTGGTGCCGCCGGCGCAGGGCCGCGCGGTGTTCGAGAAGATGATTGCCGACCCGAGCCTGGCGCAGGCATCGATCTACTTCCGCGCCTATGTCAACGCGGCTTTGCGCGAAGTGGGATTGGGCGGCCGGTATCTGGAGCAACTCGAACCGTGGCGGCAGATGCTCAAGAACGGGCTGACCACGTGGGCGGAGACGGCCGACCCGACGCGCTCCGATTGTCACGCCTGGGGCGCCAGTCCCAACTTCGAACTGTTGCGGACGGTGGCCGGAATCGACTCGATGGCGCCGGGGTTCGCGCGCGTGCGGGTGGCGCCGAATCTCGGGAAATTGACGCAGGTGCACGCGCGCATGCCGCATCCCAAGGGCGAAATCGACGTGGTGCTGGTGAAGCGCGGCGGGACGTTGACTGCCGACGTCGAACTGCCCGCCGGAGTCACGGGGGAGTTCGATTGGGGCGGGGCGAAGAAGGCGCTCGCGGCGGGGAAGAATCATCTGACGTTCTAAAACACGATGGCCACAGATCGACACGTGGCCAATAATGTCTGTGCCAGTCTCCGGATCCCTAACGGTCGCGGCTCGGTATCGGCACACTGCGTTTTTCCGAGCCGTGGCCAAAGGAAGCGGATTGCGGGCTCATGGCAAATTCCACGATTAGGGGAGTTTGGAGACTCGCCTGGACGGGCTAGATCGATCGCACCGGCATGGCCACGATATCGTCAATGCGGATGGCTTCCTTCACCACGAACGGCTCGCCGTATTTCACGCCGATTTGATTGCCGTAGAATCGCGCGATAGCGCCCAGGCGGTCGCGGATCTCGGCCTCGTCGGGGAATAGAGCGTCTCCCTCACCCACGGCGCCGTATTGCGAGGCATAGCTCAGCAGCGCCGTCATGCGGCGCTCGAACTGCGCGCTGATGTCGACGATGAACGAGGGCTTCACGTCGGCATAGAGGCTGGCGTACAGAATCTTTTGCGGGCGGTGCGGCGTGGAATACTCATCGATCTTCTTCAACCCGGCAAGGAAGCAAGCCTCAAACCCCATTTCGGCGCAGCGGTAATGGTCGGGGTGGCGAGCCTGCCAATAGGGCAGAATGACGACGCGCGGCTGCAATTCGCGGATCTTCATGGCGAGGGTGAGGCGCGCGGTCAGGGTATTCTCCAGGCGCGCGTCGGGAAAATACAGATTGCCGCGCCATTCGCACAGCATATGCTTGGCCGCGATTTCGCTCTCCGCCACGCGGATCTCCGGCGAGCCGCGCGTGCCCATATCGCCGGCCGTCAGGTCGAGCACGCCCGTCCGGTAGCCGGCTTCCGCCATGCGGATGAGCGTACCGCCGCAGGTCTGTTCCACATCGTCGGGGTGGGCGGCGATCGCCAGCACGTCGAGGTTCATGCGCGCGCCGCCAGTTTCTTGAGGAATTCGTCGCGAGTTACTTTGTATTTGAAGGCTTTCACTTGATTGATGGCGATCACCGGCACTTCGTCATTGTAGCGTCGGAAGAGTTCGGGGTCGAGATCGATATCGAATTCCTCGTAATCGAAATCGGCGCGCCGCCGGGCATCGGAGAGCACTTGCTTGGCGTCGTCGCACAGGCAGCAACCGGTGCGCGTATAGAGTGTGACCTTCGGCCTGGCCATCGTCACCAGGACAGGTCCTCGCGGCGCCAGTAGCGCTGGCGCGTGCCCATCAAACGGACGAGGATGATTCCCATGATGAAGCCGCCGATGTGCGCGAAGAACGCCGTGCCGCCCTGCGAAGCTTCGCCCAGACTGCCGTAGCCGCCGAACAGCTGCATGGCGAACCAGTAGATGAGCATGGCCCATGCCGGCACATCGAAGGTAAAGATGAATAAGAACCACGTGAGTATCTTCACTTCCGACCGTGGGAACTTCACCAGATAGGCGCCCATCACTCCGGCGATGGCGCCGCTCGCTCCCACCATGGGAATGCGCGAATAGGGGTCGATGACCACCTGCGCCAGGCCCGCGGTGACGCCGCACAGCAGGTAAAAGATCGGATACTTGAAATGGCCCAGGATGTCTTCCACGTTGTCGCCGAACACCCAGAGGAACAGCATGTTGCCCAGCACGTGCAGCCATCCGGCGTGCAGAAACATGTGGGTGACCAGATTCTCGGCGTGGAAATACGCCGGCCGCAGGCTGTAGAGCGCTATGAAATGATTGCGCGCGTAAGGGTCGAGCCATTCCTCATGGAGGAAGACGTACATATTGATGGCGATCAGCGCGATGGTGACCACCGGCCGGGAGTGACTCGGCTGTGTGACCTTAATCGGGATCATTTACTTGGCGCAGGATGCGGCCGCGCGCGTGGCGAAATCGGCTTGCGAACGTCTTTCCGCGCGCGTCATCAGCTCACGAATGTCGTCGATGCCGCGAATGCCGCTGCGCGCGCCCAAAGCGGTGCAATTCAGGGCGGCCATGGCGTTGGAAAACTCGAGCGCTTCGAGCATCGGCATTCTCTGCAAAACAGCATAACAGAACGCCCCGTGGAACACGTCGCCGGCGCCGGTAGTGTCGACGCAATCCACCACATATCCGGGGGCGTAGAAATACTGGCCGCCGGTGCGCGCCAGCGCGCCGTGGGCACCCAGAGTCATGGCCGCGACCTTCATGCCGTACTCTTCCTGCAGCGTCTCGATCGCGCGGAAGGGGTCGCTGCGCCCGGTCCATGCGCTGGGAAATTCCGAGCTGGCCACCAGGTAATCGACGAACGGCAAGACGCGGTCGAACCCGTGGTAAATGGTATCGACATCGACGGTGACGGGGATGCCGTGCTGGTGCGCGATGCCCGCGGCGCGCGCCACCGCCGCGGTGTCGTGTCCGTCGATGTGCAGCAGGCGGGCGCAGGTGATCTGCTCGGGAGTAATTTCGCCCGGTTCGAGAGCGAGACATTCGGGACGGCTCCAGAAGACCGTCCGCTCGCCGCTGGAACGGTCGACGATGATGTAGGCCGACTGATTGGGGCAGCCCTTGCGCCGCTGCACATGGTCGAGATTGACGCCGGTGGATTGGAGGCTGGCCCACTGGATGTCGCCGCGTTCGTCGTCCCCGATGGTGCCGATGTACTTGGCGCGCAATCCGAGGCGGGAGCAGGCGACCATGGCGCTCGCCACTTGTCCGCCGGGGCTGACGATTTCCTGTTCGAAGGACGCCTTCCCCGCATACGGAGGAAATCGCGGCACGATCAGCATAGTGTCGGTGGCATTCAGCCCGACGCCCACCACGTCGAAATCAGGCATTGTCAACATTGTGGCATGGTCTGGGGATTGTTCACCGCAGAGACGCTGAGAAAACAAAAGGCAAGGGCAAAACCGGAGAGCGCTGAGGTGGCTGAGGCCGCTGAGGCAAAGAGCCCTCCGATAGACAGCGTATCGGTAGCCTGAAGTTCTGGCGATGAACCCGAGATGCACATATCTTCTCAGGTTCTTCTTCCGAGCCGAACCCCATACGACGCAGAGGCCCGAGAACCGTGCCCCTCAGCGGCCTCTGCCACCTCAGCGCACTCCGGTCTTGACTTTGATTTTCGTTTTCCTCAGCGTCTCGGCGTCTCTGCGGTGAACATTCCTTTATAATCGTCTCAAATGCCTGAAATCCGCCGCTCCGTCTGTGCACTCGACTGCCCGGATACCTGCTCGCTCCTGGTCACCATCGACAATGGACACGCCACCAAACTGCGCGGCGACCCCGCCCATCCCGTGACCCGCGGATTTCTGTGCGGCAAAGTGGCGCAATACCTGGAGCGCGAATATTCGCCGCAGCGCCTGCTCTATCCGCAGCGCCGCCTGGGCCGCAAAGGCGAAGGCCGCTTCGAGCGCATCTCCTGGGACGAAGCTCTCGACACCATCGCCGACCGCCTCCGCGCCATCGCCGGCGAGTTTGGGCCGGAGGCGATCCTGCCCTACAGCTACGCCGGAACCATGGGCCTGCTCCACGGCTCGGGCATGGACCGCCGATTCTTTCACCGCCTGGGCGCATCGCGTCTCGACCGCACCATCTGCTCCGAGGCCGGGAAGGTCGGTCTTCTCCAGGCCCTCGGCGTGCGCTACGGCACCGAACCCGAACAGTTCCGCCACTCCAAGCTGATTCTCGCCTGGGGCGCCAACATTCTCGGCACCAACGTCCACATGTGGCCGTTCATCATGGAAGCGCGGCGCAACGGAGCGAAGTTCTACACCATCGATCCGCGCATGAATCGCACCGGCGCGGCCGCCGACAAGCATTTCTTCATTCATCCCGGCAGCGATACCGCGCTGGCCCTCGCCATGATGCACGTGATTATCGGCGAGGGCCTCCACGATGCCGATTACGTCGGCCGTTACACCAACGGGTTCGACGATCTGCGCCAACGTGTGCGCCCATGGACGCCGCAGCGAGCCGCCGAACTCACCGGCATCGCGGCGGAGGAAATCGCGGCGCTGGCGCGCGAGTACGCCACTACGCGGCCGGCCGCCATTCGTCTCAACCTGGGAATGCAGCGCAGCGAACGCGGCGCCATGGCGGCCCGCACCATCGGACTGCTACCCGCGCTCGTGGGTTCGTGGAAAGACGTCGGCGGAGGCTTGCAGCTCTCCATTTCGCAGACCTTTCAGTTGAATCGCACCGGCCTGGAGCGCGCCGATTTGCAGCAGAAGGCGCTGGGGCGTGAGGCGCGCCTCGTCAACATGGTGCAACTCGGCTCGGCGCTCACCACGCTGGCCGACCCTCCCGTCAAAGCGATGGTAGTTTACAACTCGAACCCCGCGGCCGTCGCGCCTAATCAGAACGCGGTCCTCGCCGGTCTGCGCCGCGAAGACCTCTTCACCGTCGTGCTCGAGCAATTCCAGAACGATACCGCCGACTACGCCGATATCCTGCTGCCCGCCACAACGTTCTTAGAGCACACCGACCTCTACCTTTCTTACGGCCACCACTATCTGCAGCTGGCGCGGCCCGCGCTCGCGCCGCCCGGAGAGGCGCGGCCGAACTGCGACGTTTTCCGCGCGCTCGCCGCCCGCATGGGTTTCGACGACCCCTGTTTCGCCGATTCCGATGACGACATGATCCGCACCCTGCTCGATTCGCCGCATCCCTTCGTCAAAGGAATTACCATCGAGGAGCTCGACCGCGAAGGCAGCGTTCGTCTCCGCCTGCCGCAGCCGTTCCAACCTTTCGCCGAGGGCGGGTTCGGCACTACCGACGGCAAGTGCCACTTCCACGCCGAGACCCTCGACTACACGCCTCCCGTGGAGTCGCGCCATGGCGACCGCGAGCTTACCGCGAAGTTCCCCCTGGAAATGATCTCGCCCAAGAACGACGACAGCATGAATTCCACCTTCGGCAACCGCGAGGCCGTCGACCGGCAAACCGCGCTGCTCCACATAGCCGCCTCCGACGCCGCCCGCCGAGGCATCGCCGATTCCGACCAGGTGCGCATGTGGAACGATCGCGGATCGCTTCTGCTAATCGCCCGCGTGGACGACAGCGTGCGCTCCGGCGTGGTCTGCGTGCCCGCCGTTCGCTGGGGCAAGACTGCGCCCGATGGCCGCAACGCCAACGCGCTCACCTCGGAACGCCTCACCGATGCAGGCGGCGGCGCCACGTTCTATAGTTGCTTGGTGGAAGTGGAGAGAATCGGAGATTGATGCGAAAATTACTGCTTGCGGCGCTCCTCATCGCCGCGCCCGCCTGCAAACGCGAGCACGTCCGGCATGTCGATACCATCGAGGAGGCGCCGCGATTGGCGTCACTGGTGCACATGGGCGATCGCACCATGGCCTTTCAACTGGTGAGCGGATTCCACGATGTGGAAGCTAACGCGTGGCGCTGGACCATGCAGAAGTTCACCGTAAATCTGCGGCCGCCCGCCCGCTCCGCGCAGCAGGGCGCGGTGCTGGAGTTACACCTCACGGTCCCGCCGCCGACCATCGAAAAACTCGGCAGCATCACGCTGTCGGCATCCATCGGCGACGCGGCGCTGGCGCCCGAAACGTATTCCAAAGCGGGTGAATACACCTACCGGCGCGATGTTCCCGCGAGCGCTCTGGGCGGCGATTCCGTGCGCATCGACTTCCATTTGGACAAGGCGATCCCGCCCGGGGAGACGGACAAGCGCGAGCTCGGCATAGTGGCGTCCAGTGTGGCGCTGATCGCGAAATGACCGCGACTCGAACCGCTCCACTCGCCCGCGCGGCATGGTGGTGCGGACCCGCCGCAATCTGCCTTCTGATCCACTGGCGCGCGCTGGTATCGTGGTTTCGCGCCGACGACTTCGCCTGGCTGGCCCTCAAGCCGAATCTCCACGACATTTTCGCTCCCATGGCGCAAGGGACCCTCCGGCCGCTGGGCGACCGCCTCTTCTTCATCGCTGGGTACGGGCTCTTCGGTTTGAATGCTGTGCCCTTCCATCTGATCGCCTTCGCCACGCAATTCGCCAACCTCGCGCTGGTGGCGTGGATCGGTACGCGCCTCACCGGACGCCGCAGCGCCGGCTTTCTGGCGGCCGCCCTTTGGGCGACCAGCGATACCGCCGTCCTGCCGCTCGGTTGGGCCAGCGCTTACAACCAGGTGCTCTGCGGATTCTTTCTGCTGCTGGCGTTCTCATTCCTGTTGCGTTACGTCGAGACCGGCGACCCGCGCTACAACCTCTATCAGTGGATCGCCTTCCTCCTCGGATTCGGCGCCATGGAGTTGAACATCGTCTATCCGGCGCTCGCGGGGGCATATGCGGTTTTCTGCGCGCGCCCCTATCTGAAAAAGGTGTGGCCGCTACTCCTGCCGTCGGTAGCGTACTTCGCCCTTCACCAGGCTCTCGCCCCCGCCGGCAAGGACCCCAACTACACCCTCCACCTCACCGGCGCGATGTTCCGCACGCTGGCGAAATATTGGGCCTGGTCGGTCGGCCCGTGGGATTTTTGGGCGCCGGTCTCGCTGCCCAAATGGCTGATCCCCGCGGCGGTAGCGCTGCTCTCCCTCGCGCTGCTCGGCTTTGCCGCCATGCGTGGCCGCACAGCGGCGTTCTGCCTCGCCTGGTTCGTCATCGCCATCGCTCCCGTGCTGCCCCTGCGCGACCGCGTCACCGAATATTATTCTTTTCTGCCGGCGATCGGACTGTGCTGGCTCGCCGGATGGGCGCTGGCCGAAGCCTGGCGTTCGCGGCCCAACACGCGAATCGCCGCCGCTGCCCTCCTCGCCGTCTATTTGTCGATCATGCTGCCGCGAACGGTAGCAGCATCCGACTTCAACTACCGGCTCACGGAGCGTGTCCAGAACCTGGTGGAAGGCCTAGCGCGCGCCCACCAATTGCATCCCGGCCAGACCATCCTGCTCGATGGCGTGGACACCCCGCTCTTCTACCACGGCCTGCTGGACCATTCCTTCCGCCTGCTCGGCATCGAGCACGTCTACATCGCGCCGGGGAGCGAACGGCAGATCGAGAGCCATCCGGAGCTGGGCGATATCGGCGAATTCGTTCTGCCCGCAGACGAAGCCGCGAAGGCGATCGAGAACGATGAACTGACTGTGTATGATGTCCGCGGCCCGGTGCTGCGCAACATCACGTCGACCTACGCCAGTCAGGCGCGCGATCTCGGGCTGCCCCACCGCGTGGACGTCGCCAGCCGTCTGGCCGCGTCTCTGCTCGGCCCCGAATGGTACCCGCCGGAAGGCAATCATCGCTGGATGCCCAAGCGCGCCAGCCTGCGGATGGCCGGCCCGACGGCGGCGGGGCAGAAACTGTACCTGCGCGGATACTACCCGCCCGAGCAGTTGGGCGCCGGTCCGCTAACGGTCGCAGTGACCGTGAACGGCGCACCCCTCGCGCCCGCCACTCTCGCTTCGGGAGGCGACTTCGAACTGGCATTCTCGCTGCCGGATTCGCTGGTGGGCCAATCGGCGATTGAGATTGTCGTGGAAGTGAGCCGCACATTCCGCGCCGGCGCCGACATCCGCGACTTAGGGCTGGCATTCGGCGAGTTCGAAGTGCGTTAGGCTACCCAGCGGGCCTCAACGCCTCGCACGACGGCTAGTCGCGACGCAAGCAGTTCCTGAGCACCCCACGAATTCCAACTTCGAGACGCGGGGCCTCGGTAGACAACCGGCCGGCAGGCGGCTAGGCTATGCGTCGAAGGCTACCGCCTCGTATGCCGATCCCTGCGGCCGACGGGCTCAACACACGCGGGTAGTCGGGACCGGATTAGCGGCCCCAAGCGCGTTTGTCAGGACGAATCGGATACCATCATCAGAGGTGCATTGCGCCGCCTGACGGTTAGCGGCTCAAAACCTGACAAAAATGCTTCTTCATCGGAGAATCAAATGCGGAAGAACAATATCACGATCACAGCGTTAGCGTTCGTTATACCGATTCTTTTCCTCTGGCCGGCTTGTGCACGAGCGCAAGCTGCGAAGGCTCCCTATCAGTTCATGGCTACTCTCGACCAGTATTTGATTCCGGACGAGAAGGCTGAGGTAGCGCTGGCCCGGAGTTCCGCTCCGGCATCGATTTCGGATGCAGCCGAAGTGATGGTGCTGCGACGGGATGGCTACGCAACTGCCGTGAATGGCTCGAATGGCTTCGTCTGCATCGTCGAGCGATCCTGGGCGAAGCCGACCGATGACCCGGAATTCTGGAACCCTAAGGTCCGCGCCCCGAATTGCTTCAATCCGGCAGCCTCAAGGACGTTTCTGCCCATCTTTCTGAAGAAAACCAAACTTGTGCTGGCGGGAAAATCGAAAGCACAGATCCTCGCGGCTACTACGTCCGCATTGGAAAAGGGAGAACTACCCGCGCTGGCTCCGGGAGCGATGTGCTACATGATGGCGAAGCAGCAGTACCTGAGCGACGACGACATGAGCTGGCATCCCCATGTCATGTTTTTCGTTTCGGGTGATGCCGTGAAAAGCTGGGGAGCCAATCTGCCTGGCTCACCTGTGATAGCGGGGGACGATCCGGAAGAACGGGTGACCGTCTTCATGGTTTTGGCCGGCACTTGGTCCGATGGGACGCCGGGGCCATCCACGATGCACTGACGGCAATTCGATTCGAGTTTGCCGAGCGTCTCTCAGCTATGACTGGCAAGGAGCCAAAAGAACCAAGGAAGCCCGAGCGCGAATGATGCCTCAGCATTAGGCCTTTCCAAAGCTCCCGCTGATTCGCGCCGTCGAATTCGAAGTGCATTTATCCGGTGCTCCCAATATCACGTCGACCTACGCCGGACACTGCGCGATCTCGCACTGCCGCACCGCGTGGACGCAGCCAGCCGCATGGCCGCGTCTCTGTTCGGCCCCGAATGGTACGCGCCGGAAGGCAATCGTCGCTGGATGCCCAAGCGCGCCAGCCTGCGGATGGCCGCTCCCACGGCAGCGGGGCAGAAGCTGTACCTGCGCGGATACTACCCGCCCGAGCAGTTGCGCGCCGGTCCGCCAACGGTGGCAGTGACGGTAAACGGCGTGCCCCTCGCGCCCGCCACTCTCGTATCGGGAGGCGACTTTGAACTGGCATTCCCGCTGCCGGACTCACTGGCCGGGCGGTCGGCACTAGAGATTATCGTCGAAGTGAGCCGCACGTTCCGCGCCGGCGCCGACATCCGCGACTTAGGGCTGGCATTCGGCGAGTTCGAAGTCCGTTAGATCGAATTCTCGCAGAGGCGCGGAGACCGCGGAGAACATTGCATCTACGCTCTTCTCTGCGACTCTGCGAGAGATTTCTTTGGATTACCCCACGATGCCGTCGATGGTGGCCTGCGCGATGGGATGATAGCCGGCACAGGAAGATGGCCGCAAAATCAGACGGTGGAGATCTCGAAGTAAATTCAACTAAAGGCAATTTCTCACGGAGCCACAGAGACCACGGAGAAGACTACCATCGATGTTCTCCGTGCTCTCTGTGCCTCTGCGAGAAATTTGTTTTTGACCTGCCCCACGAAGCCGTCGAGGGTGGTTTGCCCCACCCAGTACACTGGCGATGTCTTAGGGCTTAGACGCCGGCCCGGCGGTCCACCTTCGAATCCGGACTGTTTGCAAGAAGGCTGCCCGGTAGGGTCGAGGCCCTCGCGCCGGTTCACAGAAAGCAACTTCTCACTTATCTGCGGTTGGCAGATAAGCGGCTTGGTCTGTCGATCGACTTCAACGCGGCGCCGATCGAGGACGGCATTTCGCGTATCGTCAATGGACTGGAAGAAGACTCTCACCCAAAGCCGCAAGGACGCCAAGAACGATTTGTGGGACATGCTTCACCTTGTCCAGGCGAGCGCAGTTCGCCCCATAGCTCAGAAACGTCCCCCCGTTTCGCGGTACTCTATTCAAAGTATGCGCAATGTTTTCGTGGTGGTGGCGCTGGCGTTGTGTGCCTGCGGACCGGCGTCGCAGGCCGGTGTCCCGGAGTACGGCTACGATGTGGTTCACGTCTACCCCCACGACCGCACTGCTTTCACGGAAGGCCTGTTTTACCTGAACGGATTCCTCTATGAAGCCACCGGACTGAACACCCGCTCGTCGGTTCGCAAGGTGAAGCTGGAAACCGGCGAGGTGTTGCAGCAAACCGAGCTTCCGGAGGCCTACTTCGGCGAGGGCATCGTCAAGTGGAAAGACAAGATGTACCAGATGACTTACAAGACCCAAGTCGGGTTCATTTACGACTTCGCCACGTTGCGTAAGACAGGAGAATTCCACTATACCGGCCAGGGTTGGGCTTTCACTACCGACGGCAAACAGATTTACATGGATGGATCGCGCGCCGTAACCGCCGAGGCGAGCGACCCGGAGATTCGCATCTGGGATCCCGAGACTTTGAAGGAAACCGGCGTTATTCACGTGACCGATGAGGGGCAGCCGGTAGAGAACCTCAATGAGCTGGAATGGGTGAAGGGCGAGATTTACGCCAATATCTGGCAGACCAACCGCATCGCCCGCATCGACCCCAAAACCGGCCATGTCGTGGGCTGGATCGATTGCTCGGGCCTGCTCACTGCCGGCGATAGCGCCGGTATGGACCCGCACGATGCGCCTGAGGTGCTCAATGGCATCGCCTACGATGCCGAGCACGATCGCCTTTTTGTCACCGGCAAGCAGTGGCCGAAGCTCTTCGAGATCAAGCTGGTGAAAAAAGGTACGCGCTAAGAGAGCGAAACCGCTTTCGTTTCCGAGCCGCGCGTGAGCAAGCGGTCCCGTTAGCCAATGCCCTACAAAGCGTCCGGCACCACGAATTTGGCCGGCTTCCCGGCCGATTGCGCCACCCATTCGGCGGCGATGTAGCCGCTGCGAACCGCACCTTCCATGGTGGCGGGCCAGCCGGTGCGAGTCCAGTCGCCGGCCAGGAACACGTTGGGAACGCCGCAATCGGGAGTGGGACGAAGCTGCTCGGTCTCCGGGGCGGCCGAAAACGTGGCGCGCTGCTCCTTGATGACGTGGGCCTTCACCAGTTGCGCGTCGCGCACGCGCGGAAAATAGAGGCGCAGATCGCCGATCGCCATGTCGATGATCTCGGAGCGGGAAAGCGGCGTCAGATCCCTCGAGGCGCTGACCACCAGCTGAAGGTAACGGCCGCCGTCCTTATTGAACATCCACTGCATGGTGCGGTCGAGGAGCGTGGCGTGCGGCAGGGTGGTCACTTCGCGATCGAACCAGAGGTGAATGCCGGTGATCGGCGAATGCTCCAGCTTCGGGGCAGGCAGGCCCACCGCCTCCAGACGCTCGAAAGGCAGCGCGCAAATGTAGTGGTCCGCCGTGTGCAGTTCGCCTCCGATGGTGAAGCCCGAGGCATCGATGTGTTCCACCGGGGAGCGGAAATTCATGTGCACCTTGCCAAGTTTGCGCCACGCATCGGTGGAATATAACTGTCCCAGAGGGATGGTGGGGATGCCCATCTCGTAGGAATCGGCGCGCGCGAGAAATCCCAGGCAGAAGACTTGGAATCCGTGAATGGCGGCCATTCGTTCCAGATCTTCGTTGACGGCGCTTACCAGGATCTGGCGCCAGAAACGGCCGATGGCATGGGGCGTCTGGCGTTTCTGCAGCAGCCAGTCGAGCATGCTGATGCGGTCGAGATCTTTGCGGCGGGTGCGTTCGCGGCGCATGGCCATGAGGGCTTTGACGATGCCGATTTTGTCCTTCCGGCCGAGGCAATGGAGGCGCAGGAACGAGCCGGCGAAGTGGAACGGCGCGGGGAGGCGTCCGCGCTTGAGGACGGATATCCGGCCGCCGGGCTCCAGGAAATAGAATTCGCGGTAGAACTTAATGCGGTCGCGGACGCTTAAGCGCGTGTAAAAATCCAGCAGGTTGGTGCAGCAACGCAGCAGCGTATGCTGGCAATTGTCGACGGTTTCGCCTTCGCCTTCCGCTCCGCCCACGCCCGGCAGCGTATACGATGTCGCGCGGCCGCCCAGAAACGGCCGCGACTCGAAAAGTTCGACGTCGAAACCGGCGCCACCTAAAGCGGCAGCCGCCGACAAGCCGGCGAGCCCGCCTCCCGCAATGAGGACTTTGGCCATTGTGATGTCAGTATGTCATGGACGTTAGCGGGACCGAAAAGTTAGCCGCCGACTCGTATATACTCGACCTATATGAGAGTGGCCTGGGTACTGGGACTAACCGCGGCCATTACCGCGGCACAACAGGTTGACGAGGTCCGTGTAACCGCACATCTCTACACCCCTCCGC
>Ga0182016_10001270_pt1 | contig 30798 bp, 24 predicted proteins | sample 712S2MmetaG_FD_120491 | JGI IMG/M metagenome (GOLD analysis project Ga0182016, IMG submission 120491) | Permafrost microbial communities from Stordalen Mire, Sweden - 712S2M metaG | ecosystem: Environmental > Terrestrial > Soil > Wetlands > Permafrost | place: Sweden: Stordalen | collected...
GTATGCCAGCGTGTTTCCCAAGGTGAATACCTTCACCGTGGTCGAGGGATGCGGAGGATGGCAGAACGCGCAGGCGAAGCACTTCAGCGATGGTGGAACCTTTGATCAGATATACGGGAGATAGAGCAGCTACATGGCGATAGTGCAGGAAAATCGAGCTCAGAGTCGTGGCAAGCGTTGGAACTTTGTGACGAAGAGTTCTCCGTTGCCAGGATTCCGCCTGAGCTTCGGATTCACGATGATCTACCTGACGGTGATCGTATTGATCCCGCTCGTGGCAACTCTGCTCCATGCCACGCGAGGAGGCTTCGGCGTCTTTCTGCACACCGTAACTGCTCCGCGAGTGCTGGCATCGTATCGGGTAACGCTCGGTTCAGCGGCAGCGGCGGCATTTCTCTCAGCAGTCTTTGGAATGCTGCTGGCATGGGTTCTGGCGAGGTACACATTCCCAGGCAAGCGAATCGTCGACGCTTTGGTTGATCTCCCCTTTGCGCTTCCCACTGCTGTTGCAGGAATCTCGCTAACCGCCCTTTATGCAGAACATGGATGGATTGGGCGCTATCTCGAACCGCTCGGAATCCACGTGGCATTTACGCCGATCGGCATTGTCATGGCCATGTCCTTTGTGGGCTTCCCGTTCGTTGTGCGCAGCGTGCAGCCGGTGCTGGAAGATCTGGACCCGGCGATGGAAGAGGCTGCGGCAAGTTTGGGCGCGAATGCATGGCAGCGAGTTACGCGCATTATCTTGCCAATAGCATTGCCCGCATTATTGACAGGTACTGCGCTTGCGTTTGCGCGAGCCGCCGGAGAATATGGCTCGGTAATCTTCATCGCTGGCAACATGCCGATGAAAACTGAGATCACGGCGCTGTTGATTGTTACCAAGTTAGAGGAATACGACTACTCCGGCGCGGCCGCAATTGCCGGAGCTATGTTGGCCCTCTCATTCTCGATCATGCTGCTGGTGAATTTATTGCAATGGTGGATTCAGCGAAAGGAAGGCGCACGCGCATGAGCCGACACGGCAACAATCCTTCCTCTGCGATGCTTCAGCCTACCGCTCCGCAGCGATTGGGGCGTGCCTCGTTGATCCTGCTGGCACTGCTGTTTCTTGGCGGATTCCTGATCCTGCCTGTGGTAGCGGTCTTTTACCAGGCTCTATCGCAAGGATGGAAAATTTACTTTGAGTCTATTCACCAGCAAGATGTGCTTTCCGCTTTGCGACTAACTGCCCTGGTTGCCAGCATCGCTGTGCCGCTGAATGTGGTGTTCGGCATTGCCGCGAGCTGGGCCATCACGCGTTTCGAGTTTCATGGCAAGAATCTGCTGATCACGCTGATTGATATTCCTTTGTCAGTTTCGCCGGTAGTTGCTGGCATGATGTACGTGGAAGTCTTCGGCTTACATGGATGGCTTGGCCCCTGGCTTTCCGAACATAATCTGCATGTGATTTTCGCCGTTCCTGGAATTGTTCTGGCCACCGTGTTCGTCACTTTTCCGTTTGTGGCCAGGGAGTTGATTCCTTTCATGCAGGCGCAGGGCAGCGACGAAGAAATTGCGGCTGTGGTGCTTGGCTCAAATGGATGGAACCTCTTTTGGCGTGTCACGCTGCCCAATATCAAGTGGGCGCTACTCTACGGAACGATCCTGGCTGCCTCGCGCTCGATTGGAGAGTTTGGCGCCGTCTCAGTGGTTTCGGGGCACATTCGCGGCCAGACCACCACACTTCCGCTGGAGGTTGAGATGCTCTACAACGAATACAGTTTTACCGCCGCGTTTGCTGCGGCTTCGCTTCTAACGTTGGCCGCGATTGTTACTCTGGTGATCAAGAAGATGATTGAAATGACCTCTGGTGTGCACGGTGTGCCAGAGGAGGAAGAAGTGGAATCGTGAGCATCGAGATTAAAGGAATCTCCAAGCAATACGGCTCGTTTACAGCCCTGTCCGACGTTAGCTTGACCATCGAATCAGGAGAATTGGTGGCGCTGCTGGGACCGTCTGGATCGGGGAAGACAACCCTGCTTCGCATAATTGCCGGCCTTGAGTCGCCGGATGGCGGTTCGATCCTTCTGCATGGGGAAGAGGCAGCGCGGCAAAATGCGTCGAGACGTGGGATCGGTTTTGTATTCCAGCATTACGCGCTCTTCCGCCACATGACGATCTTTGAGAATGTCGCGTTTGGACTTCGCGTGCAGGGATCGGCAGACAGACCTTCTCGTGCAAAGATTCGCGAGCGAGTGCAGGAGCTGCTCCATTTGGTGCAGTTAGAGTCGTTCGCTAAGATGTATCCCGAACAGCTATCTGGTGGTCAAAGGCAGCGCGTCGCCCTGGCGCGTGCATTGGCGGTTCGGCCGAAGGTGCTGCTACTGGATGAGCCATTCAGCGCGCTGGATGCTAAGGTCCGCAAGGAATTGCGTGACTGGCTGCGCCGCATTCACGACGAGTTACATGTGACAACTGTGTTGGTCACGCATGACCAGGAGGAAGCGCTGGAGGTTGCGGACAAGGTGGCAATTCTGAATCACGGCAAAGTGGAACAGATCGGCACACCGCAAGCCATCTACGATCGTCCAGCCTCGCCATTTGTCTACGACTTTCTAGGTGACGTAAATCTCTTTCACGGGCGCGTTCTGGCGGAGCTGTCTCTTGATAAGCCCGCAGGCAACATGAAAAGCCATATCGAGAGTGTGATTGGATTTGTGCGTCCACACGAGCTTGAGCTTTCGCGCCATCTGCCTGAAGGCCAAAAGGCAGTCTTGGCGAGCGTGGTTCGCGTCCATTCCGCTGGACCGCATGTTCGCTTGACGCTAAGCATCACGGAGAATGGCAGGCCAGTGGCCGCGGAACTGAGTCGGCAGCGATTTGAGCAACTGGCGCTAACTCTGGGTGATTATGTATTCGTCTGGCCGCAGTCGATTCGCCTGTTCGATGAAGACGGGAAAACATCGCAACTCCTCAACCATGGCGCCGGCATCTGATCGATAACTACCGGAACTCATTGGATCAATTCGGAGAGTCGCTCCTATTCGATTCCCATCAGGAGATGCGCCGCGATTGCACCTGTCAGTTCGCGACTTAGCGAGAACTGACAGGTGCAACAAGCCACCAAAGCTACTAGTTATCCCCAGCTTTGGTCACATCCCTGGCTGCCTCAGCGAATGGCTTGGAGCCCCGGGTGCGGTGAATTCGACCCTTCAGCACATCGTCCCAGGTTATGTAGGGGTAAAGATGATGCGCCTGGGCCTGCTCCTCGAACTCAGCCTCCAACGCAGTCAGTTTCTCCGGATACTTCTTGGCCAGGTCGATTCGCTCTGTCGGGTCGTCGTGCAGGTTGTAAAGCTCCCATGCGTTTTCATCAAAGGTCTGCGAAGTTAGCAGATTTCCTTTGGTAAACCCAGTGGGGAACGCTAGTTCTGCCTTCCATCCGTTGTCGTAAATCGATCGTGAGCCAAAGATGTAGTAATACTGAAGCGTGTGATGAGATGGCGCCTTGGGATCGTCAATGGAGTATGCCAAAGATGTTCCCTCGATGGGATCCTGCTTGATTCCTTTGATCCGATCGGGGGCCTTGATGCCAATCAGATCGAGCGTTGTCGGAAGAAGGTCGATGACGTGACCGTACTGGGTGCGAATCCCTCCCTTGTCCTTGATGCCTTTCGGCCAATAGACAATCAGCGGATTGTGCGTTCCGCCTTCACTGTTTGCATCCTGTTTCCAGTACTTGAAAGGTGTGTTCGCAGCCTGTGCCCAACCGAGCGGATAATTCCCCTCAGTTGCAGCGGACGTGCCGATCTCGCCGATCTTGTTCAGGTTGTAGTTAATATTGTCTTCCTCGGCTAAAGGCTTGCCGAACAGGGGACGATCAATGTCTCCGTTCAACGTGCCTTCCTTACTTGCGCCGTTGTCGCCGATCGAAAGGAAGATCAGCGTGTTGTCGAGCTGCCTAATCTCCTTCAGGTGGTTGATCAAACGGCCAACTTCAAAGTCCGTGTATGTGAGATAGCCGGCATACACTTCCATGAAACGCGCATAAAGCCTCCGCTCTTCCGGCGTCAGCTTGTCCCACGCCTTGATGTCGGGATTGCGATCTGGAAGCTTTGCATCGGCGGGAATGACACCAAGCTTCTTCTGGCGCTCAAACACTTCTTCGCGGTAGGCGTCCCAACCCTTGTCGAACTTGCCTTTGTATTGATCGCTCCAATATCTGTCTACCTGGTGTGGCGCGTGGGTAGCACCCGGCGCGTAATAGAGGAAGAAGGGCTTGTCCGGTGCGACCTTTCTCTGACGATCGACGTAGAAGATCGCTTTGTCGGTAATCTGATCGCTGAAGTGGCGGCCATCAAGATGGACAACGTCGATGACCAGATTGACACCGTCACGCGAGGCACAATGGGACTGACCGTCACCTGCGCGCGGTGCCACGATCACAAGTTCGATCCAATCCCCACAACTGACTACTATGCGCTGGCCAGCATATTTACCAGCACCGTGGATGCGGCGGGCGTCGGCAGCAGAATGGGTGGCGCAAGCCTGCAATACTACGAGCCCAAGTTGCTCAACTATCTGAGCACTGCGGATAATGTGCCGAAAGTGCCGCAGGCTCAAGTAGACAAGCTGAAGGCTGAAGTAGATCCAGCTAAGAAAACCCTCGACGACTTTGACCAGAAGTATGAGGCTCAGCTGAAGGCTGATCCTGGCGCTCCCACGATGGGCGACGAACACAAAAAGCAGCGCGCAGTACTGGCGAGGAACTGGATCAACCTGGGCGAACAACTGAAGCTCACAAATGACCTTGGCGAACTTGGGTACGGAATTCATAGTGCTCGCGACGGCGTCATAACTGATACTGCAGTCCGTATCTGCGGCGTGGAAGAGCGCCACGGCCCTATCGTTCCGCGAAACTATCTATCGCTTATCAAGTTATCTGACGCTCCTCCGATTCCGCCCGATCACAGTGGACGTCTCGAATTAGCTCAGTGGATTACCAGCCCTGCCAATCCACTTACTGCGCGCGTTTATGTCAACCGCGTTTGGCAGCATCTGTTCGGCACGGGAATTGTGAGCACTGTGGACAATTTTGGCTCAATGGGAGACCTGCCATCGAATCCGCAACTGCTTGACTATCTCGCCCAGGATTTCATTCGCAATGAATGGTCAACCAAGAAGCTAGTTAGGGAAATCGTCCTTTCCCGCGCCTATCGGCTCGGAACAGAAGTGCCCGCTGGTTATCGCGAGGTTGATCCGGGGGATCGTCTGGTCTGGCGTCATGCGCCGCGCAGGATTGAGGCCGAAGAGATTCGCGATAGTATTCTTCGTTCCTCGGGAGAGCTTGACCTGAGTCATCCCTTCGGATCGCCCTCCATGCGATTGCGCATGATCGAGATGCGGGACGACGGCCCCGTGGTTCATTCCATCCTCAAGGCCGCGGACCAAAGCCCATATCGCAGCATCTATCTGCCGCAGTTGCGCGGCGAGGTGCCGCGTCCGCTTGCGGCATTCGATCCTGTCTCGCAAACGCTTGTTACTGGCCAGCGCGAAGAGACAACGGTTCCCACGCAGGCATTATTTCTGCTTAACTCGCCCTTTGTCCGCGAACAGTCGCTCTATCTGGCAAGCGATCTGCTCAGTGCCCGGCAGGCTACCGATACGCAGCGAATTCGCAACGCATTCGAGCGAATTGTCGCGCGCGATCCCAACGCGGCAGAGATCGCAAAGGTTAAGCTGTTCCTCGATCGATATGCAGACACATGGCGCAAAGCACATCCCGACAAGCAAACTGGCACTCATCCTGAATTGTTGACTGCTAAATACGACTCGCCAGGCAACAAGCAACTTGACCTCTACGAGGGTATTGTTCGCTCAGATAACCTGGTTCAGGACGACCCCGACGACACCAGCAAGCAGATGGCGGATGAGACCCCGGTGCAGGTTGTGCCGGACTCTGCAAAGGAAGCTGCCTGGGCGGCGTTCGTGCAGTCACTTTATGGCTCCGCAGAGTTTCAATTCGTCCGCTAACTCACATCCCTCACAAAGAAGATGGAGAAGGATAAACATGTCGAACCCTTTTGTAGTCTCCCGCCGCAACATCCTCCGCTCCGCCGGGGTCGGCTTTGGCCACCTTGCTCTTAGCGGGCTTCTTGGCTCGATTGCCGGCAAAGCTGCAGCAGCGGAGTTGAACGTCAACAATCCATTGGCGCCCAAGCGGCCTCCGCTTCCTGCCAGAGCCAAGCGAATCATCTTCCTCTTCATGGAAGGCGCGATATCGAGCGTGGATACGTTTGAGTACAAGCCGGAACTAGAAAAGAAGAATGGTAAGTCGGGACCCGGAGGCGGTACGATCACTGCCTCGCGCTTCGCATTCAAGCAGTATGGGCAATCCGGAGCCTATTTCTCTGAGCTCTTGCCCAACATCGCAACACACGCCGATGAGTTATGCTTCCTGCGAGGCCTGTACACCGATACACCGGCCCACCCACAGGCCGTTGTACAACTTCATACAGGCAGCGCAAACGCGGCCCTTACGCGGCCCAGTTGGGGTTCGTGGCTGCTCTACGGTCTGGGAACGGACAACCAGAACCTGCCAGGATACATCACCATCAATCCCCCCATCGCTTTTGGCGGAGCTTCGAACTACGGCAGCGCGTTCCTGCCCGCCTACTATCAGGGAACTGCAATCACTGATCAGGGCTTCATGCCCAATATCAAAGCAGCGACAGAAAAGGACCTCGAACGCCAGCAGATTGATCTGATTCAGGACTTTAATCACGAAGCTGCAACGGCGCCTGGCGCACCGGATGCTATAGATGGAGTTATCAAGTCCTATGAGTTAGGATTCCGAATGCAGGATACGGTTCCAGAACTCCTCGACATTTCAAAGGAGCCGCAGCACGTGCTCGATGCCTATGGCGTCAAGCCTGGGCTCGAAGGATCTTTTGCCCGCCAGTGCCTTATGGCGCGGAGGCTCAGCGAGGCGGGCGTTCGCTTCGTCGAGATCCGCCAGGCTGGATGGGATCACCATACGAATCTGCACCAGGGTTTGATCGATCAGTCGCGCATGATCGATCAGCCCACATCTGCCTTGCTCAACGATCTTCGCCAACGTGGTCTCCTTGAGGACACACTCGTGCTTTTCGGTTCGGAATTCGGACGCTTGCCAACAGGCCAGGGAGCCGATGGCCGCGATCATAACATCACCGGTTATGCGATGTTCATGACCGGCGCCGGTGTGCGGAAGGGCTTCAGCTACGGCGCAACCGACGAGCTTGGCATGGGAGCCGTGGATGGCCGCATGCATGTCAACGATCTTCACGCCACGCTGTTGGCCTTGATGGGCATCGACCACGAACGCCTCACTTATCGCTACGAGGGCCGCGATTTCCGGCTCACCAACGTCGCAGGTGTGGTCCAGCGTCAGGTCTTCGCTTGAAGAGTATTTGAATCAACCGGATCGCCTGCCAGCCGAATCAGGCGGAATGTTCGCGTTTGCGTGCGAAAAGGCAGTTCGAGCCGTATCGGTGCCGGGCTTCCCGTTGTCCCCGCTTGGAGCGATCCGGAAACACCGCCCCCCCAGCACTCAACCGATATGCATTTCTCTCGGTATCGCTTTGCGAATCTCAATGTTTGCTGGCACCATTTTTGCCGCAAATAATGCTGGTCTTCAAAAGTAGACCCTTCGATTCTGAATTTACCGCTCAATGGACCTCAGCCGAGCACACCTTTTGTCCCATTGCTTCAGATGGCGAGAGAGGTGATGTTTTGCAACTTCAGTAGTTTGGATCGCAGAGTCGAACCTTGTTAGATTGCGTTAATTTAATTGGATAGGAAATTGGCGGAGAGCGAGGGATTCGAACCCCCGATACCCTTTCGGGTACGTCGGTTTTCAAGACCGATGCCATCAACCACTCGGCCAGCTCTCCGCAGCGGAAATGCCGATGACTTGAACCAGTTTACAGTAAGTCCGGTCGCGGGGGCGATGGTCCTCGGCCACTACTTGAATGCCAGGCCGGAGACTATGATGATTCTCGGCCAGTAATCACGCGGAATCAATAAGCGCAGTGAAAAGCCGGAGCGGAGAGAATCAATGAAGGTGATGAATGGAATCGTCTGTTTTCTATTTGCTGTTTCAACAGTGCTTCCAGCCCAAACTCGATTTGTTCACGCCGCTGGAAAAGACCTGGTCACACCGGATGGTCAACATCTGCTCCTGCGCGGGACGAGCCTCGGCAACTGGCTTGAGCCGGAAGGTTACATGTTCGGCTTCAACGGAGGGCCCCAATCTCCGCGCGAGATCGAAGAGTTCTTCAATGAGTTAGTAGGGCCCGATGCGTCCGCTGAGTTCTGGCGCGCCTACCGCGACTCGTACGTGACCGAGGACGACATCCGATTTCTCCGCGACACCGGAGCAAATTCGATTCGCGTGCCTCTGCACTTCAAGTTCTTCACACCGGGCAATGATGATGGGTTTGCGCTTCTCGATCGGGTGGTTGCGTGGGCGGCCAAGTATCAACTCTACGTGATTCTTGACATGCACTGCGCGCCGGGCGGGCAGACGGGTACCAATATCGACGACAGTTGGAGCTATCCATGGCTATACGAATCGCCCCAGGCACAGAGTCAGCTGATCAGCATTTGGAAGCGGATAGCTGAGCATTATCGCAATAACCCTACAGTTCTGGGCTACGATCTGCTCAATGAGCCGATCCCCCATTATCCTGAGCTCAAGAGATACAACTCTGCGCTGGAACCGCTCTACAGGCGAGTAACGGCGGCAATCCGCGAGACTGATCGGAACCACGTAATCATTCTTGGCGGAGCGCAGTGGGACACGAACTTCGAGGTGTTCGGCCCACCATTCGACTCGAACGTGATGTACACCTTCCACAAATACTGGATGCCGCCGAATCGGGATGCAATTCAGCCGTATCTTGATTTCCGCGACAAATACAAGGTCCCAATCTGGCTTGGCGAGTCTGGGGAAAACAACGATGGTTGGGTGCGGGATTTTCGCACTGTGCTGGAGGAGGACGAGATCAGTTGGACGTTCTGGCCGTACAAAAAGATGGCGGCCGGGTCAGCATTCGTCAGTTGGTCGAAACCTGCCAACTGGGATGAGATTGTTGCCTACGCCAAGACTGCCGGCCGCACTGGAGATGCTGAAAAACAGATTGCTTCCCGGCCTTCGCAGGACCACATCAACGCTGCCATGCATGACCTCCTCGAAAATGTACGTCTGGAGCACTGCCACGTCAATCCGGGTTACATCGAAGCGCTCGGCCTCAAGACACCGGGCAAGTAGGCCCGACAGATCTCACCAGGGCAGTTACTGAGCCGGCGCGGGCACGGCGCTTGCCTTGGGGCGCTCGTACACAATCATCTTCGGCAGTGCTGGATCCGTTCCCGCGTTCCATCCGGCTATGTAGTCCGCGAGGACGCGCGAGACGCGCAGGCCATCGGGCACAACCACGCGCTGCGTGTTCGCGGGAATGGCGGAGACAAGCTGAGCCGCGCTGATGGGCCTGCCTCCATCCTCGCGATCGATCAGCATCGTGTCAGCGTGGTAGAAGCGCCTCTCGATATAAAACGTGGCGAGGGGTGCGTCTGGGAAGTAAGTAGTTTCGTGGGGTTGGCGCTCGTAGCGCTCCACGACTGCATCGTAGTTTGTCGATTCGCGAAGCAAAAAGATGGTCGAGTTAATTCTCTCGAAGACACCGGGAATGCAGAAAGCGATGATGAGTCCCGCGATCATTTTTGCTGCGAGCGAGCGGGAGGATGCTGCGCCTTCGTTCATAAACCGAAGCAGGGCAAGGCCCATGCCAACAAAGAAGAAGAAAGAGAGGATGGCGTTGTGATTCTCTGCGCCACCAATCGTCATGCGCGCCTTGATAGTCAGTGGTGCAAGAAATAAACCGATCAACGGAAACACAAGCCAACGGTGCTCGGAGAACAGCCCACGAATGCCTTTCGCGGCGCCATTACGAAAAAGCCATAGCACCCCAAATGCACCGATGCAGATTACGGAAGGCAGCACAGCATACAGCGAGTCCTTGACGACTGTTTGGAAGATCGAGACCCCAGCTCCTCGACCGGGGCGATGTGTGGCCAGCGTTACGGTATTGAACAGGAAGTCGCGTGCCGGGTGGAAGAACGCAAAGCAGAAACCCGCGAAAGCGAGACCACTGCCAACGAGGCAAACGATAAAGCGAAGTGTAGTGCGCAGGCCGTCGGTGACAAGGATAAACAGGCAAAGCGCGATGATGAGAGACACCATCGTTTGTTTTGCGCCAACCGCAAGGGTAGTGCAAGCGGCAGCGAGCAGCAGCCGGCGCCAACCAAGCGGAGCCCGTGAGGAACATAAAAGTCCCGCAGCGATTGTGGCCAGTCCGACGGCGGCAGCATCTGTGTGAACCACCATAAACCTGGTTGCACCGCTCGCACTGCCGCCGCCAGTGACGATGAGAAATCCAGTAGCGGTGAGGGCAAACAGAGCAGTAGGCAAGCTGCTGGGGCGAACAAACTCTGGAAAACAGAATAGCCAGACGAGAGGAAGAATAATTAGCGCCACTGCAATCAGGCAGGCCACGTAGATGGCGGAAGTTGCGGATGGCGCGACAATTGCCGGGCCGAATAGCAAATGACTCACAGGCATGTGCAGAGCGCCAAGTATGGGGTCGGTTGTCTCCGCGCCCGGATAAAGCTTGAAGCCGTGGTAAATAGCGAAGGTGCGGGCCAGGCGGACATCGCTCCAGAGGTCGAGGGGCTGAGCCCTGACAATGACGAAGACTGCGATGCCGATGAGCGTATCGAGAGCAGGCAGCGCACCGATGATAAGACGGTCAATTGGTTCAAGATTGCGATATTTGAAAACGAGAAGCAGTCCGGCCAGCACAGCGAGTAGCAAGAGAGCGGCAAAGAGAATGGTCATCGTCGAGCCTTGTTCCAGGCCTTTCTCAAGCGGATTAACTGCTTAACGTAGTCGATTGACCGGGCACCGGTAGCCTTGCTTGCGCCGCGCTCACGCTCGCGCATATGGTAAGGGAACTCGGCGATGGTGCGAACCCTGCCGCGTACCAGGATTTCGATCAGGCTCTTGTAGCCGAGAGGATTCAGCTCTACGTTCACGACCACCTGGCGGCGAAACATATAGCAGCCACTGAGCGGGTCGGTGGTTCGATTATAGACCTGGGGAAGAATGATCTGGCCGATCAGGCTTGCACCGCGCGAGAGAATCCTTCGGTAGATCGACCAGTTGCCCACGCCGCCGCCTTTGCAATAGCGACTGGCGACGACTAAGTCGTTGGTCTGGAGCAACTGCCAAAGCCCTGCAATCAACTCAGGGGGATGCTGGAAGTCTGCATTGATGGTCGAGAGCGCCTGCCCGCGGGCAAGCTGCCAGCCGCGAATAACTGCTGTTGAGAGTTCGCGTTTCTTCAATCGCTTGACCAAACGCACCTGGGGGCGTGTAGCAGCGACGGTAGCGGCAACGTCCAGCGTACCGTCGGGGCTGTCATCGTCCATCACCACGATCTCGTAAGCGCCGGGCAGCACCGGGTCGAGCGAATCGCAAAGAGCATCGAGAAACAAACCGATGTTTTCCGACTCCTTAAAAGTGGGCACGACCACGGAAAGCGCGATCGCATCGTCCGAAGCCGGGATAATCAGTGGGCCGTCAGGCGCAATGGTGATGGGAGCCTCAGTCACGCATGGGCTCCCATGAGTTTTGGCGCGAAGACCGAATTACTCGCGAGATCGACGAGTGAGAAAGCGCAAGCCGCAGATCGTACGTCGCCGCGAGCTTACCTGCCTTGACGGCCGGCTCAATGATCGGCTGGAGCAGATTTTCGTGAAAAGGCGTATGCTCGGCTGCGACTGAAGCGACGCGCTCGGCGTTGGAGTCAACGCCCCAAACTTGTTGGCCGGTTTTGGCGAGGCAACCGGCAGTAACGTACCCGATCCGCCCCAGGCCAATAACAGTGATGGCGCTTTGCATTACCTCATTTGAATGCATTTGGACTCTTTCGTCGGTTCCGTCCTTCAATTGTGGGGCAGAATATTGGCAATTTAGACGAAACGTTCGCCTCGGGGAGCAGGCTGAGTTTAGGCTCAGTCCTCAAAGAGTCGAAAACGAGCATCGGTTCAAAGGTTGCAAGGGTCGCGAACTCCGGACTTTCGGCCGAAGAGTCGTTCAAGATCAACAACATGACAATACCAGAATCGGCGTAAATCCGTACATGCGAATCCGCCTCCGAGGGGCATCCGGGGTAACCTGCGGAGTGATCGAAATCGAGGCCAATCCTGCCCCAAGAGTGTTACAACATTGAACAATGGCCAAACGAGCAACAATAGGTGCTGAACCCCAGCCCGGACAGCCGATCAGTCTGCGCACGCTCGGAGAGTATCTAAACCTCTCTCCGGCAACCATCTCCCTCGTGTTGAACAACGCTCCTGGGGTCCGGTCGATTCCTCAGGACACGCGAGACCGGGTCAAGGATGCGGCGGCAAAATTTGGCTACCGGCCAAGCTTCTATGCGCGATCGCTGCGCAAGCGCCAGAGCTTCTCGGTGGGCGTTCTTGTGCCCGACCTCAACGATCAGTATGCAACGCAGGTTTTGAGCGGTGTTGAAGAGTTGCTGATCGAGGAGGGGTACTTCTACCTCACTGCCAGCCATCGGCGCAAGCCAGACCTGATTGAAGAGTATCCGCGCCTCTTGCTTGATCGGGCCGTCGAGGGGTTCATCCTCGTGGACACGGTGCTCGAACACAGCATGAATGTTCCCGTTGTCTCAGTATCAGGGCACAAGCAGATTGAAGGCGTTACCAACGTTGTGCTCGATCAGCGCCGCGCCGCGGAATTACTTCTGCGCCATCTCTATCAACTTGGGCACCGGAAGATTGCATTCATGCGCGGTGGTAGTCACAGCTCCGACGCCGACGAGCGTTGGGCTTGTCTGATGGCGGTAGCCAAGGACTTGAAGCTGGAGGTTCCGCCGTCGATGACTGCCGTAATTGAAACACGTGAGTCCTCGCCGGTTATGGGCGTAGCGCCGGTGACAGAACTATTGAATCGAGGTGCGGATTTCACGGCACTGGTTTGCTACAACGACATGTCGGCTTTTGGAGCGATCCGGGCGCTCAAGGATCACGGCTTGACGGTGCCTGAGGATGTGTCTGTCGTGGGTTTTGACGATATCCAGGGCGCGGCCTACCACAACCCGAGCCTGACAACCATTCGTCAGCCACTCCAGAATATGGGCAAGGTCGCTGCCCGGATTCTACTGCAAAGAATTCGCGGCCAGGCAACCTTTCCCGACTCTGTGCCGATCCTACCGGAGTTGGTGATTCGCGAGTCCACCTGCCCACCCAAAGCAAAGGGCCGCGGAAAGAAAATCTAAGAGATTGCTTCCAGCTCCCAGCCGATCCACTGAAGCAGGCGTGACCGCCGACAACCTTGGCATGCAGAAGGATAAAGTGCCCCCTGACACCGACACCGCTCAATTGAACATAGTGAGCAGACGTCCGAGCCAAAACCTCACGAGAATCCTGGCATTGCTGATGGTTCTGGGCGCCGTTGCTTTGCCTGCGTTTGCCAGCAAGAGCGTGACAGTTCAGCAACTGCAACAGGCGCTTGCTGCGGTACCCAACCAACAAGATTCAGATGTAGCGCAGCTGTTGTCCGACCTTGAGCTGACCGAACGTCTGAGTCTCTTGAAACTGGCACAAATTCGCGCCGAGATGCCGGGCGACAAGGCGCAGCAGGCGCTCACGGCCGTCGCAGACCGGGCAGAGTTTCTCAGTCTCCCCGCATCTGAGATTCCCGCGACACCTCCTCCCACCCCAGTTGAGCAGCGCCAGATGATGTCCCTGGTAGTCACCTATGTGACCAAGTCCGTTCACCAGTTACCAAACTTTTTTGCGACCCGCGAGACCACTCGTTTCGAGGACCGGCCGCAGGCTGCCTTCTCTTATCTGCCGCTGCACTTCGTTGGTAGCTCCTCCCGCTCTGTGATCTATCGCGACGGTCAGGAAATGGCCGAATCAGCGCAGGGCAAGCTCGTCAAAAGTGAAGCAAAGGAGCAGGGACTTGTTTCGTGGGGAGAGTTCGGGCCCATTCTGAGCATCGTTCTGCTCGATGCCGCGCAGAGCAAGCTGGCATGGAGCCACTGGGAACAAGGCGCAAGCGGGCCGGATGCAGTCTTCAGCTATGAGGTCCCGAGTCAAAAATCGCACTATTTAGTTCAGTCGCAGGATGCGAGCCCGACCGACCCGCATGAAGCTCCAGGGTCCACCTCACGCAATCGGGCCCAGTCGCTGAATGGAACCGGCTATGATGCGACGGATTCGTCAAACCAGTTTCGTGAGAGGCCTGGCTACCACGGCGAGATGAAGGTCGATCCCGCCACAGGCACCATCTTGCGAGTCACTGTCGACGCAGAGTTAGCGCTGGGTGATCCGCTCACCAGGGCTGCCCTCATGGTCGAGTACGGCACTGTGGACATCGGTGGCAAAGCCGTCACTTGTCCAACGCGAAGTGTCGCGCTTTCGATGGTGCGCTATGGCCATGCGTCAACCGGAGCGCATTCGATCCTTGACCATGACCCGCTCAAAACGCTGCTCAACGATGTCCAGTTTTCGCAGTACCACCAGTTACGCTCGGAGATGCGAATCCTGAGCGAAGCAGAAGCTGCCACGCCGCAAAACGGTTCTGGGAATAGTGGGGCACTTCAGCCTCCCTCCGCAGCGAACGCCGAGCCAGCGAAACCCGCGGAGACCACTGCGCCACCGGCTGCCGAAAGCAGCCCTCCGGCCTCCACAGCAAAGGTGGAAGAGGCCCCTCCGGCAGCAGCAACTGAGCCCGCAGCCCCCACTCCAGGCGCTGAACCGCCTGAACCCGAGATCAGCGTCGGAGCAGCGGGCAATATTCCCGATACACCCATCAATTCGACTGTCCCTCCGGCGGGTTCGTTTGTACTCAAGGTGACATCGCGGTTGGTCGACGTCGGCGTTGTGGTCGTCGACAAAAAAGGCCATCCCGTCACCGGTCTCAGGGCTGAAGATCTTGCAGTCTACGATAACGGTCGCCGCCAGGAAGTGAAATTCTTCAACTCCTATTCGGTGAATGGCTCGCCCGCAGCCGCTCAACCCACCACTTCGACTGCCCTTGATAGCAAAGCGAACACGCCAGTTCGCACCTACTCCAACCAGCAACCGAGCATCGAAGCGAGTTCACCAGCCAGCCCCACATCGTCTCAAAACTCCAGCGCTGCAACAGCCAACTCAACCGTGTTGCTCATCGACGAGAGCCACATTGCTTGGGCCGACCTTTCCAATGCACGCGCCCAGATTCTCAAGTTCCTTCAGGGTCTTGCCCCGGGAGAACGAGTCGGCCTGTACACAATCTCCGGCCGCGGTTTTCGCGTGCTGACCGAAATTACCTCAGATCATGCAGCGGTGATTGCGCGCCTCAAGAAATGGACGCCATCCGCGCAATCTGCCTCCAACGGGCAGGAGGATGAAACCCGCAACCGACAGCAGTTCGAGACCGTGCAAAATGCCAGCGATCTGAACTCAGTCAACGGCAACCAGACCGACGCGCCGGATACGCAGACGCCAATCGATCCGCAACTGCTCACGATGGGCAGCAACCCAGGGCGAGCGTCGCTCATCGTTCTGCTCGGCGTCGCGCGCCATCTCGCCTCTGTTCCGGGACACAAGAGCCTGGTATGGATCGCCAGCGACAACGTGCTTGTGGATTGGACCGACCAGTCAGTTGGCGTGGACAAGAACACCACCTCCGTTGACTCCTTCGCTCTGCATGCTCAGGAAGCGATGAACGAGGCCCACGTCGCCGTCTATCCCATGGATGTGTCGCAATTGGAGGCAGGCGGAATCGGCGCCGACACAGGCAACCGAAACGTAGAAGTCAATCCGACAAATTCTCTAAACAGCGCACCCGGCGGTTCACCTCGCGAGATGGACGCGGGCCGCACCAAGGCATCCATGATCGAGGATCTAAGGCCAATTCAGGGACCGATTCGGCAGGTAGCGGATGCCACCGGCGGGCGCATCATCCGCCGCTCCGGCGACCTTGTTGCTGAGCTGGGAAGCATCGTGGAAGACGGCCACGCCACCTACCAGGTTGGGTTCTATCCGGATACACCGGCCGACGGCCAGTATCACACCGTGATGCTCAAGCTCGTAGACAAGAAAGGACTGTCGATCCGCGGCCGCTCCGGCTATCTGTACGCCAGGGAGCCGACCACTCTCAAGGAACGCTTCCGCCAGGCAATCTGGCAGCCTGCCGATGCGGCGGAAATCAAGGTGACGGCCACAGTGGGCGAAGAAAAGCCAGACCACACCATCAAAATAAATGTGGCTACCACCGACTTGGCGCTTGAACTTCGTGGCACTCGCTGGGGGGACAAGCTGGATATTTTCTTTGTGCAGCGCGACGATGCCGGAATGCATGCAGACCTGGAAGGCGAGACACTAGGACTGAGGCTTAAGCAGGCCACCTATGACAAACTTGTCGCCGACGGCGTCCCAGTTGAACACGCGGTCACGCTGAAGCCGGGAACCGGCTCGCTGCGCGTTCTGGTTGTGGACGAAAACTCAGGCAGGATGGGCTCAGTCACATTGCCTGCAACCTCGTTGACGCAGCAGTAAACGGCCATGCAGCAAAAAGGGAAGCCTCTGCGGCTCCCCTCTTTGTTTCGAGCCTTGTTCTTCAATCCCTATTTGCCCTGCAGTTCGTCAGCCAACGCCCCTGCCCCGTAGATCTTTCGCAACGCTTCAATCATCCCGGCAGAGTGCACGGCGACTGCGCGATTCTTTGCGCCGTCGTAGACAAAGTCGCCAGCCAGGGACTCGATGTTTCCATCGAAGATCAGCCCGACAAGCTCGCCCTCGCGGTTAACCACCGGCGAACCAGAGTTACCGCCGATGATATCGCCTGTAGTTACAAAGTCGACCGGAGTGCTGAGATCGATCTTATCGCGAGCCGCTTCTTCCTTCGGCGTCAGGTCAAAGGGTGTCTTGTCACTGAAGCTGTAGGCGCGGTCGAAGAGACCATAGAAGGTCGTGAACGGCGGTGCAATGGTGCCGTTGTATGGATAGCCTTCAACAGCGCCATAGCTGATGCGCAGCGTGAATGTGGCATCTGGATAGTGATCCTTGCCGTAGACCAGGAAGCGCGCTTTGCCGAGCTTTTCCTCAGCCGGGGTGATGACACTTGAGATGGTGTCGTGGATGTGATGGTAACTGGCGCGCACGATTGGATCGACGCGGCGGGCTGCCACGATCATCGGATCGGTCGAAGCGGCAACAGCGGCTTCTCCACCAGTGATGAGGGAGTTTCGAAACGCTGGATCGGCGAGCTTGGTGCCGTCAACAAGGGAATCCACCGTGGAATCGACAGGCTGGCCCTGAACAATCGCCTGCACATACGAGTCGTTGTCACCCAGCTTCTCCTTAGCCAGCTTGAGGGCTGCCTTCATGTAGAGCTTTTCGGTGGAGACGTAGACTGGGGCAGGTGACTTGAGCCGGAAAAGCAGAAACTCGAGCCCAGCATCGTAATACTGCGGCAGGCGCTCGGAGTCGGGCTTCTTGATCTCGGCTACATACTGAACGATGTTCAGCGCGAAGCCGAAGAGCTGACTATCGGTGCGGCGGAAGAACTGGCTATTGAACAAGGGGATGTATTGGTCGTCGGCATGGGCGATGGTCTCCCATGCGTCGCCGTACTCTTTCTTCCATTCAGGGTTGGCATCCACCTTTTTGCGAAAGTCCTCCTCCTCAGTCTTTTTCTTGGCAAGGATTGCCTTGTCAGCCAGTGCATCGCGGCGGCCGTAGTAAACCTTCAGGCTGTTCTGCAGGCCGAAGACCGTACTTCCAACGAGACGTGCATTCTCCTCGCTTTGCGCGGCAAATGCCTGCGCTGTCGCGATTCGGCGTTCGAGATAGTCGGTCAGCGCAGGCCCGATGACGTCGCGCTGCATCAGCAACTGCGAAACCGTATCGTCGCGCTCAGTTGAACCTGGATGACCGGAGATAAACGTCAACTCGCCAGGTGCTGCACCCTTGGCACTCCACTTCAGAAAGTTGTCCGTGTGCAGAGGCTTCCCGTCCTTGTAGACGCGGAACAGCGCCATGTCGATGTCATAGCGGGGATAGGTGAAGTTGTCAGGGTCGCCACCGAAGAACGCCGCCTGCTGCTCGGGGGCAAAGACGAGGCGGACATCGGTGTAGACCTGATATTGGTAGAGCCAATATTCGCCGCCGTTATAGAAGGAGACAACGTCAGAGCGCAACCCCCCCGAGGATTCCTTGCCTTCCTTCTCAATTGCGGCAACTTCGGTATCGCGTGCCTTCAGCGCCTTTGCCTGGTCGCTGATGCCCTTGGCCGCGCCCTGGACACGGGCGGTCACATCCTTCATCGCCACCAGCACGTTGACCTCGAGGTCGGGAGACTTCATCTCCTGCTCAGGCGCCTGGGCATAGAAGCCGTCGCGGATGTAGTTGTGCTCTGCCGTGGTGTTCTTCTGCAACTGGCCGCGCGCCACGTGGTGGTTGGTGAGCAACAGGCCATTGGGGCTCACAAAGGAGCCCGAGCCCCCGTCGTTCAAGCGCACACTCGATAGGCGCAGATGATCGAGCCATGCCTGGCTGGGAACGAAATTGTACTTTTCCTTCAACAGCTTCAAGGGTGGGTTGTCGAAGGTCCACATACCTTCTTCAGCTTGGACCATGGGTAAGGCGGCCACGAGAAGCGCGGCAGGAAGCAGCACTAAGGAGCGAAAGGTTCGAGTTTGCATTTGTCCCTCATTCAAGATCGGCATTCAAGATTGGCCTTCAGAATTGGTACTTGGTCTGGCACGGCATTGGCCTGCACCAGCCCGAAACATCCATTATCATGTGTGTTCCCGGACTCTGGGCCAGGAAACTGAAAAGTTCCTCCCCGGTCACAATCAGCTTTGCGGCAGGATCAGGACTTCGACTCCGGAGGCCGCATCCCTTTGCCGCAGAATCTGCTCGGTGGCCTTCTGGAAGTCAGACGGTTTAGCGTTGGGAATGTCAGTGAAGGTCTGCGGGTTACGATCCGTCAGCGGGAACCACGAGCTCTGCACCTGAATCATGATGCGATGGCCGCGGCGGAAGGTGTGGAAGAGGTCGGGCATTGTGAAATTGATGTCGGCCTCTTTCCCAGGGACAAGCGGTTCAGGCTTCTCCCAGCTATTACGAAACTTGGCGCGGAAGGGTTCCCCTCGCACAAGTTGCTGGTAGCCGCCCATGTGCAGCGGCGGCGCATCGAGAATCCGCTTGTTGCCATCCATCGAATCGTCTGGATTGGGGTAGTCCGCAGGATAGACATCGATCAGCTTCACGTCGAAGTCGGAGTCGGTGCCAGTGCTCACGATCTTGAGCTTCGGCGAGATTGGCCCCGCGATGGTCACGTCCTGTTCCAGCGGTTCTGTCTCGTAGACCAGCACATCCGGGCGATAAGACGCGAAGCGCTGATCGTCAACCATATATCGCTGCGGCACCGTGTCCGTCGTGTAGCCAACAAAGGGTACCGGATGGTCGGGATCGGAGACATACTCGTCCACACCATTCGCTTCCGTAGGCGGCTCGAAGCTGAGCTTGCCGCCCGGGTGGAAGTAGAGGGTCTGAGGCGCGGCGGCCTTGGGCGGCCAGGCATCAAAGCTCCGCCAGACGTTGGTGCCCGTCTCAAATACAACAGCCTTGTTGAGCGCCGGCCCCTTGCCCTTGAGGTAGTGCTCGAAGAACGGGAACTGCAGGTTGGCGCGAAAATACTCGCTGGTCTTCGCGTTGAACTGGACATCGCCCAGGTGGGATCCGTCGCCACGCGACCAGCCGCCGTGCACCCACGGGCCTTCAATCAGCGTGGTCGGCGTTGAAGGGTTGAATTTGCTGATTGCATTGAATGTGCGATATGGGCCGGAAAGGTCCTCAGCGTCATACCAGCCGCCCACCACCAGCACCGCGCACTTCACGTTCTTCATGTGGCGGGAAAGGTCGCGTGCCTGCCAGTATGCATCGTATGTGTTGTGATTCAGTTGGTCGTTGAAGAGCCAGTTTGACCCCTTGAGGTAAAGCTTGTCGAGATTTGCCGTATTGCCGGCGTTCAGGAAGAACTTGTAGTGATCGGGCGTTCCGTAGTCGAAGGGCACGGTTGGCTTGGGGGTCTGCGGGCCCTCCTGGGGATGGAAGAACGGCGCATAGAAGCCGAAGTTTGCCTCCAGCATAAAGGCTCCGCCGTGGTAGCCATCATCGCCCAGGAACAGGTCTGTCATGGGAGCTTGTGGGCTTGCAGCGACCAGAGCCGGGTGCGAGTCGATGATCGACGCCGAGGTGTAAAAGCCTGGGTAGGAAATCCCCCAAATTCCAACTTTTCCGTTGTTATTCGGGACGTGCTTGAGCAGGAACTCGATCGTGTCGTATGTGTCTGAAGCGTCGTCCACGTCCTGCGGAGATTTCTTGTCGTCAATGTGCGGACGCATCTCCACAAATTCGCCTTCGCTCATCCATCGCCCGCGCACATCCTGATAGACGAAAATGTAGCCGCTGTTTTGAAACTCGGGCGACGCGCCGAGGGTGCGCGGGTACCGGTCTTCGCCGTAGGGGCCAACATTGTATGGGGTGCGGTCCATCAGGAAAGGGAATGGGCCGGCCGTGGCTTCTTTGGGGACGTAAACCGCAGTGAACAGCCGCTTGCCGTCGCGCATCGGGATGCGGTACTCGTACTTCGTATAGTGGGCGCGCACCGCGTCTTCCGGCGGAGGGGTGGGCGCCGAGGTCTTTTCCTGCGCGGCCAGGTGGAGTGATGCGGCAAGGGGAGCGAGGAACAGGGCAAGCACTGCTACCGAGGGGCGAAAACGCATGAGTTTGAACGGCCTCCTGTATAGAAAATGTTAGCTGATCGACGCGGGCTTGGCAGGGAAGGATGATCAGGGCCAAAATCAGACTGTCTGAAAGGCGAAGGGGATGAAATGCGATTTGGGAATTGCAGCGAGAATTCTCCTAAGCTACCAGCGTATTGAAAGGGAATTTGGTTCAGGGATCGGCGAGCGGTCAAACTAGCTGGCTCGTTCTCGAGCTTCGATCCTTGTAATCCGCTCCCGCAACTCATACACGTCCGCCAGCCTGGTGATCGCTTGCATGGCCTGAGCATGGCGTTCCGAGGCCTGACGCTCAACGGCGTCGAAGCGTCCGTTCATTCCTTCGAAGCGCAAGTTCATTCGCTCTTCGAGCGATTCCACCCGCGCGGAAAGCTCACGCAACTCCGGCGCCAAAAAGTCCTGGAGCAACTTGCAGGTATCCTCGATCACGCTCATAGTGTCTCGCTGACCACAGTGTAGCGCAATTTTGGCGGCGTTCGACGGTCATTGGCGACCGGCAGGTCATGAGTCCGATCCGATCGGTGACTTCGGCGGCTACCCTTTTCTTTTCCCCGCGTGTTCATTAGGGTCCGGTGCAGGGCTGGAATGCCCCTTTACCCCATCCTGATGGCTCTCTTAGCCTCAGTGTGTTAAAAGCAAAGAATCAGGGTTGGATCGAGATAGGCTTGCATAGCCAGGGGCTGAGACTTGCAGTCTTCCAGCAACAATCCGCTCGCCGCCAATCCCTCAAATTCCGGATTAGGGAAGCCGCAAGCAAGCATGAGCGCAGGACCCACCGAGGAACTGGAGACTCTCTTCGGAGACTATCCGCTGGACAAGTCATTCGACGAGATGCGCGAGTCCACTGGCGAAATCCGCCCGCACTATCGGGCGCTTGCCGAGGCTCTGGCCAAACTTCCGCAGGAAGAGCTTCAGCGGCGCAAGCAATCAGCCGACCTGTCTTTCCTCACCCAGGGCATCACGTTTACCGTCTACGGTCGCGACGAGGGCACGGAGCGAATCTTCCCCTATGACCTTGTTCCACGCCTCGTCACTGCTCAGGAATGGGACCGTGTCGAGCGTGGGCTCACGCAGCGCATTACCGCGCTGAATCATTTCCTCAAAGACGTTTACTCCGACGCGAAAATCCTCAGCGACAAGGTTGTGCCCCGCGATCTGGTCTACAGTTGCAAGCACTATCGCCGCCAGATGCGTGGCCTTCAGGTGCCCCGCAATGTCTACATTGCGGTCGTGGGCAGTGACCTGCTGCGCGTGGGCGAGGGCGAATATGTTGTCCTCGAGGACAACCTACGAGTGCCGTCCGGCGTCAGTTACATGCTCACAAATCGGCGCGTAATGAAGCGGACGTTTCCGCAGCTCTTTCACAGCTACGGTGTCCGGCCAATCGAGCACTATCCGCAACTCCTCTTGGCAACGCTGCGCTCGCTCGCGCCCGAAGGACGCCCCGAGCCTAATATCGTGCTGCTGACGCCGGGCGTCTTCAACTCCGCGTACTTCGAGCACACCTACCTCGCACGCCAGATGGGCATCGACCTCGTCGAAGGCCGCGACTTGGTAACGCATGACAACGTGGTCTACATGCGCACCACAGATGGGCTGCGCCGCGTTGACGTAATCTATCGCCGTGTCGACGACGACTTCAGCGATCCGCTGGTTTTCCGGTCGGATTCGGCACTGGGATGCGCTGGGCTTTTCAACGCGTATCGCGCCGGCAATGTCACCGTGACCAACGCATTCGGCACTGGACTCGCCGACGACAAAGCGGTTTACGCCTTTGTGCCCAGGATCATCAAGTACTACCTCGATGAAGATCCCATCCTGCCCAACGTTGAGACGTTTCTTCTGGGCGAAGAGAAGGAACGCCAGCATGTGCTTGCCAATCTGGACAAGCTTGTTGTGAAGGCAGTCGGCGAGAGCGGCGGTTATGGAATGCTGATCGGGCCTAAGTCGACGGCGCGGCAGCGAGAAGAGTTTGCCCGCCAGATCGAATCAAATCCGCGTAACTATATTGCGCAACCAACGCTGGACTTTTCACGCGCACCCTGTCTCATTGGCAATCACCTTGAGCCCCGTCACGTTGACCTGCGACCCTATGTTCTATATGGCGACAAGGTCAACATTGTGCCGGGCGGGCTAACTCGTGTTGCGCTTGAGAAGGGTTCGCTGGTAGTTAACTCGTCGCAAGGCGGCGGAAGCAAGGATACCTGGGTACTTGAAAACTAACTGGGTTACTCAAGAGAGAGCAGAACGATGTTATCGCGGGTTGCCGACAGCTTGTACTGGATGAGCCGCTACCTTGAGCGCGCCGAGAACACCGTGCGCCAGCTCGACGTAACCATGGGCCTGATGCTGGACACAGGCAGCACCTCGCTTGAAGAGCGGTGGACGCGGCTGATGTCTGCGCTTGGCCGCCCTGAAGACATGGAGTGGAATGGCGACCTCGAGTCCATGGCGCGCGACTTGGTGTTTGACAGCCTGAACCCGCTGTCGGTGACGTTCGCGGTGAACGGCGCTCGTGAAAATGCGCGCCAGGTGCGCGAAGAAATCTCCAGTGAGCAGTGGGTGCGTCTCAACCGGCTATTCCACCAGATGCATTCGCCGCATGCACAGGCCCAGTTCCGCACCAGCATCAACGACTCGCTGGCTTCGATCATCGATGGCATCCACCTGTTCAAAGGCGTCAGCGACACAACCATGATTCATGGCCAGGGCTGGCAGTTCATCCGCCTGGGGCGCTATCTTGAGCGAGCCTATGCAACTGCCACGCTGCTTGAGATCTATCAGCCCCATTTACTTGAGGCGCGCGAACGTGATCACTCCGGCTACCAGTACCTTGAGATGGTAGGACTGCTCCGCTGCTGCACTTCGTTCGAGGCATACTGCCAGGTGTATACGGCAGATGTTTCACCAGACCGCATCCTCGAGTTCCTGCTCCTCAACGCGGACTTTCCCCACGCGATTCGCTACACCGTGGACGGCATGCGCGACGCGGTCAATTCCATTCAGCGAACCGGCGGGCGTCGCGCGTCTGAAGATCTGATTGCAGTAATTGGAAGGCTTCAAGCGAGCCTCGGTTACACAACCATCAGCGAGATACTGGCAGGTGACACGGCCGCATTTCTGCATAAAATCCGCGAAGAGTGCACGCGCATTCACGATCTGATTTATCGCTACTATGTGCAATATTCCATTCAGTCGGCGCTGGCCGTTTAAAAGGGATTATGAACTATTTTTCCATCAGGCATCTGACGCGTTTCCGCTACTCCAGCCCCATCAGCGAGAGCATCATGGAGGCGCGCATGAACCCGCGCTCCGACACGCATCAACACTGCCTGGCATTTTCTCTATCCGTTAGCCCGCGCTGCCGCGTCTTCAGCTATCGCGATCACCTCGGCAACAACGTCCATCATTTCGACATTCCCGGCGAGCACAATCAGCTGGTCATCGTAGGCGAAGCGGTTGTCGAAGCGCAGGTCCTGCCAGAAGTGCCAGCCTACCTCTCGCCCGACGCTTGGGGTGCGCTTGATGAGATGGTCGAGCAGGGCGACTACTGGGAGATGCTCCTGCCCAGCACCTTTGCCGTCGAGACTCCGGCCCTCATTCAGATTGCCAGGCAGATGGGCGTGGTCCGTCGCGACGACCCGCTCATGTTAGTGCAGGAACTGAATCAAAAGCTATTCGACTACTTCGACTACGAGCCGCGCTCGACGCGTGTCGACTCGCCAATTGATGAAGCAATTCTCAGCGGCAAAGGCGTCTGCCAGGACTTCGCCCACACCATGATCGCGCTGCTGCGGCATGTCAGGATTCCGGCGCGTTATGTTTCGGGATATCTCTACCGTGGCCGCGAAGATCACGACCGCTCCACGCCGGACGCAACCCACGCTTGGGTCGACGTACTCCTGCCGCACCTCGGCTGGGTGGGCTTTGACCCCACCAACAACCTTGTCGCTCACCACCGCCACATCCGCACAGCAGTTGGTCGCGACTACGCCGACGTTCCGCCAACCCATGGAATATTTCGCGGCAAAACATCCAGCGAACTCTACGTAGCCGTCCATGTCGAAGCCAGCGCGGAGCCGCCTGCTCTCGATCGCAAGATGCCCATTCCCGACGACTGGAGTGTCCTCGTCGAAAAGGCCCAGCAGCCCCCCCAACCTGTCCTCCCGCTAAAAGATTTCCAGCAAATGCAGCAGCAGCAACAACAGTGAACACCGGTAGTGCCCGTAGATGAACGGCTCTTGCCTCCCGGAGAGAGGCTAAGATAATAGCCCAGGACCGGGGTCCCCGCGGACAGGTCTTTGTCCGAGGGGTGGAGGGTGAAACCCTGGGTGAGCAGCCCGAAAATGACCTCGCGCCCCGTAGGCGGCGCATCGAAATCATCCCACGACAGACCGGGCCCCTAAGCGGCAGGTACGCGCCCCCCCCAATTCCCCCACCTCGCCGCATTGCCCGACATTCCTTCACTCCACTATGATCATCCCCACCATGTCGCCTCCCATGCCGACCCTCAGTCCTACCGATACGCAGCTTCTTCAGATCGCAAGCAATGCGGCCCCGGCGACCATTGCCGGCGTTGCGTCAGTAATGCAAAGTATCGATGCGATCTTGCCCAGCAGCGACGGCTTGAAGTGGTTCAACCGGCTTTATCTGATGGTTACCCAGCAGGTTGACGCCCAGCCTCCGGCGGTTGGGTGGGCCGATCCAAACTGGTTGACGCGCCTTGATATTGTGTTTGCCGGATTCTACTTTTCCGCCATTGCCGATGCGCTCAGCCAGAACGCGAACACCGCAAGTTCATGGGACGCTCTGTTTGAAGCGCGCAACCGAACCGGCATCGATCGCATACAGTTTGCACTGGCGGGGATGAATGCGCACATCAATCACGATCTGGCGCTGGCCCTGCTGCGCACCGATGAGGACCTGAATCTGACGCCCGGCCTCGACAGCCCCGAGCACAACGACTATGAGAGGGTGAACGGCTTGCTCGAGAAGGTGCTGCCCGCGGCGTTAACGTTTCTCGCCAACGGCATACTCGGCGAGCTGGCGCAGGACACCGGAAAGATAGGCCGCCTGCTGGCCATCTGGAACGTCACCGCCGCCCGCGACCTCGCCTGGTCCTTCGCCGACCACCTTCGCAACCTGACCGGCCTCGATCGAGACATAGCCCAAGCCGCCCAGGACCAGCTGACCGGCGTTATTGGGCGGGCGTTGTTGATGCCCGTTTAGGGGACGAAGGACCAAGGGACTAAAGGCCCGAGGGCCGACGGGTGGTATCGGCTAGGGTCTGGGGTGTCGGGTGTCGGGGGTCGGGCGTGCAATCGGGCGATGGCGGGTTGGCGTGAATCGGGGACGAAACCCGGGGACAGACGGGAAGTTCCCAGAGCCATTAGTCAGCAACGGAAAGTCGTTTGCGGAGAAGCGTCGGTTGCCTGAGTGAAGGCCTATCCGGGAACTCTAGTCCCTGCCGGGGATTCAGCTCGCCTGTCGCGCTTCGGCTGCGATCTTTCGCAGTTCGGGTAACACGCGGCCTAGGAGGAGTGGGGCGGCGGTGCGGGTGCCTAGGGCGAAGTAGACGTCGCGGTAGAGGTGGTAGAGCCGCTCGTAGACAGCGGCGGACTTTGCTTCAGGCTCGACCGTGCGCAACGGCAGGCAGACCGCTGCCTGCGCCTCTTCAATCGTCTTGTAAGCTCCCGCAGCCAGCAGCGCAAAAATCCCCGACCCAAGGCTCGTAGGAATCCCCACAGGCACCAGCACAGGCTTGTTCAGCACGTTTGCGTAAATCTGATTGAGCACTTCGTTCTTTTGCGGAATTCCGCCCGCGTTGATCACACGGTCAATTCTGACGTTATGCTCGGCCATCCGCTCCAAAATGATCCGTGTATGAAATGCAGTCCCTTCGATTGCCGCGAACAACTCGTCCTGCGCAGTGTGGACAAGGTTCCATCCAAGCGTTACTCCACCCAGCTCAGGATTAACCAGCACAGTCCGGTCGCCATTATCCCAGCTCAGCCGCAGCAGCCCGGTCTGGCCGGCCTTCCAGGTTTCCAACCCCTCTGACAGCGCAGCAACAGTCGTGTTAGCCCGCCGCGCAATCGCGTCAAAAATATCCCCAGTCGCCGACAACCCAGCCTCAATGCCCGTGTACCCCGGATGAACACTGCCCGGAACAACGCCGCACACGCCCGGTACAAGCTCCGCCTGGCGAGCCATCGCAATAATGCACGTTGAAGTTCCAACAACATTCACAGCATCGCCTTCGCGAATGTTCGACCCGATCGCGTCCCAGTGGGCGTCGAAAGCGCCAACAGGGATGGGAATCCCGGCGCGAAGGCCCAGCGCTTCGGCCCATTTGGGCGCAAGATGCCCAGCCAGTTTGTCGCTGGTCAAATACGCACCGCCAAGTTTGGCGCGGATCCCCGCGAAAAGAGGATCGACCGCAACCAGAAACTCTTCCGGCGGCAACCCGTCCCACTTGGGATTCCACATCCACTTATGGCCCATCGCGCAAATGCTTCGCTTCAAATCTTCAGTCCGCGTGATTCCGCAAAGCGTGGCCGCCACCATGTCGCAGTGTTCCAGAGCAGTGACGAAACTTGACCGCTTGTCCGGGTTATGCCGCAGCCAATGTAGAAGCTTAGCGAATCCCCATTCATGCGAATAGACTCCGCCGCACCACTCGATGCCTTCAAAGCCAAGTTCGTGGGCCTTGCGCGTTATAAGTTCGGCTTCCTCGTGGGCGCGATGGTCGCACCACAGGTAGTAGTCATCAAGTGGTTCGAGGTTCGCGCCAACCGGAATCACGCTTGAACCCGTGGTGTCCAGAGCCATGGCAGCAACCTGTTGGCCGTCGACGCCGGTGGCGGCCAGAACGTCTCGCGTCGCTGTGGCCAATGCCGCCATCTGGTCGCTATGCGATTGGGTGGCGAAATTTGGGTCTTCGCGGCGGCGATTCAGTGGGTAAGAGGCAGCCGCGGTGCCAATTGGACCGCGCGTGCTATCGACAAGAGTTACGCGCACGCTAAGTGTGCCGAAGTCAACGCCGGCGACGATAGACATGGAACGCAAGCCTCCAAGTAAACGCTTTCCAATCGCAATCAAGAGTACACCATTCGGCTGCGCTGGTGGCGAAAGGGCGGACAGCTCCGCACAATTTGAGATACACTTCTGTTCCCCGGGTTTGAGCGCTTGTTGGAACCGTACAAAACTCGAGCGGCCGCACAGTACCGCGTCGAATGAGACCAGGAGGAACCATGAAGGGAACCGACACAGTTGGATTGGTGCTGAAAGCCAAGGGCAATGTCTCCATTCTGTCCCTCAAGCCGGAGCAGTTGGTCTTTGAAGCGCTCGAGACCATGGCAAAGCACAACATCGGCGCGCTGCTCGTAATCGAAAACGAGCGGCTCGTCGGAATCCTCTCTGAGCGCGACTACGCCCGCAAGGGCGTGCTGATGGGGCACCTCTCAAAAGAGACACACGTGCAGCAGATCATGACCACGCCGGTAATGTTCGTGACCCCCAGGAACACCGTGGATGACTGCATGGCGATGATGACCCAGCACCATATCCGCCACCTTCCAGTGCTCGATGGCGAAAAGGTAGTCGGCGTGGTTTCAATCGGCGACCTGGTCAAGTGGGTGATCTCCGGGCAGGAGCAGCACATCCAGGCGCTTGAGGGATTCATCAGCGGTTCGTATCCGGCATAGGGATCTAATGCACTGGCCCGGCCACGCGAAGTGACCCCGTCGCAGCCCGCATCAGCTACATGCGGATCGTAGTTCCGTGTTCACCGACTACAGCAAAAACCGAAAGAAGATTGGTCAGGCTGAGCAATTCACGAATCCGCTTGCCCAAATTCACGAGTTCGAGTGTGATTCCTCTGGACCTTGTTGAAGCGTAAAGCCGGACCAGCGTGCCGAGCCCCATGCTGTCCATGTAGGCCAGGTCAGACAGATCGAGTACGATGCGCTTGGCCGTAGGGAAGTAGTGGCTGACCCGGTTGTAGAGAACATCGGTCACGCCCGACACCAGTTTCCCGTGGCACTTGATAACAACCACCTCACCGGCAGTTTCCACTTCAAGAGTAAGCAGATTGGCGAGTGCAGCTTCGGGCATGGGTCACATCCTTGACGAGGAATTCCAGGGATCGGGGAATCCGCGATGCACGAATTCTCTCACAACTCATTGTCCGCTGTAACGCATCGCCAGGGGCAGTAGCTTGCCATTGCGTGCAGCAGACACTCGCCATTCGCTCACGTCATTTCCCTGGCCTTAGCGAATGAATCCAGTAGAGCTCTATTTCTTACTACCAGGCAGCCAGCTCTTCACCTTATCCATCAGTCCGGGCTTTGCCGGCGTCGTTTGCGCGCTTGCCGCCGGCGTTGCGGCAGACGGCTTAACCGGCAAAGCAGCTTGCGTCGGGGGGGATGAAACGGCTTTTTGCGAAGGCGCCTGCGCCGCGGCAGCCGCCCCGGACTTCTGGTCCTTTTGATTATTCGCGGCCTCAGCCTTCGGCGTACCAGGCAACAGAGTAGTTCCGTTCACTACCTTGTCTGCGTAAACGGTCGGCGCGCTCTCCGTCTCGTTCTTCACAAGCAGCGAGATGCGCCGGTTGGATGGGTCGGTCGGGTTGTTCTTCACACGCAGCATCTGGTCGGCATAGCCGCGCACCTGCGTCACCTGGTTGGTCCGCACACCGTCCTGCTGCAACAGCCTGCGCGCGGAGTTGGCGCGATCGGCAGAGAGTTCCCAGTTGCTGTAGCCATTGTCGTTGCTGTAGGGCGTTGAGTCTGTGTGGCCTTCAATGAGCATAAGGTTCGGTAACGTCTTGAGCTCGGAGGCGAGCAGGCTGAGGAGTGCCTGGCCACTCTGGCTGAGTTTGGCGCTGCCCAGCTCGTAGAACGTTCCGTTCTTGTCTTCAAGCAGTTCGATGCGGAGGCCTTCGGGTGTGACCTTAATCTCAATCTGCTTGGAGAGTTTCTCAAGATCCTTGCGCGCTTTGATCTCCGCCTCGAGTTTCTCCTTGAGCTGCTCCAGGTCCTTGGTGTCGACCTGAGAAACCGTTGCTCCGGTGCCCGTCATCGTGGTGCCCATTTGGCTGCCCGTGCCTTTGGGATCGTTGAAGTACCCTGCAACCGCATGCTTCACCTTCTCGCTTGAGCCCATCAGCCACAGCACAATGAACAGCGACATCATCGCCGTAACAAAGTCGGCGTAAGCAACCTTCCATGCGCCACCGTGGTGGCCGCCGTGGCCGCCTTTCTTCTTGATGACGATGATTGGTTGTGTTTTGGCCGTCATTTGTTCCTCGAAGCGGATTGCGGTTCAACAACGGAATGCAACTATTCGGCGGCTGCGGGAGTGCCGCCCTTGCAACTCTTCTCCATCTCGTCAAAGCTGGGCCGCACGTGTGCTGGAATGGCTCGGCGAGCCATCTCGATCGCGATCATCGGAGCTGAGCCCTTCAAAAACGACAGCAGCAGCACGCGCAGCACGTGCAGATATTCGTTATGGTCATCGGCCGTCTTGCTCATGTTGGAGGCAAGCGGACCAACGACGCCATAGCAAAGCAAAATGCCGAGAAAGGTGCCGACCAGGGCAGCGGCGACCTTTTCGCCGATCTCTTCCGGCGGGCCTCCGAGCGAGCCCATGGTAATCACAACGCCGAGCACGGCGGCCACAATTCCCAGGCCGGGGAGCGCATCGGCCACCGTCGAGAGTGCTTGAACCGGCTGCGTGGCGGCGTGGTGGTGAACTTCCATATCCAGCTCCATCATCTGGTCCATATCGAATGGCTCAACTCCGCCGGTAATTGCGGTGCGAAGCGTGTCGCAGACGAAATCGCGCGCGTGGTGGTCCTTGAGAAACTCGGGAAAATTCTTGAATA
>Ga0182016_10001272_pt1 | contig 30780 bp, 23 predicted proteins | sample 712S2MmetaG_FD_120491 | JGI IMG/M metagenome (GOLD analysis project Ga0182016, IMG submission 120491) | Permafrost microbial communities from Stordalen Mire, Sweden - 712S2M metaG | ecosystem: Environmental > Terrestrial > Soil > Wetlands > Permafrost | place: Sweden: Stordalen | collected...
ACCACTTCGACAACCGAGCCAAAGGAAAGCACGTTCTGCGACTCGTCAACCGTCTACAGAACCTCGGATTCGACGTTCAGATCACCCCGCTCGCAGCCTAATCGAGAGATTGTTTCTTGTCAGGCGATGATTTGTGCGCAGGTTTGCTTACCTGGGAAAGAGATCATTGTCAACAAGGATTTCCGCGCCACCGCCGAAGTGCTGCGCAAGGCGATCGTGCTCCTTCAGGTAAATTCGCAAAGGCTGCAAATTGTCCCCAGGGCCGGAGCGATCCATCACGTCGTCCCAGATGAAGAACCGCGTGGGATATCGATGGAGCGCAATCAGCAGATTGCGGACTTGCTCTGGGCGGGTGAACGCATCATTTTCAACCCATTGCACCTCGGCGGGATTCGCGAGGCCCAGCACGAAATTCAGATCGGGGTCTCCAAAGAGCCGATCGCCGGGATGTGCGTTGCGAAAAAGCCACGCCACCATTTCATAGCGCTCGCCGTGCAGAAATGCGACGGAACCGCGCGGGCTGTCGAGTTTCTGGACCGGATGAATCACGGCAGCGGTCACCTCCGCGAGGCCGATCAGGCCCGTGACTGCCAGCGCGGCGCAGATCCAGCGGCGTTTGCCGGAATCGTGGAGCATTGCCGCTCCCAGAATATAAGCGAAGGCTGCGGCGCAATTCAAGCGCGACAGCGACATTGAACTGGCCTGCGCAAGGAGTTCGAACGATCCGGCGAAGAAGTATAAGACGAGGGCTTGATTTGACCCAGAACCGCGCAGTGCGATGGGTTTGAAGAGATGGCGCCTGGCAATGAATGCCATGAACAGGAGCGGTACCGCGGCTTTCATCGCGAACCACAAGCCAACCAGCAAAACGGAATGGGGCCGCAGCGGCAGAGCAGAATTCAACTCCGCAAAAAACAGGCCTGGCTTGTTGAAGCGGCCCGCAGAGAAATAGTGCATTGGGAAGACGGCCAGCGACTCGAACAGCGCTCGTGGCGCGACAGTAGTTGCCAGGGTTGCCAGCGCCGCGGATATCACCGCGGCAAGAGGGATGAGCAATGCACAGGCGGCCCGCAAAGCTTTGCGCCAATCTCGGAATTTCCAGATGAAAAACAAACACACCCCCGCCGCGACAAAGACTCCGCGGCTGGATGTGAAGAGCGTGGCCATGCCCAGGAGGGCGCCCGCGCCGCAAAGCCAAAGGGTTTTGCGTGCCCTGGCTACGAGACTCACGGCGGCAAAAACCAGCAGAGTGCTGTACAAGTGATGATTTCCATCCATCGAGCTGCGCTGGCAAATGACGAGGAAGGCGGCCACGGGGACGAGCGCGGCCCAACCACGAAGAACGGCGCGCGAGAGCGAGTAAACCAGCAGGGTGCTGGCCGTGAGAGCGGCAAACACCATCAGAGGCGCAATCCAAAGGCGCACACCGAAGCACAGAAAAAGCCAGTAGTAGAGATATTCGGCGCCGGGCAGGTTGAGCTGAAACAGATCGCGATAGAGGACCTCGCCATGAAGCATACGCTCGGCATGCTCAAGAAAGATGGATTGATCTCCCCAATGCCAAATGGGCAGAAACGGATAGCGAAACAGATGCAGATAGAAGAAAATCGCGGCTACGATGCCGAGTGCAAGGTACGGCCATTTTGCCTGGGGAGGCGCGGCTTCGGACGCGGCGGACGGCGCGGCGTTGACTGTGCTACCTGAATTCATCGCATTTCGCATGAGGCAAAGATCTTTGGCCAGGGTTCCCAGGATAGTTTCCTGGACGCCGCAATTGTACACACCGGGGCCACCATCGGCTGATGAGCTTCCAGGGACAGCTTTTTTGCCCGCAGACCTCAGACTTCGGCTTGTTACGGAGCGTCCAGGGCAGAAGAATCTCATACAAAGCAATTTCATGAGAACTGACCCATACGCCAGTTCGGAAGTTACGGAACGCTTATAGGCGGTGATTTTGCAAAAATTCTGTCCGGCTCCAGGTGGACATTTCAGGTAACACTGATTTTTCCGCTCAGAATGTCCGGCTATAACCGGTCATTTGGCATGCGCGAGGTGGCGGAACGGTTTTCTGATCCCTAATCCCTGTTCCCTGGCCCCTGTTCTTGAGCAATCCACGCGTCGATCCGCTGCTCCAGCACGTCGAGCGGCAACGCGCCCGCGTCGATCACCTGGTCGTGGAAGGCACGAATGTCGAACTTCGCACCCAGAGCCTTTTGCGCGCGGTCGCGCAGTTCCAGAATCTTCAACTGCCCAATCTTGTAGGCCACGGCCTGGCTCGGCCACGCAATGTAGCGGTCTACTTCGGATTGCACGCTGGTCTCGTCCACATTCGAGTGCTCGTGGAAGTACTGGACCATCTGCTCGCGGGTCCAGCCCTCCGAGTGCACGCCGGTATCGACAACCAGGCGGACGGCGCGCCAGATATCGGCCTCCAGGCGTCCGTAATCGGAGTAGGGGTCCTGGTAGAAGCCCACGTCCTTGCCCAGCCGCTCGGCGTAGAGTCCCCAGCCCTCGATATAGGCCGTGTAGTGGCCGTATTTGCGGAACTCCGGCAGACCCGTCAGCTCGTGCGCGATGGAAATCTGCAAATGATGGCCGGGAATGCCCTCGTGATAGGCGATCGCTTCCACGGCATACAAGTTGCGCTCCGTGGCGTTATAGGTATCGATGAACAAGCGCCCCGGCCGGCTGCCGTCGGGCGTGCCTCCCTGGTAATACGCGGGCGCCGAGGTTTTCTCAGCATACGCGGGCACCGCGACCACTTCAAACGGCGCCTTGGGCAGCGTGCCGAAGAGCTCGGGCAGCTTGGCCTGCATGGGCTTCAGGTAGCCGCGATAGGCGTCGAGCAGGGCATCGGCCGAAGCCGGGTGCAGCTTGGGATTGGCTTTGAGGCTGGCGCGAAAGCTCTTCAGGTCCGGGAAACCGAGCTTCTGCGCAATGGCCAGCATCGCGGCTTCGTCCTTTATCACTTCGTCGAGTCCGATCTGGTGAATCTGGTCCGCGGTAAGGTCTGTGGTGGTCGTGCGCGCAATCAGAAACTGGTAGTACTTCTTGCCGTCGGGCAACGCATCGATGCCGGGCTTGGTGCGGCCGGCCGGAACGTAGCTCACTTCAAGGAAGCGCGCGAAGCGCAGGTAGGCCGGCAGGTCCTCCTTGGCGATGGCGGCGAGCATCTCGGTTTTAATCCGCAGTTGGTCCGTTGCGGAAATGGCCGCAGGAAAGTTCTTGAGCGGCAATGCGAGCGGCGAGTCCTCGGGCTTCTGGTTGGCCAATTCCTTCACTTGATCGAGCGCCTTTTCAAGAAGGTATCTGGGCGGAACGCGCCCGTCCTCCATGCCGATCGACATATCTTCGGTGACCTGGGCAAAGGCGCGGGGCAGCGCATGCAGGCGCGCGATCCAGTCGTCGTAATCCTTCACCGTGGCGAAGCTCAACTCGGCTGCCAGTCGCGGATAGTCGCTGTAGATGCCGCCCATCTGGTTGACCGGCATCTCCCACTCCTTGAACTCCGCGGCCTCCTCGTCGAGCTCGAATGTGCGAATCAGCAGATCCTGGCTCGTCTTCTCCTGGTCAGTGAAACCGGTGGGATCGATGACCGCGAGTTTCAGCAGGAACTTCTGTTCGCGCGCCAGCTCGTCATTGACCGCCGCGACGGAGTAGTCGCTGGTCTGATCGTTGTAGCGCTTGTCGCCGATGACGGACGCGAATTCGGGCTCGTGCTTGAGCCGGTCCTCCCAGTACTCGTGAAAGAGGTCGTTGAGGGCTTTGCGCCGGTCTTCAAGCGAGACGGGCGCCGGCGCCGGCGTCTGAGCCTGAGTCTGGGGCACGAGCTGGAGCTTCTGCGCGAACGCAGGGAACAGGGAACAGGGAACAGAGAACAGGAAAGCGGCGAGGAGGCAAAGCAGGGGGCGCTTGAGCGCGGCAGCGGCCGGGGTGAGGAGGGTGATTTTTTTCAAGGGAGCAGGGTCCTCCGCGGGAAATGGTCGATGAGACGAGTTTATTTCACTTGGACGGGAAAGAGGAGAACAAGGGAGCGAGCCAACGAGGCAGCGGGCGAACGCGAACGAATTGGGCGGGATCGCGCGTGGGGGACGTCGGCCCAATTGCGCCCTGAAAAAAATTCATTCGCTTCCCAACCCTGGCGGGATACAATCGCGGGCAAACGCATTCTTGGTCCAGCGAAAGGCGGAAATCATGAGCGAACCTGAAACACAACTAACGGCTGCCGGACTTACGCAATGGCAGCGCCTGGCTGACACGTTTACGGCGCCGTCGAAGACCTTCGAGGACATCAAGCGCGGCAACCGAAGCTGGTGGCTGCCCCTGATTGTTATGGCGCTGGCTGGCTACATCCTGTTTGCAGCCGTGGTCGAGAAGGTCGGGATCCGGCAGGTCACGGAGAACCAGATCCGCATGAGCCCCAAGGCCGAGGAACGGATGGCGCAGGCCACTCCGGAACAAAGGGAGCAAGGGTACAAGATCTCGGATGGGATTACCGAGGGCGTGTTCATTGCAGGTCCTTTGTTTGGGATGCTGGGCGCGGTGGTGGTAGCCGCGGTGCTGTTTGGCACCATCAATTTCGGTTTCGGGGGCAGGGCGAAGTTTGCAGATGTCTTCGCAGTGGTCTACTACGCGTGGCTTCCGTCGGTGGTGAAGGTGCTGCTGGGCGTGGTTGTGATTTACGCGGGCATGGCGCCGGAGTCGTTCAACATCAAGAATTTTGCGCCTACCAACCTGGGCGCATTCCTCGATCCGGTCGAAACCAACAAGGCGCTCTACGCGCTGGCGACGGCGTTCGATGCCGTGACCATCTGGATGGTGGTTGTGATGGGCATCGGCGTGGCCACGGTGGCGGGAGTGAAACGCAACGCCGGCTACATTGCGGTCTTCGGCTGGTGGGTGATCGTGGTGTTGCTCGGCGTCGCGTCGGCGGCGCTCTTCGGCTAGGTTTCTGGCCGCATCGATTCTCGGCAGTGTCGGGCGCGTATCGCGCCCCTGTCGCGCCCGTGGAGTTCGTGCTATCCCACCCTTTCGCCCAAAGATCGTGCGAAAGGATGGGGCACGGGCGAACTGGCAACCCTTACCCCAACGCGTAACGCATTCCAGTGCACAGCCCTGCTTGTTAGAATCGATTAGACCGCGACGTGGAGGATCACATCCACCATGGTCGAGCCGTAAGATTTGGAAGCGATGACCCTCCGCCTGTTCAATACCCTCACGGGACAACTGGATGCGCTCGAGCCCGCCGACGGCACGGCACTGCGCATGTACGCCTGCGGGCCTACGGTCTACGACTTCGGCCACATCGGCAACTTCCGGACATTTTTGCAGGTGGACGTGCTGCGGCGCTTCCTGAAGTTGAGTGGAACGGCGGTGCGCCACGTGATGAATATAACCGACGTGGACGACAAGATCATCCGCAACGCCGGCGCGGCGGGCCTTCCCATCGGCGAGTACACCAAGCAGTATGTGGATGCGTTTTTCGAGGACCTTGAAGCGCTGCGCGTGGAGCGGCCGGAGACAATTGCCCGCGCCACGGAGCACATTCCGCAGATGGTGGCGCTGATCGAGAGGATTGCCGCGGCGGGAGCGGCCTACAAAGTGGAAGACGGCTCGTGGTACTTTCGCCTGGCGGCCTTTCCGGAGTATGGAAAATTAAGCAAAAAAGATTTGTCGGGGATGGAAGACGGCGCGCGCGTGGATGTGGACGAGTACGAGAAGGACTCGGCGCGGGACTTTGCGTTGTGGAAGGCGGCCAAACCCGGCGAAACCTCCTGGGATACGGTGATTGGGCGCGGCCGGCCGGGCTGGCACATCGAGTGCTCGGCCATGGCGATGGAGTACCTGGGCGAGAGCTTCGAACTGCACTGCGGCGGCGAAGACCTGATGTTCCCGCACCACGAAAACGAGATTGCGCAGAGCGAAACCGCTACGCACAAGCCGTTCGCGCGGCATTGGATGCACGTGCGCTTCCTGCTCGTCGACGGCAGAAAGATGTCGAAGAGCGAGGGGAATTTTTATACGTTGCGCGATCTGCTGCTCAAAGGGTTCAAGGCCTCGGCGATCCGCCTGGCGCTGATTTCCGTGCCCTACCGGCGGCCGCTCAACTTTACCTTCGACAGCCTGGCGGACGCGACCAACGCCATCGACCGGCTGCGCACCTTCCGGGCGCGGCTGATCGCTGCCGACATTGCGGCGGGCGAGAATCCCCAGTTGCAGGAGGCGGCGAAGAACGCGCGCGCCGGGTTCTTCGCGGCGCTCAACAACGACTTGAACACTGCCGACGCGCTGGCGCCGGTCTTCGAACTGGTGCGCGCGGCCAATGCGGCCATGGACGGCGGGCAGCTCTTCGCCGCCGACCGCGATGCAATCCTGCCCGTACTCGGGGATTTCGACGCCGTCTTCGACCTGCTGGAAGACCGCGACGCCGAGCCTACACGCCGCGCATTGGAATGGGCGAAGGCTTCAGGCCGCATCGGCGAGGTGGCTCCGGAGCTGATTGCCGCGCAATCGCTGAGCGATGCAGACGTTGAGGCGCTGGTGGCCGAGCGCACCGCGGCCAAGAAGGCGCGCAACTTTGCCCGCGCCGACGCCATTCGCGCCGAGCTCGCGGAAAAGGGCGTGATTCTGGAAGACTCGAAGGACGGCGTGCGCTGGAAGCGAAAGTAGCTGCTAGCTCCTAGCTCCTAGCTCCTAGCTCCTAGTGTTTAGACCACATGAATTGGTAATTCATCATGGACAGGCGCGGACGAGGACGTCCGCGCTACAGCCGGCCAGGAGGCCGGCGCTACACTTGGGCAGTAACTGAATCATGTGGACACGGGACTAGCCTTTAGCTGGATCGTGCCTGAGCAGCACGTCGCGGCGGACGAGGAAGGTCACGGCGATGGAAATCGAATTCGATTTTGACCGCGAAGAAGACGGCCGCTGGATTGCGGAGGTTGTCGATCTGCCGGGCGTGCTGGCCTACGGCGCGATGCAAGAAGAATCGCAAGCGAAGGCTCAGGCAATGGCCGCAGAAGTGATTGCGGAGCAAGCAACGAGGATCTAGGTAGGAGGCTCATTCCTTGGAACCCAACGAAGCAACGGAATTGCAGGAACTCGCGGAGCGCGGGGCGAGCGAATCGGCGCTGCGGCCCGTCGCCTTCACCATGTGCGGGATGGCCGTGCTGGTGGCTGTGACTACGGTGCTGGGCCATCGCACGCATACCCAGGCGATTCTCTTTCAGAACCAGGCCACGGACATATGGAATGAGTACCAGGCGCACAAGATTCGTGCCTACGAGACGGAGTTGACCACCGATCTGCTCAGCGCGGTGACGGTTGCCGACCAGCACGCCGCCGACAAGATTGCCAAATCCTACACCGACCACGAGAAGAAGTGGGCCGACGAGGTGAAAGAGGAAGAGGACCAGGCCGAGGCGCTCCAAACCAAAGTCGAACTTGCCGAGGCGCGCGCCGACCGCTTCGACATGGCCGAAGCCCTGCTCGAAATCGGCCTCGTCATCACCTCGGTCACGTTGCTCACGCGCAACCGCATCTATTGGTACCTGGGGCTGGGCTTCTCCGCGCTGGGCGTGGGATTGGTGGCGTCGGCCTTCCTGATCAAATAGCCGCCTCCGCAGCCCGAGAATCCTTGTCGTCTTCGCGAGGCCTGCGGTAGACTGACCGCGAAGTAAAGGTGCACCCATGCGAGTTGCTTTCGGCGCTTCTCTTTTGCTTCTCGGATCTGTGCCGCTCCACGCACAGGCCCCGGCTCCCACTGCCGGCCCATCCGCAACCCCGGCGCAAGCCGCGGCGTCTGCTCCCGCCGCACCCGCTGCCGCGCAGCCGGCCCGAGTCGAAAGCAGCGACATCGGCCTCAGCTACAATCTGCCTTCGGACTGGGAGCTTGTGGTTCCGCCTCCGGCTCCCAAGGTCACGGCGCCCTTCCCTGACGCCGTGGGCGCCAAAAAAGGCGATGCCTGCGTGGAAGTTGTCTTGACGGCCAAGCACGGCGCGCCCGCCTCTACCGTGGTGGTAACGGCGCTGCCCTTTGCCTGCTATGGCCAAACCATGACGCCGGGCGATCTCGCCAACTTCGGCGCTGGGGCCGCGGAGGGCCTCAAGCAGACCTTCGACGTGACCGCGCCCGTGCAGGGACATTACACACTGGGAAACCACGCCTTCTGGATCGAGCGCGCCAAGGGAATGCCCAAAGGCCATCCCGGCAATCCATACATCTTCGAGACCGCCTGCACCATCCTTGCCAAGGGCGCGGTCTGCTGGACGGCGATGGCCGCCGATTGGCACGGCCTGCGTGCCTTCGAACGCGCGCCGGTTACGCTCGACGGCGAGAGTTATGCCGAACTGGTCCGCGCCAACGCGTTCCTGCCGAATCCATAGCAGCCAAACCTGCGGCTATAGCGGTTCCAGGGTTGCTAGACCCCCAAGGCAAGACTGCTCGGCGACAGCGCCGCCGCTGCTCCCATGCTTGACCGGCTGTCGCATTACGGACAACCCTCGAAGAGGGGCATCGACGTGCTTTGATTCTTTGGCAATTGCGAAAACCATCCTTGCTTTTCAAGGACATTCCACGCCTTTTTAATATGGGTCGATTTGAAAACCTGTTTCTTTCGAGGATTCCAAGCGTGGACCTGCTCGATTGCAGCTTCCGGGTTGGCGGCAGACTGCGTTCCTTTCGGACCACCATGCGTTGCCACCCAATGGACGGTCGCGAGCAATTCCATTCCATAAGGCGTCTCAAATCCTTCGATCAACTTTGATACTTTCTCCAAGCGCATCTGGGATTCGTGTTCTTCGCGGAGAAATTCCGAAGCTTCTTCGAGTGCTCCGGGAAGAAGCTCTATTTCCGTTCCCGGTTTTTGGTTAGACCCGTAACCGCGAATGAAATGCCCCTCCAGCACTTCTAGTACTTTGTAGAGATTCGGGGCAAACGGACCATATTTACCTGCTTCGTATTTCAAACGTAGCTGTTCTCCAGCCTCTTGAAGAAAATACGCGAGCTTCTGCACCTCAAGCAGGCTCTGGCTGTAGTCGAGCGTCGCATACGCGCTCATCAACTTTATCAAGAGTGATCTCGCGGTTGTGATCTTCGGTCGAGGAGTGTTAATTGGCATCTCCTTGGCAGGAGGTGCTCCTTTGGGCTCAAACAGCATTACGCAAACCGAGGGAAGCTCAGCGAAAGCATTTTCGATCATTGGCTTCACTTCGTCCCAGTCGAGTCCCCCTAACCCGCACCCTAACGGGGGAACTGCAATTGATCCAATTTTTAGGCGTTTCACTTCGGCAATCAACGCTTCAAGGCCGACCTGAATGTCCTCAATCCGCGAGTTTCCGCGCCAGTGCTGTTTGGTCGGAAAATTGATTATGTAGTGAGGCTTCCTCAGACGCCCATTGTCGTGAAGAAGCATCTTTCCTGGTTGAACCTCACCGGCCCGGCAAGCTTCCTCATAGAACTTGTTATTGGATGGAAAGGCTTGCTTGAATTGAAGAGCGATTCCTTTACCCATAAAGCCAACGCAGTTCACTGTGTTGACCAATGCTTCCGCATTGGCCTTGAGCAGGTTACCGTGGCTTATCTTGATCATCGCGCGACTCTCAGTTGTAGTAATACCACTCCGCCCCTCTCACTTTGACTGGAGGGTGGGACAGTTCAGGAAACTTGGACAGCAGCGTTGCAACCTGATTGGCCACCGATCCGCTGTAAACACCGATCTCGGAAATCAATTGCCATGGAACACTGCCGTGAACCAAGAATTCGGCCTGCTTGCGTCGCTGCCGGTCATTGTCAGAGGGCGTATCTCGCCAATACCTCGCCCCAACGAGATCCCAGTCGACTGCCTTCAGATCATTCAAATCATCGTACCAGTCCGTGAAGTTCGCAAGCCCATGGCCGTCCGAGAACACGAAAGAGGATCCCGATTCAACAACTCTTTGAACGCTCGTAACTAAATATAGAATCGGCGATTGACCCTCGGTGTACCCCGGCACTCTTCCCGTCTTTAGATTCAACAACATCACCGAAAGTGGGCCGAAGTAAAAGGGAACGTAGTCATGGATGGTGCCGCCCGGTCCGCAAGGAACGCTTGTAATTCGCCGGTTGGCCTGAACGCTCTCGCTGTGGATTGTGTGGTATTTTAAGCCGTCATTCGGGGTGGAATTTTGGGGAATACAGGGCTCCCCTGGTCAGCAAAGTCCTTAGCAGCCTGTGGTGAAAGTCTTGATTCCTGCGCGGGCTGATAGCGATTGTTTCCACAGCGATAACCCGTAAAATTGAGTTATGGCGATGGGCAGGCGCAAGAGTCGGGAGCGGCAAGAGGATTTGTGGGTAGCGTACGGGGATATGGCTGTTAGTCCGGGCCATCCCTTCTATGTTCGTCTGAATGAGGTACTCGACAATGAGGGCTTCGACGCTTTCGTTGAGGAGCAATGCGCCCGGTACTATGCCGATAAGCTGGGCCGTCCTGGTCTGACGCCGGGCATCTATTTCCGCTCGCTGATGATCGGATACTTCGAGGGCATTGAGGCGGAGCGCGGAATTGCCTGGCGCTTGAAGGATTCACTCAGCCTACGGCGCTTTCTCGGCATCGCGCTGGATGAGGACACGCCCGATCACTCGACTATCTCCCGCACTCGCCGACTTATAGATGTAGAAACACATCGGCAGGTATTTTCCTGGGTGCTGGGTTTACTGGCCGACCATGGCTTATTGCAAGGCAAGCGCATCGGCATCGATGCCACCACGCTGGAAGCGAATGCTGCGATGCGCTCGATAGTTAGACGCGACAGCGGCGAAAGTTATGAAGAGTTTCTAACTGGATTGGCCAAGGCGTCGGGCATCGAAACGCCGACGCGCGAAGACTTGGCGCGCGTGGACCGCAAGCGCAAGAAGCGCGCCTCCAACAAGGAATGGAAGAGCACGACCGACGCAGATGCGCGCATCGCCAAGATGAAGAACGGCAGCACACATATGGCTTACAAAGCCGAACATGCCGTGGACATGGAGTCGGGCGCGGTTGTTGCTGTTACCTTGCAGGGCGCTGACTTGGGCGATACGGCGACCGTCAAAGAGACGCTGGCCGAGGCCGCCATAGCGGTTGCCGAGTTAGTCGAGCGCGAAGCCGAGTTACAACCGGAAGAAGAGCCGAAGGTCAATGTCGACGGGATTGAGGAGTTAGTCGCGGACAAGGGCTATCATAGCGGCGCGGTGCTCGAACAGATCAAGAAGAACGAAGTTCGCACCTACATTCCAGAGAAGAAGCAGGCGGGCAAGCGGCACTGGAAGGGCAAGGAAAAAGAACAGCAGGCCGTTTATCAGAATCGGCAGCGGGTGCGCGGCGACTATGGCAAGAGCCTGCTCAGGCGACGCGGCGAGTTAGTCGAGCGAAGTTTTGCGCACTGTTACGAGACCGGCGCAATGCGACGTTGCACCCTGCGCGGGACGAAGAATATTCTCAAGCGCCAGTTGATTCACGTCGGCGCGTTCAATATCAGCCTGGTGCTGCGCAAGACGCTGGGCGCTGGAACGCCACGGGAGCTAAAGAACCGCGCGCTGAACCTTGTTTTGCGCGTTTTCGGGTACCTCATCGGTCTATGCGGTGCAATGAGACGATTGCAGGCCCATGCGGACGGAGCATTTCCTCTGACCTATGGATTCCGCACCAAAGCGCTCAACTGCTGACCGTGCGGAAAATGGCCCATTGCACCACGGGCTGTTAGGCACCCCTTATGCACGATCCGATAGAGCTTAGTTGGAACTGGTGGAGGTGTCTTCGGCATTAGTTCATCTTAATACCAGACCTGACAGTAGCTTCCGCCAAAACCAGAGCGCACGCGGATGGTCCGGAGATGGGAGCAATCATGCGCAATGCCACTCGCTACAGTTTTCGCTACGTTGACACTCGGATCCATGGGGAGTGTTGAATCTAAATTGTTGAAGGGATGGAGGCGCGGGCCGGGATCGAACCGGCGCATAAAGGTTTTGCAGACCTCTCCCTTACCACTTGGGTACCGCGCCCTGGGCCGGACCTAAAGCCGGAACTGCCCCACTCCGCCGTGCACCCGCGCGAATCTCTACCGGGGTGGTGCGGAATGGAGCGGGAGACGAGACTTGAACTCGCGACCCTCGCCTTGGCAAGGCGATGCTCTACCACTGAGCTACTCCCGCTTGTCGCAGATACGAGTATACCGGGCCGCCAAAGTTGGGTCAAACCGGCAATCTTGTGTTGCGCGACGTTTTTGCTTCCTTGATTCGACACATGTCACGGCCCTCGGTTGCGCCCTGCGCCGATTGACCCTCCCCGCGAATTCCCGTAGACTTAGAGATTGCGAGGGATGCGGCCTGATGGCCTCCTGCCCCGCATCGACCTCAAGGGATTACCCCTGACATTCAGCCCTGACATTCAGGCTTTGGAGATTGAAGCAAAACCATGGCAAATCATGTATCGGCGCTCAAGCGCGCACGCCAGACCGTAACCCGCACCGAAGTCAACCGCGCCAACCGCAGCCGCGTGCGCACCAGCCTGCGGGCGTTGCGCGAGGCACTGTCCAAGAACGATGTGAAGGCCGCCCAGGAGCAGTACCGCGAAACGGTTTCGACCCTCGACAAGAGCGTGCAGAAGGGCGTTCTCCACTCCAATACGGTTTCTCGCTACAAGAGCCGTTTGAACGCGCGCCTCAAGACGCTGGCCACCACAGGCGCTCCCGCTGCGAAGAGCAAGAAGAAGTAGCTTTTCCGCCAGCCAATTGACTGAGAACAAGCACAGCCGGGCGCAATGCCTGGCTGTTCCTGTTTGCGGCGTCGCGCCTGCTCAAGGCCCTTTGCGCAGCAGCGGCCGGAGCGCCGGAAGCAGCGTGCCGGCGATGATCGCCGAGCCCTTCGCGGTGGGATGGATGCCGTCGTCCTGGATGGTTCCGGGCACCTGCGCCAGGTTCTGGTAGAGCATGGGCACAAAGGCCACGCGATGCCGCGCGGCCAGGTCGCGGAAGATCTGCTGGAACGAGCGGATGTAATCGGACCCGTAGTCGGGAGGCAGCGTGATGCCGGCGAGTACGATCTTCACGCGGGCCTTCTCAAGCGCGGTCAGCAACTGGTCCAGATTGCCGCGCGTCTCGGCGACCGGCAGGCCGCGCAGGCCGTCGTTGCCGCCGAACTCCACAATCACCACGGCCGGATGCAGTTCGAGAACGTACTTGAGGCCGGCTAAAGCATCCTTGGTCGTCGCGCCGCTCGTTCCCCGGTTGACGATCTTGTACCGGTAGCCTTCGGCGTCCAGTTTCTTCTGCAAGATTTCGGGATACGCTTCGCCATAGGCGAGGCCGCGCCCCGCGGTGATGCTGTCGCCGTAGCAAATGATGAGCGGCCGATCTCGAACCGTTGGCTGCGCGGCCGAGAGCGATGCAGCCCAGAAAATCGGCAGAGCGAGTGCGGCGAGAACCAATCGGCGAACGTCCACGTAATCAAGTGTAGCCGGAGAGCGGAGAAAGATCCGTACGCAAACCCTTCTACCGCTAAGACCACTTGGATTCGTAGTCGTTGATGGATATGTGCGGGCGAGGACGCCCGCACGACAGCCGGTCTGGAGACCGGCGCTACACTGACTTGAGGCAGGAGACCGCATTGATCGAGGTCAAGAACGCAAAGAAATGGATCCAGAACGGCGCGCGGCGCGTGGAAATTCTGCGCGGTATCTCGCTGGACATTCCGGCCGGGCAGTTTGTGGCCATCGTGGGCGCGAGCGGCAGCGGCAAGAGCACGTTGCTTGGCCTGCTTGCCGGACTCGACACGCCGAGCGAGGGCGAAATCTGGCTGGACGGCGTGCCCATTCACAACTTGGCCGAGGCCGAGCTGGCCCGGGTGCGCGGGCGCAAGATCGGCTTCGTCTTTCAGTCCTACCAGCTCATCCAGACGCTCACCGCGCTTGAAAATGTGCTGCTGCCCTACGAATTGAATCTCGAAGGCAGCGGCCTGGAGCGGGCGCGGCGTCTGCTCGACGAAGTCGGTTTAGGTGAGCGCATGGATCACTATCCCGTGCAGCTCTCCGGCGGCGAGCAGCAGCGCGTGGCGCTGGCACGGGCCTTTGTGGTCCAGCCGCCCGTGGTGATGGCCGACGAGCCCACCGGCAACCTCGACTCGGTGAATGGAAAGATTGTCCTCGACCTGCTTCTCGATCGCAATCGCAAGGCCGGAACCACGCTGGTGCTGGTGACGCACGATCCCGAGATCGCCAGCCGCGCCGATCGCAAGATCGTTTTGAAGGATGGCTTGGTAGTTGAAGATGCTCTCATCCAAAACCAATAGAAAACGCGCATTGAGCTGGCGTCGCGCGGCGGCCATCGGCTGGCGCGACTTGAAGTCCGCTCCCGGCAAGTTCGGCTTTGTGGTTCTCTCGGTCGCGGTCGGCGTGGCCGCACTGGTGGGCGTGCGCGGCCTGAGCGATAGTTTTCGCCAGACCCTGAACACCGAGGCGCGTTCGCTGCTCGCGGGCGACCTGAGCGCGCGCATCTTTCGCGCGCCCACCGATGAAGAAAACGGCAAGATCGCGGCCATCAAGGAGAAAAACTCCGGCGGCATTCGCGCGACGTGGGTCACGGAGACGATCTCCATGGCCTCCGTGACCTCGGCTCCCACGCCGATTCTGGTTTCGCTCAAGGCCGTCGACCCGGCCGAGTATCCGTTCTACGGAACCGCTGTTCTCGCGCCGGCGATGCCGCTCGCGCAGGCCCTCCAAGGCGACTCGGCAGTCGTCTCCGAGGAGTTTCTCATCCGGTTGAACGCGCAGGTTGGCGACACGCTGCGCCTCGGCGGGCGCGACTTCCGCATTGCCGCGGTGCTCGTGCAGGAGCCCGACCGCATCAGCGAGACCGCGGGGATTGGCCCGCGCGTCATGATCTCGCAGGCGTCGCTCGAGAGCACCAGGTTAATGGCTTCCGGAAGCCGCGCATCGCGCCGCCTGCTCGTCAAGCTGCCCGCGATTCCGCCGCGCGGCCTCACCGCCGCGACGCAAGCTGCCGCGGTGCGCAAGCAGTTGGAAACGGCGCTGCCTGATGCGCAGGTAATCGACTTCCGCGAAGGCAACCCTGCGCTCACCCGCGGGCTCGACAATGCGACCTCGATCCTCAGCCTCATCTGCCTGGTCGCCATGGTGCTCGGCGCTATCGGCGTCGCCATGGCCATGCACGCGCACCTTGAGCAGCACATGGACACGCTGGCCATTCTCAAGGCCATCGGCGCGGATTCCGCCGATCTGCTGCGCATATTTCTCTTGCAGACACTCAGCCTCGGCCTCGCCGGCGGATTGCTCGGCGTTGCGGCCGGAGTCGGCGTCATGGTAGCGCTGCCCGCGGCCTTCGGCCCACTGCTCACGATTCATTTGCGCTTCGCATTTCCCTGGCAATCGGCGCTGGCCGGTCTGGGAACCGGTTTGCTGACCACGCTGCTCTTTTGCCTGCCGCCGCTGCTCGACGTGCGCGCGGTGCGTCCCGTGCTGGTGCTGCGCAGGCTCGTCGAGCAGGGACCCACCGGCATTGGCGGCTGGTTTGCGCGCTGGTGGGCGCGCCGCCTGCAACTGGGAATCGCGGCCGCTGTGGTGGCCGCGCTCGGCGGCATTGCCTGGGTGCTTACCGATTCGCCCAAAGTCGGCGCGTGGTTTGCGCTGCTCTTTACCCTTGCGCTCATCGTTTTGCTGGTGCTGGCCACCGTGGCCCTGCGCGCGTTGCGCTTCTTTCTCAACCGCACGCGTCTGCATCTGCCGTCGTCCGTGCGCCACGGTCTGGCGAATCTCTATCGCCCCGGCAATCAATCGGCCGCGGTGCTGGCCGCGCTGGGCACGGGCGTCATGCTCATCCTCGCGGTCTATCTCATGCAGAAGGGCCTCTTGCGCGACCTGCACGAGACCGCTTCGCCCAAAATTCCCAACGTCTTCTTCGTCGATATGCGCAGCGAGGAAGTTGCGGGCGTCAAAGCGTTCTTCGCCAAGCAGCCGGGCGTCAGCCAGCAATTGAATCTGCTGCCCATCGTCATGGGCCGCTTCGTTTCCATCAACGGCCAGCCGGTGGAAAAGATGAAGGACCAGCATTATCCGCGCCGCTTGCTTGAAGACGCCGAACTCAGTTGGGCCGATGCGCCGCCCGAAGGCGACAAAGTGACTGAGGGAAAGTGGTGGACCAGCACCAGCGCCGCGGAGATCGCCGTCAGCGACGGCGTGGCCAAACGGCTGCATCTTGGCGTCGGCTCCGCGGTCGAGCTCGAAACCGGCGGCGCGACTCATGCGCTCAAGGTCGCCGCCATCTACGAGCCCGACGGCCAGCACCTGGGCGCGCGCGTGCAATTCGTTTTGCCTTCGGGGCAGATCGCCGATCAGCCGTCCACGTGGTACGGCGGCGCGCACATCGATCCCAAACAGGTGGCCGCGATGGAGCGCGCCTTCTTCGCCGTTTATCCCACCATCACCGTCATCAACGTCGCCGACGTCCTGGAGCGCATTGAGAACGTGATCGATCAGATCACGCTGGTGGTGCGGCTGCTCGCCGGGTTCTCGATTCTCGCGGGCCTCATGATTCTGGCCTCGAGCATCGCCAGCACGCGCTTCCGGCGCATGCAGGAGGCGGTCGTGCTCAAGACGCTCGGCGCCACGCGCATGAGAATTGTTCGCACCTTCAGCGTGGAGTTCAGCGTTCTGGGGCTGCTTGCGGGCGCGGTCGGCATCGTCTTCGCCAACCTGCTTACGCGCATCCTGCTGCACCGGCTGGAAGTGGATTTTCACTTCGAGTGGGCCGCAACTTTGGGCGCGCTCGCCGGAACCGCGATGCTGGCCACGGCTACAGGATGGATCGCCAGCTATCGGATTTTGGGATTGCGGCCGCTCGAAGTGCTGCGGGAGGAATGAGAAAGACAGGGAACAGGGATCAGGGAACAGGGAACAGGGATCAGGTAGTGGCGAATGAAAGATGGAGGTCGGCGAAGAACCTACCAACGTTCCTCACCACGCGCTCTTCATAGCTGGAAGAGTCGCACTCACAGCGTTCCCGCAAAGGCTCGTTGATCGCGGACCCAACTATTCCCTGTTCCTTGACCCCTGTTCCCTGCCTTTAAAACTCTTCCGCTGTTCGCCGTCCGTCGCTCATCGCGCCCCTGGAGCCGTTGACCGCACCCGCGAATGCCCCTTAAGATGAAGAAGTTGGCATTGTGCGCCCTTTGGAACGGAGCCAGGCCACACGGCTGCAGCGCATTGCTTTGTGCGCTTGTTGCCCCCTCGTTCAACGGCAGGACAGCTGACTCTGGATCAGCATATCGGGGTTCGAATCCCTGGGGGGCAGCCAAGACAACCTATTCAAGTCAGTAGCTCGCAGCGGCCTTCAAGGTCGCTTTTCTTGTCTCTGCCCTCGAAGACGAAATCTGTGCCGCCGCTGTGCCGGCAGAAAACTCCGGCAGGCCTCGGGTCGCCGCCATCCCCATCGTCTGTGCAGGCCCTGGCCGAACCCGCACTTCTCGCGGATGTCTTGACGGCAGGGAAAAAATGGCCCAATTTCAGGCGCCGCCTGCCCTGCGGGGGTCTGGAGACCCCCGCTACAGCCGGTCGGGAGACCGGCGGTACAGGTTCTCGCTGCGTGTGAGAAATGCTGCCTGCGCCTGCGCATCGCCCCGCTCGAATCGGGAAAATCGCATTCCAACCCGCTTAGAGCCCCGTACGCTGCGCTTCTTTGCTACCGCTGCCCCATGGCGATTACCATAGATAACATGCGCAACTGTGCCTGATCCCGCCACATGCCGGGATCGGCGTGCGCAAGTTGGGAAGGAGTTTTTCTACGTTGAGCGACCGTTTCTTGTTTACCTCCGAATCCGTGACCGAAGGCCATCCCGACAAGATTGCCGATCAGGTCTCCGACGCTATTCTCGATGCCTGCCTGGAGCAGGACCCCTACAGCCGCGTGGCCGCGGAGACCCTGACGGCCACAGGCCTGGTCGTCATCGCAGGCGAGATCACCACCAAGGCTTACGTCGACTTCCAGTCGCTGGTGCGCGGCGTGGTGGCCTCGATCGGCTACGACAACGCGCTCTACGGCTTCGACTCCAACACCTGCGCCGTGATCTCCACCATCAACAAGCAGTCGGGCGACATCGCCCAGGGCGTTGACACCGGCGGCGCCGGCGACCAGGGCATGATGTTCGGCTACGCCTCCAACGACACTCCCGAGTTGATGCCCGCGCCCATCTCGCTCGCGCACAAGCTCTGCCGCCAGCTCACCCAAGTGCGCAAGAGCGGCAAGCTGCCCTACCTGCGCCCCGACGGCAAGAGCCAGGTCACGGTCGAGTACGGCGAGAACGGCAAGCCCGCGCGCATCGATGCTGTCGTCATCTCCAGCCAGCACTCCGAGGCCATCAGCAACGAAGATCTGCACGCCGACATCCTCAAGCATGTCATCCAAGCCGTGCTGCCCGCCCAGTGGCTCGACGAGCACACCAAGTACCACATCAATCCGACTGGAAGATTTGTGATCGGCGGACCCATGGGCGACACCGGCCTCACCGGCCGCAAGATCATCGTGGACACCTACGGCGGCATGGGCCGGCACGGCGGCGGCGCCTTCAGTGGCAAAGACCCGACCAAGGTCGACCGCTCGGCGGCCTACATGGCCCGCCACATCGCCAAGAACATCGTGGCCGCCGGACTGGCGGAAAAGGCCGAGGTCCAGCTGGCTTATGCGATTGGTGTGGCCGAGCCGGTTTCGGTTCTTGTTGAGACCTTCGGCACCGGCAAGCTGAGCGAGGCCAAGCTCACCGAGCTGGTGCGCAAGAACTTCTCGCTCACGCCCAAGGCCATCATCGAGAGCCTGAACCTGCGCCGGCCCATCTACCAGAAGACCGCAGCCTATGGCCACTTCGGCCGCACCGAGCCGGAGTTCACCTGGGAGTCGACCGGCAAGGCAGCCAAGCTCGCCGAGCAAGCCGGCGTGGCCGTGACCGCAAAGTAGGGATGCTCTCGTCTCAAGCGGGGCGGCTGCTCAGGCAGCCGCCCTCTTCATTTCATTGCGCTTCGGCAATCGTGTTCTCTTCGCCGATCCAGATTTCGACGCGGCGGTTCTTTTCCCGGCCTTCGGGCGTGTCGTTGGAGGCCACCGGCATCGCAGAGCCAAAGCCCCCGACAATAGCCGGCGTGAATCCACGGCGGGACAACTCGTCGGCCACGGCGCGTGCGCGCGTCAGCGAGAGGACTTGGTTGTCCAGCGGGCTGCCCGAGGAGTCGGAAAAGCCGAAAAGCAGAACCCGGACGTTCGCATTGCCCGCCTTCGCCAGTTGCGCAACCACCCGGTCCAGATCGGCGAAGGCGCGGCGGTCCAGCTCTGTTCCGTCGGCAAGGAAGCGGAAATCGATCAGCATCCGCTCGGCGTTGGCCGTCAGGCTGCGGTACTCGGGCGGCGCGTCCGGAGGCGCCTTCTGCGCCACCTGCTGGACCGTCTGCGCGACAAAGCCGTTGGCAGCCACCACCTGCTGGCCGGCCCGCGACGTAGCGAACTCGACGAAGTCGCGTACCCGCTGGTTGTCGGAGTTGGCAGGCGTGTAAAGATACAGCCGGCGCGAAAGTGCGTAGTCTTCCGTGGCCACGGTCAGCGGGGTCGGCAGCAGCGGCGCGATTCCTGTATCCGAGACAGCCAGCGCCTTGGCATTGCGAATATACGGCAGTCCGATAAAGCCGATGCCGTTGGGATCGTTGGCCACGGCATCGGAGAGCGCACTCGAGTCCTCGAAGCGCTTGGCGGTTTTGGCCAGCGGCTTGCTTGCAAGCACCAGGCTCTTGAAAGTGTCGTAAGTGCCCGACCTGTCGTCGCCCGCATAGACGTTGATAACGGCCCCGCTCTTCCACCGATCGTCCTGGCCTGCAAAGATGCGCTGCAACTTGTCTTTGGATATTTCGTTAAGCGGATTGTGCGGGTTCACGATGATGGCGATGCCATCCAGCCCCAGAATGTGTTCGTTAGCCGCGTCGGTCATCGTCCCCAGCGCGGCAAGTTTGGCCGCTTCGTCGGACTTGACGCGGCGCGACGCCATCCCGATGTCGCAGCTGCCGTCGCCCAGCGAAGTAAAGGCCGTCGCCGATCCATGCGCGGCAATGTCGATCTCCACCGGATCGGAGCTGCCCGGCAGGACGCCGAAGACCGCCTTGACATCGGGCCCATTTCCGTCCTTGACATAAACGTCCGTCGCTCCGTGCACCCGCAGGTAGGCCTCGGCCAGCTGCGGCCCCAGGTTCTCGCCGATCGTGTTGGAGCCCGCGAGCCGCAGCAGCACCTTAACGTGCGCTTCAGCTACGTCTACGCCGCCAAATCCAGGCAGCAGCTTGCCCGGGAAGTGGAAATCGCTGAGGACAAACACAATCACTGCCAGCGCTACCAGCGAAAACGCAACCATCACCCATATGGGTCCGGCTTGCTTCTGCCGGGAGACTTTTTGCAGTTGCACTTCTTTGAGCGCCGACCTGCATACCGGGCAAATAAACGGATCGCCGGCATCAACGGTGATGACTTCCTCCCGGCTCGACAGCGGGCAGATTTCGCAGTTGAGGCAAATTCCCTTTACCGTCTTCATGGCATTCCCTTCCGATCAGTGTTTTTTGTGAATTGCCGCGCCGCGAACACCGCGTGCGGCTTTCGCCCGGGCGCGGATCGAGACACAGGGCGGCAATCCGATTGGCTTCTCAGCCTCTAGAGGTAGCCTATTTTGCCCACTTTTGTGTTACTGCGTTACAACTATTGTTGACCGAACATTACTAAAGTACTATTGCAGTTTTGCGAAATTACGCTTCTCGGACCATAGCAAGAAAACCGGCTGTTCGGAACCAGCGGGTGTATCAGCTTGCATCATAAGAACTTCGTTGTCCTTTTGAGGGCCAGTCGTCGCGAATCCGCTCCTCCCTTTTTGTTTCTCCCTTTTGCCGGGAACTACCCTCGACCGGCGCACAATGTTGGTATGAACAGCGTGGAAAGGGCCGATTCACCTCATCAAAGGGGCCTGGGAATCGAAATAAAAGAGAAAAAATCATACCCCAGCGGGGTATATTTTTGATGTTAACCAATTTGTTTTCAACGAAAACTCCCTAAAAATGGGGACAAATGCGGTCGGGAACGGTTCAATTTTGTACTCTCAAGCCGGGTGCCCCGTCCAAGCTTTGCTTGGGCGGGGTTTGCTCATCCTTTGGCGGCTGCCCCGTCCAGGGATTTCAATGCCTGCCCTTGCAGGAGTAGGCTGGACCTCAGCAAGGCAAGAACAGGAGGTCTTCCCCATGCCTGCAGTCAAGCCTATTCCCGACGGACACCACTCCGTCACACCCTACCTGGTCGTAGACAACGGCCGGGCGAGCGAGGCGATCGACTTCTATGCCCGCGCTTTCAACGCCAAAGAAACGCTGCGCCTGCCGGGGCCGGACGGCGGCATCGCTCATGCCGAAATGCAACTTGGCGATTCCGTCATCATGCTCGCCGACGCGTCACCAAAGATGGAAGCCTACGGTCCCAGCCATTACGGAGGCTCGCCCATCTCCCTGCACGTCTACGTGCCCGATGTAGACGCCACCACGAAACAGGCTGAAGCTTGCGGCGCCACGGTGATTCGGCCGCTGGCCGACCAGTTCTACGGCGACCGCACCTCCGGCCTTCGGGACCCCTTCGGGTATCGCTGGTATCTGGCCACGCACGTCCGCGATGTCTCCCCCGAAGAGCTGCATCAGCAGATGAGCGCCATGGCTGCCAAGTAAGCCAAATCGCCTCAAATTGCGACAAGGATGGAACCCTTCCCGGGTTCCATCTTCTCTTTTAAACACAAGGGGATGGCTTTGTTTCTGCCCTTCAATCTCTACAGGCGCCAGCCTTTGCCACGGAGTCTCCTGACTTACTTTTCTAAGTACCGTTTTGAGCCGGGCCGTGCCTTATTGGAACCAGCAGGACTCCTTGCCCCTATTTCCCGCGATGAGTTGAGGGACTACGCCGACATGAATTCCAAGGAAGCATTCATCGATCCGGCAGCACGTAAGATTCCGGGATTGCCGCACGAGAAACCATGGACCGGGGAGGAACCATGAAGGGGAAAATTCTGATTGTCGAAGATGAGCCCATTGTCGCGTTGGATCTGCATCAGGAGATCACGCAAATGGGCTGCGAGGTGGTGGGAGTAGCCGAGAGCGCCGATGAAGCCCTGCTGGCCATCCGCACTTGCCGGCCCGACCTGGCGCTGATGGATATACGCATCGTGGGCAACATCGATGGCATTCAGACCGCCCGGCTGCTCAGCAGCCTGTATGGGACTCCGTCGATCTTTCTGACCTCCTATAGCGACGAAACCACGATTGCGCGGGCCGCGCGCACCATGCCCTATGGGTATCTGACCAAGCCATTCCAGAGCGGCGAGTTGAAGGCCACGCTGCAAGTGGCGCTGCACAAAGCCAAATTGGACGCGCGGCAGAACGCGGCGCACCATAAGATGGCGCGAACCATGGACGGGATGCGTGAGGGGGTTCTGCTGCTCTCCCCAGATGGCCGCGTCCTTTTGATGAACCCAGCCGCCGAAGTGCTTTCGGGCTGGACGCTGCTCCAGGCCAAAGGCAAGCTGATGACGGAGATATTGGATCTGAGCGTCGGCAACCAGCGCGCTCCGATGCTGCCGGAGCACCGGAATGACGGCCCTCCGCTGGAGGAGTTTGGCTGGACGCTCAGCCAGCCAGGCGGCGGTTCGACGCTGGTGGATATCAGCTTGACGCAGTTGGCTAATTATGAGGGCAAACGAGACGGGTTTGTGGTCACCATCCGCGATGCCGCGCAGCGTGTGCGCACCCAGGCCATCGAGGAGACGCTCGATGAGACGCACTCCTTCGAGCAGACGCCCACAGCGATGGTGCAGTTGGATGAAAACGGCCGCATCGCGCGCGTGAACGATGCGCTGTTGCACGAGACCGGATTGAAGGCGGAAAGCCTGCTCGGCCGCACACTGACCGGGCTCAGCATGGACCCGGACCCGCGCATCGCGAAGGATTTGATGCATAAAATGCTGCAATCGGGCACATTCGTGGCCGTACGGCGGCCGCACTCGGTGAATTAAAGCATTTTCACTATTCCTATAGGGCGGGTTTCGTGGTTTCCCATCCTCTTCACAGAGAACGTGAAAAGGATGGGGCACGGAGTTTCCTTGCACCATCAGTGAAAATGCCGTAAGGTTGCGGCTTTGAAAGGGCGAGGCTTGAACAGCGATCCTTCAAAGCCGTGTATTCCAGGATGAAAACAACTTCCCTTAACTTGCGCTCTCCGCCGGGGAATGCCACTTCAGGAAATGCGCCCTCGCCATTCCTGATTTTGGACGACTTCTGGCATCCCCATTGCAAGTGTATAAATGTGCACATTTGTAAATTTCCATAGAGCATACCTTTGTCGCATCTCGGTCGGAATGCCTTGCCAGGAGATCGCCTATGAAGCCATCGGCATCCCCGAATCAAAGGACACTGGAGGGAACCATGTCCACCACAAAAAATCCTCTACCCGTTCAGCCCGCAGCCCCAGGGTGGCTTCCGGGGACGCATTGGTCTGCCAGCCAGAACCAGCGAGAGGCTGTCCAGGACACCCGAAAGTTCACCCCGTCCATAAGGGAGTCCAGCGACACGCGAATGGCTGACCAGGATGTGCCGCACTCCGGCAAGGATGCCCGCAAGGCCAGCCATTTCCTGCAACGGCCTGGCCAAAAGACGCAAAATCCTGACCAGGACTTGCGGAACTCCAGCCTGGACACGCAACAGGCCGAGCAGAATCCGCAACCGGCCATTTTGGGCTTGCGGGAGTCGAAGCAGGACTTGCGGGAGACGGAGCAGAACCTGCGGGAGACTGAGCAGAACTTGCGGGAGACTGCGCAGAACCTGCGGGAGAACAGCCTGGCGCTTCAGGAGGGCGAAGAGTGGTTCCGGCTGTTGGTCGAGGGCGTGACCGAATACGCCATCTACATGCTCGATACCCAGGGCCGGATCGTCACCTGGAACGTGGGGGCGGAACAGAGCAAGGGTTACAAAGCCGAGGAGATTCTGGGGCGAAACTACTCCACCTTCTTTCTGCCCGAGGATGCGGAAGCGGGTGTGCCGGCGCGGGAGCTGGCGGAGGCGGCGCGCGAGGGCCGCTACGGGACCGAGGCATGGCGCCTGCGCAAGGATGGAACAAAATCCTGGACGCTGATGACCTTAACCGCCGTCCGCGACAAGAGCGGCGAGCTGCGCGGTTTTGCCATTGTGTCGTTGGACATGACCGAGCGCAAGGCCGCCGAGGAGGAGTTGCGCAGCCGCAATGCCCAACTGGAACACTTCCGCATCATCGTGGAAAACGTTACCGAATACGAGATCTTCACGCTGGATGTGGAAGGGCGGATCAACAGTTGGAGCCCAGGCGCGCGCATCATTCTCGGATACGAGGCCGAAGAGGTGATGGGCCGGGAGTATGCCATCGAGTTTACGCCGCAGGAGGCCGATGCCGGAATGCCGCTTCTGGAGATGGACGAGGCGGCGCGCGACGGATCTTGCGCGACCGACAGTTGGCGAGTGCGCCGCGACAGGTCGAAATTCTGGGCCAGCGGCTCTCTCACTGCCGTCAGGGATGAAGAAAAAAACCTCACCGGCTTCATTCGCGTGGCCCGCGACATGACCCGGCAAAAGCAGGTAGAAGACGCGCAGGCGCATTTCACGGCCGGGCTGGAAGTTCGCGTTCGAGAACGGACCTTGCAACTGGAGGGCAGCATGGAGGATTTGCGCCGCAAGAATGCCGAGGTAGAAGCCGGCGCACAAATCGTCGCCCGCCAGCTCCAGGAAAAGGAGGTTCTCTTCCGCGAGATTCATCATCGCGTGAAGAACAACCTGCAGGTGGTGCAAAGCCTTCTCAAAATGCAGGTCCGGGCGCTTCCTCCAAGCCAAGCGCGCGCCGCCATCGAATCCATGGTTCTCCGCGTCAAGGCCATGGCCATCGTGCATGAGCGGCTGTACCAGATGCCCAACTTGGCCGGTTTGCCGCTCGCCGGCTATCTGCGCGATATCTTCGAGGGAGCGATCGCGTCCCATTCGATGCATCCTGGCCAGATCGAGTTTCATCTGGACGCCGAGGAGATTCAACTCAATTTCGAACACGCGATTCCCTTTGGGCTGCTGGCCAACGAATTGCTCTCCAACTGCGTCAAGCACGGCTTTCCCGAAGGCAGGAAAGGTACGATCTCCGTTTCCGCTCACCGCGCGGGAAAGGCGGTACGCGTGGTCATTCAGGACAACGGCATTGGACTTCCCGCGGATTTCGATGTTGCATCCTTGAAGTCGATGGGACTGAAGCTTGCCCAGAGCCTTGCCCATCAACTGGGCGGAACCCTGCAGTTCACCTCCAGGCGAGGCTGCCACGTCGATCTATTGCTTAGGCGGCTTTAAGGACCTGTCGAAAAACTCTGGTTCGGAGCATCGCGCGCCAAAGGGCGCCGCTCCAGGCGCCGCGTGAGCGCAACCGCTACCGCTCGCAGCGAACCACGATCTTCGTCCCGGGCGGGACCTTCGTTCCCGCCGCGGGCGCCTGTTCGCGCGCCGTGCCGCTGCCGGTGATCTCGACTTCAAGCCCGGCGCTTCCCGCCGCTTCAATCACCTGGCGAACCGACATGCCCAGAAGCAATGGCACCGTAAGTTCACCGCCGTCGTTGATGACCACTTTGTCGCCAGCCGGATGCGGAGCCGGTTGTGTTTCTTGCGCCGGCGGCTGCGCTGTCTGCGTAGCGCCGTTGCCGGGAAGCGAGCCGGAACTCGGGCTGGCCGCGACGTTGCTTGCCGGAGCAGGCGCGGCTTGCGCGGTTTGTGCGGCTGGCGCATTCGCCGCGGGTGCGGCTGGCGCATTCGCCGCGGGGTGCAGCGGATCGTCGCTGGGCAGGTCGTTCGCGGCATCGTAGAGCGCCTGGATGTTCTCGCCCTGCGCCGCGGCATCGTCTTCGGCCACGGGCGGCTGTTTTTTCCCGGCGCTCGTCGTGGGGCGCAGATCGATGTCGTGCGGCACGCCGAGGTATTCGAGAACCTGCTGCGCCACATCGGCGAAGACCGGCGCAGCCACATCGGCGCCGTAGTAGGCGCCCTTCGGCGAATCCAGGATTACGGCCACGGCGATGACCGGACTGTTGACCGGCGCAAAGCCCGCGAACGAGCCGATGTGCATGGTCTTCGAATAGGTGTGCGTGACGGGATCGATCTTTTGCGCGGTGCCCGTCTTTCCACCAGACGAGTAGCCGTTGAGCTGCGCCTGTTTGCCGGTGCCGAACAGCACCACGCCCTCCATCATCTTGCGCATCTCGGCCGAGGCCAGCGTAGAGATGACGCGGTGCGCGCCCGAGGGAAGCGGGTCCGGCAAATCTTCGCCGAGCTTCACCGGTGCCGCGGTCAACTGCGGCTGCGGCGCCTGCGGCGCGGCCACCTGCGGTGGGGCAGCCTTTTGGTTTAGAGTCGCGGAACCCGATTGCTCCGGCATCAGCACGTGCGGCGGCAGATACACGCCGCCGTTGGCGATGGTCGAAACCATCGCCACCAGTTGCACGGGCGTGACGGCGATCTCCTGGCCGATGGCGACCGAGCCGATCGAGGAAGCCTGCCAGCGGCTGACGGGACGGAGCAGGCCGCGCGTTTCGCCGGGCAGCTCCACGCCGGAGCGCGCGCCGAAGCCGAAGTCGCGAATATATTGATAGAACTTGCCGGAGCCGATCTTCATGGCCAGCTTGACGGCGGCCACGTCGCTCGATTCTTCCAGCGCCTTGTGCACCGGAATCACGCCGAAGTGTTCGCCCTGGTTGTCGTGAATGGTGCGGCCAAAGATGGTGATCTTGCCGCCCTGGCAGTCGATCGTGTCGTCGGGCGTGGCCACCTTCTGGTCCATCGCCGCGGAGTAAGTGACCAGCTTGAAGGTCGAGCCCGGCTCGTAGACGTCGCTCACCGCGTGGTCGCGCAGCAGCTCAGGCGTGGTGTGGCGAAACTGATTGGGATTGAACGTGGGCCGGATGGCGAGCGCCAGAATCTGGCCGGTGTGCACGTCCTCCACCACCACCGTGCCGTTGAGCGCCTGTGTCCTTTCCATGGCGCGATCGAGGGCGCGCTCGGCCATGAACTGGATGTTTTCGTCGATGGTGAGCACCAGGTTGCGGCCGGGCTCGGGATCGCGCTCGCTAGAGCCCAGCACTTTGCGGCGAGCGTCCATGGCCATGTACATCAGGCCCGGCCGGCCGTGCAGGTCGCTATCGAACTTTTCTTCCAGGCCCCCCAGTCCGTTGTCGTCCACGCCCACGTAGCCCAGCACCTGCGCGGCAATCTCGTTGTCGGGATAGAAGCGCTCGAACTCCTTCTGGAAGTAGATGCCCTTCATGTTGAGGGCCTTCACGGCAGCGGCGGCCTGCGGCGAAACCCGGCGCGCGATCCAGGCAAAGTTGCGCCCGGCATTGAGCCGCGCGGCGATCTGGTCCTCGGTCGTCTGCTGGTCCGCGGGATCGGTGTGCACCACGGCGGCGAGCGTGTGCGCGGCGGCGCGCTTGTCGGCAATCTCGGTGGGATCGGCGTAGATGGAGTCGGCGAGCTCCGTCATGGCCAGCTCGCGGAGATTGCGATCGTAAAGCACGCCGCGCCGCGGAGCGACCTCGAAGGTGCGCTGCTGCTGCCTGGCCGCGCGCTCCAGGTATTGCGGGTGATCGACGATTTGCAGCCAGAAGAGCCGGCCCGCGATGGCGCAGGCCCACAGAAAAAAGAACAGGCAAACGATCCAGAAGCGCGACCGCTTGAGAGGCACCGCCCGTGTGGTTGGAGCGCGTCCGCGGATAGGTTGAACGGGTGCCGGCATATTGAATGCAGCTCTCAGCTATTAGCTATCAGCTCTCAGCTTCATCGTGCCGCCTCATCGCTCCTCGCAAATCAGCAGCATCGGGTTTGTACGCGCCCATCCATTATCCGCTTCCCCGCACTGAAAGCTGAGAGCTGATGGCTGAAAGCTGTTTCTCACTGCGCCGCAGGCGCAGGAGAGGCCACTTGCGCCAGCGCAGGAGCGCCGGAATCGGGACGGCTGCTGGGATACACCACCTGCCCCGGCTGCGGCTGGGCGAGCCCGAGCTGCCGCGCCATCTGGTCGATGCGCCCCGGCTGCGTGAGTTCGGCTTCGCTCAAGTGAAGCTGGCGGTTTTCCTCGCGTAGCTGCTCGAGCGTCTGCTTCTCGCTCTCCACGCGGTAGCTGCCCTCAATGGCGGAGAAGTGCTGCAGGCCGTAAATCATGATGAGCGAGAAGAGCACGGCAACGGCGGCGCAGAACACGCGCATCTCGCGCACCCGCGCCGGATCGGAGGTTTTGACCAGGCGCGTGTTGTCGAAATGCCGGGCGACGAAGAACTCCGGCGTGCGCACGCGGCGGCGGCGCTGCGCTTGCTGCGCCATCAGCTCCGCGTTACGCTCGGCAATGCGCGCGCCCCAGCCGCGGCCCGTCTCGAAATAAGTTGTTGCACATGCCGCCATGTTGGTTCTCCTTCGTCGAACAGGGACTAGGGACTAGGGACAAAGGGACTGGAAAAGCACCGGAACCCAATTGCAAAACCGACTTGAAAAACTCGCGTATGCTCCGTCTAACTCTTTGCGCCGATTCTCGCAGTTCTGCTAGTACTGGCGCTCCTACGTCCCTAGTCCCTACGTCCCTGTCTTTTTGTTCTTTCCGCCGCTCTCAGCTTGGCGCTGCGCGAGCGCGGATTGCGGTCCATTTCCTCTTCGCCGGCAGTCACGGGCTTTCTGGTCAGGATCTTCCAGATTCCCTGCTGCGCGCCTTCCCGGATACTGTCTTTCGCAATGCGATCTTCAAGAGAATGAAAGCTGATAACAACGAGCCGTCCTGAGGGCTTAAGCAACTTCGGTGCGGCCTCGAACAATGCCCGGATTTCGTCTAATTCCTGATTGACGAAGATACGCAGCGCCTGAAACGTTCGCGTTGCCGGGTGAATGTGTTTCATTGGCGGGACGGCCGATGCTACGATCCGTGCAAGTTGCCCCGTAGTAGCGATCGGCCGGCCCCGCACAATGGCTCTGGCGACTGTCCGCGACCTCCTTTCCTCACCGTATTCGTAAATGAGATTGGCGAGCTCGCGCTCGTTCATCTCATTCACCACTTGTCCGGCGGTCGGCCCGGAGCGCGTATCCATGCGCATGTCCAACGGCCCGTCCGCCTGAAAACTAAATCCTCTGCGCGCTTCGTCGAAGTGCAAACTGCTTACGCCGAAGTCGGCCAGCAAGCCATCCACCGATGCCGGCTCCAGGTGCTCGCCGATGCGGCTGAAAGCCTCGCCCACAAACTCGATCCGCGGCGCCTGGCTGCCCATCTCTTCCGCGGCCTTCTTGAGCCGCGCCTTCGCCAGTTCCAGCATCTCGGGATCGCGATCGAAACCGATCAGCCGTCCCTCGGGTCCCAGCCGCCGCAAAATCCCTTCGGCATGTCCCGCCAGGCCCAGCGTGCAGTCCACGTAGGTCCCAACGGGGCTCACGCGGAGGAAATCCAACGCTTCATCCCAAAGAACCGGCACATGGCGTGCGTTTGGCTGCGTCATGCGGCCCCCCTGAGGGGCTTAATCTTCGCTCTCCGCGGAGAGGATGGCATCGACCTCTTTGAGATCGTCCTCCGTGGGAACCTTGGCCGGGAGTGCCTGTTCAAACAGCACCTTGCTGACCACCTCGAGATGCGTGATCCTGCCTATCACCGCCAGGTCGCCCTCCAGGTTCGTCCTGTTACGCAGGATCTGCGACAGCACAAACCGCCCCTGGGCGTCCATCTTCACTTCCTGGCCGTGATAGCCCGTCATATCGAGGTAATTCTTGACCGCACGGTTCCCGACGCTGTGCTTCTTCAGCCGCGCTTCAATCTTTTTCCACTCGTCAAGCGGCCAAATCTGGGCGCGCTCGCCGTCCTCGGTCGTCACGTAAAGGTCGGTAATGTTCGCGGCGTCCAGCAACTGCTTGAACGGGACCGGCACCTTAAGCCGCCCGCTCTCCTCGACCTTTGCTGGATGGTTGCCACGAAACATTTGCTTCCCTCACTGCCTCGGGGAGTCCCTTTTCCCTAGTCCCTGAGTCCCTTGCTTCTCCTGGTTCCCCAGCCGCTCTTGCTTCCGGAATCCGATTCCCTGGGCCCCAACGGGAGTAAACTTGCTGTGGTAAATCAGTTGATCGGAGCCAAAATCAAGTCAGTTGTTCAGTTCCAATAACTTCCAATCAACTCCAAAAATTACCAACTCCTGTCGATAGTACCCCTCTTCTCTGCTTCCGCCAAGCAAAAAATCGGTGGAAAGTCGAGGAAAACCGGGCAGTCGGCAGCGAGTCCGCCTAATAGGCGAGAAATCTCCAGACACCACAAGATATAGGGTTTACTGCTGAGATTCCCCCACTGGACAGGTCATCCGGCTTGTGGTAGGAGAATAAAAAGCGAAGATGGGATCGATCGCGACGAAGGGAGCGCGGTGCTTCAGCCCCACGGGCTCCAAATCACCAATTTCCAGAGAAATTGAGCGCGCGGTATAGCCGTCTCCCTGTTCTCTGATCTCTGATCTCTGATCTCTGATCCCTGATCCCTGTTCCCTGATCCCTGATCCCTGTTCCCTGATCCCTGTCTCTTGGGAACTGGGCCGTTCGTTCCCCCGTATCATTCCCACAAGGAGTCCTACGCCCATGTTCCGCTTCGTTCAGCGACATATCGGTTTGTTCGCAGCCCTTCTCGTCTTCCAGTGCGGCCTGTGTC
>Ga0182016_10001277_pt1 | contig 30696 bp, 29 predicted proteins | sample 712S2MmetaG_FD_120491 | JGI IMG/M metagenome (GOLD analysis project Ga0182016, IMG submission 120491) | Permafrost microbial communities from Stordalen Mire, Sweden - 712S2M metaG | ecosystem: Environmental > Terrestrial > Soil > Wetlands > Permafrost | place: Sweden: Stordalen | collected...
CAACGGCGGAGCGCCGAGGCGGTCGATCGCCTCGTCCAGCGCGGCGCCGTGAAACGCGAAGGCGAGCGTGACCTCGCCGCCCTCGCCTTTCGCCTCCACCTCGGCGTCGAGCGTTTCCAGCAGGCAGGCCGCGCTCTCGCGCGTCTCGCCGAAGCGGATTCGTTCGCCGACTTTCAGCTTCTTGGCCGGCTTGACCAGCGCCTGCCAACAGCTGCCATCGAGACGCTTGATCAACGTGGCTTCGATCGCTGCGACGGCGGCGCCGCGCACCCGAACGCCGTCGAGCCGCGCGGCGATGACGCGCGTGTCGTTGACGACCAGCGCGTCGCCCGGCCTCAGCAGCCGCGGCAGATCGAACACATGCGCGTCCTCCAGCCCGCCGTCCGGCGCGACGACCAGCAGGCGCGCCGAATCGCGCGGGTTCGCCGGCGTCAGCGCGATGCGCTCGGGCGGCAGATCGAAGTCGAACAGATCGACGCGCATAGAATCCCTTCTCCCGCTCGCGGGAGAAGGGGGCGCGAAGCGCCGGATGAGGGCGGCGACGCCGCTCACCCTTGCCCTCACCCCAGCCCTCTCCCGCCGCGCGGGAGAGAGGGAGCGCTTCTCAGCTCAGCGTCGCTTTGACGATCTTGTCGGGTTCGCGCACCGGTTCGCCGCGCTTGATCTTGTCGACGTTCTCCATGCCGGAAACGACGCGGCCCCACACGGTGTATTTGCGGTCGAGGAAGCCCGCGTCGTCGAAGCAGATGAAGAATTGCGAATTGGCCGAATCCGGGCTCGCCGCGCGCGCCATCGACACCGTCCCGCGGACATGCGGCTCGCCGTTGAACTCGGCCTTGATGTCGGGATAGCTCGAGCCGCCGGTTCCGGTTCCATGCGGGCAACCGGTTTGGGCCATGAAGCCCTCGATCACCCGATGAAAGACGATGCCGTCGTAGAAGCCTTCGCCGACCAGGCGCTTGATATGGGCGACATGGCCGGGGGCGAGATCGGGACGCATCTCGATCACCACCGGGCCTTTGGTGGTGTCGAGCGTCAGGGTGTTTCCAGCAGTGGTCAAAATCACGCTCCTCAGCGTTGGAAGTTCTGGACGTCAGTCCTGGCTCGCCGGCGTGTCGCTCGGCTCGGCGGCCGGCGCGTCGGGCGCCGGGGTCTTCTTCGGCTTGGGCTTCGGTTTCTCCTTCGGCTTGTCGTCCGAGGTCCCCTCGTCGCTCGACTTCGCCTTGTCGTCGGCTTTCGCTTTGACGTCCGACCCAAGCCGCAAGGTGACGATTTTGTCGGGGTGATCGACCAGGCCGTTGTTGCCCGCCGTGCCAGCCTTGATCTTGTCGACGACATCCATGCCGGACACGACTTCGCCGAAGACCGCGTACTTGCCGTCGAGCGGGCCCGCGTCGTCGAAGCAGATGAAAAACTGAGAATTGGCCGAGTTCGGTTCCTCGGTGCGCGCCATGCCGAGCGTGCCGCGGCGGAAATGGGTCGGGGTGAATTCCGCCGGAATGTTGGGCAGGTCGGAGCCGCCCGACCCGGTCCCGGTCGGATCGCCGGTCTGGGCCATGAAGCCGGGAATCACGCGGTGGAAGACGATGCCGTCATAGAACTTGCGCTTCACCAGCGTCTTGATCTGGGCGACGGTCTTGGGCGCCAGGTCGGGTCGCAGGCGGATGACCACCTTGCCGTGTTTGGTCGTCAGAATCAGGGTGTTGTCTTTGTCTTCGTCGTCCTGGGCGAAAGCCGGCGCAGCGAGCGCGGCGAATGAAACGGCAAGAAACGTCCGGCGGCTGACGTGCGACATGCGGTCCTCGTGAAAGCGGCGTGCTCGCCGCGGAGCGGCTTGATAGCACGCGCGCCCGGCAAGGCAAGATCGCGCCAAGATGAGCCGCCACAGGCGCGTTGTCGAACCGCCTCGGCGGACGGGGCGGAATTCAGGCAGGGCAAGAACGGCGACGGCGCCGAGCGATCGCCGTCGGCGCCGTCCTGAACCTCCGCCTTTCCGCGCCCCTATTCCGCTGCGACCTTCGGCAGTTGCGCGAGCGAGGCTTCCAGCGCCTTCGCGTCGTAGTCCTGATCGACCAGCTTGCCGCCGAGATAGTCGATGTAGGCCTGCATGTCGAAATGGCCGTGCCCGGACAGGTTGAAGAGGATCGTCGTCGCCTTGCCCTCTTCGCGCGCCTTCACCGCCTCGTCGACCGCCGCCTTGACCGCATGGTTCGATTCCGGCGCCGGCACGATGCCTTCGTTGCGCGCGAACAGCACCCCGGCCTCGAAGCACGGGTTCTGATGATAGGCGCGCGCCTCGATCAGGCCGAGCTCCTTGCAATGGCTGACCAGCGCCGACATGCCGTGGTAGCGCAGGCCGCCGGCGTGGAACCCGGGCGGAATGAAGGTCGACCCGAGCGTATGCATCTTGACCAGCGGCGTCAGATGGCCGGTGTCGCCGAAGTCGAAGGCGTAGCGACCGCGCGTCAGCGACGGGCAGGCCGCCGGCTCGACCGCGATGACGCGAACGTCGCGCTTCTCGCGCAGCTTCTTGCCGAGGAACGGGAAGGCGATGCCGCCGAAATTCGACCCGCCGCCGGCGCAGCCGATGACGACGTCGGGATAGGCGTCGGCCGCCTCCATCTGCTCGATCGCCTCTTGGCCGATCACAGTCTGATGCAGCAGCACGTGATTGAGCACGCTGCCGAGCGAGTATTTGGTGTCGCCACTCTGAGCGGCCACCTCGACCGCCTCGGAGATCGCGATGCCGAGGCTGCCGGGCGAATTGGGATCCTGAGCGAGGATCGCGCGGCCGGAGTTGGTCTCGTTGCTCGGGCTGGCGACGCAGGTCGCGCCGTAGGTTTCCATCAGCGCCCGCCGATAGGGCTTCTGGTTGTAGGAAACCCTGACCATGTAAACCTTGACCTCGAGGCCGAACAGACCGCCGGCAAAGGCGAGCGACGAGCCCCACTGGCCGGCGCCGGTCTCGGTGGTGAGCTTCTTCACCCCCTCCTGCTTGTTGTAGAAGGCCTGTGCGACGGCGGTGTTCGGCTTGTGGCTGCCGGCCGGGCTGACGCCCTCGTATTTGTAAAAGATGCGCGCGGGCGTGCCGAGCGCCTGCTCGAGCCGGCGGGCGCGATAGAGCGGCGTCGGCCTCCACATGCGGTAGATCTCGCGCACCGGATCGGGGATCTCGATCTCGCGCTCGGTGCTGACCTCCTGGGCGATCAGCGCCATTGGGAACAACGGCGCGAGATCGTCGGGGCCGATCGGCTTGCCGGTTCCGGGATGGAGGACGGGCGGGGGCGGCGGCAGATCGGCGGCGATGTTGTACCAAACCCGCGGAATCCGGTCTTCGCCCAACTCGTACTTGACGCGCTCGCCCATACGCCTGCCCTCCCCTAAAACAAGGACCATTGCGACGACTATCACGCTTCGCCAGCGGACCGGCAAGGCAAAATGTCGCCGGAGCCGCCCTTGACGGGGCCGCCGCCGCCGCGCCATAGCCCCCCGACCCAGCCATGGGTCGAAGGGAAAAACGAGGCCCATGGGCCGTCTCGCGCGATTGCGCCACCGAGTGGAATATGTCGCCTTCCGCGCGGCGGCGGCAATCCTGACCGCCCTGCCGCTCGACCGGGCGTCGGCGGTGTCGGGCTTTCTCTGGCGACTGGTCGCGCCGCGGCTCAAGCGCCAGAAGCGCGCGCTCGACAATCTCGCGCTCGCGCTGCCCGGGCTCAGCCAGGCCGAGCGCCAACGCATCACGCTGGCGATGTGGGACAATCTCGGCCGCTCGTTCGCCGAGTTCTTCCACATCGACGAGATTGTGCGCGACAGGCGGATCGCGCTCGAGCCGCTCGAGACATTCGAGGCGGTCGTCAAGGGCGGGCCGTTCGTCGTCTGCACGCTGCATCTCGGCAATTGGGAGCTCGCCTCCCAGGCCGGGCTGCGCTTCGGCCTGCCGATCGCCGGCGTCTACCAGAAGCTCACCAATCCGCTGGTCGACCGCTGGCTCTACGAGCGGCGCCGGCCGCTCTATCCCGGCGGCCTGTTCGACAAATCGCCGGCGACGTCGCGGGCGCTGATCAAGCTCGCGCGCGCCGGCGGCTACGCGGCCTTCGTCGCCGACCTTCGTGAGGGGCGCGGGATCGAGGCGCCGTTCTTCGGCCGTCCCGCCTGGTCCAATCCCTTTCCCGCCCTGGTCGCGCGAACCGCTGCGATTCCGATTTACGCCGTAGCCGTCGTGCGGACAAAAGGCGCGCATTTCACCATGCGCATCGAGCCGGTCGCGGTCTCGCGCAGCGACGATCGCGACGCCGACGTCAAGGCGACGACCGCCGCCATCCAGGCGCGCTTCGAACAGTTTGTCCGCAGCGCGCCGGAACAATGGATGTGGGCGCACCGGCGTTGGGATTGAGGAAGAAGGCGATCGGCAGTAGGCAAAGAGCGCGTCCTTCCGCCTACTGCCTCCAGCCCGCGGAGCCCCTGCCCTGATCGTCGCCACCTGGAACGTCAACTCGGTCCGACAGCGGCTGCCGCACTTGCTCGACTATTTGAGAGAGCAGAGCCCCGACGCCTTGTGCCTGCAGGAGATCAAGTGCGTCGATGAGCTGTTCCCGCGCGCCGAAATCGAAGACCTCGGCTACAATGTCGCAACCCACGGGCAGAAGGGCTTCAACGGCGTCGCGATCCTCGCCAAGCGGCCGTTCGAAGTGAAGCGCGGCTTGCCGGGCGACGCCGACGACCTCCAGGCGCGCTACATCGAGGCGGTGATTCCCGCCGCCCGCGGCGTGCTCAGGCTCGCCTGTATCTATCTTCCCAACGGCAATCCGGCCCCCGGCGAGAAATACGCCTACAAGCTCGCCTTCATGGATCGGCTGATCCGGCATGCGCGCAAGCTGCTCGCCTACGAGGAGCCGCTGGCGCTGGCGGGCGACTTCAACGTCATTCCCGAGCCGCGCGACGCAGCCCATCCGGAACAATGGACCAAGGACGCTTTGTTCCTGCCCGAGACGCGGGCCAGGTTCCGCGAACTGATGTCGCTCGGCTTCGCCGACGCCTTGCGCGCCGTCAGCGACGAGAAGGGCCCCTACACCTTCTGGGACTATCAGGGGGGCGGCTGGCAGCGCAACAACGGCATCCGCATCGACCATGTCCTGCTGTCGCCGCAGGCGGCCGACAGGCTCGAGACGGCCGCCGTCGACAAGGACATGCGCGGGCGCGAGAAGGCCTCCGATCATGTCCCGGTGAGAGTCGCGCTGAAGCTGGATTAGGACTTGCCCGTCCTTTTCCCTTCTCGCGGGGCGCGAGGGCGCCGCGGCGACGCCTAGACCTTCCTGGCCACCGCGCGCACGACTTCGCTCGCGCCGACGTGCAGCGCGCCTTCTTCCAGCACGGCGCTCGCCTCCGAAAGCTCCAGCATCTCCAGACCGGCGAAATCCTCGGCGAGGTCGGCGCGGCTGTAGAGCAGGCGCGCCTCGCGCGGGCCGCCGCGCGCCCCTGCCGCCTGGGCGGCGAGTTGCGCCGGACGGAACGCTTCGAGGATCACCAGCCCGCCCGGTTTCAGCGCCGCGACCGCCTTCGCATGGACGAAGCGCCGCTCCTCGGCGGCGAGATGGAGATAGATCAGCGCGACGAGATCGTAGGCCTCCCGCGGCCAGTCCCAGACGAGGATGTCGGCCTGAGCCGCGTTGACGCTGACGCCGCGCGCCGCGGCGAGGCTGCGCGCCTTGGCCACGCCATGGGCGGAGAGATCGAACGTGTCGACGGCGAGCCCCTGTTGGGCGAGCCAGACGCCGTTGCGCCCCTCGCCGTCGCCGGGAACCAGCGCCCGCATGCCGCGCGCCAGGCGCGCCGCCTGCGCGACGAGGAAGGCGTTGGCCGCTTCGCCGTAGGCATAGGACGGCGGCGCGTAACGCGCGTCCCACATCGCCCCGCGCTCGATCGTACCGTCGGTCATTGCCATCCTCTCCTCCTCGACTTCGTCGCGGTCGGCGACGGCGCCCAGGCGGCCTCGAGCGCGAATTCCCCTCGCGCGTCCGACCCGCCGGGCGGACACTGAGCGGGTCGAGCCCGTCCCGCCTCTCTCGCCCGAATCGAGACCGGCCCGCAAGCGGCTTCCGCTCTTGCGGTCGCGGCCGACCCGAGGCGGCGGCGCCCGACCGCCGACTGCGCCCGCCGCCGAACGGAAGGCGCCCCCTTTCCGCCCCGTTCCACGCCCGCGCGCAGCCCCCTTGACGGAACACAGCGCGAACAGATACGCATCGTTCGTGATTTGTTTACGCCCGGACGCGATTCTCGGGCTCGCCGGCGGCGAGGGCGAATCGCGCCGAGGCGGTTGGGGACATTGGCCATGCTGACCAGAAAGCAAAGCGAATTGCTGCGCTTCATCCACGAGCGCCTGCAGGACGAGGGGGTCCCGCCCTCGTTCGACGAGATGAAGGACGCGCTGGAGCTCAAGTCGAAATCCGGCATCCACCGGCTGATCATGGCGCTCGAGGAGCGCGGCTTCATCCGCCGCCTCGCCAACCGCGCCCGCGCGATCGAAGTGCTGCGGCTGCCGGAATCGGCGACCGTCGGCGCGCCGCGCGGGCAGAAGTTCTCGCCGAGCGTGATCCCCGGCAATCTCGGCAGGGTTCGCCCGCGCGGCGGCGAGGCTTCGCCGCCGCCTGCGGCGATGATCCCGGTGATGGGCCGCATCGCCGCCGGCACGCCGATCGAGGCGATCCAGACCCGCATCGACACCATCGCGATGCCGCCCGAGTTCCTCGGCGCCGGCGATCATTTCGCGCTCGAGGTGCGCGGCGATTCGATGATCGAAGCGGGCATCCTCGAGAACGACACCGTCATCATCCGCAAGCAGGACACCGCCGAAACCGGCGACATCGTCGTCGCGCTGATCGACGACGAGGAAGCGACGCTGAAGCGGTTGCGCAAGCGCGGCGCCTCGATCGCCCTCGAAGCCGCCAATCCCGCCTACGAGACCCGCATCTTCGGCCCCGACCGGGTGCGCGTGCAGGGCAAGATGGTCAGCCTGCTTCGGCGCTACTGACAAACCGGCGCTGTCGAGGACAAAGCTGGAGGCCGGCCGGAAGCAGCGTCGAGGAGGCCACTCCTTGCTGCTTCCGGACCGGCCGACCCCACGGACCCGGGAGATGCGGCGGACCCGAGCACTCCGCGGGGTATCTGCGGGCAAGACGATGCCCTGCAATAATGACGGTACGCCGACGCTCGACGATTGCAATCGATCGGATGCTTCGGGGTCTGAAAACCGAATCTTTACCTAAACATAGTTGGTTACCACGATTAACCTTTGGATTATGTGCGACGCGGCGCGGCTCGCCTCTTGGGCGAGATTGTGGACGCTTCCGGCGCCGCGCCTTGCCCTCGCCGCCGCCGCGGGCCAATGTCGCAGGCGACCGAAGCGAGGTGATTCGTGGCCGGCGTCGGCGTTTCAACGGACGAATTCGAGGTCGAGCGGGCCGAGGGCGAGCCGGCCTTCACCGTCGACCTCGATGGGTTCGAGGGGCCGCTCGATCTGCTGCTCGAACTGGCGCGCCGGCAGAAGGTCGATCTCGCCCGCATTTCGGTGCTGGCGCTCGCCGAGCAATACCTCGCCTTCGTCGAGCAGGCGCGCAAGCTGAGGCTCGAGCTGGCGGCCGACTACCTCGTCATGGCGGCCTGGCTCGCCTATCTGAAATCGCGTCTGCTGCTGCCCTCGCCGAACCGAGCGGAAAACGTCGAAGCGACCGATCTCGCCGACGCGCTCGCCCAGAGACTGCGCCGGCTCGAGCAGATCCGCCGCGCCGCCGAGGCCTTGTTCGCCCGGCCGCTGCTCGGACGCGACGTCTTCGCCCGCGGCGCTCCGGAGCCGATCGCCCGCGGCGGCGCGATCGTCTACGAGGCGACGCTGTACGACCTGCTCTCCGCCTATGCGCGCCAGACGCAGAAGCATGCGCGCTCCAGGGTGCGCCTCAAGCCGCGCGTCGTCTGGTCGCTCGCCGAAGCGCGCGAGGCGCTGACGCGGATGATCGGCGAAATCGCCGACTGGACCGATCTCGATTCGTGGCTGATCGCCTATGGCGTCGAGCCGAAGTTTCGCCGCACCGCGCGCGCATCGTCGTTCTCCGCTTCGCTCGAACTGGCGCGCGAAGGTCGGATCGAGCTGCGGCAGGACGCGGCGTTCGCGCCGCTGTGGCTGCGACCCGCCGCCGTCGCGCCCGAACCGATCTGAGACGCCAAAATGGGAATCGTCGCCAAATTGTTCGAAACCGACGCGTCGCCGCGCTTCGTCCCCGAGGACATTCGCATCGTCGAGGCGCTCCTGTTCGCCGCCGCCGCGCCGATCGACGAGGCGACCGTCGCGGCGCGGATTTCCTCGGAATCCGAGATCGCCGCGGTGATGGCCGAGGTGCAACGGCTCTATGCCGAGCGCGGGGTCAACGTCGTGCGCGTCGCCGGCCGCTGGGCGTTGCGCACCGCGCCCGATCTCGCCTGGCTGCTCGCGCGCGAGGACCAGGAGAAGCGCAAGCTGTCGCGCGCGGCGATCGAAACGCTCGCCATCATCGCCTATCACCAGCCCGTGACCCGCGCCGACATCGAGGAAATCCGCGGCGTCGCCGTCTCCAAGGGCGCGCTCGACGTGCTGATGGAGGCCGGCTGGGTGCGCATGCGCGGTCGCCGCAAGGCGCCGGGGCGCCCGATCACCTACGGCACGACTCCCGATTTCCTCGCCCATTTCGGCCTCGACGCGATCGCCGACCTCCCTGGCCTCGACGAACTGCAGGGCGCCGGCCTGTTCGAGGGCAAGCTGCCGCCCGGTTTCGGCGTGCCGCAGCCTGACGACGACTCGGTCCTGCGTCCCGACGAAGAACCGCTCGACGAACCGTCGGCGCTGGAGCAGGCCTGGGGACCGGTGGTCGAATCGGACGAGTCCTGAAAAGCGATCGGCCACGAATCCGCCGAAAAGCGCGTCGACAAGCAAGCACGGCCCGCATAGGCGCGGGCGGGCGGAGATCGTCGCATGAATGGTCGCATTGTCCTGGCGGCGTTGGCGGTGGCGTTGGGCTCGGCCGGCGCTCGCGCCGAGCCGGCGATGCCGCTTGCGCCCCACCGCGCCGCCTACGAAGTCTCGCTCGTCGACGATTATGACGCGGCGCGCTCGCAGTCGCAGGCGCCGGTCGCCGCCTCCGGCATCATCGCCTACGAATTCTCCGGATCGCGCTGCGACGGCTACGCTTCGAACTTTCGCCAGTTCACCGAGCTCCAGCGCAGCGAGGGCGATCCGCTCTCCCTCGACGTGCACGCCGTCACTTTCGAGGGCGGCGACGCCAAGCTCATGCGCTTCCGGATCGATTCCCGCACCGCTGACGGCGACGCGCCGGCGGTCGTCGGCTCGGCCAGTCGCAGCGACGGCGGCGACACGACGGTCGCTTTGACCAAGCCGGACCCGGCGACGATCGACATCGGCAAGAGCGTCCTGTTCCCCACCGAGCACATCGAGCGCATCATCGCCCAGGCGAAGGCCGGCGGCGGGACGATGCAAGCGCGGGTCTACGACGGCTCCGACACCGGCAAGAAGGTCTTCCAGACCCTGACGGTGATCGGCAAGGAGGAAACCGCACGAACGCAGGAGCCCGTCGTCGCCGAGACGCTCGGCAAGATGCGCCGTTGGCCGGTGACCGTTTCCTATTTCGACGAGCAGGCGCGCGACGCCCCGCCCGATTACACCCTCAGCTTCGACCTCTACGAGAACGGCGTCCAAGGGATGCTGAAGCTCGACTACGGCGCCTACGCGCTCAGCGCCAAACTGGCGCGCCTCGAGCTGCTTCCGACGCCGGCCTGCCACGACTGATCAGCGCGGCCGCCTGTTTCCCCCGCCCGGGCGGTAGGCGAGCCCGCGCTGCACCGCCGCCGCGCCGAACCGGTCGCGCAAATCCGCGATCGCCGTTTCGCGCGCTTTCTCGCGGCCGCGATCGCCTTCGATGAGATCGGCCGTGTCGGCGTCCTCCGCCGAGGCGAGATCGCCCGCGGCGACGCCGATCAGGCGGTAGGCGGTTCCCTGAGGCTCGGCCTCGAGCAACGCGCGCGCCGCGGCGAACAGGCGCGGCGCCATCTGGGTCAGGTCGAGCCCCGAACGGGTGCGGCTGTGAAGACGAAAATCCGGGGTTCGCAGCTTCAGCGTCACCGCCCGCGCCGCCAGCCCGTCCTTGCGCAGCCGCGTCGCCACGCGCTCGCAGTGGGAGAGGAGCGTGCGGGTCAGCTCGTCGCGGTCGGCGACGTCGAACTCGAAGGTCGTCTCGCTCGACACGCTCTTGGTCTGGCGACGGGGCGTCACCTGGCGCGAATCGATCCCGCGCGCCAGCCGCCACAGCCGCCGTCCGTCGTCGCCCAGCCGCGCGACCGCGGCCTTCTCGTCGAGCCGCTGCAGATCGCCGATCGTCCGCAGGCCCAGCCGCGCGAGCCGCGCTTCGGCGACCTTGCCCACGCCCCACAGCCGGCCGACGCTCATCGGCGCGAGCGTGGAGAGCGCCTCGGCGCGGCCGATAATCGAGAAGCCGCGCGGCTTGTCGAGATCGGAGGCGAGCTTCGCCAGGAACTTGCAATCGCTGAGGCCGATCGAAACGGTGACGCCGATCTCGCGCTCGACCGCGCGCGCGAAGCGCGCCAGCGTCAGCGCCGCCGGCGCGCCGTTGACGCGTTCGCAGCCGCTGAGGTCGAGGAACGCCTCGTCGATCGACAGAGGCTCGACCAGCGGCGTCAGGCTCTCCATGCGCGCGCGGATCGCGCGGCTGACGCGCACGTATTTCGCCATGTCGGGCGGCAGGACGACCGCGTGCGGGCAAAGCTGCAGCGCGCGGCCGATCGGCATCGCCGAGCGCACGCCGAAGGTTCGCGCGACGTAGCAGCAGGTGGCCACGACGCCGCGCCGCCCGCGACCGCCCACGATCACCGGCTGGTCGGCGAGCTCGGGCCGATCGCGCTTCTCGACCGCGGCGTAGAACGCGTCGCAGTCGACATGTGCGATCGTCAGGCCGACGTCGGCGGCCAGGAGCCGCGGCGAGCCGCAACGCGGGCAGCGGCCCGTTGCGGCGCCATCGTCGTCGAACTCGGCGAGGCAATCGCGGCAGAATCGCGCCACGGCCGCGAGCGCCGGCCCGCGCATCAAGGGGAGGACTCCGGCGGCGGGCCGACCAGCCTGGCGCGCGCCGAGATCACCGCATTGGGCGCAACGCCCTGTGCAGCGGCGAAAGCAAGGAGCAGCGCCTCGTCGGCGGCGAGATAATCGAGGACGGCGGCGAGAAACTCCGGCGAGGCCGCCGCCCGACGCAGATTGTGCGGCCCGAGGCCCGAGAGCGCGAGAAATCGGGCGAGCCGTTCGGGGTCGGCGGCGAGGAAGCCGAGGGCGTCGATCGCCAGCGCTTCCGCGCCCGCCCCGGCTGCGGACGGCTTGTCGTTAACCCGGTCACGCAAGGTCCGGTTTTCCTTTCATCAAGGTATGCCGCCTAATATACTTCTCCGCGCACCGATGTGAAATTCAGGCCGCCGCGGCCCCCCCCCCCGGATCCTCCCATGGTCAAAACCGTGCTGATCGTCGAAGACAACGAGCTCAACATGAAGCTCTTCAACGATCTGGTGGAGACGCGAGGGTGCCGGATCGTCCAGACGCGCAGCGGCGTCGAGGCGGTCGAGTTGGCCCGTCTCCACCACCCGGACCTGATCCTGATGGACATCCAGCTGCCCGAGGTTTCCGGCCTCGAGGTGACGCAATGGCTGAAGGACGACGAGGAACTGCGCGCAATCCCGGTCATCGCCGTCACCGCCTTCGCGATGAAGGGCGACGAAGAGAAGATCCGCCAGGGCGGCTGCGAGGCCTATCTGTCGAAGCCGATTTCCGTCGCAAAATTCTTCGACACGATCGATCACTTCCTCGGAGCGAAGTGAGTCGATGACTGCGCGCGTTCTCATCGTCGACGACATTCCGCCCAACCTCAGGCTGCTCGAGGCGCGCCTCACCGCCGAGTATTTCGAGGTGCTGGCGGCGACCAGCGGCGCCGAGGCCATCGAATATTGCGAGAAGGGCCAGTGCGACATCGTCCTGCTCGACGTGATGATGCCGGGCATGGACGGGTTCGAGGTCTGCCGGCGGCTGAAGAGCCAGGTCGCGACCGCTCACTTGCCGATCGTTCTCGTCACGGCGCTCGACCAGCCCGCCGACCGCGTGCGCGGCCTCGAAGCGGGCGCCGACGACTTCCTCACCAAGCCGATCGACGAAATCGCGCTGATCGCGCGCGTGCGTTCGCTCGCCCGACTCAAGGTGACGGTCGACGAGTTGCGCAACCGCGCCGCGACCACCGTCGCGCTCGGCATGATCGCGCCATTCGCCTCCCCGAGCGCCGACGACGGCAAGCGCGGCCGCATCATGGTCGTCGACGATCGCGCGAGTTCGGCCGAGCGGCTCGCCCAGGCGCTCGGCTCGCATCACACGGTCTCCATCGAGCCCGACGCGCACGAGGCCCTGTTCCGCGCGGCCGAAGACAATGTCGACCTGATCGTCGTCAGCCTCGGACTCGCCAATTACGACGGCCTCAGGCTGTGCAGCCAGATCCGATCGCTCGAGCGCACCCGCAACCTGCCGATCCTCGTCGTCGCCGACCTCGAGGACCGCCAGCGCGTTCTGCGCGGGCTCGATTTTGGCGTGAACGATTATCTGACCCGTCCCGTCGACCGCAACGAGCTGCTGGCGCGCATACGCACCCAGCTCAGGCAGAAGCGCTACGCCGACTCGCTGCGCGAGAAAGTGCAGCAGTCGATCGAGCTCGCGCTGTTCGACCCGCTGACCGGCCTCAACAACCGCCGCTTTCTCGAGAACCATCTGGCGACGATGCTCGAGAACGCGCGCGTGCGGCGCGCGCCGCTGACGCTGATGATCCTCGACATCGACCATTTCAAGCAGGTCAACGACACCTACGGCCACGATTGCGGCGACGAGGTGCTGAAGAGCTTCGCCGACCGCCTGCGCGGCATCATCCGCGGCGGCGATCTGCTCTGCCGGCTGGGCGGAGAGGAATTCGTCATCGTCATGCCGAACGTCGACGTCGCCGCCGCGGCGCGCATCGCCGAGCGGGCGCGGCTGACGATCGAGCGGGAGCGCTTCGGCGTCGACGGCGGCGCTCTCGCGATCCCGGTCACGGCGTCGATCGGCGTCGCCGAGCGTGGCCCCGACGACGATTCCGGCTCGCTCTACCGCCGCGCCGACCGCGCGCTCTATCGCGCCAAGTCGGAAGGCCGCAACCGGGTGAGCGCAGACGCCGCGTGAACCGGCCGGTTCAGCCTTCGGCGAGCAACAGCATCGTGTCGATCGAGAACGCGCCGTCGTCGGCGATGGCGAAATAGCGCGCGACCTCGGCGTCGGCCTTCGCCTGCAGCGCGCGGATCGCCGCCACGAAGGTCGGGGGCGTGTTCATGCGAGCGACCCATGAGGCGAATTCGAGACGGATGCGGTAGCGCTCGCAGCGCGTCGGCCTGAAACCCGCGGCCTCGACCATCGTCCGCCACTGCGCTTGCGAATAGTTGCGCACGTGCGACGGATCGCGCAGGAGCTCGAGGCTCTGCAGCCAGGTGTCGAGCAGCGGATCCTCGGGCGCAACGACGTCCATGAACGCCGCGAGGCCTCCCGGCTTCAGCGCGCGCCGCGCCTGGGCCAGGCCCACGCCGACGTTGCGCCAATGATGGGCGCTGTAGCGGGTGGCGACGATGTCGAACGCGGCCTCGGGCCACGGCAGCGACTCGACCGAGCCCTGCCGGGTTTCGACATTGGCGAGCCCGCGACGCGCGGCCTCGGCGGCGACCGCGGCGAGCATGGCCTCGCTGAGGTCATAAGCGACGACGCTGTGCGTCAGCGGCGCCAGGCGGAAGGCGAGATGTCCGCCGCCGCAGCCGAGGTCCAGCGCGCGCGCGTCGGGCCGCGCGCCGACGAAGCGGCCGAATGCGTCGAGATCCTCGCCCCGAGCGTGCACCGCGCTCGCGACATAGGCTTCGGCGCGCGGACCGAACTGGTCATCAACCAGGCTATCGTGGGATCGCGACGACATCGACGGAGCTCCGGGGGCTGAACGACGCCGGCGATCTTGTCTGGTCCGATAGCCTATTACAAGATTGAAGATTATCCTGGTATAAGGCGCGCCATGTCGACCCCCGACGCTCGCCGCGCCCTCGGCGCGTTCCTGCGCGCTCATCGCGAGCGCCTGCCGGCGCCGGCCGGCGCGGCGCGGCGGCGGCGGACTCCCGGCCTGCGGCGCGAGGAGATTGCCGAAGCCTGCGGCGCGAGCCTGACCTGGATCGCCTGGCTCGAACAGGGACGCGAGGTATCGCCGTCGGCGCCGCTGCTGGCGCGGCTCGCCGCGGCCCTGCGCCTGGCGCCGGCCGAGCGCGTCTATCTGTTCGAGCTCGCCGGCAAACGCGACCCGGAAGCGCCCGCCGGCGGTGAAGACGACTGGCCCGACGCGCTGCTGGGCTTGCCGCAGCGGATGACCATCCCTGCCTACCTGCTCGACGCCCGCTGGAAGGCGCGCGCCTGGAACCGCGCCGCGGCCGAGCTGTTCGTCGGCTGGCTCGACGGCGACAACGACCGCAACCTGCTGCGTTTCATTTTCTGCTCGCCGCAGGCGCCGCGGCTGATCGAGGACTGGCGCGATCGCGCGCGCCGCGTCGTCGCCGAGTTTCGCGCCGATTTCAGCCGGCGGTTGCGCGACCGGGACATGGGCGCGTTGATCGACGAACTCAGCGCGGCGTCGGACGCCTTCGCACGCTTGTGGCGCGAGCAGGCGGTGCTCGCGCGCGAAGGGGGCGAGCGGCGCTTCCGCGCGCCGCCGCGCCGCTTTCTCCAGTCGACGCTGCTCGTCTCCGGCCGCCCCGAAGCGAAGTTCGTCTGTCTGACGCCGCTCGAGGACTGAGGGCGCCGACTTTCAGCTCGCCCGGCGCAGCGGCGCGCTTGCCGCGCGGCCCCCTCGGGCCCCGTCGTCCTTCGTCGATCTGGCGACTTCGAATTCAGCGATCAGCGCTGAGAGCCGTTGCGCCTCTTCCGACAGCGTATGGCTGGCGGCGGTCGATTCCTCGGCCATCGCCGCGTTCTGCTGCGTCGTCTTGTCCATCTCGCCAATCGTGTTGTTGACCGACTCGACCGCGACCGCCTGCTCCTTGGCGCCGGCGGCGATCTCGCCGACGACGCCGTTGATCTCGGTAACCTGGCCGACGATGCGCTGCAGCGACCGGCCGGTCTCGGCGACCAGCTTCACGCCCTGGCTCACCTGCTCGCTCGAGGTCGAGATCAGCGTCTTGATCTCCTTGGCGGCGTTGGCGGAGCGCTGCGCGAGCGCGCGCACTTCGGAAGCGACGACGGCGAAGCCGCGCCCGGCGTCCCCCGCGCGCGCCGCCTCGACGCCGGCGTTGAGCGCGAGCAGGTTGGTCTGGAACGCGATCTCGTCGATCACGCCGATGATCTGGGTGATCTGCTGCGATGACTTCTCGATTGCGCCCATCGCCTCGACCGCGCGGCGGATGACGTCGCCGCTCTTCTCGGCGTCCGACTGCGCCGCGCCGGCGACGGCGCGCGCATGGTCGGTGCTCTGCGCCGTACGACGCACCATCGTCGTGACTTCCTCCAGCGTCGCCGCCGCCTCCTCGAGGCTCGACGCCTGCTGCTCGGTGCGCCGCGACAGGTCGTCGGTGGCCGAAGCGATCTGGACCGTGCCGACGTGGATCGCCCCGCCGCGCGCAGCGACCGCCGCCATCGCCGTCTCGAGCTGAGCGATCGCGGCGTTGAAGTCGGCCTGAAGCTTTCGATAGGCCTCGGGGATGTCGGGCGACATGCGGAACCGCAGGTCCTTGGCCGCCAGCCGCGACAGGCCGGAGCCGACCGAGCTGGCGACGATCGCGCGCTCGTGGTCGATCGCGTCGCGCTGCGCGCGCTCGTTTTCGACCCGCGCTTCCTCGGCGCGCGCGCGGTGCCGCTCGGCTTCGCTCTCGAGCCGCCCCTTCTCGATCGCCGCGTCGCGGAACACCACCACCGCGCGCGCCATCTCGCCGATCTCGTTGCGATCTGTGGCATGGGCCGGCGCCACGGCGAGGTCGCCGACGGCCAACGCATGCATCGTCTTGGTGACCTGGATGATCGGCCGCGCGATGCTGCGGGTGAACAGGAACGCCATCAGCGCCCCAAGCAGAAGACCCGCGCAGCCGGCCCCGAGCAAGGTGCGCTCGGCTGTTGCGGCTGCGACGGACGCGCCCGCGTAGCTCGTCTCTGCGGCCTCGTGGAATTGCGTCGCCAATTGAGCGCCGAGGGCCGTCATCGCATCTTCGATGCTCGTCGCCTCGGCGGCGCCCGCCTTCATCTTGTCGGCGTCGAGCGAGCCGTCCTGGCCCTGGGCGAACCGCAGGCGGTTGGCGAGCTTGCGATACTTGGCGACCAGATCGACCATCTTCTGCACGCCATCGGCGCGAACCGTGCCCGCGGTGTTGGACAGGAGGTCGGCCGCCCAGTCGGAGGCGGAGGCGAAGCCTTCGGTCGACTTGATCCATTGTTTCGCGTCGTTGGTTTCCAACGCGATCCAGAAATGCATGCGCGCTTCGAGGGTGCGCTTCTCGAGCCTCTGCTCCAGCGCCTCGCCGGTCTTGAAGCTCGCGACGTCTTCGAGCGCGGCGCGGCCGTGCGCCACCGCACTGTACCCCAACGCGCTGACGCCGACGACGAGCAGCAGGATGGCGCCGTAGCCGATCAGGAGTTTCGATGCGATCCTCAACCTGGAGAACATGGGCCAACCCGTGACATAGGCGTTCGATCGGGGTTGAACGCCCAGCTGCGCGCGAAAGCGGACGTTGCCACGCCCCTGCCCCCGCCCGGCGGCGGTCCGTTCAAAGGCCCGCGCGCCAGCGACGCCGTCCGCTCCGACGACGCCCCCCGACGATCGTCAGACTAGAACCGCGGGGTTAACCAATCGTCTGCAGGGGGCGGCGTTCGGCCTGTCGAGATGACGCAGAATCGGCGCATTTCATTGACTTTGGCTGGAGTTCCACTATATGCAACGCAGGTTGAGGGCGTCACGTTGGCCCCGACCCGGCGCAAAACCGTTACAATCGCGCCACGCCAGCGCGCGACCGGGAAAAGTCGCGCCGTTCCTGCGGGCCCGAACGCGCCTGCTCCCAAGTCCAGTTCCAGTGAGACGCAATGCGATTTGACGAACTCGGCCTGAGCGAGAAAGTGCTCAACGCCGTCAAGACGTCCGGCTACGAAACGCCGACGCCAATCCAAGAACAAGCCATTCCTTACGCCCTGCAAGGGCGCGACGTCCTCGGCATCGCCCAGACGGGCACCGGCAAGACGGCGGCCTTCACGCTGCCGATGCTGTCGGCCCTCGAGAAAGGCCGCGCGCGGGCGCGCATGCCGCGCACCCTGATCCTCGAACCGACCCGAGAACTTGCCGCCCAGGTCGAGGAAGCTTTCGGCAAGTACGGGATCAACCACAAGCTCAACCTGGCGCTGCTGATCGGCGGCGTGTCCTTCTCGGAACAGGAAGCCAAAATCACGCGCGGCGCCGACGTGCTGATCGCGACGCCCGGCCGCCTGCTCGATTTCGCCGACCGCGGCAAGATCCTGCTGAACGGCATCGAGATCCTGGTGATCGACGAAGCCGACCGCATGCTCGACATGGGCTTCATTCCCGACATCGAGCGGATCTGCAAGCTGGTGCCGTTCACCCGCCAGACGCTGTTCTTCTCCGCCACCATGCCGCCGGAAATCACCCGGCTCACCGAAGCCTTCCTCCACAATCCCGTACGCGTCGAAGTGTCCCGGGCGGCCTCGACCGCCGAGGGCATCGCCCAGACGCTGGTGCGCTCGGGCTCTTCGCCCGAGGAGAAGCGGACGACGTTGCGCCGCGTTATCCGCAGCGCCGAGAATTTCAAGAACGCGCTGATCTTCTGCAACCGCAAGCGCGACGTGCAGGTCGTCTATCGCTCGCTGCAGAAGCACGGGTTCTCGGTCGGCGCGCTGCACGGCGACTTGGACCAGCGCTCGCGAATGGCGGCGCTCGACGCGTTCCGCAACGACCAGGTCCAGTTGCTGGTCTGCTCCGACGTCGCGGCGCGCGGCCTCGACATCCCCGACGTCAGCCACGTCATCAACTATGACGCGCCCCACCATTCCGAAGACTACGTGCATCGCATCGGCCGCACCGGCCGCGCCGGCAAGCTCGGCGTCGCGGTGACGATCGTCACCCGGGCCGAGGCGCGGTCGGTCGACGAAATCGAGAAGCTGATCGGTCAGAAGATCGAATGGCAGGCGGGCGGCGAGGCGCCGGCCGACGAGGTCGATGAAGCCGAATCGGCGCCGCGCGAGCATCGCGGCGGCCGTGGGCGGCGGGGCGAATCGCGGGGCGAGCGCGGCCATGGCGGTCGCTCGCGCGGCGAAGCCGCCGAGCGCGCCGCTCCGCGCGAACCGCCGCCACAGCAACCCCAAGAACCCCGTCAACAGGCCCAAGAACCCCGTCAACAGGCCCTGGAGCCCCGTCAACAGGCCCAGAAGCCCCGTCCGCAGACTCAGGAGCAGCCCCGCCGGCAGGACGAACCCCGTCGCCGGGAGGAACCGCGCCGCCCGCCGAAACCGGAGGCCCCGCGCCGCGACCAAGACGGAGACGCGCGCGTGATCGGCCTCGGCGACCATGTGCCGCGCTTCCTGCTCAGGCCGGTGCGACTGCCGAGCAAGCCGGTCCCTGCCGAGGCGGAAGACTGATCTCAGCCGGCTCGCGGTAAGCCGACGTCAAGCATTGCCCCGGATAGTGAGCCGGCGCGGCGCCAAAGCGGGCGGCGCGCGCAGGTGAGCCGCGTTTGCGGCCCGGGACGTCTTCGACATGGCCAGCGAGCGCGACGTCAGCCTCGACGCGATGCGCGGGATCGCCGCGCTCGCGGTGTTCGGCTGGCATGCGATGCTCGCCTTCTATCCGCTCTCCTCCGGCTATCTCGGCGCCACGCCGATCGAGGCGAGCGCGCGTTCGCAATTCTGGTTCGTCGCCGTCCACGGCGCCGGCGCGGTGGCGTTCTTCTTCGTCCTGTCCGGCTTCGTGCTGACCCGCTTGGCGTTGACGACCGGACGCACCGACACGCTCGTGCGCGGACTGATCAAGCGCTGGCCGCGCCTCGCCGGCCCGGTCTTGCTGGCGGTGCTCGGCTCCTGGCTTTTGTTCGCCCTCGGCGGCTATTTCTACGCGGCGGCGGCGGAACTCAGCGGCTCGTCGTGGTTCGCGCGCTTCGGCGGCGCGCTCACCGACGGCGCGCCGTTCCAGCCGAGCTTCCTCGGCGCCCTGCTGCAAGGCGCCGTCCTCACTTTCGTCCGCGGCGACTCGACCTACGACAGCAGCCTGTGGACCATGGCCTATGAGTTCTACGGCAGCGTGATGGTCTACGCGCTCGCCTTCCTACTGGCGACGCGGCCCGCCCTGCGCACTCGGATCGTCGTCATCCTCGGCGCGGCCGTCGCCTGCGGCGCGGCCAATCCGGCGCTGATCCCGTTCGTCGCCGGTTTCGCTCTGGCGGCGTTCCTGCCGCAGCGGGGCTTCCGCGTCCCGACGCCGCTGGGCGCCATCGCGACCACGCTGGCGCTGCTCGGCTGCGGCTACACCCAGGGCGCGCTCGGCTTTTACGCGCCGCTGACGGCGATCTGGCCGGCCTGGCTGCCGATCCCCTATCTCTACGCCGCGGCGGCGGCGCTGCTGATCGCCACTGCGGAGGGCTGGACGGGCCTGCGCCGGCTGCTGTCGCGGCCGTGGGGACGGATCTGCGGCGAACTGTCGTTCCCGTTCTACCTCGTCCATGTGCCGATCCTGTGCTCGGCCGGCGCCTACGCGTACCTCGCTACGCGCTCCGCGCCAGCGGCGATCGCCGTGACGCTCGTCCTCGCGCTCGCCGTCGCTTGGGCGCTGGCGCTGTTCAGCCGCTGGTGGCTCGCCAGGCTCAACGCGGCGGTCGGCGCCGTGACGGCGAGTTTACAGCGCGGCCGCCTGGGTCGGACGGGACCGATCGCTTCGCCGCCTTGATCGGCCGGGCGCGGGCGTTCGGTCGCTTCGCCCTTCGTTTGGCCGCGGCGCGCCCCGCCGCCGCGACGGCCAGCGTCGCCCACCGCCGCAATTCTTCCTCGTCGTCGAAGGCCGCCGACGGCAACAACCAATAGCCGACCTGCACTTCGCGGCCCCGCGCCGCGTAGACGAACGGCCGCGAATCGGCAGCGGCGAAAGCCGCTTGGGTCTCGGCGTCGACTTTCAGGTAGACATCGCCGCCAAGCGAAAGGGCGAAGCACAGGCCATCAAAATAGACGCCGTGGCCCCCGAACATGCGGCGCGTCGAGACGATCGCGAAGGGCGCGAACAGCTCTTCGAGCCCTTCGCGCTCCACCGCTGGCTCACCCCTCGGCGGCGGCCAGCGCATCGGGCGAGGCTGGCGTGATCGCCACGCTCTCGCCGCAACCGCAGGAGGAGGTCTCGTTGGGATTTTTGAAGACGAAACTCGCCGTCAGCTTGTCGACCTTGAAATCCATTTGGGCGCCGAGCAGGAACAGCAGCGCCTTGGGATCGATCAGCAGCTTGACGCCATTGTCCTCGACCACCTCGTCGTTGGCGGCGACAGCCTCGGCGAATTCCATCGTATAGGACATGCCGGCGCAGCCGCCGTTCTTGACGCCGACCCGGACGCCGGCGATCGGCTTGTCGGCCGCGGCGACGATCTCCTTGATCCGCACCGCCGCCGCGTCGGTCAGGCTCATCGCCTTGAAACGTGAATTTCTCATCTGCGCCTCATCTTCGACCGGGTTCAAGGCCCGGCGCGCGTTCCTTCATATAGCATCGCCAAGCCGTTTCGCCAGCCGTCGTCAAGGCCGGAGGCGGGCCCAGCCCTGCGCCTGGAGGTCGGCGATCGGCGTCGCCCACCCCTACGGCCCAAGTGCGGACACCCCGCCGCGCGCGTCCACCCGAGTGGCGCACGCGCCCCTCCCCCGGCGTCACGCGAAACCGACGGTCCGCCAAACCCGCCGAGGGCCGGCGGACCGCACAATCGCAGCAAGGAAACCCTCGCCTTTTTGCCGCTACTTGGCCGCCGTCGCGACCAGCCAATCCCCGTCGAGTCTGGAGATCGACAGACGCTGACCCGGGAAGAGGCAGGGATGGCGGCCCATCGCGTGGACGTGGATCGCCTCGATGGCGCCGCCGTCAGCCAGCACGACGACGTTGTGGCAATGGCTCAAGCCCTCGGCGTCGGGAGCGCAGTTGATGTCGTTCTTGACCGTCCCGGCGACGACGGCGCCCGCGATCGGCATGTCGCCCTTGAAGAACTGCAGCACGATCTGCCCGTCCTGGCCGTTGTCACTCCACGAGGAGAAGTTCGCGCCGGTCGGGATAGTCGGTTCGTCCGCCGCGGGCTGATCAGCGAATGCGGTCACGCCGCGCAATACAAACCCTCCGACGACAACGAGCGCCAGCGTCGCGACCATTCGACGGCGCGTTCGCCGGGGCTGCGCCTTCGAATTCTGGAACGTCGTCATAGACACTTCTCCATTTGCTCGAGTGGAATGCGGGTCGCGTAGTCCGACCTCGCAATCGGCGGGACGATCTCGTTCCTATCTGTTGCTTCACGAGGCAGCGCGGCTTGTCCCCGTCGACGCAGCCGGCGCTACAGCCTCGCGTTCCGCAACCGCAGCGCATTTGCGACCACGCTGAGCGAAGAGAGCGCCATGGCCGCCGCAGCGATGATCGGAGACAACAGAATCCCGAAGACGGGATAAAGGACCCCCGCCGCGATCGGCACGCCGACCGCGTTGTAGATGAAGGCGAAGAACAGGTTCTGGCGAATGTTGCCCATCGTCGCCGAAGACAGGCGGCGCGCCCGGACCAGGCCTTGCAAATCGCCTTTGAGCAGCGTGACGCCGGCGCTCTCGATTGCGACGTCTGTCCCGGTCCCCATCGCGACGCCGACATCGGCGGCGGCGAGCGCCGGCGCGTCGTTGACGCCGTCGCCGGCCATCGCGACGACCCGGCCCTCCTTCCTCAACCGCGAGACGGCTTCGGCCTTGTTCTGCGGCAGCACCTCGGCTTCGACGTCGACGACGCCGAGCTCGGCGGCGACCGCCTCGGCCGTGGTGCGATTGTCGCCGGTCAGCATGACGACCCGGACGCCCGCTTCGCGAAGCGCCTTCAACGCGGCGGCCGTGGTCGGCTTGATCGGGTCGGCGACGCCGATCACGCCGGCGGACTTGCCGTCGACCGCGACGAAGATCGCGGTTGCGCCGTCGCGGCGGAGGGTCTCCGCTTCGGCGACGAACGCTGCGACATCGGCGCCGAGTTCGGCGAGGAACCCCTGGTTGCCGATCGCGACATTCCGGCCATCGACTTTGCCGCGCACGCCCATGCCGGCCGGCGCCTCGAAGTCGGCGGCGTCGACCAGCGCGAGACCTTTCTCGTTCGCCGCCGCGACGACCGCCGCCGCCAGGGGGTGCTCGCTCGACCGCTCCAGGCTGGCGGCGAGGCGCAGCACGTCGTCGGACAAGAAGCCCGGCGCGGGACGGATTGCGACGACCCGCGGCTTGCCTTCGGTCAAGGTGCCGGTCTTGTCGACCACCAGCGTGTCGACCTTCTCAAACCGCTCGAGCGCCTCGGCGTTCTTGATCAGCACGCCCGACCGCGCGCCGCGGCCGACTCCCACCATGATCGACATCGGCGTCGCCAGTCCCAGCGCGCATGGGCAAGCGATGATCAGCACCGACACCGCGGCGATGAGCCCGTAGGACAGACGCGGCTCGGGGCCGTAGATCGACCAGGCCGCGAAGGCGATCAGGGCGACGAGGATCACCAGCGGCGCGAACCAGCCGGAGACCTGATCGGCGAGGCGCTGGATCGGCGCGCGGCTGCGTTGGGCCTGCGCGACCATTTGCACGATCTGGGCCAGCACCGTATCGCGGCCGACACGATCGGCGCGCATGACGAAGCCGCCCGTCAGGTTGATCGTCCCGCCGATGACGCGTTCGGCGACCGCTTTGGAGACGGGCATCGATTCGCCGGTCACCATCGATTCGTCAACCACGCCCCGTCCCTCGAGGACTGCGCCATCGATCGGAACCTTTTCGCCGGGGCGCACCCGCAGCCGGTCGCCGACCGCCACCCGCTCCAGCGCGACGTCCTCGTCGCTCCCGTCCGCACGGACGCGGCGCGCCGTCTTGGGTGCGAGGTCGAACAAGGCGCGGATCGCGCCGCCGGTCTGCTCGCGCGCGCGCAATTCGAGCGCCTGGCCGAGCAGGACGAGAACGGTGATGCCCGCAGCCGCTTCGAAATAAATCGCGACCGCGCCGTCCACGCCGCGGAAGGCGGCAGGAAACACGCCGGGGGCGACGGTCGCGACGACGCTGTAGGTCCAGGCCACGCCAGTCCCGAGCGCGATCAGGGTGAACATGTTGAGGTTGCGCGAGACGACGGAGCGCGCGCCGCGCACGAAGAACGGCCAGCCCGCCCAGAGGACGACCGGCGTCGCCAAGACCAGCTGAATCCAGTTTGACGCTTGCTGGTCGATTATCTGGTGAAAGTCGGCGAAGCGCCCCGCAATTTCGAGCGCGGCGACGGGGATCGCCAGCCCCAGGCCGATCCAGAACCGTCGCGTCATGTCGACGAGTTCGGGGTTCGGGCCGGTTTCGGCCGTCGCCAGCTCCGCCTCCAGTCCCATGCCGCAGATCGGGCAGCTGCCCGGTCCGACCTGGCGGATCTCGGGATGCATCGGGCAGGTGTAGATCGTCCCCGCCGGCGCCCTTGGCGAGGCTTGTCCGGCCTGCGCCTGGCCGACATAGCGCTGCGGATCGGCGACGAACTGATCGTGGCAGCGCTGCGAGCAGAAGTAGTAAGCCTCGCCTGCGTGCTCCGCCTTTGCCGCGGCCGTCGTTGGGTCGACGTCCATGCCGCAGACAGGGTCCTTGACCGACGCTGGCGCGGGGGCCCCGCTGTGTTCGCGCGCATCACGAGGGCCGTGGCCGTGAGCGTGGCCTGAATGCGCGCTGCTGTGATCTGCGGCGGACGGCGGCAGAAGCGCCTCGGGCGGCGCTTCGCCGAGGTAGCGCTGCGGCTCGGCGACGAACTTGTCGCGGCAACCCGGGCAGCAGAAAGAATAGGTCTCGCCGCCGTATTCGGCTTTGTGCTTCGCCGTCGCCGGGTCGACGCTCATGCCGCAGACGGGGTCCTTCACCAGCGCGCCCGCGGGCGCATCATGACCGTCGTGGCTCTCGTCGCGCCCATGGCCGTGTGCGCCAGGGTGGCCGGCGTGTTCGGGTTGCTGTCCGGCGATGGCCATTGCAAATCTCTTTGTTGCCAGGTTCTGACTGATCGCCTACACCTTCCCATCATTGGAAGGTCAAGAGGCATTCGTCATGAACATCGGAGCGGCGTCAACCGCCAGCGGCGTCAGCGCCAAAATGATCCGCCATTACGAAGCGATCGGACTGCTCAGGCCGGCCGCCCGCCGCGACAACGCCTATCGCGACTACGCCGACGGCGACGTCCACGAGCTGCGCTTCGTGCGCCGCGCGCGCAAGCTCGGCTTCTCGATCGACGAGATCGCCGGGCTCCTGGCGTTGTGGCGCGACGAGGAGCGGCCGAGCCGCGACGTGCGCCGGATCGCCCAAGTCCATCTCGCCGATCTCGAAACGCGCATCGCCGAGATGCAGGCGATGGCGGCGACGCTGCGCACGCTGGTCCACGCCTGCCACGGCGACGACCGGCCGCATTGCCCGATCCTCGACGATCTTGCCGCCGAGCCGCCCCGCGTCGCGCGTCCGAGCTGACGCTCACTTCGCGCTGGAGCTTGGCGCACGATTGCGGCAAGACTCGCGCCGCCATGGATGACTCGATGACCGCTCCGTTTCCCGCCCCGCCCGACCTCGCCCGCGACCTAGCCCGCATCGCCGACGCGCTCGAGCGGCTCGCCCCGCCGCCGCCCGCCCGCCCGGATTTCGACGCCGCCGACGCCTTCGTCTGGCGCGCCGACGGCGGCGCGCTCGAGCCGATCGCCAAGGTCAACCGGGTCGACATCTCGCTGCTGCACGGCGTCGACCGCGTGCGCAACCTCCTGTTCGACAACACGGTGCGCTTCGCGCGCGGCCTTCCCGCCAACAACGCGCTGCTGTGGGGGGCGCGCGGCATGGGCAAGTCGTCGCTGGTCAAGGCGGCGCACGCCGAGATCAACCGTCGCGGCGTCAGCGAAGGCCGGCTGAAGCTGATCGAGATCCACCGCGAGGACATCGAGAGCCTGCCAGCGCTGATGGCGCTGCTGCGCGACGCGCCGCATCGCTTCATCGTCTTTTGCGACGATCTGTCGTTCGACGGCGGCGACACCTCGTACAAGTCGCTGAAGGCGGCGCTGGAGGGCGGCATTGAAGGACGGCCGGCCAATGTCGTCTTCTACGCCACCTCGAACCGCCGCCATCTGCTGTCGCGCGAGATGATGGAGAACGAGCGCTCGAGCGCGATCAACCCGGACGAGGCGGTCGAGGAGAAGGTCTCGCTATCGGACCGCTTCGGCCTGTGGCTCGGCTTCCACCATTGCAGCCAGGACGAATATCTCGCCATGGTGCGCGGCTACGCGGAATATTTCGGCCTCAACGCCCCGGTCGAAGAGATCGAGCGCGACGCGCTCGAATGGGCGACGACGCGCGGCGCGCGCTCCGGCCGCACCGCCTGGCAGTTCACCCAGGATCTCGCCGGCCGGCTCGCCCGCCAGCTCGATCGCGAAGGCTGAAAACGACCAAGACGGCGGGCCTTTCCTGGGACCCGCCGCCCGGTTTTCGCCCACGGTGTCTCGTGTCTCGCGGTCCGCCCGTGGGAATTGCGTCCAGCCTGGAGGCGCCGGACGACCTGTCGTCCGCCGGGGCCGATCAGAGCCCGGCGAGATAGCTGGTCGGATCGACGGGCGTCGAACCCTTGCGCAGTTCGAAGTGCAGCTGCGGCGAGTTGACGTTGCCGGTCTGGCCGGACTTGGCGATGACCTGGCCGCGCTTGACGGTGTCGCCGCGCTTGACGTCGAGTTCGCCATTGTTGGCGTAGGCGGAGACGAAGCCGTTGGGATGTCGGATCAGCACCAGGTTGCCGTAGCCCTTCAGCTCGTTGCCGGCATAGGCGACGACGCCGCTCTCGGCCGCGCGCACCGAGGTGCCCTCGGGCACGGCGATGTTGATGCCGTCGTTGCCGCCGGCCTTGAAGCCTTCGATGATGCGGCCGCGCGCCGGCCAGCGGAATTCGGGCGTGACACCGGCGGCGTCGGCCTCGGCGGCGGTCATCGGCGCGGTGGCGTCTGCCGCCTTGACGCTCGCCGTCGGGGTGACGTCAGGCTGCGACTTCTTGGCCTTGGTCGTCCCGGAGTCGGGCTCGTTCTTGGCTTCCTTGGCTTCGACCTTCGTCGCCGCCGTCTTGGCCTCGGGCTTCTCGCCGCTCTTGTCGGCGAGCTTCTCGGACTTCTTGTCCTCGGACTTGGCGGAGAGCTTTTCTTCGCCCGCGGTCTTTTCCTTCGCCTTGACCTTGCTCGAAGCGTCGGCCGTCTCCGCCTTGTCCTTGGCCTTGGCGTGCTTGACGGGCGCGACGTCGGCGTCTTCCGCCGCGGCGACCTTCTTCGACTTGGCGCCGACCGATTCGGCGCCGGCGTTATAAACCGGAATGACCAGATGCATGCCGCTGTGGATTTCCGAAGGGCTGCTCAGGCCGTTGCTCCTGGTCAGCGCCGTGGTCGGCACGCCGTAGCGGCGCGACAGGCTGTCGGCGTCGTCGCCCTGGGCGACGACGATCGGCGAACCGCCGACGATGCTCCAACCTGCCGCTGAACCGCCGACCGGCTGGTTCGATGCGACATGGTACGCCGGCGCCGGCGCGGCCGGCGCAGACGCGGGCGGAATGGAGGCGGTCTGAACCGCTCCTGGCGCCGCCAGCGGCGCCGAAGCGACGCTCGGGGTCGGCGCGGCCGAAGGCCCGGAGTTCGACGCGAACGGATTGGAGAAGGGGTCGGCCGACGGGGCGTAGGATTGGTCGAAACGATCGGAATCAGCGCATCCCGCGACCCAGATCGCCACCATCCCCGTCAAAGCGACGCGGACCGCGCCGCGCCGCGCCACAAACGCTGCGAACTCTCTCATCGGCCCAACCCACTCGTACGCGACCCAACTCGCGACAATCTCGCCCCAACCTCTTAACACTTGGTTTAAGATGAATTTTTCGGCGCCGAAACGACGCGATTTGAACCGAGGATTTAACGCCCGGCGCCCCGCTCAATCGCCCCCGGACAGACCGGGCGTGAGCGGACGGAAGGCGCGCGCCGCGCCCCGCTCGCTCGCCGCGAAGGCCTCGCCGGGCTCGCGAGTCCAGCAGACAATGCGCTCGCCGACCTGACTTCCGCCGGCCACCACGGCGACCAGCCTGCCCCCCTCGGTCAAAAGCGACAGCAGCCTGGCCGGCGGCGGCTCGACCGCGGCGTGGACGAGGATCGCCTCGAACCGGGCCGGACTGGGGTCGAAGGCGAGCGCGTCCGCCCATTCGACCCGGACGTTCTCGAGCCCGAACGCCGTCAAGCGCGCCGCCGCCTCGAGCGCGAGCGGCCGGCGCCGTTCCAGCGACAGGACTTCGCCGGCGAGCTGCGCCAGCAGCGCGGTCGCGTAGCCGCTGCCCGTGCCGACTTCGAGCACCCGGCCGCGTTGCGGCGGGTCGAGCGCCTCGATCATCGCCGCCACCGTCGATGGCGGCGGCGAGGTCTGGCCGCCGCCGATCGGCAGCGCGATGTCGCGCCCGGCGACGTCGGCGTAGCGCTGCGGCATGAACAGCGACCGCGGCGCCCGCTCGAGCGCGCGCAACAGGCGCAGGTCGCGGATGCCGCGCGCCCTCAGCCGCAACATGAACTGGATGCGCTCTTCCGCTTCCGGATTGGCGCCCGCGGCGTCGTCGTCCGAAGGCGCGGCCATCGCTCAGCCGCTCGCGAAGGCCGCGGCGTAGCGCGCGCGGGTCGCTTCGTCGGTCAGGTCGAGCTTGAGCGGCGTGATCGACACCTTGCCGGCCGCCAAGGCTTCGATGTCGGTGCCGGCGCCGGGCACGAAACCGCCGTGCTTGAACATCAGCCAGTAGTAAGGAATGCCGCGGCCGTCGCGACGCTCCTCGACCTGCATCAGCTCGGTTTCGCGCCGGCCCTGCCGGGTGACGGCGATCCCTGCCGTCTTGGCGGCCGGACAGGCGGGAAAGTTGATGTTGACCAGCATGCCCTCCGGCACGCCGGCGGCGAGAATGCGTTCGATGATCGCCGGCGCGAGCGTCGCGGCGCAGTCCCACTCGACCTTGTCGCGCGCGCCACCGTAGGCCTGCGACAGCGCCATCGAGGGCACGCCGAGCAGCGCGCCCTCGATCGCCGCGGCGATCGTGCCGGAATAGGTGACGTCCTCGGCGGCGTTCTGGCCGCGATTGACGCCCGAGAGGATGAGGTCGGGCGGCTGATCGGCGAACAGTCGCTTCACCCCCATGATCACGCAATCGGTCGGCGTCCCCTGCACCGCGTAGCGCCTTGGGCCGATTTCGCGCAGTCTCAGCGGGTTGCTCAGCGACAGGGAATGGGCGACGCCCGACTGGTCGCTTTCCGGCGCGACGACGAACGCCTCGCCGCCGAGCTTGGTCACGATCGCTTCGAGCACCTTGAGGCCGTGGGCGTGCACGCCGTCGTCGTTGGTGATGAGAATTCGCATGAACGCCCTTTCCGGCCCCGGCCGCAGCGGCCGTTCTAGCGCGCGGACGCGATTCGCGCGACGTGACGCCCTATCGCGCGACGGGGCAATCCATGCAATCCTTCTGAGCCGCGCGGCACGGGGATCGGCAATGGGCAGAAGCCTGATTCTGGTCGCTCTCGCCGTTGCGGCGCTCGCTTCGGCGCCGGCCGCGGTCGCGCGGGTCTGCACCGCCCAATGGGCGCCCGTCTGCGCGACCAAGGACGGCGGCCAGAGGACCTATTCCAACCCCGGCTGCGCCAAGGCCGACGGCGCCGAGGTCGTCCACCAAGGCCCCTGCGCCCAGCCGAAACCCGCCCCGACCAAGACACCGATTTTCTGCGCCGAGGTCTACCAGCCGGTCTGCGGCGTCAAGGACGGCGCGACGAAGACCTATTCCAGCGCGTGCTTCGCCAAGGCCGACGGCGCGACAGTGACCGCCGCGGGCGAATGCCCGTAGTGGCGCGGCCCTCCGTGGCCGCGCGGCCCGTCTCGGGCGCCGCGGGCGCGGAGGCCCGCGCCACCGCGTTCACGCCTTCGGCGCAATCCGCGTCAGTCCGCCCATATAGGGCCTGAGCGCGTCGGGGATCGTCACCGAGCCGTCGGGGTTCTGGTAGTTCTCCAGCACCGCGACCAAAGCGCGGCCGACAGCGACGCCCGAGCCATTGAGCGTGTGGACGAAGCGGGTCGCCTTGGCGTCGGCCGCCTTGCAGCGCGCGTTCATCCGCCGCGCCTGGAAATCGCCGCACACCGAGCACGACGAGATCTCGCGGAAGCGCCCCTGCCCCGGCAGCCAAACCTCGATGTCGTAAGTTTTCTGTGACGCGAAGCCCATGTCGCCGGTGCACAGCACGATGGTGCGGAAATGCAGCCCCAGCCGCTTCAGCACTTCCTCGGCGCAGGCGGTCATGCGCTCATGCTCGGCCAGCGACTCCTCCGGCTTGGCGATCGACACCAGCTCGACTTTTTCGAACTGGTGCTGGCGAATCATGCCGCGGGTGTCCTTGCCCGCGGCGCCCGCTTCCTCGCGGAAGCAGAGCGTGCCGGCGGTGAAGCGCAGCGGCAGCTTTGCCTCGTCGACGATGCTTTCGCGCACGAGATTGGTCATCGGCACTTCGGCGGTCGGGATCAGCCAGAAGCGTGAGCGCTGAAACGATTGCCGCTGCAATTCGAAGACGTTGAGTGCATTGCTCGTGAGAAGTTCGTTGGACTTGCCCGTCGCGGCGTCCTCAAGGGTCGCTTGGAGAATGCCATCAAGAATCTTCTTTGGCGCGTCATCTTCGAACGTGGTCGTCCCAACGAGGAATTGATCCTCGCGGAACTTCGGCAGTTGCGCGGTGCCGAACATCGCCTCGTCGCGCACCAGCACCGGCGGATTGATCTCCTCGTAGCCGTGCTCCTGCGTGTGTAGGTCGAGCATGAACTGCATCAGCGCGCGTTCGAGGCGGGCCAGCGCCCCCTTGAGCACGACGAAGCGCGCCCCCGACAGCTTCGCTGCCGCGTCGAAATCCATCAGCCCGAGCGCCTCGCCGATCTCGAAATGCTCCTTCGGCTTGAGGCCGTCGGGGAACTTCGGCGGCGCGCCGTGACGGCGCACTTCGACGTTGTCGTTCTCGTCCTTGCCGTCGGGCACGTCGGCGAGCGGCAGATTGGGAATGGCGGCGAGTTCCTTGTCGAGCGTCAAGGACGCCTCGCGCTCCGCCGCCTCGAGCTCAGGCATGGTCGCCTTGAGGCCGGCGACCTCGGCCTTCAGGTCCTCGGCCGCCTGCAAGTTCTTGCGCGCCATTGCCGCGCCGATCTCCTTCGATGCGGCGTTGCGCCGCTCCTGCGCCCGCTGCAACGCGAGGATGGCGGCGCGCCGCTGCTCGTCGAGCGCGATCAGCGAATCGGCTTTGGGCGGCAGGCGGCGGCGCGCCAGC
>Ga0182016_10001278_pt1 | contig 30679 bp, 33 predicted proteins | sample 712S2MmetaG_FD_120491 | JGI IMG/M metagenome (GOLD analysis project Ga0182016, IMG submission 120491) | Permafrost microbial communities from Stordalen Mire, Sweden - 712S2M metaG | ecosystem: Environmental > Terrestrial > Soil > Wetlands > Permafrost | place: Sweden: Stordalen | collected...
GACGGCCGCGAATGCCGGGGTCCGAGCTAACGCGCGCGCGCCGTACCGCACATCGCGCAGAAGTAATTCAAGCCAGGTCCAGCTCCACGCATTGCGCACCTGTTCCCGCACGAGCGCGGTATTCCCAAATGCCCGCAACGCTGCGTAGCGCGCTTCTTCCGCGCTCATTCCGGCGGCGATGTTTTCGGCAACCTGCCGCTCGAGGTGATCGCGCAATTCATCGTCGAGCCGGGCCGCAGCGTTGCCGCGCCCGAACAGCATCTTCATCCGCATCCGCAACCGCGCAAGCCAACGCATGGCTCATTCCTCCTTGCTTATTCCGTTCGCAAAGCCTGCATCGGGTCCAGCCGCGAGGCGCGCCAGGCAGGCACCAGGCAGGCCAGCAACGAGACTGCCAGCAGCGTTCCGCTTACCGAGGCGAACACCCAGGCATCGACCGCCGGCGCGCCATAGAGCAGGGAGCGAATCCACTGCGCCGCGCCGACACTTGCGGCTAGTCCCAGCACGAGACCGAGCAGTGCAGGACGCAGGCCGTCGGAGAGCATCAGACGGAGAACTTGCTCGCGCTTGGCGCCTAGAGCGATGCGAATTCCAATCTCCGCGCGGCGCTGCGTAGCGAGGTAAGATAGCACTCCGTAGAGACCGACCGATGCCAGCAGCAGTGACAACACAGCGAATGCCAGGACCAAAGAGGCGCTGAAGCTCTGGTTCCCGAGCGACTGGCCGATAATCTGCCGCATGGTCAAGACATCGTCGACGGGCATCTCCGGATCGAGCGCGGCGATCTGTTTTTGGATGGGCACTGAGAAAGAGAGAGGATCGGAAGCTGTGCGAACGGCCAGCGAAATGCGAGTGTCGCCAACGCCAGCAAACTCAGGAAAATAGGCGGTGGCAAAGGGCGGCTCATTGACTTTGTAGAGAGTGTCTCCGACTACGCCGACGATTTCGAAGTTTGCGGTTCCGTATACCGGGACATTTATGTGCTTGCCGATGGGGTTCTCACCGGCAAAATATCTTGCTGCGAGCGTCCGGTTGACGATGACCCGGTTTTGTTGATCGCCCCGATCCTGGCTCGTGAAGAGCCGGCCGCTTAGCAAGGGAATCTGCATCGCGGTGAAGAAGCCCGGATCTGCGCGGCGCACCTGAGCGTCGGGAAGTTCGTCGCCGGGGCGCACCGGGGGATGCTCGACCACATAGAAGATGTCGTCGGAGCCGGGGCCTGAGCCCGGAGGCATTCCGCCCAGACCCGCGCCAAGCACGCCGGGGAGTGCGCGAACACGCTCGAGCAGCGCTTCATTGAAGGCGTTTACCTTTTCCGGCTTGTCGTACCGTTGCTGGGGCAGGCTATAGCTGAGGGTGAGGACACTGTCTGTGGCGCATCCCAGGTTCACGGTGCGCAGGCGCATGAAGCTCTTGAGCAGCAGGCCGGCGGCGATGAGAAGGACCACTGTGACCGCGATTTCTATGGTCAGCAGCGTTTTGCGCAGCGCGGTGCGGGAAACGCTTCCGCCGGCTGTGCGGGTGGAGGCTTGCAATGCGGCAAACACCGCTTTGCCGGTGGAGGAAATGGCCGGCAGGAGGCCTGCCGACAGAGCAGCCAGCACCACCAGGCCGCAGGAGAAGAACAGGACCGGCGCGTCCAGGTGGATGCCCTCGGCACTGGGAAGATCTTTCCATGAGGTGGCCAGCCACTTCGTTGCGATAAGGGAAAGGAGAATGCCGGCGGCGCCGCCGATTGCGCAGATCAGCAGGCTTTCCGTGAGCTGCTCGCGGATCAGCGTGAGCCGCCGTGCGCCCAGTGCGCCGCGGATGGCGACTTCCTTTTGCCGTGCCGCGCCGCGGGCCACCAGCAGGTTGGCGACGTTGAGACAACCAATCAGCAGCATGCATCCGACTGCGCACATGAGGACCAGGAGCGGCTTCTTTACGTCGCGGGCAAGGTCTTCGTTGATATCGCGCGGGGCCACGTCTTCGGCGACCGGAGCGGTGGGATATTGGAGATGCAACTGGTACTGCACGGCCTTGACCGGGCCGAGAGCGTCGGCGAGACTGACTCCGGGCCTCATGCGCGCGACCACATGGATGAAGTGACGATCGTGATAATGAAGCCACTCCGGCCCAATGGGCGATCCAGCGCCGAAGATGGACCCGTAGGGCACCCAGAGCTGCATGATCGCGGTGGGATAGACGAACGACGGAGGCAGAACGCCCACCACCGTATAGGGCTTTCCGTTGAGCCGGATCTGTTTGCCAACAATGGAGCGGTCTCCTGCGAAACGACGCTGGAAGAGGCTCCAGGTGAGCATCACCGCAGTTCCACCGGGCTGGTCTTCGGCTTCGGTAAACGAGCGGCCCAGTGCTGGCTGCACGCCTAGCAGCGGAAACAGGTTCCATGTGCCCGCGGCCGCTGTTACAGCTTCGGGAAGCTCACCGCTCTGGCTGCTGAGGTTGAAATTCCACCACGCCCACGCGGCCATGTCTTCAAAGCCGTGCGTTTTTGTATGCCAGTCGTAGTAGTCGCCGGGCGCGACACTGTTGTAGTTGAACTGATCCTTATTGAATGCAGGGGCTCGGAAATGCTCGTAGATCATAGTGAGCCGATCGGGGTCACGAAACGGCAGCGGCCTGAGGAGCACCGAGCGGACAAGGGTGAAGAGCGATGTGGCTGCGCCGATGCATATGGCCATGACGGCGATGGCGATTAGTGAGAATCCGCGTGAACGATTCAGTGTACGTATGCCGTAGCGAACATCGCGCAGCAGTACTTCTGGCCAGTTCCAGCTCCAGGTCGAGCGCGCCTGTTCACGAAGGAGCGCCGGATTGCCAAAGGACCGGAGGGCCGCATACCGCGCCTCGTCCGCACTCATTCCGGCTCCGATGTTCTCCGCAACTTGACGCTCGAGGTGGTCACGCAGCTCAGCGTCGAGCTGCTTGCCTGCCCTGTCGCGCCCGAACAGCATTTCCAATTGCATTCGCAGTTTTGCAAGCCAGCGCATCGCAACCCCCTCAGACCTCCGCCACAATCAAGTCGATTGCCGCGGAAAGCCGGTTCCAGTTGGCAGTCTCAGCCTCAAGCTGCTTGCGGCCCGCTACCGTAAGTGCGTAGAACTTCGCCTGGCGGCCGGTTTCGCTCTCCGCCCATTTGGCCTTAATCCAGCCCTGCTGCTCCAGCCTGTGCAGCGCCGGATAGAGCGAGCCCTGCTGCACTTGCAACACTTCGCCGGAAAGCTGTTGAATGCGCTTGGCGATCGCCCAGCCGTGCATCGGCTCCAGCAGGATCGTTTTCAAAATGAGAAGGTCGAGAGTGCCTTGTACGAGATCGCTTGGTTTACCCATACTATGATTATCTACAACAGAGTTGTGTAGACCGTCAAGGTATCAAACGGAATTTATTTTTTATGCTGTCAACGGGCAGCAGGCTCACCAGACTGCGGGAATCAGATGGCAGCGCGTCTTCAGGCAGTAGTCGGAGTAACCCGGAAGCTCGGCCCGCAGCACCTTTTCCTCGTTCAGGAGCCGGATGACATAAAAGGGAATGAGGAGCACGAACGCCGGTAATGCGACCCACGAGCCCAGCGCGAGCGGAGTGAACGTCCACAGCACGATGGCGCCCAGGTACATGGGATGCCGGACCCACGCGTAGGGCCCAGTCGAAATGACTTTCTGTCCGGCATCTACCGTGATGGTGCGGCCGGCAAAGCTGTTCACCTTGAGAACCCAGAACACAAATCCAAACCCGGCGGCCACCAGTGCGTCAGAGACGAGCGAGAGCAACACCGGTACCTCACCCACCCACTGCCGCGACCACCCCAGGCGGTGGTCGAATCCCGGCAGAGGAAACGCCGCCAGAAAGAGCAGGACAAAGACGCGTATCAGCCACTTTTGTTCCGTCACCGTCTCCCGGTTGCGCATCCTGCGCTCCAGCAGCGCCCGGTCGTAGCGCAGGAAATAAAGATGAGCAGACACGATGGGCAAAACGAATGCCGCCAGGTAGGCCCATCCCTGCCAGTACCTCCACGACCCGGCGGGAAGGAAAACGATCCCTATCGCCGCAACCGACATTATCGTGATGCGAAGCACAAGTCTCAGTTCCAGGGTCATCCGCAGCCTCCTTTGAGGGTCTTCTTTCGGCCCTGGGAAATTGGCAGCATCTTAAGCCTCTTCCAACCCAATTGGCTGTGACTAGCGGTTGTTTTTGATCTGGCCGGAGAGGATCATTTATTCGCGCGTTCGGTGTTCTCTGTTCCACGCCGTATCGTTTTCGTTGTATCCTCCAGTCGCAGGAGATTGCTTCCCCATGACCCATGCACCCATCCGTGTGATCACCGTCGAGCGGGAGTACGGCTCACGCGGCGGCGAGTTTGCCCACGACCTGGCCACCCACCTCGGCTGGCGCCTTCTGGACTCGGAACTGCCCTGCGCCGCAGCGCGCGCCGCCGGCGTTTCCCCGGAGCTGGCCGCCAAATACGATGAGCGCCTCGACCCCTGGTACTACCGCTACGGCAAGGTTTTCTGGCACGACTCGGGCTACTCCATATCCGGGCTCTCCGACGACCAGGTCTTCGACTCGGAACGCATGTTATCGCTGATTCGACAGCAGATCCTCACGGCTGCCAAGGAGGGAAACTGTGTGATCGTGGGCCGTGGGGCAGCTTGCGCGCTGGCTAACCAGCCGGGCTGCTTTCACGTGTTTGTTTACGCCACCGCCGCAACCAAGCGCGAGTGGTTCGTCCGCGTTTTTCCCAAGCAGGCCGAGCAGGCGGAGCAGCAACTGGTCGCGTTCGACAAGCGTCGCGCGGCTGTGATCCGCAAGGCTTATCAGCAGGAGTGGTGCGCTCGCGGGCTCTATCATATGCTGTTGAATTCCGCGATCGGCAATGAACCGATGATCGCCGCAGTCGAGGCGGCAGCGGGGCTAACTGCTTGCTCAGAAGTCCCGGCGGCGACGGGCTGATTGCTTTTAGCTTTCAGCTTTCAGCTCTCAGCTCTCAGCTTTCAGTTTTCTTGCTACACGCGCTGCGATCCGGGTAAACACTTCCCACGGAATCGTCCCCGTAGCACTTGCATGATCAAGAGCGGAAATCGTTTCGGCTCCCTGAGAGCCTAAGATTACTACTTCGTCGCCCGCCTCCACGCCGTCGATTTCCGTCACATCCAGCACCGCCAGGTCCATACTCACCCGCCCCACCAGCGGCGCGCGCGCTCCCCGCACCAGCAGGCTGAAATGGTTTCCGAGGCGACGGTCCAGGCCGTCCGCATAGCCCACCGGCAGCAGTGCCAGCCGCATGGGCTCGGTTGCCACAAACGTTCCGTTGTAGCCGACGACAGCGCCCGCTTGAACCGTCCGCACCCCGACAACGCTTGTCTTCCAGCTCAACACCGGCTTGAGCCCAACGCGCGCCGCCGCTACGGCTGGCGGTTCATTGGGCTCGAATTCCGGCGCGACGCCGTAGAGCGCCAGCCCCGGCCGAATCATTGCCTTCATTCCCCAGCGTCCGGCCATCGCGGAAATCCGAGGCGCTTCCCCGTTCAGCAGCGCCGCCGAACTGCCGACGCTCAGCCACTCCGCTGAAAGTCCCGCAGCCGCAACCGCTTCGAGAGCTTCCTCAAGCCGCGCCATCTGCGCATCCGTGGCGCGCCCATCTGTTTCGTCTGGCGCATACAGGTGAGTCAGCACGCCCTCAAGCCGCAGCGTCGATCCCGATTGGAACCGCGCCAGAATCGCTGGAAGCTCGTCCAGGCTTACGCCCTGCCGGCTCATGCCTGTATCGATCTCCAGATGCACGGATGCCGGTCCCACACCGGCGGCACGGGAAGCGCTTTCAATCTCGTCGAATTGCCAGGGTTCCCAAACCGCGGGCGTCAGGGCGTGCTCTACCGCTGCCGCGGCTTCGCCCGGAAAGCACCCGGTCATTACCAGCACTCTCGCTTCAGGGCAAAGCCTGCGCACTGCGACGGCCTCTTCCACTGAGGTCACTCCCAGCCATTGCGCCCCCGCACGCACTGCCGCCGGCGCGCACAGTTCCAGCGAATGCCCGTACGCATCGCTCTTGACCACGGCCAGCAACTCCGCGTCGCCTGCAAGAGCCTTCAGAAATCGATAGTTTTCTTCGAAGGATTGGGTGTTGATTTCCACCCAGCAAGGCCGCATTGGCATCGGATTATCCAAGCTCCAGTCTAGCGCGGCCGTGCGTCTCCCCATCCCACAAGAGCAAACGCAACCAACGTTTCGCGCGAATCGCCGAGCTCGCCTAGCACTTCCGCCTCCAGCTCATGCGGAACCGTCATCTCGCACGCCTTGACCTCATCCTCGGTGGCGCCGTGAAAGCAAAGCTCGCAGTGGCCGAGCGCGTCGCCATCGCCCATGCCGGTGTCCATGCGCACAGGCGGCCCAAATACGCGGCACGTCATCGGCCTCCACGCATACACATCGCACCTCCCCGTTGCCGGGTCCAGCGCCGGACAAGCGGCCTCATTTGCAAACTCCTCAAACCGCTCCCGATCTGGCTCCGACTCACCCAGCACTCCGGTCGCCGGATCGCCTGGGTAATCCGAACCATGCGTCTCAATCCACGCCCGCGAACGCCGCGCAAGTTCCTCCGCCAGCCCCGGCGCAGTACTCCGCAGAGTCTCCATCCCCTCCTGTAGCCGCGCGGCATCCAGCGCATCGATCGCAAAGGCTCCATAGCAACACTGGGTACACCCCATCCGGCACACCAGCCAATCGCCCGCCCGCCGCGCGGCATCCGCCAGTGCCGCATCCACAATCTGCACAAGTTGCTGGTCCCTTGCCGGCAGTCCCATGCCGCCAAGGATATCCCATGCCGTGCCGCAAGCCTCCGCGACAGACAGATCTTCTTTTTTCGAGCGTGTACGATCAGTGTTATAACCACCTCGAGGGCCTCATTGATTTACCTTGAGCACATCCCGGCCGCCCCGCTCAACCGATGCATACGGATGCTCTGGTATGCCAGGGTGCTCGACGCGCCCCATAGCCGGGAGCGCGTTTTGCCCACAGGCCGCGTGCAGGTAATTCTCAACCTCGAACGCGATTTTCTTCTTGATTGCCCCGAGGGGTCACCCGCTCGCCCGATGGCTCCATCGCTCGTTGTGGGAGCGAGGTCCACTTATGGGATTATCGACACCTCCGACATGGCCGACCTGATCGGCATCGTCTTTGAGCCAGGCGGCTTTGCGCCGTTTGTTTCCGACGCTGTGGACCTTTTCAGCAACCGCAGCGTGAGCCTGGAAGACATGTGGGGAGCGTCCGCCCGGAACCTCCGCGATCAGCTGCGCGAGATCTCCACGCCGGTCGGCCGGCTACGCTGTTTGGAGGCATTTCTGCTCGACAGGGTTGCCGGGAATCTAATCTTTGCCCGCTGCCTATCGAGGCACCGCGTGATTGACTTCGCCCTCAGCAGTTTTCAACGGGCGCCAGGATTCGCCAAGGTTCGCGAGGTTGCGAAGAGCACGGGCTGGAGCGAGCGCCGCTTTTCTCAGGTATTCCGCGAGGAAGTGGGCTTTTCGCCGAAAGCGTGGACCCGGATTCTGCGCTTTCAACGCGCTGTGCAGCAGTTGCATGCGGGTGTGGAATTGCCGTGGGCCGAGATGGCACTCGATTGCGGCTATTACGACCAGTCGCACTTCGCCAATGAATTCCGCGCTTTCTCCGGCATCGACGCCACGTCTTATTCCGCGCAGCGAACGCGCTGGACGAACCACATTCCGATAAATTAGTAGCGACGATTTCCGATTTTTCCAAGCCTAGCTCGGCGGCCGCATAGCATGATCAACGTGTAGCTTTTTGCTGCAATGGAGGTATTCATGTCAACCCCTGCAACTCACTCCAAATCCACCATTATCCCCTCACTGCGCTACCGCAACGCTCCTGCCGCCATCGACTGGCTCTGCCAGGTTTTCGGCTTTGAGCGCCACGCCGTCCACGAAGGGCCAAACGGAACTATCGGTCACGCCGAACTGACCTTGAATGGCGGCATGATTATGCTCGGCTCCGCAAAGGACGACGAGTACGGCCGCCGTCTCAAATCGCCGGACGAATTGGATGGCATGGAAACCCGGAGCGCCTACATCGTTGTCCCGGACGCCGATGCCACGCATGCACGAGCCGTCGCTGCCGGAGCCACCATCATTCGCCCGCTTCAAAACACGGATTACGGCAGCCGCGAATTTGCCGTCCGCGATCCGGAGGGCCACTCATGGAGCGTGGGAACCTACGATCCATGGGCCACGCACGCATAAGCACTCTTGGACGGGCTGAATGCCCAGCCTCCCGTGGGATACACTCATTCCGTATCCCCGGAGGCTGCTTCGATGTCGCTTCGTTTCGCAATTACCCTGTTTTTCCTGACCATGGCTGCATCATCCTTGCAGGCCCAGCAGGGCCGCCTGCTTGTCGCCCAGAAGGGAACCCAGAGCCTGGCCATCGTCGATCCGGATTCCGGACATGTTCTTGCCTCTGTTCCCGAAGGCGGCATAACCGGCCATGAGGTCATTGCCTCGCCCGACGGCCGTCTCGCCTACGTGCCTATTTATAGCAACGTCGGCGTCGGCCGTCCCGGAACCAACGGCCAGATCATCGACGTCATCGACATCAACGCCCAGAAAGTCGTGGCCAGCTTCGACTTCGGACACGGCGTGAGACCCCATTGCCCGCTCATCGGACCGACAGACGGGCTGCTCTACGTCTCCACGGAGCTCGATCAGTCCATCACCATCATCGATCCCAAGACCCTGAAGATCGTCGGCTCCATCCCCACCGGCCAGGAACAGAGCCACATGTTCACGCTGTCGCACGACGGCCGCCGCGCCTACACAGCTAATGTTGGCCCAGGCACCGTATCTGTCCTCGACGTACCGGGGCGAAAAGTGATAAAAATCATCCCCATTTCATCGAACACGCAGCGCATCGCCATCACTCCGGATGACCGGTGGGTCTTTACCGCCGACCAGACGGTTCCGCGCCTGGCGGTGATCGACACCATCGCAGAAAAGGTGACCAGCTCCATTCCCCTGGAGGGCATCGCCTACGGAACCGCACCTACCCCGGACGGGCGCTGGCTGCTGGTAACCCTGCCCGACCAAAACAAGATTGCTGTCGTCGATCTCAAGACTATGAAGGTGGTGCGGTCTGTTCCGGTTGGCGCGTATCCGCAGGAAGTCATTGTCCGGCCGGACGGGAAGGTCGCTTATGTCTCCTGCATGCATAGCGACCAGGTTGCGGAAATCGACCTGACGAAGTGGACGCTGACAAGGTTGATTCCGACGGGCAAAGATACTGATGGGCTGGCCTGGGCGGGCAATTGATGCTCAAGGTCTCTATGGATTTGCCGATGGAGTGAGAGGCTGGTCTAAGGCAATAGGCACGATGAAAAAGGAAAAAATTCGGAAGATCAGACGAAGCTTTACACTGTCCGTGGAGTCGGTGGCCTTTGTACGCGAGAAGCGAAAGAGCCTTGGGGTGCGTTCAGATTCGAAGGCTCTTGAGTTCCTGCTGCGCGAGGCGATGCTGGAAATGAAGCGACAGGCAATTGATGCGGCGGTCAAGGAGTATTACGACACGGCTACGGAAGAAGAGTTGGCGGAGCAGCGAGAGTGGGCGGAGATGGTTGGACCGAACATACTGATCGCGGCACCGGATCTTTAGAGGCGGGTGTACCATAACCTTCATGGCAAACTATCGAGTAGTCTTGCGTAAATCCGAAGAAGGCTACAGTGTCTCCTGCCCTGGCCTCCCCGGCTGCTGGTCGCAGGGAGCCACCGAAGAAGAGGCCCTCGCCAACATACAAGTCGCCATACGCGAATATGTTGAAGCAGCCGAGGAATTGGCCCGCGATGAGGAAAGCCGGGTCGTCGAAGTCGCGGTTGCATAAGTAGAGCATCTACCGAGTCGGATCGGGTAAGTCGTGTCCAAACTACCGGGAATTAACCATTTAAGAGCCGTAGCCGCGCTGGAAAAGGCTGGCTTTCGGGTTCTGCGTCAAGGCGCGCATATCGTCATGACCAATGGGATACGAATCCTGACAATTCCGCGCCATAACCCTGTCAACGCATTCACAATGGGCGGCATCGTCCGCGATGCGGGTCTGAGCGTGGAGGAGTTTCGCAAGCTCCTTTATGCTCCTCACCCAATCTCCCGATCCCAGTTCTCCAGCACGCGCTTGAACAGGGTCATGAATTTGCCGCCATCGGCGCCGTCGATGGTCCGATGGTCGAAGCCGAGACAGTAACTCTGCATGGCGCGAATGGCGATTGCGTCGCTGCCCTCGGCGTCCGTGATCACGACGGCTTCCTTCTTCAGACCGCCAATTGCCAAAATAGCCGATTCCGGCTGATTGATGATGGGCGTCCCAAACTCGCCGCCGAATACGCCGGAATTGGTCAGCGTAAATGTCGACCCGGACGCCTCTTCCGGCTTCAGCTTCTTGCTCCGCGCACGCTCCGCCAGGTCGGCCATGGTCCGCGCAAGCTCCACAAATCTGAGCGTCTCGGCCTGCCTGACTACGGGCACAATCAGCCCCCATTCCAGGGCTACGGCGATACCGAGATGGATGTTTGCGTGATAGTAGATTGAACCGTCCTTCAAGGATGAATTCACAATCGGGTACCGGCGCAGCGCTTCGACGGCCGCCGCGCCAATGAATGGCATGAAGGATAGCTTTACCCCGTATTTCTGTTCGAAGCGGCTTCTCTCCCGTTCCCGCAGACGCACAATCCGCGTCATGTCGACCTTGTAGACGGAGTAGACATGCGGGCTGATGGCCACACTCTCGACCATCCGGTCGGCAATAATCGCCCGCATCCTGGTAAGAGGAACAACCGTACCAGGCAGAGTGGAAGCCAACGGTGCAGCGAAAGGCACACCGATGCTGGTGGGAAGGGGCGTTGCGGCAGTCGAGGCGGCAGCCGCGCTCCCCGCCCCATGCTCGCTGAGATACTTGAGCACGTCGTCTTTTGTGATTCGTCCGCCTGCACCTGACCCACCAATGGTGCGTGCAACACGGCCCAGATCCAGGTTGTTTTCCCTGGCGATGCGCCGAACAAGCGGCGAGGAGCGCACGGGAGCGCCATTGCTCACGGCCGGTTCGGGAACGGCAACTGGCAACGACTTGGTAGCAGCAGGCGCGACGGTCGGAGCCTCTTTGCTCGCAGCGGAAACAGGCGCTTCGATCGCAGCCGATGACCCACCAATCACCGCCACCACCGTATTGATTTCGACCGTTGCGCCCTCGGCAACCCTGATCTCGCTCAGAATCCCCGCGACAGGCGAAGGAATCTCGGCATCCACTTTGTCGGTAGAAATTTCAAACAGCGGCTCGTCTTTTTCGACCGTGTCCCCGGCCTTCTTGAGCCACTTGGTAATGGTGCCCTCGAAGATCGACTCGCCCATTTGCGGCATCACCACGTCGGTCCCGCCAGAGACCGGACCGCTCGCAGCGGGAATCGCGGAAACCACGGAAGCCGATCCCTGATCCCTGACCGCCGATCCCTCTTCAGTCACCACCGCGACCACCGTATTGATCTCGACCGTTGCGCCTTCCGCCACCTTGATCTCGCTCAGCACTCCCGCTACCGGCGACGGAATCTCAGCATCCACCTTGTCGGTAGAAATCTCAAACAGCGGCTCGTCTTTTTCGACGGTATCCCCGGCCTTCTTCAGCCATTTGGTAATGGTGCCCTCAAAGATCGACTCGCCCATCTGCGGCATCACGATGTCGGTTGGCATGAATCCTTCTCTCCGCTATCTGGGACCAAAAACGCACCCGGTTCCTGCCGGATTATAAATCGCACGCCACGGATCAGGCCCGAATGGACGCCTTTCCAACACCCGCACCAGCACCCCCACCAGCACCCCGCAGCCGCTCAACTTCTGGCGGTACCTGTATTGGTGTATCTTCGGCAGGAAACTCCCTCGCTGCCCCAGCGCCGGCTCGCAGCGCCTTCAAGCTGTCAACGGCGAGCACGTGCTGCTCAAATACCATTCCAAACTGGCGAGCCGACTCGTTCGCCACTGTCTCAAGAGAGGGCAAAGCTTCGTGCGGCGCAACCTCTCCAAGCAGGGCAAGTTCCCGCTCGAGGCTCGTTACGGCATGGTCCGGAATCCCGCATGGAACAATCAGCTCGAAGTCACGCAAATCCGTCGTTACGTTGAAGGCGAATCCATGGGACGTGACGCCCCTCGACACATGAATCCCGATCGCGCCGATCTTTCGCTCGGGCCCGACAGATTGGGCGCGTTCAGTCGCAGTGCTTTCGGCGGGCAAACTGACAACTGAAAACTTAGAACTGACAACCGCCTCTCCACACCACACCCCTGTCAACCCGGCCACGCGTCCGGCTCTTATCCCGAACCCACCACAGACCCGAATCAGCGCCTCTTCCATCCCGCGCACGAAGTCCACCGGGCCCATTCGTCCACCACTTGAGTTTTTCAGGGTGCGCAGGTCGAAGATCGGGTACCCTACCAACTGCCCTGGGCCGTGGTAGGTCACATCGCCGCCGCGGTTGATCTCATGGAGCGTAACTCCGCGACGGGCAAGCATCTCATCGCTGGCCAGCACATTGGCACGGTTTGCATTCCGGCCCAGCGTCAGAACAGGCGGATGCTCGAGCAGGAGCAGGACATTTGTGACGCGTCCTTCGGCTACCAGGCCGGCAATCTCCGTCTGCAGGCGCAACCCCTCGTCGTAGCCCACTCTTCCGAGATAGAGATACTGAATCATCGTCCTTCAATTGTATTGATCTGGGATTGAAGCCCGTTGGCCGGCATCCTTGCGGTGCTGCCTTCATTCCTCAAGCCGCGCGGCAAACAGCCTTTCAAACACTATCCGATGCTGCCAGGCAACCAGAAGCCAGAGAAGCGTTGCAAACGCACCCGGCCCAATACCGCTCGGATTCATAAGGATGTGGAACAAGAGAATATTGAACAGCACCGGGCCCAGCAGCATCAGCCCGAGTCCCACAAACCGGTTCACCAGGAACAGAATCCCGGAGACAACCATGATGCCGCCTACCACGTAAAAGTAGCCCGAACCAAACAGGGCGGCTGAAAACTGCCCGGCCAGGCCTGGCGGCATCGCTCCCATGGGAATGAAATGGAGAAACATGTTGGAGCCGAAAACTAGAAACATCAGCGCCAGCAGATAGCGGGCAATCGCATAAACAATCTTCATCGAATCTCTCCTTGCTTAAGTTTTTTCCCAGAATGAGCCGCGCTCCCAATCGGCACACACCCGCGACGGCGGCGCAATGGCTCCATGCTAGAAGCAGATGCCGCACCCCGCCGCTCGATTCAAGCCATTCCGCCGGAGCCCGTAATTTTGATACAGTGTCTCTACACGGAGTGCCGCTGAACGTCCTTGTCTAATTCGTCCTCTCACACATTGCCCCTTCGCCGGTGGCCGGATGGGGTGTGTCTCTTTGCAACCATACAGAGAGGATGATCTCCATGTTCCTTCAAAATCTAGGCTGGACCAGCTTTTTTGAAAGCCAGCTCGCCACCGCGCCGTCCGGTACACCCGGCCGCGTGGCTTCCGCCAATCACGGTCGATTCCTCGTCTGGACGGAAGCCGGCGAAGTGGATGCCAGTGTCAGCGGCGTGCTGCGCAAGTCCGGAGCCCTGTGGCCCGCCGTGGGCGACTGGGTCATCCTGCGCAGCGACGACGCCGTTATCGACCGAGTGCTCATCCGCCAGACGTGCGTTTCTCGCAAGCAGCCGGAACGGGAAATCCGCGAGCAGGTGCTGGCGGCCAATATCGACGTACTGTTCATCGTCAGCGGCCTGGACCGGGACTACAACCCACGGCGCATCGAACGTTTTCTGGTCATGGCCAACGAGAGTGGCGCGCGTCCCGTAGTTCTGCTCAACAAGGCCGATCTCGCGCCGCAGCTCGGTTTGGATCTGGCGGAGATCGTCGCCAGCGTTCAGCAGTTGAGCCCCACGATTGCTGTGCTCTCCATCAGCGCTGCGTCAGACCAGAACCTCGACGCCATCCCGGCCCAACTCGCACCCGGCCAGACTGCGGCTCTCATCGGTTCGTCGGGCGTCGGCAAATCCACCATTCTCAACCGGCTGCTTGGGGACGAGCGCCAGCGAACGAATGCTGTGCGCGAATCTGACAGCCGCGGCCGCCACACCACCACCACCCGCCAGCTTTTCCGCATGCCCGGGGGGTGGCTCCTGATGGACCTGCCCGGCCTTCGCGAAGTCCAGCTTTGGACAAATGCTGAGCAGCCGACGGAAAACCTTGAGGCGAGCTTTGACGACATTCAGGCGCTGGCGGAGAACTGCCGCTTCCGCGACTGCACCCACTCTGCGGAACCGGGCTGCGCCGTCACCTCGGCTGCCATCGACCCTGCCCGGCTGGCCAACTTCAAGAAAATGCAGAAGGAGCTAGCGCATTTGGAACGCAAGAACAATCCGCGTCTGGCCAAGGAAACCCGCGCTAAGTGGAACGCCATCGAGAAGTCGGTCCGCAGCCATCCAAAACGGGATTCATCCTAATCCACCGTTAAAGCCGATTCAGCGGTACCATGGATGGGAGCGGAGGGATCAATGGCCACACGGATCGCCACGATCGGCAATACGGTAGCTGTTGAAATCCCCGAGGACTTGCTGAGGCAGGCGAACCTCGCCGTCGGCGACCCCGTCGAGTGGACTTTAACTCCTTCCGGATCACTTGCTCTCCGCGGGCCGAACAGCGCAGATGAGTCTGAGGTCGAAGAGGGCTACGAAGAGTGGAAAATGGCGGAGATCCAGGCTGGTTTGGATGAGGCAGCGGCGGGAAAGACCGTTCCGCATGAGGAGGTTGCCGCGTGGCTGCGCAGTTGGGGCACTCCAAATGAACTGCCGCCGCCGCTGTGACGATCCATTGGACGAAGCGCGCCATTCGCAGTCTCGCTTCGATTCGTGCCTACATCACGAAGGACAATCCTGCCGCAGCTGCGAGAGTCGCAGAAACCATCTTGGATTCGACCGCTCAGCTCGAAAGATTTCCGCAAAGCGGTCGACCGGGAAGAATCAGAGGAACGCGTGAACTCATCGTCCCCAGGGCTCCCGTACATCATCCCCTATCGAGTGAAGGATAAAGTGATTGTGATTGTTTCTGTCATTCACACAAGCCGGAAATGGCCAAAGAGGCTCTAGACACAGGGCCCGCGTGAACCGTAATCTGCCTTGACTCGAAGACCAGAACCATTGCCATTATCGGCTTATCTTCAACACCCAGGCCGGCTGCCTCAGCAGTGCATTCGGCAGATCGGGCAACTCAATCTCTACCCCGCCTCCTGCCGCTTTGAACTTCAAAGCCCCAGGCGATCCAAGCAGCTCCACTGACTTCACGCCGGTCACATCTTTCAACACAAATTTCCGCCCCGGCCAGCGCGGCAGAATCGCGAAAACATCGTTCCCCTTGGTGGTAAAGAATGCTTCAATCGCGGCCTTGCCCGGCTCCGGCTCTCCCGCCAGCTTGGTCACGTCGTAGGCCGTCTGGAACTCGCTGTTGTATTCCACCTTCGGAACTTCGCCCGCGCTCCATTGCCGCGAAACCTTCCATGGTTTGGTGCCATAAATCGCGTCGCCATTGACCTTGAGCCAGTCGCCAATCTCGTGCAGCCGCTCCTGCATGATCACCGGAATGGTTCCGTCTGCCGAAGGGCCGATATCGAGCAGCAGGTTGCCGCCGCGGCTCACAATGTCCGTCAGCATGATCACCAGCTCACGCCCGGTGTGGTAGTCCTCAAGCCGCTCCGCACGGTTGTACCCGTAGCTGAAGCCCATGCCGCGGCTCTCTTCCCATACATGGTCCATGCCGCTCATGCCGGGCGTGTATTCCGTGGTCCAATAGCCGCCATGTTTATGCCGGGTATCGCTGCCCCAGCGGTCGTTGATCACCACTTCGTCCTTCACCGGCGACTCGTTGAACAGCCACGCCAGCAGCTCCGGGCTATGCCATTCGCTTGACGGCAACTCCCACTCGCCGTCGCTGAAAATGATGGAGGGCTTGTACCGCGTCACCAGGTCTTTGAACTGGGGAAACATGTGGTCGTGAATGTAGCGCGGCTTGTCCGTGAGCCACAGCGGGTTGTACCACTCGTAAAGCGAATAGTAGTAGCCCATCTTCAATCCCTTGCGCCGCACTGCATCGCTTAGGTCACCCAGCACATCGCGCTTTGGCCCCTCCTCCACCGCATTCCACGGCCGGCCCCACGTCGCGGACGCCTCTTTGCTCGGCCAGAGCGCGAACCCCTCATGATGCTTCGAAGTCAGCACCACATATTTCGCCCCCGACTGAGCAAAAACCGTGGCCCATTGGTCCGGATCGAACAGTTGCGCGCGAAACTGCAGGGCAAAATTCTGGTAAGGGTAGTCCGCCCCAAACATCTTCTGCTGATAAGCCCATGTGCCCGTCTCAATCGCATTGGCTTTGGGATTGTCCCGGCCCTCCGACATCTGGTGCCAGTACCACTCCGCGTACGCCAGTTTGCCCGGAATCACCGGAGCATATGCAGGCACCGAGTACACGCCCCAGTGAATGAAGATTCCGAATTTCGCCTCGGTGAACCAGTCCGGCGTTGGCCGCTTGTCAACCGACTCCCAGGTAGGCTGATAGGTCTGAGCGTTTAGCGGAGTTACCAAAACAAACGCCAGAGCAAGAAGAAACAGAAATAGCCGCTTCATTTTCACGTCCCTCAGTTGAAGAGGAATCATCGCACAAACCGGCCGCTGTTGGGAGCCAAGCTTCTTAGCCAACGTCCTATACTGGGCGAGGAAGAGCCCTTGTCTAAACCACGACTAGAAGGATCGCATCTTGACGCAGAAGAGCCAGAACCTGCAACACATGATGAATACCGCTCTTCAGCATCATCAGCATGGACGGCTCTCTGAAGCCGAGCAGATCTATCGGCAGATTCTCGACACCAATCCACGCCAAGCGGATTGTCTGCATCTGCTGGGCATGATCGCGTACCATGCGGGAGATCTGGAGACCGCAGCCGATCTCATCGGCAAGGCTATCGCGATTCATGGCACAGGGACCTCTTACTACGTGAACCTCGGCACGGTCCTCCAGGCTCAGGGCAAGCTCGACGAGGCTGTCGCCCAATACCGGCATGCGTTGACACTCAAGCCAAACCTGGCTGAGATTCACGTGAATCTCGGCAATGTTCTTCTGGCGCAGGGAGAACTTGACGAAAGTGTGGCGTGTTTCGAGCGGGCGCTGGCTCTCAAGCCGGACAGCGCCGAGGCTCACAACAATCTCGGCAACGCACTCCAGAGGCAGGGCAAGCTTGAGGACGCTTTGGCAATCTACGAGCGAGCTCTCGCAATCAAGCCGGACTACGCCGAGGTCCACTACAACATGGGCAGCGTTCTCCGGGAACAGGACAGGCTGGATGAGGCCGTCGCCTGCTATCACCTTGCGCTTGACCTTCGCCCGGACTACCCCGAGGCCCACTACAACCTGGGCAATGTCTTCCGCGAGCAAGGCAAAGTCGATGAGGCGCTGGCTGAATATGGAATTGCGCTTACGCAACGGCCCGATTATGCCCAGGCCGGCTTCGGCGAGGCATTGGCCCAATTGCTTCAAGGCAACTTCACGGTTGGCTGGCAGAATTACGAGCGCCGCTGGAAGTCGATGGATCACGACACGCCGAGGAGAGATTACACACAACCGCTCTGGGCCGGTGAGAAGCTTGCATCCGGCAGGCTGCTCCTATGGGGGGAACAGGGCATCGGCGACGAGATCATGTTTGCCGGGCTGATTCCGGAAGCAATACGCACCGGCAATCGCTGCATTCTGGATTGCAACTCGCGCCTCAAGCCTCTCTTCGCCCGCTCGTTTCCTAGTGTCGAAGTAGTCTCCGGCTGCGGTCCGGGGAGCCATTCGGAGTTGGAGATCGTCTCCCAAATCCCCAGCGCAAGTCTGCCGGGATTGTTCCGAAAAACTGGTTCGGATTTTGGCGCAACGACTTCGCCGTTTCTGATTGCCGATCCGGCAGTGCGCGACCGGCTGCGCACTCGCTACGACGATGGCCGAAGACTCGTAGGGCTCGCCTGGTATACCAACAGCGCCAAGACTGGCCGTTTCCGTTGCATGGATCTCTCGCAGCTTGCTCCGCTGTTTGCGCAAACCGATTTTCGCTGGATCAGCCTGCAGTATGGCGATCACAGCGAGTTGGAGAAGCAAGTAGTCCAGACAGGCGCGCCTATCCTGATCGATCACGAAGTTGACCAGTTATCGGACATGGATCTGTTCGCCGCGCAGGTTGCGGCAATGGACCTGGTCGTCACGATCGATAACTCGACAGCGCACTTAGCTGGCGCACTCGGCGTGCCGGTTTGGGTTCTGCTGCCATTTGCGCCGGACTGGCGCTGGATGCTTGATCGAGAAGATAGCCCCTGGTATCCCACCATGCAGCTCTTTCGCCAACCGAAGCCTGGTGATTGGCGGAGCGTAGTGGAAAAAGTAAGCATTGCTTTGGACGAGACCACGATCGAAGCGCGCAATGCCTGACGACTCAGTCTCAAATCGCGGTAAACTAAAGCCGACAGGAGCAGCAAGCGCCATGCGGCCGTCTGAAGTCTTACCCCAGCACCGGGACACCATCCGCCAGCTTGTTCTTCAAGCCGGCATGGCGAATCCGCGCGTCTTCGGCTCCGTCCTCCGCGGCGAAGACAAGGAAGGCAGCGACCTCGATCTGCTGGTAGACCCCGCGCCAAAAACCAGTTTGCTGGATGTGGTTCGCTTGCAACGACTGATCGAGACGCTTGTGCAGGTTAAGGTAGACCTGCTGACACCTGGTGACCTGCCGCCGAAATTCCGCGACCGGGTGGTCTCCGAGGCCTTGCCATTATGACGGCGGAAATAAGCAAGTCAGATTTGCGCGCACCGGATTACTTCGAACATTTGCTTCTGTCGTGCGACAGAATCCTGCAATACACCTCTGGTATTACGCACGAACAATTCATGGCGGAGTCGATGGTCCAAGATGCGGTTCTGCGTAATGTAGAAATTCTTGGCGAAGCAACCAGAAATCTATTCGACTGTCTGCCGAACCTCCTATCCATCTATCCCGATATCCCTTGGATGGACATTTACGGAATGCGGAACCGGATTGCGCATGGCTACTTTTTCATCAACCTCGAACTCGTATGGACGGTTGCGATCGTCAATATTCCGGAACTTCGGCTACAAATCTTGAAAGTGCTCCGAGAGTTGCGACTAGGAAATCAACCGAAAGACGCTTGAGTGCCATTCGATTGAAACTGGCAAACCCGCAACCTCGGTAAACCAGACCTTGGCAGGAGGACCGGGCGGCCGCTGCCGGCGGCTTCGCGCTTGCGCCTAGTCCGCCGGGGGAGGAAAGTCCGAACTCCGCAGGGCAGTGTGCCGGATAAAGTCCGGGACGTGGGCCTCAAAACTCATGGACGGCCAGTGCCAGAGATCTCAATGTTGAGGCTGGCTCATTTCACCGCGCGCTTTCAATCTGCCGGGAAATCCAACGGCTCAAGCTCACGCCCTCGACCGCCGCGCGCATTACCGCTTTGCGGTGCAGCTCCGGCTCGGTGCGAACGAGGATCTTTCCGTTGAAGGGGCGGTCGGGCTGTTGGCCGGTTTCGGCGCATAGCTCCAGGTAGCTGTCGATGCTCTCGCGGAAAGCGCGCTCGAGTTCCCTGGCGGTTCCACCCTCAAAATGAATCACATCTCGAAGGCCGGCGACCGTGCCGGAAAATGTCTTCTCCTCCGGATCGAAATCGATGGGCCCGGCGGCATAACCTTTGTATTCCATCATGGCTTCACCGAAATGCATCCCTCAGGGCTAAAGCCCACGATCATTATGGAACATCTGTGGCACGACTGAAGTCATGCCCTTTCAAAACGTCGGCTTATTTAGGAAATGCTTTAGGGGAAATCGGCAAACCCTCAACTGCGGTAAACTAGACCTTGGCAGGAGGACCGGGCGGTCGCTGCCGGCGGCTTCGCGCTTGCGCGTAGTCCGCCGGGGGAGGAAAGTCCGAACTCCGCAGGGCAGTGTGCCGGATAACGTCCGGGACGTGGGCCTCAAAACCCATGGACGGCCAGTGCCACAGAAATGATACCGCCTCGGCTACCCCTCTTTCGGGAGGACGACCCTGAATCAGCTTGCTGATCCAGTGCCGGGGTAAGGGTGAAATGGTGCGGTAAGAGCGCACCGCTTCGGCGGTAACGCCGGGGGCAGGGTAAACCCCACACGGAGCAAGACCAAATAGGGAGGGATGTGCGAGTCCGGAGCAAGACTCGCACTCGGTGCCGGCCCGGCGCCGCAAGGCTGCTTCTTGCATAGGGTGGCGCTTTCAAAGGCTGCTGCATGCAGTGCCGAAACCTCCGGGTAGGTCGCTGATGAGTGTCCGCGGCGACGCGGCGCCTAGAGGAATGACCGCACACGACAGAATTCGGCTTACAGGATCCTCTTGCCGAATTCACCGACAGCCCCGGCCGGGAACCAGTCCCAGCCGGGGCTGACCATTTTCAGGTTGCGCCTAACGCCTCAAAACAAAGACTCGAAACAGAAAGCTAGTTGAGCTTCTCGAGTTGCTCCATGTCGACGAAATCCGCCGACGCGCTTTCTTCGGTCGTATGAGGTGAAGCCAGTTCGTTGGGTTCAGGAGCCTTCTCGTCTTCGGTTTCCGTAGTCTCAAGGGTCTTGGCTAATTCGAGGTCGGCGATGCGGTTGAGAAGGATGCGCTTCAGCTCGGAGATTGACTCTTCGTTCTGGACAGGGTTCTCCGTCTGCTCGAGCTTGTGGAGCGTGACGTGGAGCGATTCTAGGGTCTTCGGGGTAGGCCGGCGTGGCATCGCAAAATTTTCCTGCAGTTGATTCGATGCACCATTGCGGTTTGAGAGAGGTATGGCCTTTTGAAAACGTGAACAGGTGGTGTTCGGACCGTTGAAATTCGTGTGTCGCTCTCCGCCGCCTTCACAAACCTTCACGGATTCTTTATGCAGCCCGTTATCTGCGCAGTGCACTGCATACCGAGCGCAATGTGAATTCCAGGGACTCGCGCGGAATGCTTTCAACAAATGGCCCAACCGCCCAACCAAGTCCGGTTGGAATCGAGCGTGTGAGCGAAACCGACTCGATCTGCATGGCGAGCCCGCCATCACGCTCCTCGTAGCTCCAGTAGGTGTTCAATCGCCAGAGAAAACCGTGTTGCTGGCTTGGCTCCAACGCTCGCTCAGCGCTGCTACCGGCAGCGTCGATCTCGGAGATCCGCGTGCTCCGCGAGATGCTCGATCCGTGCTGAGCATCGAAACGCGCAAAGGCGATGTCGTAAGAGATATCCATTACCACGGTGATTACGTGCCGCTGCCTTACCCGCATCTCCGCCTGCAAGTGATCCCCCTGTTGCGTCACGACTCTCGCGCGCTGTACCTGCGGCGAAAAGTGCTGCGGATAGGAGTTGAAGTCTCGCATCAGCCGCTCGAAGTCCGCAGCCCTGGCTCCCCGCACAAATGCAGTCCCGCGCCAGTGGTGCAGCATGGCGCCGGGGAATTCTTCGCCTTCCGAAGGCGTAAGGCGCTCCACAATCAGTTCTCCGCGCTCCAGGCGAAGCCCACCATCCGCCGCTGGGGTCATGGGAGCGAGAAACCCAACTCGCGACCGATGCTGCTGAGCAAGCCGAACTTCAACCGCATCTATGTACGAAGTGAACCCGGCGACAGCCGCAGCCGTGGGCTCGACAGCCGCGCAACGTGCGGCGCCCACAAACGCCAGCAGAACAAACATGCCGAGGGCAACGCAGAGTGTTCGAAAATCCGGGATTCGGCATCGCATCATGAACTTTAATGTCCGTGAACTCGACCCGAAATGCAATGTGTAGAACATCATTTGGCCATGAAGGTTTGGCGACTGCCCGCTGACCTTGGCCATCGCAGAAGCCTGTTGGCGGGAAGGCAAAGGCCCAGGCGTGGAGGCTACTCGGCAATTACTGGTTGATCAGCATTCCAGCATGTCTTCGACGCAGTTTTTCGCTGTTGTCGAAATATTTGTTTGCCGCGTGAAACGATAAAGGTTGACCCGCCAGCCTATGACCCCCAGAATGAAAAGAGGATTGTATTGCCGCTTTTTGCTCAAATTCAGTTCCCCAACTCCGGGAGTCCATCCCGAAAATCGAAGAGATTGAGGTTTTCATGCCCGCTTATCTGTTTCTGTTGATTGCCGTGGTGAGCCGTCTGGCTCTTGCAGCCACGCCCCATCCCGAGTGGTTCAACTTCACGGCTGTTGGGGGAATGCTGCTGTATTTTGGCGCTCGACGCTCGTGGCGCGAAATGATTGCCCCGCTGGCAGTTCTCATGGCCACCGATTACTTCCTGACCGTCTCCGTTTACCACTACGGCTTCCACTGGCAGGGCTATGTGCCCACGTGGGCCTGGTATGTCGCAGCTATGGTGCTCGGCCAGATTCTGCTCAAGGCCAAGACAACCTGGATGCGCGTCGGCGCCGGAGCTCTTCTCGGACCGACCTCGTTCTTCCTGCTGTCGAACTACGCAGTCTGGGCCGGCGGCGGCATGTACCCCAAGACCCTCAGCGGCCTGGGCACCTGTTTCGTGGCAGCCTTGCCCTTCTATCGCAACGACCTGATCTCGACCGCGCTGGTGGCCGGCGTGGCCTTTGGCGTCCCAGTGCTGGTGCGGAAGTTGCAGGCTGCGCCTGAGCAAACGGCGCTGGCAAAGTAGCCTTGACGATCTCTCATCCTTGCAGCGGAAGTTTGCCGCAAAAACGGAATTCCGGCGTCAAATTCTCTTGAAGGGGGAGCTATGGCAACCGCCGCGCAGATGACACAAGTGCCCATCGAAGTCTATCTGAACAGCTCCTATGAGCCGGACGCGGAGTACGTTGAAGGCGTGATCGAGGAAAGGCCCATGGGCGAATGGAATCATGCAAACTGGCAAGCCGCAATTCTTGAATTTTTCCGGAGCCATCGTCACGATTGGAATATCAGGGCTGCGGCGGAGTTGAGAATTCAGGTGTCGGCAGGCAACTTTCGCGTCCCCGACGTGACCGTGACGGATCGCAATCTTCCCGTAGAGCAGGTGATTACGCACCCTCCCATCGCAGTATTTGAGGTCCTCTCACCGGAAGATACGGTCCCCCGCATGATGACCAAACTCGCCGACTACGAGCAAATGAGGATAAAGACGATTCTGATTCTCGATCCCAATGGAAAGCATTTCCGTTACTGCGAAGGAGGGCTGGAGCCGCTGCCTTCAGGAGCATTCGATCTTCCCGGAAGCGCCGGCCATTTCGACCTCGCGGCAATTGAAAAGCTGTTGGACTAGACGCGGGATCACCTGTTCCTAGCCCTCCATTAGCTTTCCTGCCCGCTTCTTCCTGAACCACCACCAGGCAAATCCACCCACCGCCAGCAATCCTACAATGCCCATCAGCGGCAGGGCGTGGTGCGCCACCACGTCCACAGCTCCCGGCCCCAGCTTCAGCACCAAAAGCGAGAGCACCAGCCAGCGCACCATTCTGCCGCAGAACACCGCCAGCATGAACGGCAGCACCCGCATCTCAAACACTCCGGCGGCAAAAACAAAGATCTTCCACGGCGTAGGCGGCGGCAGCATGGAGGGAATCATCATGGCCAGAAACTCCTGCTTCTCAAACCGCGTCCGGATCGCCTCGAATCGTTCCCGGTTCACCCGCTTGAGCAGAAACAGCTCGCCTCCTGCGCGTCCCAGCCCATAAGGCAGGAGGCCGCCAATCGCCGATCCCACTGCACCCGCAATGCAATACAGCACAAAGCGGCTCTTGTCGTGCCAAACGGAGAAGGCCAGAAATGCGTCCATGGGGACAGGGATGGTCGAGGAATCCATCAAAGCCAGTGCGCCGATGCCCCAGATGCCGAACTTGGCCAGGAAAGGCAGCAACACAAGATTCATTTTGGCCATCATCCGCGCGAGAAACGACTTCAAACAGGGTCCCCTTCCGGTTTCTAATTCGTCTTAAGTATCAGGAGCCAATTTCAGCTACCATTGTACGGGTCTGCGCAGTTGGGCACGTCTTTGAAGGTAATGAGAGAATAGACAGGAAGGACTGACGGGGATCTGGGGCAGCGTGTGCGGCCTTGTCGACTCCCTAAAACCGAATGCCCACCAGCGAATTGCCAACCAGCGTGAACGAGCCCACCCCAGACCCTGAATCGGGACACCCTGAGTCGGGCCAGCCGGAATCGACCCAGGGACCGGGACCGGCGGTGTCGCCCGTCGTCCGCGGCTCGCGCTGGGTAGACTACGACACCCACGAACTGCTGGAGATGATCGGTGAGCTCGAAGACGAGCGTCGCTGGGCTCGCCTGCGCGAGGGGGTGCTTTGGGCGATCCTGCTGCACGCGCTCGTCATTCTGGCCCTGGCGCTGCTCCCCAGGTATATCTTCCAACCGCGGATCATCGAGCCCAAGGTCGCCGCCAACGATCACAAAGACTGGACCTACCTGGACACGCCGATTGAGCGTCCGAAGAATCCGGCGCTTAAAACGCCCCTGCCTGCCCCGGTGAAACCACCAATGATCGACAAGCAGACGCTGGAAGCCATGAACAAGGCCACCCAACCCCCGCCGGCTCCCGCGCCCGCGCCCCCGGCACCAGCCGCCGTGCAGCCTCCGGTTCCGCCGCCCATTCCGCCCAACCAGCAGTCGCAATCGCAGCTCGAGGCGCCCCGTCCCGCCGCGGTACCGGCCCGTCCCAGCTTTGCCATGAACTCCGAAAACCCCGCAGACCAGCTCCGCGAAGCCATGCGGAACGCGTCGCGCAATCCCGGTTCAGGCAACGCAGGGAACCTGGGGGGCAGCGGCCTTGCTCGCCATCCCGGAGCCGGCGGTGACGTCCAGATTCTGTCAGACCAGCAGGGCGTCGATTTCCGCGCCTGGCTGCAGCGCTGGCATCGCGAGACCGAGATCACCTGGGACCCCCTTATTCCCGACGAGGTAAACCCGCCCCTGCTGAAATCGGGGATGGTGGCCATCCGCTTCAAGGTGCTTCCCAACGGCCGTCTTATGGATGGCAGCCTGCAATTGGAAGGCCGCTCCGGCGATACCGCTTTGGATCGGGCTGCCTGGGGTGCGCTCACCGGGTCAAACTACCCGCCGCTGCCTCGAGATTTCCACGGGCCCTATCTCGAGTTGCGGGCCTTCTTCCTCTACAACATGGAACCGCCGAAGTAGGAGCGAATCCAGACGATTAGGCCTTCTCCGGTGGGAACGCAAGTTCGGCACTGCGTCCGCCGTAGAGGATACGCAAGACGGTTACCGAGTCCCCCCCCAACGCGGAAGGCAATCGTGACTCTGCGCCGGAACCCCATGATCCGCAACCCGGGTCGCAAATCCGAACGCTCCGTTCCCCGGTTGGGCATCGAGCCCAGGCCTAGACAGGCTTTTTCGATCTGATCCACATAACGCTCGGCATTTGTAACGCTGAAGCGGTCTGCGAGATAGTCGAAAAGTCCGTGCAGATCAGCTTGAGCACGGCGCGTGAATTCGACGCGGAACATCACTGCCGGCTGGCTGATCTGTTCGCAATGTGCTTCCTAAGTTCCGTGAAGACCTCTTCGGCTGGAACAGCGCTGGCGGGGTCCGCATCAAGCTCGTCAAACGCCTGCACTACCTCCGTCCGCAGCCACCGTTCCACGACCGCATCTCGTTCTTCGAGGGCTCGCAAACCGGCCCGAACAACCTCGCTGGCGGACGCGTAGGCGCCGGATTCCACCAGTTTGTCAATATATTGGCCTTGTTCAGCCGGCAAACTGACCGTTCTCTTTTGGCATTGGGATGCTGGCATAGATCAATGACCCTCATGGAAAGATTATCACGAGTATGAAGAAGTCATACTGTTGGGATTTTGCCGCGAATTGAATCGGTTGCAAAAGTCGATGAAAACCTACGCTTCTGCACTGGCGCGCGCCACGTCCCCCGGAAGCCCCTCGTTATCCGGCGGGTCAAGCGGCCTGGGCCCATGCTCCAGGTGAATCCCATCCTGCGCCAGCAGCGCCTCATACACCGGAATACGCCTCCAATGCCGCGCCAAGGCAAATGCGCTCATATTCGCGATCATGAGCGGCAAAACGAGCCCGTAGCCTCCGGTCATTTCAAAGATGATGAGCACCGAAGTCATCGGAGCGCGCACAATTCCCGCAAACACAGCCCCCATGCCTACCACCGCGAATGCGCCAATCGAGTCCGACGAGTGGTGGAAGACGGTTACATCCAAGTAACCCACCGCGCCGCCCAGCATCGCCCCCATAAACAGCGCAGGGGCAAAAATCCCGCCCGATCCTCCGCTTGAATACGAACAAACCGTCGCAGCCAGCTTGAGCAGGCAGAAGACCACCATCGCGGTGACCGTCATTTTGCCGGTTAGCGCCAGCGTGAGCGTTTTGTAAGGGTCGCCGGCAATGCCGTTGAGGTGAAAGAACAGGAGCGCAACCACTGCCAGCCCGCCCGTTGCCGCGCCGCCAATGGCTGGCTGCACCCATCTGGGCACCGATTGGAGCCGCCGGAACCACGCCCGCAAGCCAAGCAGCGAATCCGTGAAAGCGACTGAGACAATGGCCGCCAAAAGGCCCAGCAGCGCGTACCAGATCAGCGATGACGCCTTGCCCAGTGTGTAGTTGCCCTGCACGTGAAATACAGGATTGGAGCCCAGGATGGAGTGCTCCACCACGGCTGCCAGCGCGGCGGCCACAATCACGCCGGAGAGCATGCTCTGATCCAGATCGCCAATCAGCTCCTCAAGCGTGAAAGTGACTGCCGCAATCGGGGCATTAAAGGCAGCCGCAATGCCCGCTGCCATGCCGACGGAAGCCATGCGACGGGTGTTTTTAGGACTGAGCCGGGCCAGCCGGGCCAGCATGCTGCTCACTCCTGCGCAGACCTGGACAGTCGGTCCCTCAAGCCCTAGCGAAGCACCCGAGCCAATTTGAATCGCGCAAAGAACGAACTTGCCGATCGTCTCCCGAACCGTGACATATCCGGCCCGCAGCGTATAAGCGACTTTGACCTGGGGAATCCCACTGCCCGCCGCAGCAGGTGCAAACCAGGTGAGCCCGACTCCAACAATCAGGCCGCCGATTGCGGGGCAGAGAATCGTCAACCACATCCAGCTAAGCCCCGGCGCGGCGTTGGCGCGATCGATCAGCAGCGCCTCCAGTCCCATGATGCTCAGGTGGAACGCCACCGCAGCCAGCCCGCAAAGCCCGCCAGCCAGGATGGTTACCGCCAGCAGCCGCTGCCGTTCTGTCGGCATGCGCCGCAGCAGCCATGCATAAAATCCGTGGAGCAGACCCTGGAGGCCAATCCAATATCCGGGTTCCACCATTTCCTCGCCGGGGGAAGTCATCGCCATAGGAGTATAGATGCAGGTCTTTTTTTCAGAGCACAATTCCGCGTGATTCAGGACTCGCGTGCTGACTTTGTGTACCAATTGTCAGCACTTTGTCACTTGTTTGTCGCTGTCCCCCTGAAGCGTGCAGTCGAGTGCCTATACTTTGAGTCCGGTGGCGCCGTCTGCAGCTCCCCCAGTCTATTCTCCAGCGGCCCACCTGGAGGTTCTTATGACCACGAAACAATCGAATGGGGCTTTCAAGCTGGCCACCGCTTCGAGCATGCTGGCCGTTCTCGCTCTCGCCGCAACACTGTCCCCGGTCCATGCGTTCGCCGAAGACAAAGACACCGGCAACCAGCACCTGCTCATCTCCGACCAATTCAACAACCGCGTGATCGAAGTTGACAGCAAAACCCACAAGGTCCTATGGAGCTTTGGCGATGGTTCCGACACCCCCGGCCCCCACAGCGTCGTTGGCGTCAACGATGCGGAGCGTTTCGGTCCCTTCACCCTCATCTCCGGAACCGGAATTCCGCCCAGCAGCCCCGCGCTTCCCGGCTGCTCCGATCCCGTCAACGGATGCCCAGACAACCGCGTCTTCATCGTCGGACCGGAAGGCCACATACTCTGGCAATACGGCCAGGCAGGCGTCACCGGGGCTGGTCCCAACCAGCTCAATACCCCCGTCCAAGCCTTGATTCTGACCACCTTTCCCGGCCACCCAGGCGTCCACGTGCTCATCGCTGATCAGGGCAACCAGCGCATCATTCTGGTCAACCTGTTTGGAGAAATCGTCTGGCAATACGGCACTACCGGAGTAGCCGGCGACGGTCCCAACCAACTCAACAATCCCAACAGCGGCGAGGTGCTTGAGGATGGCCACATTCTCATTGCCGACGAGAGCAACAACCGCGTCATCGAGATCACTCCGAGCGGCAAAATCGTCAAGACCTTCACAGCAGGAGGCACGGTGAGCGGCGCGGCGTTTGCCAGTAGGTTGGAAGACGGCGACACCCTTATCTCCGACGCCAACAACAACCGCATCGTCGAGGTCAATTGGGACGACAAAGTTGTCTGGCAGTACGTAACCAACACTGCGGCTGGCAGCAATCCAAACCCCCAACCTACCCGCGGAATCCGGCTCTCCAATGGCGACACGCTCATCAGCGACCAATTCAACAACCGCGTGATCGAAGTGACGCACGCCGGCAAGATCGTCTTCCAGCAAGGGATGACCAACGTCGGCGGCAATGGTTTCAACCAGCTCAACGGGCCTTACGACGCCAAACAGATCGGCGACTTTACCGGATTGACGCCGCCTTTCTAACCTCAAAAGCGGCAAAGGTCACCGCAACGATTGATGCCGCTCCAATTGGCCTTGCTCCCGACCGGCAAGGCCACATGGCTTGGAAAGCGCGCCAACCGGCTGGTCGAAACTTGTGGGTCTTCGTATTGTGAGCCAGTCGAGGCCCACATTTTTTAAGAATCAAATCAACCGGTCCAGCCCTGCTACTTGCGTGGTATTGCCAACCAAAGCAGATCTGTGCGTAATCAGTCGGATTCCGGGTATCGACATCGATACTATCCAGCGCATCGCAGCTCCCTATACTGAGCCCATGATGACGTTTGTGAGAGTCAGCGGTTTCGCGATTTTGCTTGTCTGCATCTTTGCGGCGGGGTAGAAGCGCGCCCAGCCGATACGTCCGTAAATCGTCGCTGGACAACCCGCCCTTTCAGTGCTCGCCACGTACGAGCGCGTAGCGCATCTGCACCTGACCGCCGCCGGACGTTTTCTGCAGCCAGAACTCGAAGTTGCCAGCGCGCGTGCTGCGCGTCACGGTGAGGAAAGGTTCACTGCTCCAGTTGCTGCCTCCGCAAAGGCCGCCGCTATAGCCCGCACCTGCGCGCCAGTGTGTCGTCGCGCTCCACTCAAGCTTGGCCCGGTCAATGTCGTAGCTCCAGTGTTCGGCCCGGTCCAGCGGAAAAGTGGGGTAAGCCGCAATTTGCGCGGAGAGCCGGGGCTGGGGCCGCAGATCGATGACCGGCCATACCCACAACGCACGCCGGTTCTGGCTTTGTGGACCTGCCTCTTGCAGCACAAAGACCTCCTGCTCCCAGCGGAAGCGGGAGCCGGCCGCTGGCACCGCGCCTGCGCCGGCGAACCACATCTGGTCCTTGCCGTATCCGGTGTCGTAGTAGCCCACATCCAACGGAATCCAATGGCCGCGCATCTGCTCCCACTCCGCCACTCGGTAGGTAACCACATGCGGGCTTTGTACCTGCTCGGCGGTTCGCAGAATGAAGATGTTGACGGGCTGCGGTCGCCCCGACTGCGGGGCTGCCTCACCGGCACATAGGCGGCCAAAACACGCAACGAGAAGAATTAATAAATGAAGGCGTTTCACGGTATTGCCTTTACAATTCGCTACAAGATTTCACGTTATACCTAATTAAGAGAAATGTAAGTGAGGGATAACACGCGTGTTATGTTGTGGCGAAGCTGCCAGATCACCCGAGCCTCGGATCTGTTGAGCCAAGCCGCAAACCGCGTTGCCAGGGCGCCTCACTGCGCGCTAGAATTCTCATGTCAGCCATGTTCAGCCGATCCGCAGTTCGAATTTCCTCGACCCCCATCCTCAGACGATTTCGTCGCGGCCGCCACGACCGTGGACGGCGTCCTTCCCGCTGAGTAGTCTATTCCGGCAAGCGAATTCTCAGGAACGCTGTGGCCTGTGTGCCGCTGCGTCCAGCGGAATCTCCGCGACCCGAGACTTCCGAGCAGAAATGCACTCATCCATCCGCCTGTGCGCGGATAGAAAGGCCTCCCAAGATGAACAGCTTTGACAGCCGGGCGACCCTCACTTCCGGCAACCATTCCTATACGATTTACCGGCTTCCCGCCCTCTCGGCGCGCGGTTTTGACCTCAGCCGACTCCCCTTCAGCCTCAAGATCCTGCTCGAAAACCTGCTCCGCCGCGAAGACGGCGTCAACGTCACCGCCGGAGACATCGAATTCCTCGCCGACTGGGACGCAAAAGCCGAGCCCAGCCGCGAAATCGCCTACATGCCCGCACGCGTACTAATGCAGGACTTCACCGGCGTGCCCGCGGTTGTCGACCTCGGCGCCATGCGCGACGCCATCAAGACCCTCGGCGGCGACCCCAGTCGCGTCAACCCCCTCATCCCCGCGGAACTCGTCATCGACCACTCCGTCCAGGTCGACGAGTTCGGCACCACGGGCGCGTTCGACGCCAACACGCTGCTCGAGTTCCAGCGCAACCGCGAGCGCTACGCGTTTCTGA